>Ga0182016_10001577_pt1 | contig 27747 bp, 30 predicted proteins | sample 712S2MmetaG_FD_120491 | JGI IMG/M metagenome (GOLD analysis project Ga0182016, IMG submission 120491) | Permafrost microbial communities from Stordalen Mire, Sweden - 712S2M metaG | ecosystem: Environmental > Terrestrial > Soil > Wetlands > Permafrost | place: Sweden: Stordalen | collected...
CGCATCGGCATTACGCGGGCCAATGCGCTCGCGTTTGATCTGGCGATCAAGGAGTGCGAGGCCAAGGCCGGGCGCCCGGCCGAGCTGCTGGTGTTGGATGGTGGAAAGCTCCCTCTGAGCGCGCCGCAGCCGAAGCAGTTTGTCACCAAAGGAGAATCAGTCTCACGCGCGATCGCGGCGGCGTCTGTCATTGCCACGGCGGTCCACGAGCAGTTGATGGTGGAGTTGCACGCGAAATACCCTGAGTGGGAGTTCGACAAGAACATGGGCTACGCGCAACCCAGTCATTTGCGCGCGCTGGAAGTTCACGGGTTCTGCCCGGCGCACCGGAAAAGTTTCAATCCGATCAAGCAGATGGTTGAAGCACAGCTGGCATCCAGCCGGAGCAGTGATCAACTAACTATCGGATTTAGCTGATCTCTTCCCTGAGAGGCTCGTCGCGCTCCGGGCACTCCTGCGAGTGGTGCCATTGGGATCCGCAGAAAAAACAGCCGTCCAAATTCTCATTCACTTGCCCATTTCCCTCGCGGGCGATGTGTTCCTGGTACATCTGCACGGATGCCGAGTTGTAACGAGCTTGAGGTTGCTGCGTTGGTTCCACTGTTTTCACGCTGTTCAGGTTGCCCGTTTTTTCCGGGCTTGAAAGACAATACGCTCTCACTTGAGCGTCGGCGCCGGAAAATAGAGGTCGAAGCAGGTGCCCTTGCCTTCTTCCGTCTGCAGCGTCAAAAAGCCGTGGTATTCGTTTTCCAGCAGCTTTTTAACGGTGGGAAGGCCCAGCCCGGTTCCCTTGCCGACGGGTTTGGTTGTGAAAAATGGCTGCCAGAGCTTGTGCAGGTTCTCAGGGGAAATCCCGGTTCCTGTGTCGGCGATGCGGATCTTCAAAAAGCGGCCATAGTGCTCGCCGATGCTCGGTTCGACAACCCCTTCCAGCTTGACGTTCTCTGCCGTAATGGTCAGCGTTCCTCCTGCTGGCATGGCGTCGCGCGCATTGACGCAGAGGTTCATCAAAATCTGGTGGAGTTTCGTTGGATTGCCCATGATCAGCCACAACTCCGGCTGGGTGCTGATTTCGATCTGGATTTTTTTGTGGAAGGCGGCTCGGATCATTTCTTCCAGGTCCTTGAGGACCGCCTCCGCCTGCAGCGGCACCAGTGAGCCTTGATCGCGAGTGAAAGTGAGGACCTGGCGCACCATGCCCGATGCGTGCTTGCAGCCCTTGGTCATGACATTTTTGAGCTTTACCAGTTCCGCTTCGGTTTTGTGCGGTTCGAACATCTCCGCGGCGAGCATGACGGGCATGAGAGAATTGTTGAGATCGTGAACCAGGCCGGCGACGAGTTCGCCCATGGTTTCCAGCCGCTGAGCCTGCTGCAGCTTGGTTTCGATGTCGCGCAATTCCGCCTCCTCGGTCCCTAGAATGACGGACATGGAGGGATCGATCGGGACCAGGCAAAAGCGAAGGCTTTGTCCTGCAACGTTTCCATGCCAGGCGCCCGTTTCCGCCAGACTGGCCATGATGGGCGTCATCTGGGTTTCGTCGCACCCGAGCGCGCGGTGCAAAGGCAGGCTGCGAAATTCAGCCTGGCTCCTTGAAAAAAGCTGGGCGGCAGCATGGTTGGAGTACTGGACTCGCCCGCTAAGATCGGCGATGGCGATCAGGTTGTTGGCAGCGGTAGAGACGAAGAGCAGATTCTGCGCTGGGTCTGCGGCCGGAGTCGATCCTTGATTCATATAAATGCGTGTCTTTTATGGAGCAGGCAAATCACGTAGGCGGCGTTGACGAGGAAGAGAAGTGGATGGATGCAAGACAGAGCCAGGAGGGCAAAAATCCAGAAGGTCTGCTGCAGAATGAGCGTCCCCTGAACCATCAGGAAAGCGGAGGCCAGCAGGATGCCAGCGGTTCCCCAGTTTTCACTGCCTGGCAGGCCATGCAGAGGAAGCCCAGCCAAAGCGCCGACTGGTATCACCATCAGGAGGCTGCCTGCGTAGAGGCTCCAGAAACCGATGAAGTAGGCCCAGCAATAGTTGATGTCCCGCCTTGCGATCAGAAGTGTACTAAGCAGGCTGAGAGCTGTCAAAACCATCCATTCAGGGTGGGCTAGCATCGTAAAGATGTTGTCCACCCTTCCCGCATTGCATAGTTGCAGCCAATAGCTCATTCCAATCCATTATAAGGCTGGAAAGATGCTTTTCCTGAGCGATTGGCCGGTTAAGGGAAAATTTGATTTAGGGAGAAAGTAGTTGAAACCTGTTCCTTTATCTGGCAGAAATCACCGAAAGAGCAGGCATGACCTTCTACCACGCCACAACCAGGGATCGGATCGCCTCAATTCAAAGACTTGGCCTTGGAGGGGATCCTAATGCGGAGCGGAATTTCGAGTTCTCCGAGCAGGGCGTTTACCTGGCAGAAAACCCGGTTCTGGCGCTGGGATTCCTCCTCGAGCGAGCAATGGCGGGTGCGTTCCGCAATCATTCCCCCCAAGATTACGTCGCAGCCTTTGCGGTGATTGTGATCGACGCAAGCCGCGTTGACCCGGGCCGGTTGCGTGCAGACGAAAACATCGGCCAGGAAGGATTTTGGATTTACTCCGGTGTCATCGACGTAACATCCATGCCTGTCATCGGGGCGGACGAGGTGATGTGCAAGAATCTGGCAAGCTGATTAGCTGGCGGAGGCCGCTGCTCAGGTCAGAATATTGGCAACGCTGACCTTGCGGGAACGGGCCAGCAGATCGTAAACGACGTTGATCAAGGCCCGTTGCATTTCCATGGACATATCGCCGCTTCCAGAGGTGAAGTGGACGATCTCCTCGATCAGCACCTTCGCGATTTCGGGAATATCCTGATCCAGCAGGGTGTCCAACACGAGTATCTTGTTGTTGGCCGGATCGGACAGTGCCTGGCAGTTGATGGTGTCGGAGGTCACGATTTTGGTGACGACATCCACCGCAATACCTTCTGGCCGGATTTTGCGCAGGAGGCGGAGGGCCGCCTTGAGCTTTTCACGGCGAAGAGGGTCCACAGACTTTATCTTCTTGAGCCGGTTGGTGATGGTTGGCAGGCATTCCCGGACGCTTTTAATTTCCGTGTATCCGCTCAAAATGCTGCTGATGCGGTAGGGCACGGTAACGGGCACATAGCCGGCCGCCCGGGCGTAATAAACATTGGGATCCGCTTCGGTGACAGGCTGGGTCATGTAGGCTGCCATCTGTCCAAAACGCTGGTGATACGTTTCCTCCATTTGCGCCAGCTTGAAACCGTGGGCGCCTCCCCAGGACTTTTTGTCGTGATGCACCAGATTGTAAACGGCGTCAGTGATCTTGGCGACATCCTCTTTTGGGTTCAGGTCGAGCGCCCGCTGGTAAAGGCTTCCTCCATCAAAGTCGAAGTCCACTCTCTCGGCAACGCGGTGGAAGACCCCGGATAAATCCAGGTTTTTAACTTGCCGGTCTTCTGAAATTTCCGAATGTTTAAGTACGCTGGTCGCGTCATACGAGTACTCCCAAGGAACTGTGGCGCGGTAGACGAGGAATCCGTGGTAGTAGATTCCTTTGACCGCGTGATGCCCCCTGAAAACGAGCCCGTCGGAGCGGGGCTGCATCCATATCTCCCGGTCTGCCCAGGCTGCTTCCAGTTCCGGCAAGAGCGGCACCTGGACTGTGGTGCCGGCGGAGTCTTGTACGGCGCCGTCGTCCACAATGGCATAGGTTCCACCCTCGTCCAGGGCGTTCTGGACGAGCTCGCGAAGCACAAACCAGGGTTCCGTCCAGGTATCACTGCCGGCGTGAAGCGTCATGTGCGTCTCCCAAACGCTCGCATCCGCGTTTTGGCTGCGAAGCTGGATCAGGCTGTGGTCGTGTCCGCGAATGGAAATAGGAACTACCTCGGATCGGAGGCGGTAGGTTGGGGCCTTGGCCTCAAGATAACCTCCCAGGCGATGGAGGTAGGCCAGGATGAACTTCAGTCCTGTTCCTTTTGAACCGATTTTCGTTCCATCGGACTTTGTGGTCAGTCCCAATGTGACGATCTCCCGAATGTCCAGAAGCGTTGGCGTGACGATGCGAAAATATTTCATGCAGCTTAGTTTGGGGCAGTTTAGTTATCAACAGCTTGCGGGTGATCAATAAACCGCCTTTTTTTATTTTAAGTCCGGTTTGGGCTGCTTTTGGCTTGGACAGTATTTGTCCAACCTAATCGGCTAAAGTGCTACCTTAGATAGCAGGGCTGTAACACCAGAGGCCGTCATTCTCATGGATGTCGGTGGTGGTACAGAGCATTTGGCGGATCTTCTCGCGCCACCACACGTTTGGCGTTGGCCGCCGCCCCTCGGCCTTGGAATAAATCTGGGGCAAAGTGGCCTTTCCACCAAGCCCCTGCAGCACTGAAATCACCAGCGCGCGCCAGACGAACCGTCCGCGGGGTCCGATTTTCCAACCCCTTCCCAGCCGGGCGCCAGAGCGCCCACGCTGTTCGCCAGCGTTTCGTTTACGTCGCGCTGATCATCTATGATGAGGGCGATACGTTTAGATTCTTCCACAGAATGAATTATAGTAACTCTGCAATGGTTGTGCTATATCAAAGTAGTGATAACGTATTGTATTATATACTGAGTAAGGCATTTATAAGCAATAACTTAGCCACTACATCCGCTGCTAGAGCCACAATTCGGACACCTATGGCAATGGCCCGCAGCTTCCATCCGGGAGCCGCACTCGGGGCAGAATGGCGCATCTAGTTGTAGAATTGGTTGTCCGTTTTTAGTAGAAGTCTTTTGTTGTGCTGTAGCTTGTCCAGATGCAACTAGCTCCTTTGGAGCCGGGCGTTCCACCCTGGCCGGCGCCGGAGCGTGGCCGGCTGATTCGCCGTTGCCGTTGGCGCCTTCGGCATAGCCTTGAACGAAGTTGATCCCCATCCAGCGGAAGATGTAGTCGACCACGCTGGTGGCCTGGCGTATCTGCGGGTTCTTGGTGAAGCCGGAAGGCTCGAAGCGCTGGAAGGCGAATTTGCGGACGAGGTCCTGCAGCGGGACGCCGTATTGGAGGGCGACGCTGGTCAGCGTGGCGATCGTGTCCGTGAGTCCTCCGACGGTGGACCCCTCTTTGGACATGGTGATGAACATCTCGCCCGGGGTGCCGTCGTCGTAAAGGCCGACGGTGAAGTAGCCTTCGTGCCCGGCGATGTCAAACTTGTGGGTGATGGAAGTCCGGGTGTCCGGCATGCGGCGCCGCACCGGCTGGCCCACCATGGTTCGCAGGGTCTCCAGCTCGGCCGTGAGCTGCGCGTTGATCTTCTTGAGGTTTTCCGCTTCCTCGACGGTTTTCTGGGCCGTGTTGAGGGGCTGGCTCATCTTGGAACCGTCGCGGTAAATGGCGACGCACTTGAGGCCCAGGCGCCAGGCTTCGATGTAAACGTCTTTGATCTCGTCCACCGTGATTCCGTTGTGGACGTTGACGGTCTTGGAGATGGCGCCGGAAATGAACGGCTGCGCGGCTGCCATGATCTTCAGATGGGCCTTGTAATGGAGGCTGCGCGTGCCGCGCGCGGGTTTGAAGGCGCAATCGAACACGGCCAGGTGCTTGGGCTTAAGCCCGCTGGCGGCCACTTCTCCGGCCTTCCTGGCGCCCGACTTGACCACGGCGTCGTCGTCGGTGAGCGTGACGTCCTCGATGGTGTCGTAAGCGTCAATGTGAGCGACGACCTGCTGGATTGCCGCAGCATCGTAGCCCAGATTCTTCAGCGCCTCAGGAACCGTTTGGTTGACGATCTTGAGCATGCCGCCGCCGGCGAGGTTCTTGTATTTCACCAAGGCAATGTCGGGTTCGATGCCGGTGGTGTCGCTATCCATGAAAAACGAGATCGTTCCCGTGGGGGCCAGCACGGTGACCTGGGCGTTGCGGTAGCCGTGCAGTTTGCCAAGGTCCAGCGCGGTTTCCCAGCAGGCGCGGGCCGCCTGGAGCAGCGCTTCGGTCCGCGGAGATGTGGTGATCTTCTCCACTTCAGCCCGGTGCTGGTCGATTACCTGCAGCATGGAGGCCACATTGTCGGCGCTGACGGTCTTCTCGACGCCGCCGCAGCGCGCGTCCTTGTAGCCTTTAAACGGCCCCTTGACAGCGGCCATGCGGGCGGATTGCGCGTAAGCTTCGCCGGTCATGACTGAGGTGATGGAGCCTGTGAGCGCGCGAGCTTCATCGGAGTCGTACGGAAGGCCGCAGCTCATAAGGAGTGAACCCAGGTTTGCGTAGCCCAGGCCCAAAGTGCGGAAGACATGGGAGTTCTCGGCGATGCGCGCGATCGGGTAGCTGGAGTTGTCCACCAGGATTTCCTGGGCCGTCAAATACACTCGGACAGCCGCGCGGAAACGTTCGACGTCAAAACCGCCATCGGTCTTCTTGAACTTCATGAGGTTCAACGAGGCCAGATTGCAGGCCGTATTGTTCAGGAACACGTATTCGGAGCACGGGTTGGTGGAATGAATGGGTTCCGTGCCTTTGCATGTGTGCCATTTCTGAATCGGCCCATCATATTGGAGGCCGGGGTCGCCGCATGTCCAAGTGCCCAGCGCAATCTTGCGCAGAAGCTCCGAAGCGTTTTTCTTCTCGAGTGGCTGCTTGATGGTGACGGCTTTGGTCCACCATTCTTTGCCCTCGATGGCTGCCTGCATGAACTCGTCAGAAACTCGGACGGAAAGGTTCTCGTTCTGAAACTTGATGCTGCCGTAGGCCTCGCCGTTAAAGGAGGCGTCGTATCCCTGGGCAATCAACGCGTGGGCCTTCTTCTCCTCGATCGATTTGCAGTCAATGAACTCTTCGATATCGCCATGCCAGTCGCGGATCGTGTTCATCTTGGCCGCGCGCCGGGTCTTGCCGCCGGATTTCACGATGCCGGCCACCTGATCGTAAACCTGAAGGAACGAAAGGGGTCCGCTGGGGCGCCCGCCGCCGGAGAGCTTCTCGCGCTTGGATCGCAGAGGCGTCAGGTCTGTCCCGGTGCCGGAGCCAAATTTGAAGAGCATGGCCTCGCTGGTCGCCAGGTGCATGATCGACTCCATGTTGTCCTCGACCGACTGAATGAAGCAGGCGCTGCACTGCGGATGATCATACTGCGTGGGCGGGCGTTCGCACTGTCCGGTTTTGGGGTTGTAGATCCAGTTGCCGCGGGTGGAATTCTTGCCCACTCCGTATTGATGATACAGCCCGACGTTGAACCAAACCGGCGAGTTGAAGGCGCCGTATTGATTGAGGCTGAGATATTTCAACTCGTTGTAAAAAACTTCGCCGTCTTCCTTGGTGAAATATCCATCCTGAATGCCCCAGTCCGCGATCGTGCGGCAGACCCGATGAATGAGCTGTTTCACAGAGGTCTCGCGTTCGCTGGTCCCCTGTTCCCCATAAAAGTATTTCGACACAACAACCTTGGTGGCAAGGTGTGACCAGAAGTCGGGCACTTCGACGTTTTCCTGATTGAAAATGACCTTCCCGCGGTCATCAGTGATGGCGGCGGTTCGCTTTTCCCACTTAACCTGCTCGAAAGGATCAACTCCGGGGGTACTGAACACACGTTCGGTTGTTTTACTCATATGTCTATAGTTTGGCGGAGTTTCTCTCCCGTCTTGCTGTGCTGGGACAGAAATTCCTCCTTGATTTATTATACCCATCTAGATATTGTAGGGCGGCTAACCCTATTTGTTTTTATACCGGCTTAAATTGTTGTGCTCCGGTGGCGATACTCAAATCGTTGAGACTTTTCACCAGTTCCGGCGATAAATTGTGGAAGTCCACGCTGATCCCGCTGGCGACCAAAAACCAGGTCACGTAGGGAGTATAAGCCCGGACGTTGTCCGGCGTGATTCCGCTGGCAATACCCAAGGGGGTTTCTCCCGCCTCCTCGTGCATGGCCTGCAGCTTGGCGGGCTCAGCCGCCATGCCCGTTGCCTCTCCACTCGTGGTCACCACGTCCATGTAGAGGCACGCGAGCCGCGTCAAGGTTCTCAAATCGGCTGGTTGGGGCTGGCCCTTGAATGCGATGCTCCCGAAGTAGAGGATGGGGTTCTGCCGCTGACGGAGGGCCTGCCAAACGGCTTGCGCTGCTTCCTGTTTTTCCTGCCCTTCCACCAGCTTGGGGTCGTCGGCCCAGAACCCGTCCACGGGCGGCATATCCGGGATAACCTCAAGCGGGTCTTCATCCAGAACATTGAGGCCAATCCATGCCGCCGGGAAACGTCCCCGGACAGCCTCGGCGATCTTCAACAGTTGGGCACACCGAATTTGGTGGTTGATGAGAAAGAATCCTTTGGTGCCTGCCTTCGCGCATATTTCTGCGTTGCGCAAAGCTTGGGACTCTGACTTGACGTGGATAACAGGGGTCAGGTGCTTCATGGCTTCATTATTTCCCCCTGCATGAAGGCCAGCCAGCGAGCCCGCTCTCGCGGCGTCTTGAAGCGCGCGATCGGTTCATTCTGCTCGGCGACTGCGTACGGATACTCGGCATGGCCTCCGTTTTGCACCCTCAGCTCGGGCAAGTGATAATTCTCTTGGCGCCAAAGCTCTTTCGCGGCCTTTGCGTCGATGATGCGGAGGATGCAGGCGGTCAAGATGCCGCCGCCGCCGGAGCTGTTCCTGTTGGCCAGCAAAATCGGGATGCGCATCGGCCCCATGCTGCGTCCGATGAAGCCAAGGACGTCGTTTTCCTCCAGCCAGCACTGGCCTGTTTCGCGGTTGCCGAAGAATAGGCGCAGCTTCTGATCATGCAAGCGTGCGTGTTCCAGCCGTTCTTTGACAGGTTCGAGAGTGCCGGGGTCAAACCACGTTTCCTGGTTGAGGTCCGGGCGCCGGCAGAATTGCGCAATGAGATTCTGGTAGTAGTCGTATTGCCCTTGAGTTCCGATCTGCGCGGGATTGGGCGGGGCGGCATTGAGCAGCTGGGCCAGCTGCGAGGTTTCGTCGAAGCAGTTGTCGAATCCGAGGCAGGTGTAGCCTTTTCCGCACGGAATGACGTAGAGACGCTGTTCCTCGTTGAGTTTGATTTCCATAGAGAGCGGGGGTTTGTTGTCGTGGTTAGAGGACTCCAAAAGAGTGGATTTCGGCGTTGCCGGGGCAAAACTCGACGTAGAACGTGACTTTTCTCGACGGCTGTTCGGGCTGAAGCAGGAAGACCGGCCTCTGGTAGGCATCCAGCCCGTTGAATTCCCAGCCGCTGTCGTCCACGACTTCTTCGTCGAATCGGTAGTTTGTATAAACCTGCTCGATGATCTCGCGCCGGCGCGCGTCAAGGCTGGCAATCCGGTCCTGGCTTCCTTCTTGGATGTATTTCTTCTCCTCCTGCTGCAGCCTCCACATCATGTGGGTGAGCAGAATATCGAGGACCATGCTCTCCGGCTGGGATGCGGAGCAGTGGCTGACCTGCCAGAGTTGGCCGTCTTTGGCAATGGTGTAGGTGATGCCATCGAGGGCGAAGGCGGCTTTTTCATCGGATGAGGCTGCCTCGTCGCGGTGGACCGTGATGTTGAGGGAAGCGGCAATGGCTTCGAGTTTTTTGAAGAATTTTTCCATAACGTTCGTCTTTCTTTAACAGCAGGATGCTTCCATCCAAACCTTGGCTGGTACCCCGTTTTCATCGAGCGCGCAGAGGTAGTTCTCGTTGCCCGCGTCGCCCCATCCCGTTTCGAGCGTCACCAGGTGGCAGGCGCAGCGTCCGTTGAGGGAAGGCGTGACGGCGCTTTGGATGAAGCGCGGCTGACCAAAGGCGATCACCCTCGCGGCCCGAAGTTTTTCGGCGCTGTAAGGCGTCTCTGGCTCTTCGGTCGGGATGAACGTGATGCTCTTCCCTTTGGGAATGCCGCTGCTGTAATCCGTATCGATGACGATCTTGTAACGCCTTCCTCCAAGGGGCAGTACAATGTCTCGTGCGCCACCATAGTAGTAGCGCGCCGGCCCAAACTCCGGGAAGTGGTATTCGTCCCACTTGTAGCTTTTGTGCTTTTGTTCCGTGCAGGTAAGCCCCTTCAATGTGCGCGCGGGCGGTCCTTCTTCCTCGTAGGCGTCGATCAATGGCAGGGTGATAGGATCCATGATGGATTCTTGTTTCGCGGCCTTTTCGACGGATCCCAGGGACATGGCGCAGAAGCCTTCCGCGATTCCCATCTTGGGGCCGTAAAGAATGAAGGCGGCGGCGGCGGTGATTTCCCGGCCAGTATAGCCTTTGAGAGTCTTTTGTCCCTTGCAAACCGGGCAGGTTCCGCGGTTCTTCCCATTTCTACCAACCTTGGTTCCGGCTCCCAGGCATCCGGGACAAGGAACCCATTCCCGAAGGAGAAGCGTGTTCTGCACCTTGTAGTTTCGGTCATTGGGCCTGACCTCGAACATCTTCTTCCCATCCCAAACGGCTTGGAATTCAGCCGGCCAGGTCTTGAGCTCGTGTTTCATCGGTCGCAACTATTGTAAGGCTTGTGAAGTGTCTGGCGTTGTTTTGGCGGAGCGAAAATCATGGGAGGTTCATCCCGGAGAGGCAGGACGCTTTATAATAAGATGATGGATGCAATTATCGGACGCCTGTTTCAAGTCCAGGGTGCTTGGGGATGCTTGAACTTGAACCAACTGGCGGTTGGGGAGGCTGGCTGGTGCTGCGGAACAGCAGGCGGGAGCACCTGGTTCTTGCCCATCTGGGCCAAATAAAACTCCCGGCCCCAGGAACAATGATTTACATTGGGGAGTTGCTGGGTTATGTGGGGGAGAGCTTCGAGAATGGAGGCTGGTATCCCCACCTGCACGTTCAATGCGTCCGCAAGCCCTCGGAACTTGTTGACGGTTACGCCGCAGAGTCGTCCTCGCTCAAAGCGGACTTTCCGCACCCGGACACGTTCCTGATTCAATGATTTATGGTTCTGTCGATCTATACTGACGGGTCCTGCAAGCCCAACCCCGGCGGCGCAATGCGAATTGGAGTAGTCGTCATGCGTGGCGAGCAGGTGGTCCACTCCTTTGCGCGCAATATGGGCATGGGGACGAATAACCAGGCGGAATTGCTGGCCGTGCGGGAAGCGCTGGCCTGGGCTCCCAAAACGGAGGAGATCGTGCTTCATGTGGACTCCAGATACGCCCTCGGCACCATTTCCAAAGGCTGGAATGCGACCAAAAACTTGGAGTTGATCCAGGAAGTGAAGAAGCTCTTCAAGTCTTTCCCTCGCATTCGCATGATCCGGGTTCCGGGCCATTCGGGCATCCGGGGAAACGAGATGGCGGACGCGCTGGCGGCTTAGCCTGCAACGGCTTCGGCCGGTTCCTGCTCGGACTCTTTCGCGGGAACATTGTGCGTCCTGGCCAGCATTCCGGCTCTGATTTCCTTCAAATAATCCACATTCAGAGGAGCAGTCATGAGCTGGTCCGGTGGGTTCTGGCGCCGTGTGAAGTTGTTGGCCACGTAGACGGCGTCGAGGCAGTTGAACTCTTTATGCGGGCACTGCCAAGGCTCGTGATGATAGGCCACGGCTTTGGCGGCTTCCGTCATGCCCCAAAGCTCGAGTAAAAATGAACTCACCTCGGCCGTTGTAGTGCCAAACACCGTTTTCTCCACTTGGTGGAGATCCTGGTTCGTGGCTTTGGCTTATTGATAAACCTTGCGGTACTGAACTGTGAAGTTCTCGATGAAAATGAGCTGGCCAAGGTCATGCAGCATGCCGCCAATGAAAGCATTTACGGCGCAATATCGCGCCCCCATGATCTGGCAGATTTTATCGGCGGCGGTGGCGGCGGTATTAGGCCTCGGGGATGGGACCGGCCCATTCGAGGCCACGCAGGGCAGCATATTCTGAAAGCTGGCTGGACCAGAGGTTGGGCGGGAAGTTGGCGCCAAAGGTAAAGTTTAATTCCGGTTCGGGCTTTCCTTCGATGGTTCTGACGCCGTTGCTGGCCTGCACAATAAGGGGGCGGTTAAAGCTCCCGCCTCGGACCCAGAAATAGGCTTCTCCCCTGCCCTGCAGATCGGCGGCGCTCGGGGTCTTTTTTGAGAATTGAAGGGGGCCTTTTTTGAGTTCCTTGAATAGCCGGTAAAATTGAAACGCTTTTGGCCACTCCGCGCGCGGCTTGAAGGCCACGGCGATCTCCCTGCCTTCCCAGGCCGACTCGGTGAGCACCACTCGATCCGGGAAAGCCTTGGCTTCCTCGAACTGCTGCGCTGTGACAGCGCATACCACCTTGCGAAAAGGCCCGGCGAGCCACGCTTTAACGTCAGGATCGTCTTGAAACTTCAGGTATGCGGCCAATGATGCATGCGCGGCCGCCACAATGGCAAGGCCAAGGGGCGCTTCTGCCCGGATCAGGATATACATTTTCATTTGATTTCATTTTATGATGTCGAACTTCTGCCTGCGGCGGGGAATATGCTCAAATGGCATATGCTCGCGATCCCAGTGCCGTCCTGATAATTGTTCCCCTGGAAACCTGGGGCTCCGCTCCCTTTGATTTCAAGGAAGCGCTGGGGGCGTATTCCCTTTGCGAACCGCGGCGGACCCGGCGCTCCCTCTGCTTTACGGTCTGCGCTTCGCGGGTGGAAGAACTGGCCCGCTTGTCCATGGTTCCTGGCGAGCGCATCAACGGTAAGGGTGCTTAGTGCGGCCCCGGTTCCGGTTGCTGGGAAAATAAGCTGTGGTCTGCTGCCTGTGCAGCCAGGCGAGGAACTTTTGAAACCGGGGATCCGCCATGATCTTCTCCACGCTGTTCATCGTGTCCCGCAGCTCATTGTGGCTCCAGGTTTTATGGATGAAGTCCTCGCAGGTTTGGCAGGCTGGCACGGTTTCGTCTCCGCCTTTGCACCGAGGCACCACATGATGCTGGCGTGTTTTCACCCTTCTATGGCAAAAAACACATCCGCTTTCGGCTGCTTCATTCATGCTTTATTTTGTCAGGCGGCCGTTCAATTTCCAGCCTGACCTTAAAATCCATAAAATAGCACGAAAACCGGGTGAGGTAAACCCCTTAGCTGTGGGTTAGCTTACCGGCAAAAAAAGTGAAATTAGCTGTTGACGCTTCCTCCGGATTAGTACGACAATGCCGGCTATGAATAATATAACCGTCACACCGGAGTACCTCCGGAAAGTGGCAGATCTGAAAAGACAACAACTCGCGATTGATGAGCAGATGAGCTCTCTTTCGGGTATCAAAGTCACGAAGCAGCCCAAGCGGCACTTTAGCGAGGCCACCAAGGCCAAGATTGCCGCTGCTGCTCGCCGTCGGTGGGCCAAGGTTAAACGCCAAGGAAAGAAACATCTCTAACCCAAAAACAGAAAGAACTACTTATGTTGATATTTCCAGAAAATTTTAATGTCAAAAATCTTCCTTTGGAGGACATCGACGCCTTAGAAAAAATTATCGTGAGGGGCTGTTCTCCTGTGGCGGCGGCAGGCTTGGCAGCGCCCGCGGCAGTAGGCGGCAGGCGCGGCAAGCTTCGTCGGCGATGGGCTGATGTTGGTGAAGCGGGCGCCGCGGCCCCGGCTGCAGCGACTCCGGCAGCCCCCGAGGCCAAGAAGAAGCGGGTTGTGAGCCAGGCCACCCGGGACAAAATCTCGGCGAAGCTGAAGGCCCTGAATACAAATCCAGAGCGGAAGGCAAAAATCTCCGAGTCAATGAAAGCTTTTCATAAGAAAAGGAAGACCGAGGCGGCCAAAGCAGCCAAGGCAGGCAAAGGAGCTTAGTCCCAAGTCAAGTTGACTGAGAATCCAGACGTCCGCGTATCCATCATGGGATAGAAACTAGGCGGACGACAAAACGACACAAAATTAGAACTTGGGGCGGGCGGTGCTTAAAGCGCCGCCCTTTTTTTTATTCCGCCAGGGCCTCTGCTGCAGGAACTTCGTCGTAATAGAACTCGATGTATTGCTTGCGCAGCTCGAATTCAGCGTGGTCATCGCTCCAGCTGGCGCCGCTTCCCGTGACCATGAGGCCGAGGGCAAAGCCAAAGTCGAAGGCGTATTCTTCTTCCTCGGAGGCGTGAGGGTAGCTGCCGATTTCAAAGCCGTCTGCCTGGCTGGCCCGCTGCAGCGTCAGGATGATGCTTTCGTGGTTCAGCGTCTCCAGCTGGCCAATGATTTTGGCTGCCATATAGTTGGCCTGAGCAGTTGGCTTCCCGCAATAATCGAGAATTTGGGCTTGCGGCGGGTAGAGGCGTTCTTGGCCTTGCTGGGCTGCTTCATCGGCCGCGTCGGCCCATGCTTGGGCATGCAGCGACAGGGCGAGTCCGTCCCGAATCTTGCCGACAATCGGGTGTGTTTGCGGGGTGACCATAAAATCTAGGCAGCTGCTTTTTTCACAGCCCGTTGTTTCAGCGGACACCACTTGGGCGTCCGCGCCTTCGATATCTCATAGGGCCGGCAAGCCGCCGCAACGATTCGATGGGCGGAATGATCGGCTGGACGCTTGGAGCTTTTGTTCCTGTCCGGATTTGGCATCAGCGTGCAAACAACCGCCTGGTCGTCGTCGTTGAATCAGTCTTCCGGATCCTTGTCCGAAACGCAGCGATGGTGGGGGCAATCCCCGCACCGGGATATCTTCTGTCGTGTTGCCGACATGCTTTTTTTGGTTGGAGGATATTTTAGGCCGATGAACCAGCCGCTAATCAGCAAGCGGGGATGCGACGATATTTGGGTTGTCCTTTGAGAATTCCGTCGCCCGCCCGTTGCTTTGATTGACGATCCGGGCTGGATTTCCAACGGCTGTGCAATCGGCAGGAACATCCTTGGTGACGACCGAGGAAACGCCAATGATGGCATGGTGGCCGATGCTGATGTCGCCAGCGAGCTTGGCCCCATCGCCGAGAAACACGTTATTCCCAATTTTGGGGCCGCGCTTGATGCCGTGCGCCCAGACCAGCCGCACATCGGCGTAGATGTCGCAATTCTCTCCCACTTCGGTGTTGGGAGCAATGATGATCCCCATGGGATGGGGCAGCTTCAGCCCTTTTTTAATTTTGGCGCGGCGGCTGATCTCGATCTTGAAGAACCAGAACAGGAGCTTGGCCGCAAAGAACGTCGGCAGACCTTTGGCCGCGCACCACTGCTGCAGGCGAATGAGGAAGATGGCGTGGGTGCTGTTGAGCGTCAGTGCCAGCGCAAGCTTCTTCAAGCTCCCGCATGGACCATAGTCCTGCAGGTTGCGCTGAAGGTCTGCTTTGAAAGTGTCGAACATAATCATCTCCTGGTGAACATGGCGCGCTGGCGGCAAAGGTTGACGAGCCGCAGCATTTCTTCCTCGCCAAAGCCCAGCCGGAGGACCATGTCAGCGTGGCGGGCTTGCGGAGCCACAAATTTGTCGTGCATCGGCTGGTCCGTGGCGGCGAACTGCTCCCGGACAGATTGCTCGGTGCGCCCCCTCTCCGTGGTGTCCCGGGCCAGCCTCCTTGCCAGCCGGACATCTTGCGGGCAGTCGATGCAGATGCAGAAATCAAAGCGCCGGCGAAGGCCGCTTCTTCGCAGGAGCCAGAGGCCGTCCGCCAGCAAGTAAGGCCTGACCGCAACCACTCTGGCCTGAGCGCGGCGGGAGTGGGTGGAGAGATCGTAAGAGGGAATCAGCACCGGTCCGCCGGCTTGGTAATCATCCAGGGCTTGTTCCAGCCTCCCCCAGTCAATCATCTTGGGATCGTCAAAGTTGAGCCGCGCCCGTTTTTCGGGGCTGAGGTGGGATTGATCAAGGTAGAAATCGTCTTGTGCCAGCCGGCCGGCGCAGCCCAGCTCCGTTTCCAAACGGTCTGCCAGCCAGGTTTTGCCTGCTCCGATTCCGCCGACGATGGCGATTGTGTATGGCTTTTCCACCGAATTCATTGTAGTTGCCTTACCGGAATCCTTCCCATAATCGGACGTAGCTCTTGATGAGGCTTGAAAATGTACTTCCATGGGAAAGCAGCTGTTTTTGCGCGAAATCGAGGTCAAAGTGCGAGATGTTCTCCGACGGCCATAGAAGCAACGGGAGTGCGTTGTAAAGGCGGTTCCGGGGATACTTCCAAGGCTCCATAGCCAGGCTGCGACCCGCGCGTAACGTGGATTGGGAAATACATCCGCAAGTGCTCGCTCGATGAGTTTCCTCAATTCTGGAATGTCCTGGTCGGCGACATGTCCCTGGTTGGGCCGCGGCCTCCCCGGCCTTCCGAAGTGAAGTTGTACAACCTTGAGGATCGCCGGCGTTTCGAATCCAAGCCGGGCATCACCTGTCTATTGCAAGGCGGGCGAGCGGAATGGAGGGGCGTTGGAGTTCGGTGACCGCAACGAAATCGACTTTAAGGAGCAAGTGTTTTTGGATGTGCGCTACATCGAAAACCGTTCGTTTCTGAAAGACATCTGGCTGGTGTGCAAGACAGTGGTGGTGATGATTCGAGGCACAGGGGCCTAAGGTCACAAGGATATGAAACTATCTCCAAAATGAGTGAGTTGATTTCTAGCTTGCGCGTGGACTCAATCAATCCGTTTTAGGAGTTTTCAGAACGATTCACCACGGACAGGAGGTTTCCGCTGGCCGGATCCAATGGGCTCTGCAAGGAGCAGAAATTTCGCCCAATCATAAGCAAGGAGAACAAAATGAGACGTCAATTTGAGGAAGTCGAGGAAGCCGATTTGGACAGCAAGCCTTATCGCCATCGGAAAATCAAAAAGCCCTGGAGGCTCGAATGGCGTTGGAAGAAAGAAAAGCCCGGGATGCTGCACAGGTTCTGGAAGGACTGGACACGGCACGGCAGCTACGAGACCGAACAGCGCGCGCGGCAAGCGGCCCAAGACTCGGGCAAAGGCTCGTTCTGGCGTGACATGGACTTTCGAGTCGTCAACACCAAGACCAAGCAAGTAATCGAGCTGTAGGGGCCCTATACTTTAAGCATGAAACGGGTTCTTCTGAAAATTGTCGTGTCCGGCAGCGCCATTATTCTCCTGCCCCTCAGCATTTTCCTCTGGATACTGCTTGCCACCTTTATCATGGGCTTGACCGGGCTGATACTGCTGGGGACGGTTCATCCTGAAGTGCTGCCGGCAGACGCCAATACTGTCGTGCCCTTGGTAGTCCTACTGGGAAGTTTCTTTTTGCTAGGAATACCTATTTGCGCCTTCTGGACCCACGTCAGCGTCATGCTGTGGAAGAGGCTTTGGCCTGAAAAATTCTGGTTCACCAAGGCCGCGCGCCTCTCTCTGTGGGAACGGTTTATCAACTTGCCTGCTCGATAAGCTATAGGTAGATCGACAAGGTCGGCCGCCCTGGCAGGGAAAAGCCGATCTTGTCTGCGGTTCCAAATGCCAGGACTCCACCGCGCTAAATCAAGCCCTTTCCCGAATCCATTTGATGTTGTTTTTTTATTTCTTTTGCCGGAACTCCCATGACGATCGTGTGAGGTGCAACGTCCCGAGTGACCACGCTGCTGGTTGCGACGACTGCACCGGTACCGATACGAACATTTTTTAGGACTTTTGCTCCAAGGCCGACCCACACATGATTTTCCAATGCAATCCTGCGGACTAAGCTGCTTCCAGTTTGATGGGGATGCGCTCATCGCCGAAGAACTTCACCAGCACAATATCATTTTTCTCGGAGTCGTAAAGCGGCACCGTTGCCGCTACCGACTCGAGCAGTTCGATGTCTTGCTCAAGCTCCTTCCTTCCCTCCTCGGTCGTCAGCCGGGGAGACGAACCTTGGCTTGCCGCACCAGATCGCGCATGGCTGCCCGCATGAATGCAATTTGAATGACGCCTTCGGCCTTCATGCTTTTGTAGTTGGACCTGTTATTCCCGCAGGGTGATCTCTTCTGGAGGGATAATGATTGGCCGCAGGCATGGCCGGCACATGGACTTGACTCGGCGCAGTGATTGCCGCCTCACAGAGCTGGTTCCTGCCTGTTGGAAGAACATGGTCTCGGATTGCAGCAGCATGCGCTTCACCAACTTGGGCAGCTTGTGAAACCCAGGGTACTGGATGATTGTGGTTGTCTGTTTTGCAGCTTTCGTTGTCGTCATAAATTAGTTATACGGCGTCGCCGGTGTCTCTCCAACGGTCGCCTCATCTGTATAGAATCCCAGGCTGCGCTTTACACAGCCTGGCGGCATGCTTAAATTTTTCCGCTGGCCTTTGCCGGAACGGTTGCAATTAAGAAGCGGCGGGGGCTTTCGGGGCTTCAGGGGCCGGGGCCGAAGCAGCTTCAGGAGCCGGAGCTGGGGCTGGAGCAGCCGCGGCCGCAGCGGGCGCGGCGTCCCCACCGGGCAGGGTAAACTTGTCGCCCACGCGGACAATCTTGCCCTTCTTGGCGGCCACGTAAAACTTGGCTTTGAAGCTGCCCATCGGCGTCTTGCCTGTGGCGCCCATCTGATCGACCAGGGGCTTGGCGGCTTCACATGCTTCCTTGATGCTGATCGGGCCTTTGGCCTCACGCAGTACTTGGAAGATGATGGTCCGGTAGGTTAGGCCAGATGCAGCGGCTGGGGCTGGCGCAGCGATTGTAGCTGGCGTAGCGGGTGCAGCGGATGTCGTTTCGTTCATCACATTTTCCATTTTGGGCTCAACGGGGGGATTTTTTGCGGCCTCCTTGGGGCTGCTAAAACGTTCTTCAATAGCGTTCGTCACCACTTCCATGATGGTCATCAGCTCGGTCACCGGGAACACTTTGGTCCCGATCGCGGGAGATGTGACCTCGATTTCGTTGGCGTTTCGAACTACTGCAGATACGTTTTGCATAATCATCCGCTCATTTTAGTCTGGCTTAGTTTCATTGCTCACTGAATGTACCAAATAATTGTGCGGGCTATTTCCGCCGTGTTCCCTGCCTTACAGCTGAGGTACTTGCGGCTGTTGACTGTTTGTTTGGGGAGGTACTAGAAGTTGAGGTGGTACTAGTTCAAGCAGCTTGCCGAGCTTATCTGTCCGCGCCTCATAGAGCTTCCAGGCGGTATGCAGCAGTTTCTGAGAACTGTCGAAAAACATTGTTGGGTCAAGGTCCCCCAAGCGAACCCTGTCCAGGCCGTCGGCGTTTCGCAAGAGCCTGGCTTCCAAGCTGTCGTCCTTTGCCTGTGGCAGGCAATGCCGGCTGACCATTGTGGAAATAAGATCAAAGTCCTTGGCCCCTATGCTCTGAAGCGTTGCACGCCATTTGGGCAGCTGTTCCTGAACTGCCAGAATCCCATGTTCCTCGCACGCATCGTCATGGCGTCGCGACAGATCGTGGATGAATGCTGCCGCAGTCAACTCCGGTATGATGGCGGGCCTGTGGCGTTGGCCGATGATCCAGGCGTGAATCATCACGCGTGCCACATGGCCCTTGCCGTGGATCAAGCTCCGGCGGACAAAATATTTGGCTCTTGGCTGGAGTACTTCCAGCCAAGCGCCCGCATGCGTATCATTCCGCTTCACAGACCAATGTTTGCCGGGCTTTTCAGCCGGGCGGACATTGGTGGCGCCGGGTTTAGTATTGGCCCGGGATAATGACTGCGCCTCCCTCCAGAGTGCCGTTGTTCCCGGAGGGCGACTGATCAATGGTGCCGTAGTCGAAGTTCCAATAACCCACGAGGCTGGGCGTGTTGCCAGGAATGGACTCATTGATCCCGGCGATGATCTGAGCTTGTGTGAGCACCGTGTTGAAGATGCGGATCTCGTCCAGCTCCCCATTGAAGTAGTCTCGGGTGCCAACGCTGCCAATGGTCGGATGGGCGGCGTGGTAACCGACGTCGTTACCGCCGGTCTCAATGGTGGCGACAACGTTGCCATCAACAAACACCTGGGAGTTGGTGGAGCTGACTGTCCAAGCAACATGGTGCCAGGTATTGAGGAAGTTGTATCCGCCGCCAACCCCCATGTTGAGGTTATATCCACCCTTGGTGGCAACGACAAAGATCGTATTGCCCGTGAGCGCCAGTTCGACGTAATCCGTCAGGATCGAGTTCCCGTCGTAGAAGATGCCTTGGTACTGGCTTTCGGTCTTGGTGTAAACCCAGGCCTCAAACGTGAAACTGGTCATGTCCGGCAACGGGTTGTCCAGGCTCATGTAGGCATTGGTCCCGTTCAGGCTCAGGACGCTGGCGGTCACAATGTTCGATAAGACAACCGTCTCTGAAGCGGGCGCGCTGGCCACGCCAAAGTTGTCCACAGCCACAACGGAGAGCTGGTAAGTCCCGCCGTTGGTGGGTGTCCAATTCCAGGTGGAGGACGTGTTGGTCGAAACGGCTACGGCATTGGTGTAAAAGATGTAGTTCGACACCGAGCCGCCTGTGTTTCCGTCCGCCGCCGACACTTCGATGGTGATGTTGGTCGAGAGCTCGGCCACAATGGTCTGGTCGTTCGTGGGCGTCAGGAACGTGACAGTGGGAGCCAGGTTCGTGACGGTCGCCACGATGGTGGGAGTTTGGGCCGTGGTGCCGGTTGTGTCGATCAGCACGGCATAGATGGAATAGGTCCCCTGAGCCAGCGGCGGGTTGGCGACAGCCCGAACCACCGTGCTGCCCGGATTGGTCACGGTGGCGGCGAGCTCGTTGTTCACGTAGAACGTGATCGATGTGACCGTGGATCCGTAGTTGGGGTCGGAGATGCCGGTAACCTCGGCGATGATTGTCTCGCCAGAGGAATAGTTGGTTCCATGCCTGGCCAGTGTGATAGCTGTGAACGCCGGCGGCATGTTGCCAATGTTGAAGATGTTGGTGGCGGACGGAACCGGCGCAAAGCCGTAGCTCTGGGCTGTGGCGTAAATAGAGTGGTTTCCATTCGCCAGATCCACGGAATCAGAGAAGGCGCCGGCCACGTTGTTGTTGGTGGCCACGGGCTGCCCATCCACATAGACCACAACGGTGATGAGGTCGCGATCAGGATCCGTTGCAGTGCCGGATACGCTGACCGCCCCACTTTGGAAGACGGCTCCGTTGGCGGGCTGGGTCAACGCAATGACAGGCGGACGGTTCGAGAGCACCGTCACGGTGATGGACGCCGTGTTGGTCTCATTTTGCGTGTTGGCCGTTCCGGCAGTGATGTTGTGGGTGCCAGGCGCCGGGACGTAAGGCCCGTAGATAAAGCTGCTGGCGCTTACGGCCTGGCCAAATTTCACGCCATTGTCGAAGTAGGTTACAGTCATGGACGTGACGGGCGTGAAGTTGTCCGCGGGAATGGCTTCCCAGTTGGTTTGCTGGTTATACAGCAGCGTGCTTACGTTCGGCTCCTGCCAGGTCAGGGTGGGAGGCGGATTGGAAATCACGTTGATCGCGTTGGTGGTCGAGTAGTTGGTGGCGCCCGTCTGGTCAATGGTAAGCGCGTAAAGGTCATACGTGCCAATGGCCACGTTCGACCAGTTGGTGGAATAAATGGCCCAGAAGTTTGTGAACGGCGCATTGGTGATGGTAAACATTTCGCTGTTGTTCACGAAAATCTGCACATTTGTGACGGCTACCGAGAGGTTGGTCGCCGTCACCGTGATGGGCACGGTTCCGTATCCTGGGTACTGGCTGCCTGATATTGGCGTCAGAAGGACGGAAGAAGGCGGCGGAACGATGAACGTGGTAACAGACGAGGTGTAGGACAGTCCCGTTCCGGTGTAGGCCACCACGTAAAGCTCGTGATCGCCATCGGCCAGGGCCGGATAGGGCTTCCACGTGAAACTGAAAGGCGGGTAGGTTGCGGTGGCGACGAAAACACCATCGCAATAAAAGTCCATGCTGGAAATGTATGACCCTGGAGCGGAGCCCGTGGCCGACACAAGAATGTTGGTTGGGTTGGTCAGAAAAGCATCCTGGACCGGGCTCGTGATTGTGATGGAAGGAGCCCCTTCCGGCAGCACGTTCAAATAGATGGGTGTCGAATAGGTAACGGCCCCCTGTTGGTCCGTGGCGATGGCATAGATTTCGTGCTCGCCGGGAATGGTGGGAGTCCAGTCAAAATAATTGGTGTAGGTATAGAAGGAGGCCAGCCAGTCCGCTCCGTCATAAACATAGACGCTGGACAGACGGTGCTCAATATCCCCGGTGATGACCGTAATCGGGACCGACGTGTCATAAGTAATATTGGTGCTGGTGTTTGTGATCAGAAGCTCGATGGTAGGAGGGATGTTGGTGTTAATGTCGACGAACGCCGGGTCGCTCGTGGAAGTCTGGTTGTCGTCGTCTGTGACAGTGGCGGTAAGGGTGTAGTTTCCGGCCACGTTCGGAGCCCAGTTCACCGAGTAAGGCTGGGAGTAGCAATAACCGATCACGTTGCTGTTGGCGAAAAACTCCACGAGATAAACGTTCAGCTGAGCGTTGACTTGGGCGGAAATCACAATGTTGCTCTGGTTCATAAACGAGCCGGACACTGGATTGGTGATGGTAATGGATGGCGGCGCGGCCGGCACATAGGTGAAGTTGGTCGGGGCGCTCCAATTAGTGGCTCCGTAGGTGTTAAAGGCCTCGCCTTGCACCGTGTGCTGCCCGGTGGCTCCGCGCCAATCATACTGATAGAGGGAAGGGAGCCCCGTTCCGGCATAAACGCCATCCACGTAGTACTCCACCATTTGTTGCAGGCCCTGGTAATCGTACACGGAGGATTCAAACTGGATGGCGCCCGTGCTGTTCGTGGTTACGGAAATGCCGCTCGTAAAGACGGGAGGATGGTTGGTGTCGATGGTTACGTTGACGATGGCGCTCTGGTGGGTATGGCCGTTCTTGTCGGTCACCACGGCGTATACCTGCTGCGGCCCCGCATTGGTGGGAGTCCAGTAGTAGGCAGACCCAACGTACGAGGTCATGACGTTGGAGCTTCCGATATAGTAACCGAGCGTTTGCGCGATACTTTGGGGGTCGGTCACCACGGCATACACCTGGATGGACAACCCGAACTTGTAAAGGCCGTTGGTGGGTGAAATCAAGGCCACCGTCAGGTTGGTACTAGGAGCGCTATTGGTGTTGGTTCCGGCGACCGCAAGGTAGTAAAAGCGGTACCGAAGCTGGGTGGCGTTGGTGTCGGCAAAAGGAAGCACGCTGGATGTTTCATTGCCGGAGGTGGTGAACTTGACGTTGCCGACCGTCGTCCAATTTTGCAAATCGGTCGACCCCATGATGGCATAGGGCACGCCCGCATTGGCGAGCACGGCCATGTATACACTGCCATTTGTAATCCCAGTAATTGTGAGGCTGGGGGTATTAGTTGATCCGGAGGACTGAGCGGGAGCCTGCGGAACACAAAAAGCAGCCAGGTTGAGGCCCAGCAGCAGGGACATCATTCTCTTTAGATACATATAATCCTCGGTCGCGCTTTGGTTAGTTACAAAGCGCGCCTAGAGAGAATTATAGTGGTAGGGAGGGGTGGTTGCCGGTTTTCCGACACTTTTCATGAAACCGAATAAATTTTGCCTTTGAGAAAGCAATTTACCTCTTTTCATCAACTACCTCGGCGTCGATAATGGGGCCTTCTCCTGAACTTCCTCGTGGCGGCTGCTCCTGTGGACCAGTTTTTGTTCCAGCCTGCTTGTAAAGGTCAGCTGAAACTTCCTGCCAGGCCGCATTGAGGGTTTCAACAGCCTGCTTCATATCGGCTGCCTTGCCGCCGTTAACAGCCCTCTTCAGGTCCGCCGCTGCCGTTTCGATCCGGCTGCGCGCGGCCGAGAAGAGGCTCTGGTTCTCTTTCAGCATCCGCTTGGTACGATAAAGGGCGTTCTCCGCCTCATTCCGCGCCTCGATGAGCTCCCTCTGCTGCTGGTCCTCGCTGGCATGCGTTTCGGCCTCGCGGCGCATCCGCTCCACTTCCTCCTTGCTCAAGCCACTGCTGGAGGTGATCGTGATCTTCTGTTCCTTTCCGGTGCCCGGGTCTTTGGCCGCAACATGCAGTACCCCATGGGCGTCAATGTCGAAGCGGACTTCAATCTGCGATGTTCTACAGGAAGTGTAGCTTGATGTGTGAGACACTCAGCTGCGCGCTGTGTCATTAAGTAGCGACAGAATGACACACTATAGAAGAAGTTGGAGTTAGCTATAGGTCTGCCATTCGGCAAACTTTTCAACCTCTTCCCGATCTACTCCTTTCCCACTCACAGTCAGTACGGTTTCGGAAAAGTCCATGCAGGGCTTCCCTTCGCGGATGATGAGCTTGCCATCTTCCATGGTGAAGCGCAAATCGCTATAGCTGATTTCTGTAATGCGAGCATCCACTTCCTTCAGGTCGGATTTGCGGACCAGCCGGTACGTCCACTCGCTGTGCGCCGCTTTGCGCGCAAGCAAGAGCCGGTGCTTGCGCATGAAATTCAGCAGTTCCGCGGGCATCGTATTCGCTTCTTCCTTGGGCGGCAAGATGGCGACATCCTCATCGAAGGGGCTGACTTGATTTTTGCGGCCGTCTTCCCATTGGACCTCTGCGTCGAGCGGATGGCCATGCACATTGGTTTTCCCGGTGGCCGTCACTTTTCCGGTCAGGATTTTGCCGTTGTGGCGCCGCCGCACTTGGTCGCCTGTCTTACAGTCGAAACGGTCATTTTCGTTGATGTTTTTCATATTCGGTGGGACTCATAGAGGATCCATTTTGGTTGGCAATAGAATTCATGGTTTGGGCCTTTGCCTGGGGAGGCCATAGGCGTTCAGCCACTCTGCAGGATAGCTGGCTTTGAGAAAATCCGGGTGGCGGCTCCAGGAGCAGCGGCCGGAACGGTCCTCGATGCGGTCCAGAACGCCGCCCTTCCAAACAACAAAGTGTTCTCCGTTGACCAGGACGCGAAGGGCTGCTTCGTCCCCGTTGAACTTGGGAGCGTGAGTAAAATACCCGCAGGCTTCACTGACCTGGACGAGGTGTTGGTAAGCTTCTTTGATGGTCCACTTGGCGTTGACCTCAGCTTCTCCGCTGCCGCTGATGACAATGTTGCGGGCCCCGGAAACCTGGCGCTCATGGTCCAAGGCCAGCGCCTCTCCGAATGTGGCGGCCTGCCAGTTCCGATACTCGTATTGCGGGCCGTTCCCGAGGCAGTGGTCGCATTTCTCGTGAACCACCATGTAAAGGCACGTCTCGCAGGATTTGGGAATGGCGGTTGGTGTTTCCATGTGGGCTTAATCTTCGTGCTCAAGTTCCTGGATGAGCCTCCGCGCTTCATCCTCGCCATAATGCTGGACCAGAAACTTCAGTTGTGCTTGGAGCCCTTCGTTATTGATGCTGGAGGCCGAGACCTCCGCGCCGTCCAAAAGCTGGTCCTGGCCCTTGGGCCGGGATTCCTCGTTTACCGCGGGCATGGCGCGCTGGGCGGCGGCTTCATGCACGAGTTCGTCCAAATCCTCTCCGGTCAGGTTTTTCTGCCGGCAAAGCGATAAAAGTTCTTCAATCATGTTTTTTCAGGTTCGGCTGGTTTTTGATCAGGCCTAAGAGCCAAATATGTCCGAGGCCGCATTTTCAAGGTTTTTGTCAATTTTCTTTCTCTTCTTAATGGGGGCAAACTCCCGGCCGTTGGGCTCTGGAATTGTGTTTTTATGGTAGTCTGATTGTTGCCGGGCCAGCGTGTTGCTGATCTTGATAGTTTGGGCGGGGTCGAGGTTTGCGCGGTCAAGGAATGGGAACGGCTTCACCAGCCAAGGAGCATACAAGTATCCGTTTATCAGCGTGGCTTTGATCACAGTTCCATCAATGTCACAGCCGTACAAGCGGTAAGAGTAGTTCGAGGCCGCCAGCAGCATCCGGCCGGTTCCGACGCAAGGATCGCAGACCGTTTTTTCCCGGGCGTCTCCGTCAATGACCATGCGCACCATCATCTCGACTACGTGCATGGGAGTGGGGAAGAACCCGGATTGCTTGCCGAATTGGTTATCTGCCAGGATGTCTCCAAAATAGTCCGAGGGGAACGCCAGCAGAGTTTCCAAGTTGAAGGTTTGGTAGAGGCGATCGCTGGCGCCTTCCGCGCCTCCAGGCTCTTGGGGCGGAGTTTTGTGCCCGTCGTGGCCTAGCCCAAAAAGTAGCCACTCGAAAAAATAGTTGATGTATTGCCAGCTGCTCCAACCCTGCCAGCCTCCGTAACGCGTTATGGAATTAAGCGCGTTCTCCAGCATCTTCCGAACAGTTGGGCTGGGGGTCCATTCAATTTGTGGTATGCTCTCCCCCACCACCTTGCCGGCCTGCATAATCTGATACCAGTGCTCCCACCTCCCCCAAGTGAACTGGTCGGCGGCCAGAAGATATTGGAGGAGCCAGCCGTGATCCAACGGTTGCTTCGGGCGGGCGTTGGGATCGAAGGAGCGCGGCTTGGCCGCTTCGATCTGCGCGCGAAGAATTCCAAGGTGCTCAGCTTGCATGATCGTTATTGTGTTGGACAACATTTGAAAAAAGGGGTTTGACTCGGTTGAGGTAGTTGCACACCCTCTGCGTGATGAACGACCTTTTAAATCTAACAGTGGGTCAGTTGCGTTCTGCTATTGCGATCAAAGAGCAGATTGAAAGCCTGGAAGCGCAGTTGGAGCAGATTCTCGATGAAGATGGGGCTGCGGCGCCAGTTCCATTGGCTCCACCACGCACACGAAGGTTTTCAGCTGCGGCCAGGCGCAGAATGGCTGAAGCGCAACGGCTTCGCCGCCTCAGGGAAAATGGGGTCGTCAGCGAGCCCCCGGTGCGAAAACGCAAGAAACACCGGCTAAGCCCCGAAGGGAGGGCAGCTATCGTTGCGGGTATCAAGCGGAGATGGGCAAAGATCAGGGCCGGCCGAAGGTAAGGGTTTTGTAGACTCCAGACGGCTGCGAAAAAGGCCGTGATCGTTGGATTTACGGCAAGGGCGCCGTGTCCGCCGGGTTTTTCCTCAGGCAGGAACCAAATCCTTGAATGTGCTGAGCGTGTAGGCCTTTGCCTCCGGTCCAACTTCATCCGGCTGCTTCATGCCAATGTATATCCCCTGCCCTGCTTTGATTGACTTCACGGGTGCTTTTCGCATGGTCTTGGCCTTCTGCTGGTACAGCGCCGCCAAGAAGGCCATGTTGAGGTAATCCCGTTCGTAGATGGCCTTGGCCAGGAGGGTGGTGCTGAAGCAGTTCTGCTCCACTCGGTTGGCCACCTTCAAGCCGGCGCAGTTCAAATCAATCCATTTTGCCGTCCAGCTTTCAGCACCCCGGGCAAAGATGATTGGCAGGAAGAGCTTGGATGGTCCGCGCAACTCAAATTTGTTCTGCACGGTCGCGGCCTCGAAGGGCGCTCCCTTTTCAGAGTCGTCGCGCATCATGAATCCAAAAAAGCTCTTTTCCACTTGCGAAAAACTTTCGCCAGCGAAGTTGTTCACTGAAGGAAGGATGAAAGCCACATCCTCCGGCAGCTTGTTGAGCAGGATCTCAATCATTTCGGTGGCCCCTTCCGGTGCGGCGGTGATGTCCCCGCTGTGCGAGCCAAAACCGGATTCCCTCAAGTTGGTCCATGAAAGCTGGGTAAGGAATTCAAAGTTCCGGTTCAGGAAGATGCAGGACAAATCGTAGTCCGTCCTTTCCCGGCACTGACGCCAGTACATAAAGAAGCGCAGGCGCTTTTTGGCCGGGTCCAGCGCGAAAGTGGACCCGCGCGGCAGCACGTTGAAGCCTTCAGACTTGCTCTTTTCGGAGAGTGGGATGGCTACCCGTTCCAGCCCTTCGCCCAATACCAACTCTTCCACTGCGGGTATGCGGCGGGCAATCTCCTCCAGGATGATGCCGTGGACCGCGTTGTATCGCTTGGCCGTGATCGGAGGGAGAATATTGGGAGTGCCATATCCCCTGCCCTTCTTATTGATAAAGAGCCGCATGCCTCCCTTTGCTTGAGACCGGTTGAGCAGATGCTCATCCAGGGAAAGCAGCACGCG
>Ga0182016_10001582_pt1 | contig 27707 bp, 14 predicted proteins | sample 712S2MmetaG_FD_120491 | JGI IMG/M metagenome (GOLD analysis project Ga0182016, IMG submission 120491) | Permafrost microbial communities from Stordalen Mire, Sweden - 712S2M metaG | ecosystem: Environmental > Terrestrial > Soil > Wetlands > Permafrost | place: Sweden: Stordalen | collected...
AGTGAGTGTTGACTACGACTATATCGCGATTAACAATCACGACTACCTCTTGCCGACTGCCGCGCAAATCATGATTACACTTGCCCATGGCAGCCACGAGTCGGACCTGAACGAGATCAAGTTTCGCAATTTCCGCCGTTTCGGCTCCAATGTCAGAATCCTCAATGAGTCTTCGCAACTCAGGCCTGAATAGCCGCTCTGAAAATTAACAACCGCTCTGTTGGTTCATACTGTTTCCAACGGGGTGGGAGCGATCTCCAACGTTACATGCTGAGCGCCGAGGTTGGGATGATGCGCGGTCAAGTGCACTGTGCCTGCTTGTTCGGTAGCGCGAATCCAGACCGCGCCTGTGCCACCAACAAGCATAAATGGATTGTCTCCGATGAGTTGAGCCGGACCTGTAAGTTCGAAACGAATAGCGTCATTGGCGAACGGACGGATCGCGTCGAATTCGTCCGTGACACGAAGAACTACGCGAGTGGTGTCGGCTCCATCGGCTACGAGTTTGGCGTCATCAGCCAGCAAAGCAAATCTCTGATCGACGCCCTTGCCGGAGAAAGTTCGCGAGATGACCTGCTTGCCCTCGATGAATCCATCAATGCGCAAATCGCCCCAGCCAACGTCACGGTCGCGACTGGGCGTCGCGGAAAAGAGCGGATATTTGAGATGCGGGAATTGCGTTCGGTCGGGATCGGCCTCGGCAACTAATTTGCCGTTGACATAGAACTTGAGATGGTCGCAATTGGATGAGACCAGGGCCTTGCTGAATCCGACGTTTTCATCGCCGGCAGCCCAGTGAAATGCAGGCACGAGGACGACCTCTTCATCCGGATCGCACTGCGAACGGTAGAAGCCGGCGGCAGGTTTGGGTTCCCGATAGATGTCTGTTACACCGTGATAGCAGATACGGTCACCCGAGCCGAAATTGGCATGAGTGTTATAGTCGAAAGCGCACCAGCCAATGCCTCCAGCATACTGCGGGTCGGATGCCAGCTGGTCATGTACGCGCGCATGACGAATGGTGTGTTCACGCTGCCGCTCATTATTGTCAATCGTCTTAGTGGGGTAGGTATGCCCTACAAATTCGGTATTGAGATAGAGGGGATGGTTTGGCGGCTTAAGTGGCCAGCCGAAATCATTCATGGTGAATACATCTTCGAGAAACTCAGACTCCTGAAAGTAGCGAATCCCGCCCGTCTGGCGAGAAGGGTCGAGACTATGGGCCATCGCGTTGGTGCGTGTGTAGAAGTCGTGATTGTCACGCGACTCGTTGATGCGCACGCCCCACAGAATGATAGATGGGTGGTTCCAGTCGCGGCGGATCATGCGGCTGACGTTGTCCACGGATATGTCTTGCCAGGACTGATCGCCGATGTGTTGCCAGCCAGGAATCTCTTCGAGCACGAGAAGCCCAATCTCGTCGCACGCATCGAGGAAGTGGCGCGACTGCGGGTAGTGCGATGTGCGGACGATGTTGCATTTAAGTTCCTTACGCAAGATGAATGCGTCCCGGCGCTGCACACGTCCGGGCATTGCCTGGCCAACCCATGGAAATGTCTGATGGCGGTCCAGGCCGCGCAGTTTGACGACAGTTCCGTTGAGCGAAAACCCCTGCGGCGTGAAGCGAGCTTCGCGGAAGCCAATGCTGCGAGTTTCATGGTCGATTACTGTCGTCCCGCGCAGCAAACGCACTTCAACCCGATAGAGCTTTGGCGTCCTCAATCCCCAGAGTTCGATGGTACCTAGGTCGTCCATGCGGAGGGTGCGCGGTACGTTGCCTTGATCCTCACCAGCCGGTACCTGTTGCGTCGTCTTCGCGATGATGCGCTCCCCATCGTAGAGTGTGGCTTCCAGGCTCAGGCCACTATCCAAGGATTTATTTGCACTCTCGAGGAAGCACTGAACATCCAGAGTTGGCTTCCCGGAAAGAACGTCCTTGGGCTGAGCAAAGATGTTTTCAATGAATGTTGGTGAAACGATGCGCAGGGAGACTTCGCGATAGATGCCACCGAAAGTGAGGTAATCGATCTCGTATCCGAACGGAGGAATTTCCGCTCGTTCGCTTGAGTCAACTTCAACGGCCAGCAGGTTATCCCGGTCGAAGTCCACGTGCGACGTCAGCTCGAAAGAAAAAGGAGTAAAACCACCTTTGTATTCACCCAGACGAACGCCATTGATCCACACCGTGGAGGCTGTCATGACCCCTTCAAAATCGACAAAGATCCGGCGTCCGCGCGCGATTGCGGGCAGGCGAAAACGGCGGCGATAAATGGAAACAAACTCGTAGGATTTCTCGTCGAAACTGTGCCATGGCACACGGAGATTCGTGTGCGGTACAGTGACGCGGACAAAACGGCTGTCGTCGAATTCGCGGGCGCGCGCCGCAGGTGTGGCTGTGGGGCTGAAGCGCCAACTGCGATTGATGGGAAGCACGATGCGTCCTGATGCGCTTGCGGTTGGTGCCGCGGCGAAACCGGCGATGGGCAACCCAGGCGCCACTGATGCGCTGGCAATCAAAGTTCCAGTAGTCTTGAGGAAATCGCGGCGATCCATGATGCTCCTTACTCAAAGAAACGGGTATTGCGAGTTGGCTCGATCAATGTTTGGCGACTGAGGGGCCTTTCTCCGCGTAAACGAATTGCTGAACTTCTGCGCGCTCCTTGTCGATCTCAGCCAGATGCTGCGCTCGAAGTTTCTGATAAACATCAAATTCTCTTTGCGCCTGGTCCTTCTGTCCTGCGTGAACATAGTCAGTTCCCAGGCGATAATGCGCATCGGACAGGTTCGGGTTCAGTTCCAACGCGCGCAAGTACTCCGGGATGGATTTTGCGTACTCATGCTGGTCGGCGTATAGATTTCCCAACTGCACATGGACATCCGGAAGTTTCTCATCAAGTGCAATCGACTTTTGCAGCAGCGACTCTACTTCATGAAGATCCAGCCCGGCGTCTCCGACTCGCTTCCCTTTCCACAGGCTGAGCGCATAGTAGTACTGAGCCAGCGCGCTGTTGGGCTGAAGCTCCGCATAGCGCCGGAATCTTTGAATTACGTCCTCGGCCTGATTGGGTGAACTGTCGTATGCCTTTGAGAGAAAAACATAACAGCGCGCGTCGGAGGGGTCCAGGTCGGCAGCAGTGAGCAGTGCCTTGACGGCCTCGTCATATTTGCCTCGCAAGTCCAACGCCATCCCCAGGCCAATCATGAGCCGGGGAGAATTCGGGTAACGCTGTGTAGCTGTCTGAAAAACATCGATAGCGGGTTCGTAAGTCCTGTGCAGCAGCAACTCGCTTCCCCAAGCGAAGAGGTTGTCCTCGCTCGGGTCCATATGAGCAGCTGTTTCAAACTCGCTTACAGCCGCCACGAATTTCCCGTCTTTCTCTTCGATCTGGCCCAGCAGGTTATGCAGTTCTCCCGTGTTCTTATTCCGCAACAGCGATTCAACCACCTGTCTCGCTTCTGCAAGCTGACCGATGAGATAATCGGCCATTGCCAGATCGTAGCCATTGTCATAAGAAGAAGGATTAATTCGCTGCGCCCTTTCGAGAAAAGGGCGCGCATCCGCGAGCTTTCCTGACTGCACGTAGAACTCGCCCAGGTTGTGATTGGTGTCAAAGGCTTCTGGTGCAAGCGCCTGGGCTTTGCGAAATTGTTCGCCAGCTTGTGTGCTTTTGCCGTCATGGTTGAGGGTGGCAGCAAGGCTGGTCCTGGCCTCGGGCGAATCCGGCTTCAGGCGGACCGCCAATTCCAGATGCGGAATTGCCTTGGCATCGTCCGACATCGAGGCATACACCACGCCCAGTAACTCATGGATCTCAAAACTGTCCGGTGCGTGGGGGAGAAGATCTTCCAGCTGGGCAGCGGACTCAGTGTATTTCCCAGCTTCATATTGCGCTACGGCAGACTGATACTGGCGATCCCACTTCTCCGTCTGGCTGTCCTGCGCTGCGGCAATCACCTTAAACACCAGAAATGAACTGAAAATTGCAGAACAAATAATTGCGCTTCTCTTGCTCACCGTCTCCCCTCCCGATTGCCGCGTGAGCGAAGCGCTACGCAGAAAAACGCCCCGGAATGACGCCTGTTTGGCGTGCCTTCCGGGGCGATTCCATTCTAGCTCAGTAGTACAGTTTCACGGCAAATTGAATCTGTCTCGGATCGAACGGAGCATCGCGAGTGGATCCAATTGCGCCGAATGTGGTGCTTGTGTAATCGCCCGAACCTCCAACCGACACTACGCCGTTTCCGCCGAAGTTGGGCGCGTTGAAGTTCGGGTGGTTGAGGATATTGAAGAACTCTGACCGGAACTGCAAAGAGAAGCGCTCGGTCAGCTGGAATGCCTTAAACAAGGAGAAGTCGAAACGGTGGAATCCCGGGCCAACGATCTGTCCCGGCTTGCTGCCCAAAGCGGCCGAGCCCGTCAAAGGAACGCAATTGGGCGCGGAACCTGCGATTGGAGCGAGTGCCGTAAGGCTCGTCCCGCCCAACTGGCAAGGCTGGCTGAAGGCGGCGGGATTGCCGATCCAAAACGGCCCATGGTATCCGCCGAGTGTTGTGTCCTTGATGCCCAGTTTGGGGTCTTGACCGGGGAGGAGGACATCGTTGCAGCCTAGCCCTGAGGTTGTCCCCGTGTGGCAGCCGAAGTTTAGAGGCTGGCCACCTTGGAGGGTCACAATCCAGTTTGTAGACCACCCTCCAAGCACGGCATTGGCTACTCCTCCCTCGTTCATGTACTTTTTGCCTTTGCCGACAGGTAGTTCGTATCCGCCGCTGAAGTGGACTACGTCCTTGATGTCGAAATCAGCCGGCGCATAGTCGAACTTGGGACCGAGGCCGGTGACGGAATATGCGCGAAGCCCGCCTGTGCTGCCGCCGTTCAACAAATCGCCGGCATCCGACATGGCCTTCGACCAAGTCCAGGTGAGCAAGAAACTCAAGCCGTTGGCATACTGCTGCTCGAGTTTGGTTTGCAGGCCGTGATACGAACTCACGCCATAGGTTGCCTGGTAGCTGCCGCCGCCAAAATCGACAAACGGAATGCAACTACCTTCAGCGAAGGTTGCAAATGGACAACCCTTCCCTGTGCTGATTCCGGCAGGGAGGATCTGTGTTACGTTCTGGTATCCGACGCCTCCCTGCAAATCCGCGCCGTGGGTGTAGACGTACGACGCCGTACCAGACAAGGTCCGGGTGATTGAGTATTGGAGCGTTGCGTTTGTGCTTATCGTGCGCGGGGTCTGGTAATCGAATTGAAGCCCCTGCAAGCCCAGGCCTAATGAGTTGACGGCCGTTGGCACGAGTGGGATGCAGGAGAAACCGGACTCAAACGAGGCGGTTCCCCCGGGACCCGCCGTCGGGCAATTTGCAAATGGTGTGTTGTAGCTAAGCGGAGCGACCTGCGACTCAGCGCTCGGATCGGCGGGGTTTGCATGAACGGAAGGATTCAGATTAAACACAAAGGGGTAGTTCTCGCCGATGTTTGGACCGTATCCCTGGTTCTCGAACGAGTTAAAGAACAAGCCAAAACCACCGCGAGCTACCCACTTGCGCGAAATCTCATAAGCGAGACCAATGCGGGGCGCATAGTTCGATTTCTGCGTTTGCAAGAGGCCTTGCCCGTATTTATCGGTTTCATCAAGTGTGATGCCATCCTGTGCCAAGAGGTCGACGAACCCTGCGCAGCCTATACCTGAACAGGTTGAGTTCGTGGACAGCGAACGGTTGTCCTTTCCGGAAGCTGGGATGATAAACGTCGGCGCGCCGATTCCTCTTGCAGGCAGGGGGGTCGGAACAAAGTTGGCCTGGCCGCCATTCTGCTCGTTAATCGGTCCAAAAAAGTCCCAGCGCAAGCCGAGATTCAGGGTCAGTTTTGGAGTCATCTTCCAGTCGTCCTGAAGGTAGGTGGAAAAATACATCTTTTCATCGTACGTTTTGTTAATGTTGGACGCGTAGACGTTGTCGGCGCCGCCTGAATAGCTAAAGCCGTTTGGATTCGGGTTTCCCGCGATGGTGGCTGGAGCCGCTGTGGGAGGAAGCAGCATCTGGGCCATTCCTCCGTTTGTGCCGCCCTGATTCGGAATATCCGTAAAGCCGCCGCCATAGTTGAATGCGCCGCGAGACCATGCCGGCTGCAAGGTAGAGAACTTTACGTGCTGGTACTCAATTCCCAACTTGAAGCTGTGCTTCCCATAAATCTTCGTGAAGTCATCGGTGACCTGGATGGTCGCGCTGACTTCGTCCGAAGGGAGGAAGTTGTTGCTGCCCAGGTTTGTCAGGTCGCTGATATAGAAGTTCGGCAGACCACCGTTCTCAGCCACTTGCGGAATGCCCTGAATTCCGAATTGCGCTGGGATTCCGTTCTGGCTGCCCACCGGCCCGTACCGCGTAGTATGCAGGTGGGCGAACCCAGCGCGCGCCTGGTTAATCGTGTTCGGGTTAAACACGTATGTGTAGGCCGCGACCATCTGGACGGATTTAGCGGTCTGGAGACCCTGTTGGAAGGCGCCGCCATCCGCTGCTCCGGTGAACGGACCCGGAATGAATTGCGGATCGTCCGCATAACTGAAACGGCCGAAAATCTGGTTTTTCTCAGTGGGGTTGAAGTCCTCGCGGGTATCGAATGTATTCGAATGCTCGTAGAGACCAGGGCTGTCCTGGTATGTGGCCAAGCCTGCATTCGGAGCCGGGTAAAGGTTCAACAGCTTGACTGCATTCGGGTCAATTCGAGATACGGGTAGTTGATTGAGGTCAGAGCACGTGGCCTGCGTGAAGTTCATCGTGCCGGGCCCACATATGCTGCTGAAGGGGTCACGAACATAGCCGTCGGACCCTGAACTGTTCACCAGGCCAGTAACCGGATCGGTTGCTCCGCTGGCTACAAATCGCGTCGTGGCAGGGTCGAGAATTACGCCTCTTTGAATTGTTCGACCAATGATGTCGGTTCTGGCTGCCCCGGCCTGCTGCGTGAGAATGTCGCTCAAGTTGGTGTACCCGCTGCTCCGTTCCAGAGAAGTGGGGACTGAATTCGTAAACGAGGTTCCCTGGACGCGACGCTTGCCCTCATAGTCGCCAAAGAAGAACAATTTGTTCTTGATGATCGGGCCGCCGATCGTCGCACCGAACTGATTCAGGCGAAGTTCGCCTTTTACCGGCGTGGTTGAATTATCTTCAAACCAGTCCGCGGCATCCAACTTGTCGTTGCGGAAGAATTCCCATGCCGCACCATGGATGCTATTCGTTCCCGACTTGATTGTGGCGTTGAGAACCGCGCCTGCGGAACGCCCAAGCTCAGCGCTGAAGTCCGCGGTCTGAACCTTGAATTCCTGAATCGCATCCACCGGCGGAAGAATGACAAAGTTTGTGCCATTCAGGAAGTCGACGGCGTTGGAATTGTTGTCAATGCCATCCAAGAGGTAGTTGTTCTGCGCTGGTCGCAGTCCGTTGGCGGAAAAAGCTCCCGAGGCCGCATTGCCACGCGTATCCGCTTGGGGTGTTTGCATACCGGCGCCCAGCTGCGCGAGAAATGTAAAATTTCGACCGTTCAGAGGCAGGCTGTTCACGCTCTCTTCGGTGACGACCTGCCCGACCGAAGCCTCTTCGGTTTGCAGCAGTGGCGGCGCGGTGCTTACTTCGATGGTTTCAGTGGCGGCGCCGAGCTTGAGCTGAATGTTAACGAGCAGGCTCTGAGCAACGTTCACCGTCACATTATCCTGAGTCGTCTTGGAAAAGCCTTTTGCGGTAGCAGAAATCTTGTAGTGCCCGGCTCTGACCGGCGAGAAGGTGTATGCACCGGTGCCTCCGGAGGTGGTTTGCAGGGTTATGCCCTGGTCCGTATTCAAGAGGGTCACGTTCGCACCAGGAATAACCGCGCCCGTGGTGTCTTGAATTGTTCCGCTGATTGATCCTTCGTCAACCTGCGCGAATGCCTGCTGGCTCGCGGCAAGGATCAAGAAGAGACCTGTGAGGGTTAAATAGCCAAACTTCCGAAGCCAAGTTGCGGCATTGCGATCACGGCCCATCCGAATATCCTCCAGTTTTGTCCCGTCTACTCTCCATGAAGCAGGAATGGCCTAGCTCACTGACTCGAGCGTGTAAACGATTTCAAGCGTAGCTGTAAACGCTTTCTTCGTTGTGCGAAAGAATCTAGAACTATCGTCAGTTGTTTGTCAACCAAAAGTTGGAGGTCGTTGCTTTTGGCCCGAATTTAATCTCCAGAGGACAGGCGGCAAACGCCGGTTGGTGGCAACTCACCAGGAATGCAAGCTTCTCATAATCAACCCGTTACACGCCCAGCCAGCTTTGATTTCCCCTTTGCGTTGATAATCTTCCAACTCGCGAATATAATCCGCCAAGACTTCACCACAAGTTCAGGAACGCGAACGGACGCATGGTGAAGGCAAAAAAATGAGGCTTGTCAATGGAGATCGGACTTTGCCCTGGCGCTGAGAGGGGCTCCGAATTCGTCATAGACCCCGGTTCCCTTGTAGATCCCACCAAGCGAAGATTCCTCCATGGGGCTGGAATGTTGTTGGCCGGCCTCCTGCTTCCGAGGGCTGAAGCCGAACAGACCTCTCACGCGACTGCCGGGTCAGGACACAAGGTCGTTGTGGTCGTCGTTGGCGGCGTGCGGCGTGATGAAACGTTCTCGCCCGAGGGGGTGATGAACATCCCTCACCTTGCAACTGACCTGCTTCCAAAATCGCTCTTCTATCGGCACGCGCGCAACGAAGGTGTGACCGCTCACTTCAACGCGATTTCAAGCATCCTTACAGGCAACTGGCAGCGCGTCGATGATTGGGGCAAATTGGCTCCGACCACACCCACATTGTTTGAACAATTCCGCAAAGCACTCCGAGTTGATCGAAGCAACACATGGATTGTGGCCAGCAACAAGGCGCTGACCAGCCTGATCGGAGCGAGTTCGGATTCAAACTATGGCGCGCAGTTTGGGGCCAACGTCGTATTCCCCAAACAACTGATGCTTCAAGCTGTCGCCGAAGCGCTCCGTCTGGGCCGCACCGCCAACATGGCGGACCGCGGCAAGATCGAAGCAGAGCTGGAAAGCGCAATGGAGGGAAGCAACTACGAAGGGCTTGGCTGGAACGTGTTCGACGCTTCCGACCAGCTCGACCCGCGTGTGCGCACCACCATCCAAAGCGCGATTGCTGGCTTCGTGCGCAGCGGAGGGCCAACTTCCGGAGACGAACTCACTTTCTTCATGACGCGTGAGATCATACGCAAGTTCTCCCCGCAGGTGCTGGTCGTCGCATTTTCTGACGTGGAAGCGGCGCACTTTGGCTCCTTTTCGCTCCACACCTCCGGCATCAAAACCGCAGACCGCCTGACCTACCAGTTATGGCAGGAAATCCAGGCCAATCCCGATTATCGGGACAAGACGACTATGGTGGTTCTCCCCGAATTTGGCCGGGATCCCAATGGCTCATCGACCAACGGGTTCTTCAACCACCGAGCCAATGTAGATTCAACAAGAGACACATGGATGATGACTCTTGGAGCGGCGGTGGACAGGCCTCAAATAATTGAGCGTCCCATTCATCACATCGACCTCTGCCCGACGCTGGCTAAACTGCTGGGATGCCCGCTTCTCGATGCGCAAGGCAAAGTACTTGCAGAAATTCGTGGCTAGCTGGCTTCGTTCGAGTGGCGATGGTGCTGGGGTTCCGATCTGGAAAGGAATTATGCAGGCCGAACGAAATCTGCCAGTGAAAATTCAAGACGCGCTGAGCAGAGGCCTGCTCAATCGCATACCTCTGACTTTTCTCCCCTTCGTTAATCAGCAACTCAATCAATGGGATTATCTTTTCCCCATTGAACGGCAGTCGGTTGAAAGACTCCTTCTTTACGTGGCAAGCCTCAGCCCAGAGCAGTCCGCAGATTTGTTCAGAAGCGTGGTCGAACTCGAAGACAAGATGGGTGTCCGGCATTGGCAGTTCTCCACTACGGAGCAGACAATCCAAAACTCCTCTCAACTGGCCAGTTCGCAGTATTTCCAGGATTGGCGGCGGGCTGTGCAGGCCGTCTTCGACGCTGCCGACGCTCATGCGCTCGAAAATGCCGGCGCTTCAAACAATTCAGGGCCAAGATTGGTTCTTCTTGGCATCCCTCAAAACCTCCCCGTGGATAAGACTCGAATTTGGCACATATGGCAGGGAGCAGGAAGGACTATAAAACTAGATCTCTCTCAAAGCGGCGAGCCCCGCAATGCGTTCGAATGGTTGGTTGCAGGTGTGCCAAACGGGTCCATCGGGCGGTCGGCAGGGCTGCTTGATGCTGCCCGCAACCGTTCCAGTCCATCGCCAGCGGATAACTGGGTCGTGGATGCGGGAAGAAGCCTTGTCGATGCCATCCTCTTGAAGGACGCGCCGGCTTCAACACACCCAGGGGCTATCTTGCTCAGCAACGGGAGGCTGGATCGCTACCGCCAAAGCTTCTCACATGAAATGAATTCCATGCGCAAGGATCTTGCCGATGCAGACGCTGTATTCGATCGTCTGCGTAAGGTCGATGTCGTCCCATGGTGCCCTGCGGAAGTGGCCGCAGACCCGGCAACGTGCGAGTTCGTGCGTTCTCTCTATCTCACCGGAAACGGCGCCGTCATTTTCGGCAACTCCTTTGTCGAGTGGGCGGCCTCTGAAGCATTCCGCCGCGCCCGTCCCACTTTTCTGGCTGCTCAATTCGGTACGCGCAGCAAGCCAAAGCCCTTCACTGGAGTGGCTGTCTTCGATAACCCGGATCTGGTCAACCCTCTTCCCGCTGTCGATGATTTAGCCGGCAGCGCCGAAGACGCACAGATTCTGGCGCTCTACGTGTGGCTTGCAGCAACACGTTACACGGAATATCAGAGTTCAACAGTGTGTGTATGTCTTGCCGAGAGCCTATCGGAAGCTTACGTCGTGGCTCCTCCGGATTTTGCCCTTTTCAAGTCAACGCAGCCAGTCTCTCTTGACAGTCTATCCACCGCACTTCGCGCCTGGATTTCATAGAAGAACCCCCTGCGTGCTCTATAGTTGCCGCATGGTATGCGCTCGAACTCCGACTACCGGAACGCCTCGCAACTTTTCGACTTATCGCAACAAGCATCAGCAGTTGGACTGCGTCTGGCCACGATGCTATCCTGCGAGCACATCGCTTGCAACCCGGACTCGTTTAGGATGACGCGCCAAAAAAGTGCCACACGCTTCCTTTCCCGAAGGACACTCCTGAAGAGTCTTGGGATGGCGCCACTGCTCTTGCGCCCGTCCCCTCTTTTCGGATCTTCAATGCCCTTCGGTCCGCTTGAAGCCATTGCGAGCCCGGATTCAACACTTCCCTTTTCCGATGTTCGATTGACGCCCCACTACCCCTCCAGGTCCCCTTTGGCCGACGTTCTCCGCTTTGTTGCCCCAGGTTCCGACGAATACATCACGGAAAAATACGCCTTTGAAATCGAGTCTCTTCTAAAACAATGGAGCCAGGCGCTCAAAGCATCCATCCGAGACCTCGCCCCTCTCGAGAACTTTCTTTCCTCTTCCATTGAAGCCACGCCATTCAAACCTGTGAGTGAAACAACAGTACGTTCCGGATTCGGGATCGACGTCCTGCGCCGCCGTTTTGTCACGCAGACTACCGCTGGCCGCGACCAATTTCTTGAGGAGATCCGCAGCTGGCTTGCGCAATTCTCTCGGATCGAAGTTGCAGAATTTGAAATCTACGGCATTGAAGAGATAGCCTCCGAACCACTGTCGGTTCGCACAGAAATCCGTTACGACTTCGTCGCCGACGGAAGCAATGAACTACGTGAGGAGCGGGTTGGTTCATGGCGAATCCAGTGGGTTCGCGATGCATCTCCAGCGTGGAAGGCTTCTAAGTGGGAAGTTGAAGACGAGACTGTGAGCGTCACACACGGGCCTGTTTTTCTCGACGTTACTTCCCAGGCGCTCGGGAAAGAAGAGTCCTACAAGAAGCAGATGCTGCGCGGCGCAGACTACTGGCGTACGGTGTTGGACGGAGCGATCGGGGTCGATGTCTACTCCAACAATGGCGTTGCCGCAGGCGACTTCGACAACGACGGCTTCGACGACTTCTATGTATGCCAACCTGCCGGATTGCCAAACCGTCTCTACCGCAACCGCGGTGACGGGACCTTTGAAGACGTAACGGAAAAGGCCGGCGTCGGCGTACTCGACAACACGGCATGCGCCCTCTTCGCGGACTTCAATAACAATGGGCTCCAGGATCTTCTCGTCGTCTGCGGCACCGGGCCTCTGCTCTTCCTGAATCAAGGCGACGGGTCGTTCCGCATCCAGCGCGACGCATTCAAATTTGCAAAGCCTCCGCAAGGGACTTTCACCCACGCGGCAATCGCCGATTACGATCGCGACGGGCGGCTCGACATCTATTTCTGCATGTATATGTACTACCTGGGACTCGACCAGTATCATTATCCGATTCCCTATTTCGATGCGCGCAACGGTCCGCCGAACTCCCTCTTTCATAACGAAGGAAATGGCACGTTTGTCGAGACAACTGAAGCAACGGGAATGAACGCCGACAACGACCGATACAGTTTCTCCTGCGCCTGGGGTGACTCCAATTCAAACGGACTTCCTGATCTTTTCGTGGCCAACGACTTCGGCAGTTCTCAACTCTATCGCAACAACGGAAACGGAACTTTCACCGTCGCGTCGCGCGAGGCCCATGTCGAGGAGGTTGGCGCTGGAATGGGCTGCAGCTGGTGCGATTACGACAATGACGGACACCAGGATGTTTACGTGCCCAGCATGTGGGAGGCTGCCGGACAGCGGGTTTCAGGACAGAAGCTGTTTCACGAAAACGCTCCGCCGAATATCCGCAAGCTCTATCAACGGCACGCACGCGGCAATGCTCTCTATCGCAATCAGGGAGACGGAACATTTCAAAACGTCGGGCATCAGGCCAGTGTCGAAATGGGGCGCTGGTCCTGGTCCTCGGACTTCTGGGACTTTGATCACGATGGCTACTCTGACCTTTACGTCGCAAATGGCTACCTTTCCTCAGTGGATCGCGACGACGTAGCGGGTTTCTTCTGGCGGCAAGTGGTAGCAAAGTCGTCTGAAGACGCCACCCCCGTGCTCGCTTACGAGCATGGATGGAACGCGATCAACGAGTTGGTTAGATCGGACCACACCTGGCATGGCTATGCCAGAAATGTGATGTTCGCAAACAATCGGGACGGGACATTTTCGGAGATTTCCGGCCCTTCCGGTCTGGATTTCATTGAGGACAGCCGCACCTTCGTTCTTGCCGATCTCGATCACGACGGACGGCTGGAAGTGATTCTCAAGAACCGCAACGCTCCCCAGCTTCGCATATTGCACAATGCGATGAAAGAGATTGGTAACTCTGTCGCATTTCGCTTGCGAGGCCGCCAAAGCAATCGCGATTCCATTGGTGCAGCAGTCACATTGAAAACTCAATCTATGGAGCAAACCAAGTATCTTCAGGCTGGAACGGGGTTTCTGGCGCAGCATTCCAAGGAATTGTTTTTTGGCGTCGGAAGAGTGGAAGGCACAGTCAGCGCGACTATTCGATGGCCCAATGGACTTACTCAGAGCCTGACCGATCTCCCGGTGAACCACCGAATCGAGATTGAGGAGGGGTCGGCGACCTTTGTTGCCAAGCCGTTCGCCTCGTCAAATTCAAGCTACGCGAAAGCGGGGACGCCGCCAGAGTTGGAACCCCTTCCCTCGCTGGTGCACACTTGGCTCATTGAGCCCTTGAGAGCGCCGGAGTTTTCGCTCCCCGACCTGGCAGGCAACCTGCATGAACTCCATTCGCTGCAAGGATCCTTTGTTCTGGTCACCTTCTGGTCAATCGCCGCGCAGTCATCCATTGAACAGTTGAGAGATCTCGATCAGCACAGGGCCGCGGTTGCTGCAAACCAACTTCACATCCTGGCTGTAAACGTTAACGAGGCCAACGACAGTCAAGCCGCCCGGTCCTTTGCAGCGCAACAGCGGTTTTCCTTTCCCGTGCTTCTGGCCACTGAAGAAATGGCCGGCATCTATAACATCATCTATCGTCATCTTTCCGACCGCCGCAGGGACCTGGGGATCCCGACCTCCTTGTTGATCGATAAGCAGGGCGTGATAGTCAAGGTGTATCAAGGCATGGCGAATGTGGAAAGCATTCTGGAAGATTTGAAATCTGTCCCAGGGAACCAGGCAGATCGCATGCGGAAAGCTCTTCCATTCCCTGGCACACTCTTCCAGGATGGGTTCCAACGCAATGATTTCACTTACGGCGTTGCTCTTTTTCAGCTCGGCTACCTGGAGCAAGCTGCGGAATCATTTCGACAGGTAGTAGCCTCCAGGCCGGACGATCCTGACGCCTATTACAATCTGGGCACACTCGCGCTGCGAAGGAACGACTTTGCAGAAGCCCGCCAATATCTTGAACAGACTCTGAAGCTCCGTCCAAACTATCCGGAAGCGTGGAACAATCTCGGTATGGTCGCTGCCCAGCAAGGACGTCTTGAGGAAGCAGTACAGAACTTCCAAAAGTCGCTTGCTTTGCGGCCAAAATACGCAGTCGCGCTTCTGAACCTTGGTAATGCCTACCGGCGGCAGCAGAATTTCGGGAAAGCGGAAGAATCGTTGCATCACGCTTTCGATATTCAACCCGATGACCCAGAAGTCAACTACAGCCTGGGCATGCTGTACGCACAGCACAATCAGATGGAGAAGGCGGCGGAGTTTCTTCAACAAGCGATAGCGTTCCGCCCTGATTATCCTGAAGCACTGAATAACCTTGGCGTTTTGTATGTGAGATCGCAGGATTATTCAAAAGCTGAAGAGCAATTTAGAATTGGCATCCGCATTGCTCCAAACTATGATCAGTTTTATCTCAATCTTGCCCGTCTTTTCGCAATACAGGGTAACAAGGATAAGGCAAGAGAAGTACTGCAGGATCTGCTCCACATCCAACCGCAGAATCCTGCCGCGCAGCAGGCATTTGAAAGGCTACAATGACCGCGGTGGCTATTGCACTAAACAATATCGGGGGAGCGGGCAGTTGTGCCTCGCCTGATTCCAGATTCGGATTCACGAAGACTTGGAAGAGGACGGGCAGCTTGCTCGCGCTGCTCTGTATGATTGATTTCTGTGCAGGCCAGCAACCCCACGCAAAGAGTCCCGATGACTTTCAAGCGGTCAAGGAACTTCTGCAGCAAGGGCGTCTTGACGAGGCCAAGGCCGCAGTTCTTGAGCAACTCCGGCGGACCCCTTCTAGTGTGGACGGCCTGAACCTTTTGGGGATCGTTGAAAGCGATCAGCAGGATTACTCCAACTCTCTCGCGGCGTTCGACAAAGCTCTAAAACTCTCTCCGAGTTCCACCAAGACTCATAATAACCTTGGAGGTTTCTATCTCTCCCAGAAAAAACCCGAGCTCGCAGAAAAGGAATTTCGGACAGTTCTTCGGCTTGACCCACGGAATCGAGATGGGAACTATAACCTGGGTATGCTTCTCATGGCTCGTGGCGCATCTCTGGAGGCAATTTCCCACTTTGAGCAAATACATCCCGCAAATCGGGAATCAACATTCAACCTGATACGCGCCTATTTGCAGAGCAAACGTACACCGGAAGCGTTGCGGACTGCGCAGGCCTTTTCCGACACAAATGAAGGCGACGTTCAAGTTCATTTCTCATTAGCGGTCTTGCTTGCTTCTGAAAAACAATACAAGGCCGCCGCGCTCGAGTTCGAAAAAGCTGACGCTCTTCAACCAGGGACATTCGAAATCCTTTATAACTTCGGACAAGCTCTCCTGCGCGGCGGCGATTTTCCCAAAGCGGATCTCGAGTTAGGCCGGGCGCTCAAGTTGCAACCGGAGTCGCCCGATACGCTCTATCTGCTTGCTCTGGCCTGCAAGAACGAATCGCGTCCACTCGACGCTCTAAACCTGCTGATCCGCGCGCATAAGATTGCACCGGACAATACGGATATCATCCTGCTGATGGCTCAGATCAGCATGTCTCAGGACTATTACGAAGATGCAATCCCGCTGCTGGAGTCAGGCGTTCAGATTGCACCTCAGCGCGAGGACCTTTCCGCCGCATTGGGTCAAAGCTATTTCATGTCCGGGAAGATCGATAAGGCACTCGAACAATTCAAGAGGCTTCTTGAAATTGAGCCTTCAGCTCGCTCTTATGCTTTCGTGGCGCTCTCTTATCGGAACCTGGGAAGGTTCGATGAAGCAAAGCAGTATGTTATGCAGGGGCTCAAGCTGGATCCCCACAATAACTCATGCTTGCTAAACCTTGGCTTGATTGACGAAGCGCAGGGAGACGCTGCAGGTGCGGAATCCGCCTTTGAAGAAGTGCTCCGCTCCGATCCTGACTTTCCCGATGCTCTTCTGGAATTGGCAAACCTCCGCATTGCGAGCAAGCGCTTCGCTGAGGCAGAGAGTCTGCTTAAGGATTATGTGCGTGTCGGCCACAACCCGGCTACCGGATACTACAAGCTCGCCCTGGTGGAGAGGAACCTGCATCAGATGGATGCGGCCGATAAAGACTTGAAGGCATTTCAGGCATTGTCCAAGAACGCTTCGACCGGGCCACTGCCCTTCCAGCATCTTTTCGATTTTCTTGACACGCGATCAAAACTCGATCCAGGCAGCCGGGGACAGTTGGATATTGCCGATCTCACTGACCAGATTCAGAAGCATCCAGATCAAACTGAAGATATATATTTCTTGGCAGAGGCCTATCTCAAATCGGGGAAGGTGGATGAGGCCGCGAACACCATTGAGAAACTCGATAACTTGATCACCGACGATTACAGGACTCTGACGGGAGTGGGCGTGTTGCTGGCTCGCTACCATCTGTACGACGATGCCATAAAGCATTTCCAGGCGGCTCTGCACGCAAATCCGGGTTCAGACGAAGTGGAGTTCGACCTTGCCGATGCTTATTTCAGGAAGCGCCAATATGCAGAAGCCCTTGAGGCTGCCGGCAGGGTCTCTGAAGTGGGCCGTAAGGATGACGCCTATCTGGCATTACTGGGAGATATCTATGCGCATCTCGGTGACACAGCGCGTGCAGCGGATATCTTCAAAGATGCGATCCAACGCAATCCGGACAATGATCAGAACTATCTAGCACTAGCTCTCCTGAATTTCCGAAGCAATAATCTTGGAGACGCCAAGCAGGTTCTCTTGAAAGGGCGCGCTCGGATTCCTGGCTCCGGAAAGATACTCTGGGGCTTGGGAATCGCATCGGTTTTGGAAGGAAATACAACACAGGCTGCGATCCAATTCGAAAGGGCGGTCGATCTGCTTCCGGAATGGCCTGGAAGTTATTCGGTTCTGGGTGTTTTTTACTATGAATCTGGACAGATTGACAAAGCAAAAGAAGTGTTGAGCCGCTTTGAAAACAGCAGTGCTAGCGGGAGCCTTGATACAAAGCGGATCGAACAATTCCTCGCTCAGACCCCGAATACTTCCCCCGCACCAAATGAACCCATGTCACCGGCCAACAAGGCGCAGTTGCTTCAACTGGCACTCTCTCTCGCGGACAAGACACTATGACTTCTTTGCGTTCAAGGAATCTGTCCAAGCAATCTGGGGTGCCCGTTTGGTTTTGCACACTGCCTCTTGTCGTAGTCTTCGCTGTCTCTCACCCATCCTGCGACGCGGCGCAGCAACCCGAAAAACCTCAGGATGCCCATGTCGCCGTATGTTACACCGACATCCGCAAATCCGCCGGCATTACGTTTGTTCAGGACTCCACACAAACCGATGAGAAGTACTATCTCGAGACGATGGGTACTGGGGTTGCGTGGATTGACTACGATCAGGACGGCCTTATGGACCTCTACTTTATTCAGTCCGGCGCAACCGATGCCTATAAACCTGCGAAGCCCTTGCGGTCGGCACTCTATCACAACAACGGAGACGGCACATTTACGGACGTAACTGGCAAAGCAGGGGTTGGAGGCGAAGGGCACTATGGGCAGGGCGTGGCAGTCGGTGATTTTGACAACGACGGTTACCCCGATCTCTACGTGACTGGCTATGGCCGAGCTGTTCTTTACCACAACAATGGAGACGGGACTTTTACAGATGTTACTGCCAAAGCGGGGGTTGCCGACGAAGGCGAATGGTCAACGAGCGCGGGGTGGTTCGATTATGACAAGGACGGCTGGCTTGATCTGGTTGTCACTAACTACATCGAGTGGACCCCAAAGAATAACTTATGGTGTGGCGACCGGAAACCAGGCTACCGATCATATTGCAACCCTAATAACTACAAAGGGCAGAAGACCAAGCTCTACCATAACAACCATGACGGCACATTTACGGATGTAAGCGACAAATCAGGAGTTGGCCTGCCGGAATCAAAAGGTATGGGATTGGTGCTTGCGGACCTCAATAACGACGGTTGGCCCGACATCGCAATTGCCAACGACACCTGGCCGAATTTTCTGTTTCAGAACAATCACGACGGAACATTTACCGACGTTTCTCTTATCTCCGGATTGGCGGCTAGCGAGGACGGACGCTACGAAGCGGGAATGGGAATCGACGCTGCGGATGTCGACGGTGACGGCCTTCTTGACATCTACATTACTCATCTCGATATGGAATTGGATCGCCTCTACCATAACAACGGAGACGGCACCTTTACGGACGATACCTATTCATCGGGAATCGGCAACAAGGCAATTCTGCTGAGCGGGGTATCCGCGAAGTTCATTGACTATGATAACGACGGGTGGCCCGACATTGTGCAAGCGAACGGCGCAATGGTCGACAACGTCAGCTTGTATCAAAGCCTGGTTTCCTACAAGGAACCCCTCCTGATGTTTCACAACCTCGGCAAAGGTCGATTCGAGAAGTCGTCCGATTCTCTTGGCTCCGATTTTACCCGCCCGGTTGCGGGCCGCGGGTTGGCTACTGCAGATTTCAATAACGACGGCGGCGTCGGAATTGCAGTGAATGTGCGCGGCGATTATCCCGAACTTCTGCGCAATGACGGCGGAAACTCTAACAATTGGCTTGAGGTCCTTCTCATAGGCACGAAGTCCAACCGCGACGGCATCGGTTCCGTGCTGAAGCTGACATCCGGTGGCGTTGTCCAGGTCGATCAGGCGAAAGGTGGAACAAGTTATATGTCTGCAAGCGACCCGCGAATTCACTTTGGGCTTGGCAAGCGGACCAAAGTTGAATCGCTCGTGATCACGTGGCCAAGCGGCCAAGTGGATAAGCTGACCAATCTTCCCATCAATAAGATCATCGCGGTCAAAGAGGGCGTGGGCATCGTCCCGCACCCGTTTCCCAAGGTACCAAGTCGATGATTTTGAGCAATGAACAAGCGGAGAGTTCTGTGTTCCCCAAGTGCACCTATTCCCTGTCCTGTTGCTATCGCTATAATTGAGGCCATCTATGATTATTCCGCGACGGCGTTTTCTTGGATCAACTTTACTCGCACTCGGTACTACACTGACCGAAGCTCTCGCTACGCCGCTTTGGAAATGGAAAAACCCCCTCGTCGTGGAAGCTGCAGCGCCCGGGCTCAACTCGTCCCCGGTTCAGTATTTCGATGTGGCTAAAGAAGCTGGACTGACTGTCCCCAACGTGTGGGGCGGCATCGATCACAAGCGTGTCATCGTTGAGACCAAGGGAAGCGGTTTGGCCTTCTTTGACTACGATAATGACGGTTGGCTCGACGTTTATCTTACCAATGGAAATCGGCTCGGTGCACACTGGCCCGCCGGACAGGAACCGATCTCTCACCTTTACAAGAACAATCGCGACGGAACATTTACCGATGTTACAGAACACTCCGGACTCGGACATACAGGTTGGCAGACAGGTGTTTGCGTCGGCGATTACGACAACGATGGATGGGACGACTTGTTCTGCTGCTTTTGGGGACATAACATCCTTTTCCATAACAATGGGAACGGAACATTTACGGATGTCACGAAGAAAGCCGGCCTTGGTCAGGAGAAAGGTCGTTGGGGAACTGGCTGTACCTTTCTCGACTATGACAGGGATAGCCACTTGGATCTCTTCGTATGCAATTTCATCAAGCTCGATCCGGACAAGCCCCCTACGCCTGAAGATATGAGTTTTTGCCAGTGGAAGGGCGTTCCTACAATGTGCGGCCCGCGCGGGCTTCCGGGGGATACGAATATTCTGTACCACAATAACGGAGACGGCACATTCACCGATGTTTCTGAAAAGGCGGGTATCCTGAAGCCGGGCCCGCGATACTCGATCACCGCTGTCTCTTATGATTTCGACAACGATGGCTGGCCCGACATTTATATAGCTGTCGACTCGGAGCCGAGTATTCTCTTCAAGAATAATCATGATGGCACATTCACAGATATTGCGGTCATGGCGGGCTGTGCGTACAACGACGACGGGCACGAGCAGGCTGGAATGGGAATCGGAGTTGCCGACTATGACTGCGATGGCTGGTTCGACATTTTCAAAACCAATTTTGCCGACGACACCAGCGATCTCTACCATAACAATAGCGATGGGACATTCAGCGAACTCTCTTTCAATTCCGGTGTTGGGATCAACAGTAACTACGTGGCATGGGGCTGCGGCTTCATCGATTACGACAATGACGGCTGGGTGGATATTGTGCAGATCAATGGTCACGTATACCCCGAGATTGACAAATACAATTTCGGGGAAACTTTCAAAAACCCGAGGCTGGTCTATAGAAACCTTGGCAACGGTCACTTCAAAGATGTCTCGGCGGAAATGGGGCCAGGTATCAGTGCACGTTTTTCCAGTCGGGGCGCTGCATTCGGAGACTATGACAATGACGGCGGAATGGACATGCTGATCCTGAATATGAACGATCTGCCGTCGCTCCTTCACAATGTCGGGGGCAACAAGCAGAACTGGATCAAGATCAAGTTAGTGGGAACCAAGTGCAATCGAACGGCGATCGGAGCGCGAGTCAGGGTTACGACCGGCAAGCATACGCAAATGGATGAGGTCCACAGTGGTACCAGTGTTATGTCACAAAGCGATTTGCGACTTCATTTTGGGCTCGGTATGACCGATACGGTGGATTTGATCGAGGTCAAGTGGCCGATCACTCAGAAGATTGAACAATTCAAGCAGGTGAAATCGAATCAAATACTCACCATTCGCGAGGGTGACGGCATCGTGTCGAGTTTCAAACCCCGGAAGACATAGAAGAATCTTAGAAGATTGCAAGAATCAATTGTCCCTCCGGCTGAGAATTCGGAACACTCAATGGACAACCGGGTTCGTTGGCTGCCCGGGCACAGCAACCAGGAACTGCTTGATTTCCCGACGTTCTTTATCGACCGCGGCCGCCTGGGATTTCTTGATTTCGTCATGGGCTTGAAATTCTTTCCTGGCCTTTTCACGCTCACCTATTCGATCGTAGGCCACTCCCAGGCGATAGTGTGCATCGGCTAATTGTGGATTAACTTCGAGCGCCTTTTCATAAAAACTAGTGGCTCGCGCATAGTCATTCCGTGAAGAGTATAGGATTCCAAGTTGCAGGTACGCATCGCTGCATTTGGGGTCGATCATCACTGCTTTCGTCAGCAAGGAATCCACCTTTTGCGACACTGTTAGATCGGACGATTCCCCCTGCTCTTTCAAAAGAGCGACCGCGTATAGGTAATTCGCCGTGGCGCTTCCTGGCTGCTGCTCGTAAAACCTCCGTAACCTCGACCCGACGCAAGTCAACGTGCCGGGTGCAGCCATTTCAATCTTGCCCATGAAAATGTACGGCTCAGGATCTCCCTGATTCAAATCGGAAGCATCGCAAAAACGAAGAGCTGCTTCATCGTATAGAGCACCGGCAAACAAAGCCGCACCGAACGCGGCGAGCATTCTTTCCGACTTCGGATATGCTTTTGCACCCCGTTGAAAGATTTCCTGTGCTTGCCAAACTGCTCGGTGGACCAGTAGCTCCGAGCCCCACTCGAAATAATCCTGTTCGCTTGGATCGATCCGGGCAGCTTGCTCAAATTCATGAACTGCGGCTAAGGGATCTCCCAATTTCTCATCAACTTCACCCATCAGGCGATGCAAATCTCCAGTATCTCGATCCGACATGAGTTTCTGGAGATGCTCACGAGCTTGCGAAAAATCGCCCGCGCCTTTGCAAGCCACTGCCAGGTCATATTCGTAGCTTTGATTCCCAGGTTCAAGGTTGCCTGCAGTTTTTAGCAGTGGAATCGCCTCTGAATATCTGCCTTCACGAAGATAGAAAGCTCCGAGCCGATAGCTTGCCTCTGAGTTCTCTGGATTACTAAGAACAGCTTCGCGCAGCCTATTCTCACTTTCATTCGTTTCGCTGCCAACCCTCGCCGGATTCGTGGTGGCCTCGCCCGAAGCATTCGGTTTGAGTGTGACCGTTTCGCGCACTAGAGCTTCACTCGTACGCAGATTCGAATCGGATCCGTGGCCGCCTGCTGCAGTCCAATCGGTAATTCCTGCAATGGTAAAGTTGGGCTTGTCTGCGAATTCCATAGCCTGGTTCAAATTGCTCGAAGAGGCGTTCGAACCAGATTGCCTCGCCGACGAGTCTTCGAGAACCAGACGAACTATTTGCCGGTCGTTCGGAAGCAACGCATTCACTTCAGTGACTTGGCTTTGCAGCCCCGATTTCTTCGCTCTGAGTTTGTAACTCGCGACCTTGAGAAGCGAAAAAGTAAACGCGCCTACCGTATTCGTCCTGATTTCGCGGGCGTTCGGAGAATCCTTCTGTTCCAGCCGTACCAGCGCATCTCCAACCGGTTTGCCACCTGCGTCGATGACAATTCCCTGAATCGTGATCTCGTCCGATTGTTTCGGCGAAAGCTCCTGCGCCATCGCCATCTGGATTGCGAGAGCCATAAGGCACGCGAGGGATATCAGTGTTTCTGGAAGACTATTGTAATTCCAGGTTGCAGACGAAACTCGCAGTTTGCTTGAACGAATCGTTATGACGCTCAATGTTCCAACCTCAAAAATACTGCTTGTTTGCGAATACCCATCTACGGATGAACCCGGAATCATCCCAGGAGGTCAGTCCAATTTTACAACCGCGGTCACGGAGAGATCATTCCGAAGGTCCCATCGCACACTGAGCAGAATACCGAGCTGGCGCGTTGATATGTCCTGGATTATTATCTCCAAAATCGCTTACCTGGTGAACGCCTGAATGCGAGGTGGTTCAAGAGGTAATACGAAGAAACGAGGGCCGAGTGCGTTCCAGGATCTCCAAGTTGTATGTGATCGGCTACATTCCAAGAGTTTCGTGTTTCAGCAGAATACTTCGTCTGGAATGTAAATGTTGCTAAGCGTTTGTTGAGAGATATAATCCACTGAGCCTATCCATCCAGTCCAGGATCGCTAGCACCGGGCCCAAATCGGTTATTCTGTCGGTAAAAAGAGGAATCGATGGCCATAAGCATGCGCGAAGTCGCCAAGCTTGCCGGAGTTTCCAGCGCAACCGTTTCGCGCGTGATCAACGGTTCCAATCTCGTCAAACCAGAAACCGCCGATCAAATCCGGCGGATCATCCGAGACTTGAACTTTGTTCCTAATAACAGCGGCCTCTATTTCAAGCAGGGCAAGAGCCAGATCTACGGCGCCATTATCCCTGACATGACCAATCCATTTTTCATGGAATTGGTGAAGAATCTCGAGGGTTTGCTGGTTGAAAACGAACGCGAACTGCTAGTGGCCAACACCGACTTCCATCCTTCGCGCCTGGGAAGATCAATTCACCGAATGCTGCTGCGTCGAGTCGATGGAATCGCGTTTCTCGGCTCTGAACTGGAATCGGCCTCGCTTGAGCCTCTAATACAGAACCGGATTCCCGTAGTAACCACGGATCATTATCGAACCGGGCCGGGAGCTAGCGATATCTTGGTGGACTTCCCCGACGGGATGGCGCAGATTGTGCGGCACTTGAAGGAACTTGGCCACACGCAGATCGGATTCATTGGCGGGTCCAAAGGGCTGGTAACATCACGCGTCCGCCGCGAGTCATTTCTGGATGCGATTGTGAAGAATGGACTTTCATCTCGGGAAGGATGGATTGTCTGCGGCGACTACAAGATCGCTGGGGGTGTGGCTGCAATGAGGAGCATTCTGAGTTGCCCGGAGAGGCCGACGGCCGTGGCCACTGCAAACGATCTCACGGCGATTGGAGCATTGCGTGCGGCCCGGGATATGGGCATCCGCGTTCCTGAGGACATATCTGTTTCAGGTTGCGACGATATCGAAATGGCAGATATCGTCTATCCGCCCCTGACGACCCTTAACATTTCACGAAGCCTTTACGCTCAGATGCTATTTGACGCGCTGCAGCTTGGAGAAGCCGGCCTTTCTGTCCCAGGAAAGGTCTACCGGTTACCTATGAAGATGATTGTCCGCCAGTCGACTGGGGCCGTTCCCTTGCGAGGGCCAAAAACACAGAGATAGAAGCTTATCCCTCGCCAAAATAGCAGTCAGCTTTCGAATCATGCAGAGAAGATGTGCGCCCGGATGGCATTTTTTGGGGGGGGCACACTCTTTCAAAATCTCGTCAGCAAGGCCCATAACGAACGATCTTGACCCACGTGGGCCAGACAAGAAGCGTATCCTTCGATAATATTGCGGCAGAGAGACAAGAAGTCTCTCGAAAACACTTCGCGGCAGGCTGCGTGATACTTCAGGGTGGGGAATGGACAATTCCTGGACGAGACGAAGGTTCTTGAGCCGGACGGCAGCTTCCGCTACCTGTTTCGCGCTTCCAAGGGTGGGGATGAGTGCGCTGGCCGAGGGCGCCGGCACCTCGGCTCTGCGGGGCAGATTCCTGACCCACGTCTCCGTGGTACGCGTGAACCAGATCGAGGTGACCCCTGATCGTTCTATTGGCGAGGACGAAGCCGCGGACAACTGGCCAGAACGGATTCGCTCGCGGCGGGAAGCCTTTGCGCGAGGCTGCCCGGATGGCAGGATGACCTGGGCGATAAGTTGGCTGGCACTGAACGACACCCGCCAGGAATACAAAGACGCTCGACGCCTGCTCATTTCGTATCACGAACGATATGGCGACGAGATCACATTCATCCCGGGTGGTTATTTTGCGCCGACGTTTGACACTCGAGAACATAACCGGGAGACGATTCACAAGGCGTTGCAGTTGATCTCCGAAATAGTGGGCAGCGGGTATCGTCCAGAGTGCCTGGTTGCAGGCTTTATGGATGCGGAGAACCAGCGTTTCCTCGTCGCCGATGAGGGAATTCATGTGTGCCAGGGCCAGATCTGGAGTCAGCACTCGATCGACAATGGAGATGGTGACGGCGGCATCTGTTATCCCTATTACCCTAGTCGCGAACACTATCTCAAGCCTGCCCAGGGCGCGGCAGATTTTATCGATTGCGTCTGCCTCGACGGTTGGACGTGCGATTTTCTTGCAGCACGTCGCGACGGCTTTCAAGGCGGATTCAACAGCCGCATGGGCGTGGGCCCCATCGAGACGGTTGGAAACCTGGGAAAAGAGGCGGGCCGCAAGGAGATGATGGATACGACCGCAATGCACTTCGATCGGGGCCACATTCTAAACGGATTTGGGTTTGTAACAGGAATCTGGGAAGTGTCTGTGGGCCACGACGAGGATCTGGCCTGGTGGCTACAGGCCGTCAAGGAGAGATGGCCGAACACAAAGGTGCTGACCGAAGGGGCGTTTGGCATGGAGTGGCGCAAGCACACGCACAACAATGCTTTGCTCAACTATAGGTTCGATGCCAAAGGAACTGGGGCGCCCGGCTCAGAGAGGGAATTAGAACTCCAATGGTTCATGAACCGGGAGTTTCGGCTGGGGTTGCTCAACAACTGGACTACGAACAGCCCTTTCATGGTGATCGACTTTACCCGATATGATTTACCGGCGCACGAACCCCAGGAACTGCAGCGGGAATGGAGTCTGATGAACGTGCTGAATCAGAAGGGCACGCGTCCCCAGGACAAACCGATCCGGCTAGGACAATTGAATCCTGAAGATCAGCGTCGCATCTTCGCACGCTATCTGACAATGCTTTCAGCGGATGCCGTAGACATAATCATTCAAGGCCCAGAATGCATTCACAGTGTCGAGGTCCGCTTAACTCTGGGAATGACCTGGATTTTGGGAGGTAACGATGGGAAGTTGTCCAGTTGACAATGGGATTTTTGTAACCGAGTGGGGATCCCCTATTGATGGTTCGATTTGTGACTGGTCGCTGAGATCCTGAGATCCGCGAAGTGTCCACTCATTTTCTGCGTGGAAACTTAGGGGAAGTGTGGATCAGGCAGCTTGGTATGTGTGGGTCTGGACGGTGCTCCTGTTCCAGGGCAGCAGATCGGCGATTCGGCTGATGAGGTGCTCGGGAACCAGTGACCGTCCCGAACCCTTAAGAGCGGCACCAAAGGTATCGATTGCGCGCCGGTCCGCTTCAGCAGCGACCTTCATAAACCTGCCGGCAATGCCCGAGGGCAAGCCGCCGAAGATAACACCCATGCGCTTCACAAATGGGATCTAGGATGGGCCGTGCATAAACGCGAGATGAATCACTCCGTCAGCTGCGGCGGCTGCATCCCGCAGGCTCGACCTATCATCGAGGTTGCCGAGAATCGGCTGGATTCCCTTGGCAGACAGCTTCTTTGCCGTCTCCTCCGACCTCGCCAGCGCGGTTACCGTATGGCCTGCCGCCATCAATTCTTCCGTGACTGCCGATCCGATAAAACCCGTTGCACCCGTAACGAATACTCGCATTGGACTTCTCCTTTTTCTGCCCGACCACTTCTGGTCCATGGTCCGCTGGGCTATTTCCGGCCCACTGAAATCAACTCTAGAGTTAGATTTCTGGACTGTATATACTTGGAAGTCCAGTCGTGATTATCAGGAGTCCAAATGGATCCGCTCTCACAAATCATCGCCCTCCTCAGGCCGCAAGCGGTCTTTTGGCGCGTCGTCGAAGCACACCATGCGTGGACCATTGGCTTTCAGCCGACCAATATTGTGGTGTTTGGCCAGGTCATCGAAGGTGCGTGCCATGTCGAACGGGAAGACAGCATAAGTTTGGATCTGGAAGCCGGGGACTTCCTGCTCATGGTGGCGCCGCCGAGCTGGACGATGGCAGCCTTCGGTGGAGGCATCCAAGCCGACTTCGGAGATGTGATTGAGAATCCGAGCTTACTTCTTTCGCCGGAGCACACGAATCAAGTCACCCGTTTCATGGCGGGCAACTTCGAGTTCTCGGCCGCCAATCGCGACCTGATCTCAACTCTCATGTTGCCGGTTGTTCTTGTGCGGGGTAACGAGATTGCGGCCGCTCGGCTGGGCGCACTGCTGCAGACCTTTGGCGAAGAAGCGACCGGAGACCGGCCGGGCCGTTCGCTTGTGTTGGATCGACTTCTGGAGCTCATACTCATCGAGGCATTACGCTATCGTCCCGCCGATATCGGAGACGGCAGAGGCAGCCTGCTGGCCGGCCTCGCCGATACGCGCATTGGGAATGCGCTACGCATCATGCATTCGGATACGAAACAGGCGTGGACTCTTGCTTCGCTTGCACGGAAAGTCGGGATGTCCCGGTCCGCCTTCGCATCACGATTCTTGCAACTGGTGGGCGTACCGCCCATCGAATATTTGGCCACCTGGCGGATGAGGCTTGCGAAAAGCGCCCTTGCGTCCTCGGAAGTGCCTATGATC
>Ga0182016_10001584_pt1 | contig 27684 bp, 41 predicted proteins | sample 712S2MmetaG_FD_120491 | JGI IMG/M metagenome (GOLD analysis project Ga0182016, IMG submission 120491) | Permafrost microbial communities from Stordalen Mire, Sweden - 712S2M metaG | ecosystem: Environmental > Terrestrial > Soil > Wetlands > Permafrost | place: Sweden: Stordalen | collected...
TATAATAACCCTTTCAATTGAATCTTTAGATTCGTTCTTAGCAAGTGTATTTATAACATTGTTAGATGTTATAATAACCCTTTCAATTGAATCTTTAGATTCGTTCTTAGCAAGTGTATTTATTAATTAATCAGTATACAATCAAAAAAAAAGAAAAGTATGGACTATCCGAAAAATTATAATATAAAATGGCATAATGAAGATATAGTTAAATATAAAAATTATTTTGATAATTATACATTTGTGTTCAATAGTAAACGACATAATAGCCCGTTCATGTGTATAATGTCAAAAGGCATACCACCTTCTTGTAATACACAGAGTTCAACATCAGGAGAATATACCAGAAGCCTCGAATTGAATCGTGTTACAGTTCAATATAAAGATAACAAAGTAGTTTTTAATACGCATGAAATTAATGGAGCAGTTAGCTGGTACAAACTTGATGTGTCAGATTTTGAATATATTATCCCATTTGATTAATTTATAAAATAATTAATTTTTGTTTCAATTTATGATGATTTCAAGTACTCTTTAACATTAGTGACCTTAATGGACACATTATCATTTATAGTAAATATTTTTTGAATATCTGTTTTGAGTTTAATGTATGACATTTTTTGGAGATTAAATTGGACCAGTAGCCTGTTCAAAACTTCGAGTTTAATGGGAGCCATAATTTTGTGAAGATAATCAATGTCGGCAATATTTCGCTTAGAATCATAATTAAATCGTACTTTAATTTCGGGAATGATATCAATAAATACTTCTGAAAACTTTGCATTAATGGCATCGCTCAATTTATTAGCAAAAGTAAATTCGTCAATCGGATCATCATCATCGAATATCACAATTAGTAAAATATTTTTTGCCTTGCTAAAATTTGGTAAATTAGTTTGCAAAGTATAATTAATCCTAGCCCGAATTCTTTGTGACTTTGAAGCGTATTCAGAAAATTCTGAAAAATCTGAAATCATATCTAGAAAACATTCCATGATTTGAGGCATTTTTTCTAACATGAAAGCCACAAACCTTGCATCTTTTGGATGTATATCATTCATAATGATAAAATTACCTTGAAAGCTATTATCAGTTTTATACAAAGGATCATATTATTTATTAACATATATTACGTTTCAAAATTTATTATTCAAACATAAAAAAATGAAAAGTAATCCTTTAGCAATTTAAACTCTAAGTGATTAGAGTAATCACAAGTTAAATAATGGGTGCATATTATAATCTTGTTAACAGCACAAAACAACAATATGTTTCATCATATTGGAAAGGTTCACCGCCATCTATTTATGAAATTTATATTGTAGGTCATCTTTTTGGTTGGGATTTGACAGATACAATAAATTCATGGAGTTATGAAGCAGGTTATACACTATGTAATCATGATGGTAAATTATCATGGAATTATGAAGACTGTGAGGACCGTGAGGACTGTGGGGAAGAAGTTGTTAATTATTTGGAAACTGAGCAAGAAACTAAAGAAATCGAAAAAAAAATGGAGAAATATATAAAAGAATATGAAGAGGAGGAAAAATATGAAACTGAGTATTGTTGTGATTCAGAAGATGGATGTGATCATGAAGTAAAAACAAAACGTGTTCCAAAAGTAGAATCTGAATACCAAAAGAAAAAACGCTTGCACTATGAAGAACAACGACGATTAGGTAAAATATATGTTGGTTATCCGAACACAAGGAGTACTTTTGATCATTATCCACAATGGAGTAATAATTGTTGTTCAGTTTGTACATATAAACAAAATACTCAATATTATATAGACAAATGTAAAAGAACATTTGATTCAACCTTTTTCGGAAACTAAGAAATTGAATTATTTATTGTTTATTTATTTAATAAAAATATTTTTGATCACATGACCGTAAAGCATCTTATTTTTTATACAATATTTTTAATTTAGTGTCATAAATTAAATATAATAAATACGATTATTTGATCTTTAAACATAAATTATTGTGTTCAAAAATGTTTTCTGAAAATTTTTATTTTTTTTATTCTCGCTCCCCCTCCCTCATTGATTTTTATAGAAGGTGATAAGCATCAAATATGGCATTTTCATGGCGCCATCAAATGCCATAATATGCCATAAATTTATTTAAAAATATAATATATATAATAATTATATTATTACTATGACAGTATACAAATGTAATGAATGCAACAAAATATTTAATAAAAAATATAATTATGATATACATATAAATAGAAAATATCCTTGTTTTACTGATATCCAAATTGAGCCAAAAAATATCCAAAAAGAGGTGGAAAATATCCAAAAAGAGCCAGATAAAGAAATAATACAATGTAATTATTGTAGAAAGGCGTTTACCTTACAAAATTCATTAAATAGACATCTTAAAGATAGGTGCAAAATTAAAAAAGAGGACATTGATAAAAAAGAAGAAATTTATCAGTTATTACTTAAACAAATGCAACGATTAGAAGAAAATCAAAAACAATTAATGAAAGAAAATAAACAATTAAAAAAGGAAATAGCCAACAAAAACAACATCATGAATAATAATAACAGCACAAACAATGGAATAATTAATAACATCGAAAACCAAACTAATACAAACAACCAACAAAACAACATTAAAAATTTGCATATTAACCTTATTGCTCACGGTAAAGAAGATCTTTCATTTATTACCGAAGAAAAATTCAAAAAAATATTATACAAAGGATTCAAGTCCATTGAAAACCTTACAGAGATGGTCCATTTCGACAAAAACCGTCCAGAAAACCATAATATCTATATATCAAACATAAAGGACAGTTATGTCATGAAATATGATGGTGATGAGTGGAAGTTAACTGATCGCGAAAAATGTCTTAATGATATTTATGATGACAAAAGTGATTATTTAGTTGAGAGGTTTGAAGAATTACAGGGCAAAATAGATGAACAAACAATCAAACGATTTGAAAATTTTCTAAATAGAAAGGATGAAGATAAAATCATTGAACAAACAAAGAAGGAAATTAAACTTATTTTGTATAATAATCGAAAAATTCCGGAAGAAACGAGGAGACTATTAAAACTGAACGATGATAATGTCATTGAGCAATTATGTTAATCAAATATGAAAAATTGAAATAATATATATATTAATGGCATCATTAAAAAAACAATAAATCACAACATTCATAAAGATTTTTATCTAAAGTTTTATATAAAAATGGGAAATACAGGAAGTAACCAATCTCAACAGTCTCAACAGTCTCAACAGTCTCAACAGTCTCAACAGTTTCAACAGTCTCAACAGTCTTAACAGTCTCAACAGTCTCAACAGTCTCAACAGTCTCAACAGTCTCAACAAACTGGAGGTAGTTTGCCAACACCTCCTGAAAACAAAACTTACAAATATCCCGACATCAATAAGGAAGTTCCGATTATTGACAATTATTGTGGTTCCAAAATGATACAATTCGATGCATATCATTGCAACAATCTGATGCGCGTAATGTTTAAGGCTGCGAATGATGCTGAACATCAAAGTGATTATTTCTACAAGGAATCAACGGGAAAAATTTTTGATTCAACTGAAGAACATGACATCCAATATCACATTAATCATCTAATGGAACATAAAGAACATCCTGCCAAAATCATTCAAACTTGTCATGAATTCCAAGACGTTTGTAATCGTTTGAGGAAAGAATCACAACCAAAATCAGAACCAGAACTGGAACAAAAAGGCACCGAAACAAATAGTAATTAGATATGATTACTATTTTTTCTTTTTATTTATCAAAATAATTTATAAAAATTGATTAATACTTATCTAATAAAATTAGATCAGTGATGAGTAATAAAAATTCGATTCGTTAATGAGACTAAGTTATCTTTTTTCAAATCCTCACATTGATGATGGTCCTGAATTCACAAAAAAATTCATGGAATATTATCAAAATGAAGCAATAAACAGATTTGATTTACAATTAGACATAATCAATAGTTTTGAAGATAAACATTGGGGACGCTGTGTTGAAAATCAAGCTCCATTTTTTATGGATCCATTTATTAATTATACATTATGCCTATACCGCGATGATACAACAATCATCAATATAAAGTTGGTTTCATTAATAGTTCGGTTCTGTAGTGAAAATGTATTTAAATCATTTGTAAAAAGTATGGACGAAGACGAAATAGTAAAAACGTTGCAAGTATTCGCAACAGAAGATTTCAATGAAAGACTATTCGATATTGTGTTACAAAATATTAAATTAAGTCAAGATCATTGCAATATTATGATTAAATATATGCAAAGTAATAAATCAGATTATATTTTAAAAAAACTTGCACAATATGGTTTTAATCCTACAGTCGAAGATGTATATAAACTAGTTGGTAACGGTAACATTATTCCTCATGAGATAGAAGAAATTTTGGGTATAAATAAAATGAATGCTAAATATGTCGCGTCATTAATTGAAAGTGGTACATATGAATTTGGGAAGAAGAAAAAAATCGTATATGATTTCACTGATGAAGAAAAGGAATTAATCAAAACTGCTATTTTTAGTTACGACTCATATAATGAAAAACAATTAGAAACATTTAAAATAAGTTTTGATCTTACTTATGACCAACGATGTATGGATTTATATATTAGTTCAAAAAATCCTGTGCCGAAAATCTTTAAATATTTAATAAGTAATGGTGTAACACCGTCTTATAAATCAATGTGTAAGCTTATATTTAAACAAAAACACTTATACCAAGTCGAACGATTCATTAGATAGAAATAAAATTGAATATATAACTTTTATTTATTTATTGATAAAAATAAAATAAAATAAAATGAGTTTACTTGAAGAATTTGCCAAAAGAATATTTGGCGAATTAAGCGATTTAATTCTTGACAATACAGAAAATGAAGTCCGTTTTACATTTTAAGATAATACATGGTACTCAAAACAATGGTCAGAAGGAGCACAAAATTATATTTATAGATGTCACGAACACAATAAAGATCAGGATAGAAATATTTGTAACCATTCCATTCATTATCCGATTAGTGTAATGAGTTTTACAAGTAATGGAAAAACAATAACAGTAAATGAAGTTTTAATCTGGGTTCGCAAAATAGTTAATGAAAAATATGACCAAATTGTTGTTGATAGTGGATTTACAGAACTAAATGATGAACACTGGGAATTACTCGACTATCTTCAAGAAGAAGCAAACAAACACTTTTAAATAATAATTAAATAAATAAAGATTATAAAATTAATCGCTACTATACGAATCATTTTGACCATCTCTCATCAATTGCAAATTGAGTAATATATCATTGTCTATTTCAGTGAATTTCTTTAAAATTATTAAATTCTCTAATTTACTAAATTCAATAACAACATCAATTTTATATTTGTAATCAGTTTTTTTAATTTCATCAAAATAATTTAATCGATCAGTATTATCTAATAAATTTATAATTGTACAATCACCTTCAATATATACACTTTCCGGAAAACCCATTTCTTTTAATAAATATCTATCACAAGACCAAATATTTATATTATCCCAAAAAATGTCCTGTATATACACTTTTATATTAACATTTTTAATTATATTGTATGTGAGACAATTAACTAATGCAATAATATTACCATCAAATTTTTCATAGACTTCGCGTATAAAATTCATGAAATCTTCATTACGTATTTTTATTTTTGAATTAAATATGTCGTCAATATTATTTGTTGAAAACACTATTTGCTCGTGTATTGTCATTTAATATATATATATGTATACACTAATATAATATATTTTTATGTATTAATTTTAGTGTGTATAAAAAAATTGATAGTAATAATGCATTGACATATTCATTTAATTTCGACAATGAATATAAAACCTTTGATATTCATTAAACTTATTGAATAAACAAACTTTATTATTTTAGTGTTATGACTGCAGCACAAAAGATTATTGTAACATTTGGCGGTTTGGGTATGCTGAATGTTGGAGGGAACATCGCTTATGCCGGCATGAGAGCACAAGATAGCAAAGATAGTTTCGCAAGATGTCTTTCCTTTTGTTGCGGGATGCCAACTACTTTCTTCACATATTTTCTTGTTCAAGAGGGAAGTAACAAAGCTTACGGAGTTCATCTACCGTCTCTACCTAAATAATGATTAGGTATTTATTTAGTTAAAAAAATTGAATAATACAACGTGAGAATAACTTTATTTACTAATTCAATAAAATAATAAAATAATAAATTAAATAAATAATAATTGATAATTAATAATGATTAACTTTGGTGACGACAATAAGCATAATAACAAAAAACTCAATAATAAAAAATGTCCCAAATGTCATGGTTCTGGAAAGAAACATACAATTTTGATGAGTTCCACAGTTTACATTCCGGAGATGGGTAATCCTGCTAAAAAAAAGATTAGTCCTTTGATGTGCGACAATTGTAACGGAACAGGTTATGTTCCATTGCTAGAACCCATTCGCATGTAAATAATTAAATAAAATTTTCTCTCATATTACCATTATTACCATTATTACCATTATTACCATTTTGTACTGCGACAGGGTGAGCCCCCAATGTTTGATCATAAAAATTAATTGCTGCATTTTTCATTAACGGGAGATTTGTAATGTTCAATCCATTGACAGCTATGATAACACCTTTGTAATTGGAGAGAGTAGAACAATGAATGTAAAAATAAACCTTTTTATTTATATCGATTTGAAAATTGTACCAAGAGTTAACAGGAATATCATAATCTTTGTTATCTATTGACACCGTTTTAATTATTTGTTTATTTTCGGGATCGAGTATTTTATTTTTATGTTGACCGATGTATATTAAAATTTTGTCGCATGTAGAAACTAAATTATGTACCGGTTGATTGTTTGGCAATGCAAAAACACTAGATGATTCAAACATATGAATTGAAAATTTTTTGTTGCTTAATAATTCAAGTGGTGTTATACACAATGCTACTAGGCCATGTATGAACTCACCTATTTTTTCCAGGAATTGGAGATCTTGTGCAGGTATTTGAAGATTGTCAGTCGCCAATTTATTTGTCGGTCTATCTGGACATATATGATATGAAACGAAATCAAGAGCAATATCTATCTTTTCATAAATTCCATTTGCGATATCAACAATGACGGATGCTATATGGTGGGCATTTATATTTCCCATTATTTGAAGTTTTATCCATTATTAAACATAATTCGAGATCTCTCTGATTTATATTTTCAAAATTTTATAAACATTAAAGGCGATATAAATGTTTTGAAAAAATCTGTTCAGATTTATAAATAGATTTAAAATATTATTTGATGTTCGATTTATCTATATTTTCCATGTATACATATGATGAATAAAAAGATGCTGATACACATACAGATATTATCGTTATAAGAAATATTATAGTTTTCGCATCATATTTATTAATTGTCTCATTCTCAACAATTATGTCTGTGACTTTATCTTTAATTGGCATCAAACTTATGGTTTCTTCATCCGATATGTGTTTTGTTTTATATTCCGGAATAATAATATCAACCAATTCGTCTTTAATATTTTCAATCGATTGAACAGAATTTTGAGCCGCATCAAGCATTTCATTTTTTTGATTTTTATATGGATCAAAATTATTTGTTAAACAGTCGATAAAAGTTGTTAGCTTTTTTTCATATTCACTAACATCTTTTTTAATTCTGAATAGAATTGCGACAGGAAAATTGTCGATGACTCTAATATAATACTCCACAAAATAATCTATTTTTATTTTGTAGTCACTATTTGGTAAGTTCGGTAGTGATTGACATTTTATCCACTCATTAAGACTCAATGTAACACTTTCATTAGAAATTTGTATTTCTGTTCTCTTGTCACCGAGAAAAATATCAGGATAATCTGAAAACATGATAGCAATTTTTTTGCATATTTTTTCAGATTTGAGGATATCGAACATTATAAAATGATAGGTGTGTAGTAAATATTTTTTGTGTAAATTATTGACAACTGATAGATTCCTAAATTTTGAAATTTGTCCAACAACATCCATTTGAATTTTGTTTTGATTTTGATTTTGATTTCGGTTTTGAATTTGATTTTGGCTTTGAGTTTGAATGAGTGCAGTACCTCGTGTATTCATTGTGATAGGAAGCAGGAAATTATAACGATTCATATTATTCGTCAAAGATTTGAATACATTAATGAATTATTTTAGATTTAAAGAAAGTGTTCTAGAATATTATTTTCAAATTTTTTTAAATTCTACATAAAAAAATTGACATTTTTTTTGTGAATTGTATTTATTATTAAATTTCAATTTAATAATAAAGTTTGTTATAAAATAAGTCGCATTAATAAAAATGGCACTACCACAAAATGGAACTCCTCTCAAAAAAATATTCGTAACTGATCCGTTGCACGTTGCGGCTATCGATTTAATATTTACTGAATTGGCACCGTTGGATATGGTCAACATCCAAGGAATTGAAATGAAAAATGGTAGATGGATTTTAATTAATGGTACACATAATTTGAATTATGGCACAGATGATAATGATATTCCATGCTACATTCATGCAAATCGTGATAATAATATGTTTACAATAGATTTTTTTGGTAATGAACCGACAAAAACAATAGAAAAAATAATTGGTGCGAAAAGAATAAAAGTCGTAAATGAATCATTCATACGGGAGATAGATATGTTTGTTATGAAAGAAAAAGAAATGGAAGAAAAAGGCGGTTATACAATGGATATTGTTCGCATTCCAATGAATAATGTATATACATTTAGGAAACACGGTGAAAAAGGATATATGATTTTACATAAAGAAAATGTGGACAACAAACAATCCTATACGATTGACGTTGTTGATACTTATTACAACAATATTATCAGCGCAATTTTAAATGGTAATGTAGACAGAATTAGAGTTATTGTCTGTTGCATTGTATCAGAAAATATATTTGTTCGTACAATGGATAAAACAGCTCCCGAATTAATATTTCCATGTCAACAAGTCATAGTGGATTATGTCATAAATGAATATTCCAAAAAAAATAAAAATGTAACAGTTTTAGTAAGTGGTCCTCCGGGAATGGGTAAAAGTACAGTAGCATTATGGGTTGCACAAATGATGAAACGACGGTTAGCAGTGGATCCGTATCTTGTTAAAGGATTCAATACTAATTGTGACGAAATGCAATATCATCCTATTATAAATCACTATTCTCCAAAAAACATTTCGCCAGTTATTCTTTTACTTGATGAATTTGATATCGCTATGAAGAACGCAAATTCCGCCGATACATCTGATGGAACAAAGAATGCTGTTGCAATATCAGCTAATAAAACAAATTTGAATAATTTCTTGGATTCAATAAATGATGAACAGTTTCTTATTACTATAGCAACAACTAATATGAAATTAGACGATATAAATAAAGAGTTTAATATTTATTGTAGAAAAGGACGATTCAATAAACATTTTGAGATAATATCACATGATAATGTCAGAATAGCAGATCCAAATTAAAATTAGATTTTATTGTTTATGATAATTATAATGTTTACCACATATTTTACAATTTCTGTAAGCATCCTTTTTTTTATCATGTTCGCCGGTATTTTTTGTTATACTAACAACACCGACGCTGATGGTTATATCAGAGTTACAAATGAATTTAGTTGCGGCACTTATAGGATCCCATTCAAAAGCATGGTCTTCAATATTTGCGATGACAAGAGGCATTTTATTTGATTTATTAAATTAATGTAATTAATATTGTAAATTAAATGATAATAAATAAAAATAAATCAATTTTTTATTTATCAATTTCAAAGAATAAATTAAAACTTCTTCACAACACCAATTTCAACACTTCCATTTGTGCTACCTTTTCCATGGAAAGGTTGATTTCTGTTGACATCACCTTGAGCGTAAATTTCAGTTCCATTGTTTGTATTGTGATTAATGCGCCCTCCTGCATTTACATTTGCACCATTGTTATTAATGGAGCCGTTGACATAGACGTTTCCATCGGTTTTACCTTTGTTCTTACCACCCATTATGTTGTATAATTCGGTTTGATATAATTTGGTTTAGTTTTATTTGGTGATAATCAATGAGTTACATATTCAATCTTTCTCACACAAAATTGATAAATTAATAAATTAAAAATTTAGGTTTTGTTTGTCAAACCATAAATTAAAAATTGAAACAAATACCACTTACTCAAATCATAATAAATAATAAAAATAAGTCTTTAATATATATTTTCATATTTAAAAATGAAACTGTTTCAAATAATATTTGTCTTAATGCTATCCATATTAATGTGTGCATGTCATGAAACGGTACCGAATCCCAACTGTGAATCATTATCAATACATCATTATACATGTTATTGTGAAAACGATACGTCGTGTTCAAATGAAGAAATTTGGTGTGGTAACAAAACGTGTATTGTTGCATGTTTGGGTGAAAACTCATGTCAAAATTTGGCTGTTTATTTCGAAGTCATGGACGGTTTCGTTTTGGAATGTAGAGGATTAAATGCGTGTATAAATATTACTGTTTACGGTCCACCTCTTGTTATATTTGATCCCTATCCATACGATCCTAACGAATCGAATCATATATTATCTAATAGTGCCTCTATAGGATTATTTTTTGGTATTATTGGCACCATATTGTTGTGTATCGTTGGTGCATTTATTTACAAAAATAATTGCTCAAAATATAGACACAGAACTAGATTAGTCGAAAATCAAAGTATTTAAAATTAATAGAAAAAAATAATAGGATTAAATTTATTTCTGCGGTGGAACAATGTCGATATCAACTGATTCCCATGTAACATGACTTTGGCGTGATGCGTAAAGAACACCATTTTTGAAGTCAGATTCAAAAGTTGGATGATGTGGTAAGTATTCAACTAATTTTTCTGCGAACGATTTATCAGGAGCGGTATAACTGTATGAAGATTCTCCCGATAAAATAGCGTTTCCGAGATTTTTTTCAATGCGAATTGCTGCTGATTTCACAGAAGGTTCAACATTATTTACAATATCATCCTTTAATACTTTTTCATAAAAACTCATTTTATCTATTCAATTTTATTATTTTTATTATTGACTAAAATAAAAGTTATTATTATATTTTATTTCAATTTTATATTGCATGACTTAAATAAAAATTGAATATTAATTCGTTTTGATATATAAATATATCAATCATTGAAATCATTTAAATAATTTAAATGATCAAATCACTAAATCTAACTAAGAATTTATCCCGTAACTTCAGTGCATCTAATAAGTTAGTTAGTTCGCTGGGATTGAAGGAGATTTCTGGTGAAGTTACGGTTATTGATACTAATAAGTTGGCTCCTGAACAAGTACAAACACTAAAACAACCGTTTACTTTAGAAAAAGATTTTGATGAAGTTACAGTCTCTGCGGCATTGTATCCCGGGGAATTAAGTCGAAATCATAAATTGTTAAACAATTATTATAGTAGTTGGTGACTTTAATTAACTTAAAGAACACGTATAAAAGGTATAGATTGGGTCAAATAAAAAATTGAATTTAAAATTGATAGTTATATAAATGATCAAATATATGAATCAACACATAATCAAAACATAATCAAAACATAATCAAAACATAATCAAAACATAAAATGGAGTATGTACCAAAGGAAGAAGTAACAGCTATAGACGTTTTTAACACCATTCAAGCCGGTGTTCATAATATCAAACCATTTAAATTATCTATCAACGGACCAGGCGAATTTAATGTTAATGGTCAATACATTCCAATGAATAAATTTTTATGTGTTTTGTCCATGAGTCCCGAAGTTAACAACCTAAGATTACTTCTAGAACAAAATAAACATATCAACGTTAATATCGAACAGGATTTTTCGTGCGATGACTATATTGATGATCCGATTTGTGGTGGATATCCTGGCGGTAAAGCACCAGGTGAAGCCATGATTTAATTTATTTGATTTTTTAAAAAATTGATTATTGATTAAATTATGTATATTATATGATTATAATATTATTTGATCTTATTTGGTTAATTTTTGATGTCAATATTTCTCAATAAATGAGTAAATTTCTTTATTCATGTAATGAACTAATATTGAATCCATGTGAAACAAATATCATAAAATTTATACACAAATCAAAAGGAACACATAAATTATTTAGACGTATAGTGCCAATTGGATCTACAAAATATAATTTTATAAATGTTTTTAATAAACTCGACAATTTGCCCGAATTAAAAACTTCAAGTAATTTTGATAAATTATTTCTCATTTTGTATGATTATTTTTATAAAAAAGGAATTAATAAGTATGTCATACTTGAAAGAATTGATAAAATTAAAAAATTAAATGAAATACCATCATTTTATGAACATAGAGGTTCTGCATATATTGATTTTGTAATGTGGAGACAAACATATCATTATTTTAATACAATAACGGTGACATTCATTAAATGTAATAATATACTAACATATTCAAAGAGACATTTGGGTTTAATAATTGAGATGATTAACAATTGTAAAAATATAGTCCTGCCGGAATTGATTCCTTATTTTGGGACTCAATATGATGTTGATGTCTTTTTGACGAAACGACCTGATTTGTTTTCATCAGTTATATCAAATTGTGATGAATATATTGTTAAATATCTAATTAAATACATCAGAGATGAACACGATATTAAAAATATTTTAAGTAGACAAAAAAATTTATTATCTGACATGATTTTGGAATGTCAAGATGTGCACATGATTAACTTAGTAAAATATATCGAAACAACAACTCAAATAAAAGACTTTTTAAATAGATGTCAGGACCTATTGATATATGTGATTAATACATGCAATATATCATTATTGTATTCAATTTATGATTTTATTAAGGAAGAAAAAGAAATAGAAATATATATAAAACAGCAAAATGATTTGTTATCACATTTAATAGTAAATTGTATTCCGATTCACTTATCAAAATTAATTAAATTCATTGAAAATGAGAAACAAATAGATTTATGTTTGAAAAGGGATGCAAATTTATTGGTTCAAATAATTGAAACATGTCAATATAATTTATTGCTACATTTGAATAAATACTTAAGTAATGACCAAGAAGTTTACGCCTATTTAAATAGAAAACCTAAATTAACTGACAAAATGATAATTGATTATTTTAAGGATACAATATTGTTCGGTTCTGATAAATATTATTTTAATATTTTAGTTGATCAGTTAAAAATAAATGATTATTTAACTAACCAAATTATCATTAAATTGTTCAACTATTGTTGCAACAATATAAATAATTGTTATCTGGAAAATGAATATTTCAACCAAATATATTTTCTTTACAATTTTATAGGATTAAAGACCAAATCTTCAATAGAAAATTTATTATTATTATTTGATAATTCGGTTTGTAATTTGTTTTTAATCGATGGACTAGTAAATGAATTGGCGACAGTTCCAAATAAATTTTACATAATATCGGTATACAAAATATCTGTCACGGATGAATTTCTTATTACACATATGAAATTAAATGATCTGGCTTTATACGGTGATTTGGCACATGACTATACAAATGTGTTTAATGAGTTAATATGTAAAAAAGAAATGTGTAATTACACTGATCTCTCCAATATTTTATCAAAAGTAGAATACTTAAAGAAAAAAAGTAAAACAATAATTAAAAACTTACTCAGTAAAACAACATATTATATCTATGTACTTCAAAACCAATTCGCCTTAGAAGAAATACATAGACTAATACCCGATTTTGATTGGGAACACATTGTAAACAAAAAACAAGTTTCAAACGATGATGTATTATTCTTAAACTATATATGCAAAACTGACTATATAAAATTTGAAATAATGATTTGATTGTTAATTATTTAAAATTGAAAAATAGCTTACATAAACATCATAAAATACTAATATTCATAATGGTTTTTAATTTTGATCAAGATTTTGAAACCAAAGAATGGGAACTCTGGGAACAGCATAATGCAATTCTTGATGCTGCTAATCGATTTGATGTTGATGAAGTTCTTAGAATACTCAAAATTAAGAATTTTAAACTAAGTCGCATTGTTTGGCTGGAACAACAAATCAGTGAAATGTCGGCACCAACCGACGAAAACAAAATTTGTCGGGAAAGAATTAGGTTAATGATAAGAGAATTTGATAATCAAATAAATATAAGTGGTAAAAAAGTTTTCGAATGGATCGAGCCAAAATCCATAAAAGGTATTAATGTTATGACGCTTCGAGGTGGGAAAGAAAGAATCGAATTTGTTTAATTTATTTAGATTAATTTATTGAACAATACATTCTTTTTTGTCTTTTTTGAAACACTTATGACAAAGACCGTTTGCAGCATGAGTTACTGTACTTTTCTTTTTTGAGAAAAAATCTGGCATTTGCATAGCGTCGTCAATTATTAAATTATAATAACTCGAACTATCGTTTGCACTAAATGTTGTTGTTGAATCCCAAACACATGATTTGAATAATCCCTCTCTAATTTTTCTAACCATACAACTTTCTGGAATAAATAATTTATCACATTTATTACAAACCGTAGATGATTTAAGCCATTCTATTAAACGAGTTCTATCGTGGTTATAATCATTTTTTTTATATTCTGTACTACTGTTATATACAAATTCATGTGTGTAATTATTATCAGAATAATGTGAACTATTTTTTGATTCATTATTTTTCGATTCTTGCAATGCGGCAGCTGCGGCCATTAAAACCAGTGTTGTAGTTGTATTCATTTTTATTGTTATCATATTTAGATACATCTAATATTTATATATATTTCTTTCAATGTTTATAAAAAATTGATTAATTAAAATGATTAGATCATTTTATCTTCAAATAAATATACAATTAATTCAATTTAATAATCATGGAAGTTGACATTAATCTTATTCGTAAGTATGATGATGCATTTAATGATACAAAAAATGATGACAACAATGATAATGAATACAAAAGAATTAAAATCGATCAAACAAATCATTTGAAGAACGTTGTTTTTATTGTTGAATATAAACATTTACATAAACCAGCACTTCTTTCGTTTGAAAAGTTATGTGAAAAGTGGAATTTAGCATTGCAAAACGAAGTTGTTATACATTGGGAAACAATTACTTTTGAATATAATAAAAAATATTGTATATTCACAAATACACAAATGCCTTATTGGGAGTTGCGTATTTATAATGATGAAGATGAAGCATATATACATTCTGTTGGATGGGGAGGCGCAACAATATGTCCACACAATAAATTATTGGAAACACTCAATGATTATGGTAAATTGAATAGAATGATACACACTTACAAAACTAATGAAACTGTGCGAAATCTTCCATTTTGTATTTTTGATACAGATAATCATTATTCACTTGTTTCCACGTTTGAAATTGTAAAACATAAATGGGCTTCAGCTATTATAAAAAACGAGACACATTTATGGTCACATATAAAATTTGAATACAATGGAAAATATATCATTGTCGATAATTACAATCAATACAAAACATGGGTTATTTGTATTTATGAAAATTATTATGATGCAATTACTCGATCAGAATATATAATAGGTCATAATAACATACCATATGATCGTTTTAATGAAATGTTAACTACAATAAAATAAAGTTGAAGTAATTATTCTATGTACAAAAATGCTATCCAATTACAATCATATTATTAATAAAAATAAATAACAAATAACAATGGATATCACAGTAAATGAAGTAGTTGAATTAGGTTCATTATTTGATGATATAATGAACGGGTCTTCACATACAGATAGAGTTAATAAGATGGTATCCTTTTACGATAAAATGTGGGAAAGTAATTTGAAAGAAATGCGTAGAAATGCAACAAAAGTAGAACTACAAGATATAGCAAAAATTAGTAAAAATGAAGATAACGCATCTGATATAAATAAATTACTATATTTCACCATACATTTTTTACCAAGATTTGAAAACGAGCATATTGAAGTAAGAAAATCTGCTGTCCATGGTATTGGTCTGTTTGCAAAAACTAAAATTAATAAAGATTCATTGATAACTTTTTATCCTGCTCATGCCATAGGTAAAGGCACAGATAAAAAAAGATTTATGTATTCGAGTGGACAATTTGCAGTAAATGATAGTTACAAAGTAAAGATTACAGATAGCCTACATATTTATGGTAATAATAAAAACACAGAAAATACTTTACTATTAGGTCACATGATCAATGATTCATCATATTTTACAGTTAACGATATCAATGAATCTACTGCTAAAAGTCAAATAAAAAATAAAGTCGCAACCTACGCAGTATCATCCAATAATAATTCAAGAATTGTCCATAATGCAAATAGCATAATTCCATATGTTGTCGCAACTAGAGACATTAATGAGAATGAAGAAATATTTATGTCATATTCACCATTTTACTGGCTTGGAAATAGTAAAAATATTAATATGTATGAAGAATTACTTTCAGATGAAAACTTTAAACAGTTCATGTTGAAATATTATGTGGCAAAATAAACTAAAAAAATAGATATAAACGTATGATACAATTATTGTTTAATGAGCAAAATGGTTAAATTAGGAGTTGAACACATTTATTGTACGAATTTGATGAATCATTATTGACTGAAGAAGATAAGGAAGAATTAAAAAATTATGATGGTGATTACTATTATGATGATTGCAAATTAACACCAACAAAACTAGCAATAGAGAATAAATATGTTGATTGTGGTTGGGCAGAATATAATAATTACGATTACAAAATGTGTTACGTTATGTGCTAATTTTTTTTAATTTAATTTATTACATATATATATTATGTATTTATATATCATATCTGATGACATATTACGAAAAATACATAAAATATAAATTAAAATATTTGAACTTACAACATGGAGGTTCGAATAATTTTAATAATTTAACTAAGGAGAAAACATCGTATTGGGATGGAAAAGACGGCAATTTATTTTATCATCCCAAATACGGTATATTATACGAACAGACTCATTATGCAACTGACGGAGGACCAACATACCATTTAGAAGACGGAACGCAATTCAAGGAAGTTAGTTTTATTTGGAAACCTAATCCCAAACCGAATAAAGATGACAACGATTTTTCAAAAGATTTACGAAAAATCGGTGTTTATTCGGGATCTCAACAATATATTAAACCGGATAAGAAATCATTTCCTGAGTTGGTGGGAAAGACAATTGATGATGCAGTAAATTATATGAAAAAAAATTATCCTTACATGGAAGCGGTACCTATAAAAGAAGGAACACTACGTATTCAAAATTATGATACTCAACGAGTTTGGATTGATTATGATACAAATGGATTCGTATCAATAACTCCAAAAATTGGGTAAGAATATTAATAAATTTAATCTAAATATTCCTACATTTTTCTTACTGAATATAGAATCTATGTGATTTTTCGCGTTTTTGACATAATTAATAGTAAAAATTGATTAGTATATTAATTTGATGATATGATATATAATCATAAATTAGATGTATACATATGGAATGTGATATATATAATGCAATTTATTCGTATTATAATGCCGGTTATTGGATAGAAAAGAAATTACAATCAAAAAGTTCATCAAATAATAAGGTTAAAACATCCAAAACAATAATTAGTGAAATAGAAAGGCTTGACAAACCATATCCTGAACTATATGATAAATGCATAAAACTTATCATCTTAAAGAACGAACTATATGAACTCAAAAAATCTATCAGTTTAAAATTTACCGAAATTACACACGAACTTTTACGATTCAATAATGAAAATACTGATGATAATAATAAATTTATTAGCGAAGTAACCAAAATTAAGGATGAGTTTTGTTCAACACATGATTACAAAATGGAATTAGTAATAATAGAAAAAAATGGTTTAGTTTATATTGTTATATTTTGATTTATATTTAATCAAACATATCATATCTACAACGCATTCGAGTTAATTCCCATTTTTTGGTTTCGTTACTCCATTTTTTTCTACTGGGTTTGAGGCTGGAGTTACACATAATTAGATTATTCCTTTGATAATTTTGTTTGTTGTTATCATCGTGGTCGAGGTAAGAAAATTTTTCTAGTCCAAAAATATATGTCTCGAAATTTTTATATTTATTATCTACTTTGACACGTAAAAAGGGCTTTTTTTCGAATCCGTAAATATTAGAATCATAAAGTTCTTGTAATTTCGCATAATCGTCATCATCTAATTGTAATACAGGTGGATTATCAGGCGCAACTTTAAGAATAACATTTACATTATGAACCATTTTTTATAATTATTTAGTCGTATTATTAAAGTTTTATAATTTTAAATTAATTTATTCAATTTTTAAAAAGATTGAATAAATATTTATATTGTATATTCCTTAAAAAATGACATATAATAAATCATTGTGAAATTTAGTTTTCGTAAAATTATCATTATTGTTATCGATAATCATGTTTAGATCAATTACTCGCATCGTTTACAAAGTTCCGTCCGGATTTGGAAACATCTCGTACAAGAGCTTTGGAACAACAAATCGAGCACTACTCCCTTGCACCGGAGGAGGACCATCAGATTATGAAATTCATCATGAAAATAGAAAAACCATCAGTAACCTAGAAGAAAGTCTGTGTAAATCAAATACTCTTTTGTGGAAATACTCTCGTGGAATTGGTCTTAATGCGAATGATGTAGATACTCAGAAAAAGCTTTTGAATGATCATCGCAAACATAGAATCGAAGACATTAATGAACTAATTAGGACAACCACCCAATTAATTTCTTTTCATGAAAACGCTGTAGGAGAATATGTTAAACAACTCGTTATCAAAAACTCCAGAAATGGTAAAACATTTTGGGAATCAAATGATATTATTAAAAAACATGAAGATATCCTTAATGAATTAAAAAATGAACTCAACAGATTGAAATCGTTGAAGGAATCAGATGATACACTAATGGATAGAAAGTATACATCGAAAAGCGAAATTTTTGTTATTAGATAAAAAATAATTCAATTTATTTATTCTGAAATCAATGAATCTTGTGATCATGCAAGATTCATATCGTGTATATAATATGTTATTTATTAAATTCCACAACCACACCCTCCAACTCTTTCAAAACCATTTCTATTATTGTTGAAATTGTTTCTATTATTGTTGTAATTGTTTCTATTATTTTCGAAACGATTTTGATTGTATGGAATATCACGACGAAGGTTATTGCAGGGATCATTACATGGAACATCAAATCCGCAAGGAATACTGCGTTGAATTTCTCTTTGAACACGACGACTCGGTATAGATTGTTGGAAATCCATGGATTCAGAAGTTGTTCGGAATCGATAACCTAAGCTGGCTGCTACAATTTCTCCGTTAACAAGAGGACCAACTCTGATCCCGTTGTTATACGGATTATATCCATTATATCCATTATATCCATTATATCCATTATATCCATAATCTCTGTATACGGGTGATCTAATTGGTTCTGCAAATTCTAAAGATCTTACTGATCTTCCGCTGGGATAGATTATCGGACCTACTTCAAAGCTATCAACAGGCACGCCATAAGGTATATAATTTATATTTCTTTGCATCTTTATTTATTTATGATATACGAAGATATAATAAAATAAAATAGGGATGATACATTTTTTCAATATAACACTAAATTACAAATATTAGCCATATTAATATTACTCAAATTTGCACTGTTCTCTTGTAATTTATCATGATTTGTTACGTCATTGCTTTCTGATTCTATAATTTCATCTGTTAATTTCTTAAATTCTTCCACATCTAACTCAATAATTTTGTATTCGACAGATAAGGCATTCAAAAAATTACACAATCGACTAATATCATCCGGAATATATTGATTAGTTTCTTTTTCATGAACCCAAAATGGGATATTATAATTTCGTGACATGTATTGTATTAATTTATTTAGTTCGTAGCACGTGTATTCTAATGAAATAATTTCAATCGACCAAGCGCTAGTTTGCGAATCAAAATGTTTAATATATTTCTTGATTCGTTTATTGAAGTCAGTTGTTGCAGTTATATATATTGCCTTTGGTTTTTCTATTACGATTAGATTGCCTACCATATTTATTGTGATTATTTTTGTTATGATGAATTAATATGATTAATTTCGTTTAATTGTATTACAATCAATTTTTATTTAAATGCAGATTGTCATGTCAATATTACTATCTGTATCCAAAGATTCAGACGATTTGTCACTTGTTGATGATACAGATATTTTTTGTTCATCATTTTCTTTAATTATAGGCATGTATTTTGATAGAACCATTGCTTTCCACAAACCTTGTTTAATTGCTGAATGTGCTAAAATGATCCTGTCTTCTTGATTCATTATGTTTATTTGGATTTATAAAAATCTTGAGACTTTTACAAAACGTTATACACAGTTTTTGATGTTTATAATATTACTCAAAAAATTAAATTCAATTTTAAATAATTTCACCGTTAATTTGGTCGACACCATCGATATCGTTTATTAAAACTTCATTCGTTAAAATATCACGCTCTTTTAAAGCTAAAGCTTGATGGGCTCTTGCTTCTTCAAGTAGTTTTTCATTGAGTTGCATTCGAAGATGTCCTGGGAGTAAAAGTCCTTCCGCATTAATGAAGGAACCTACACGTCCGTCAAGTGCTTCCTGAGCGATAAGTTCACTTGTGGCAATCTCATCAGCAGCAAGTTCGTTAGTAGCAAGTTCATCAGCAACAAGTTCACGAGTAGCAAGTTCATCAGTAACAAGTTCACGAGCAGCAAATTCATCAACAACAAGTGGTGCAAAAGCATCTAATTCGAGTTGTTTATCGACAGCCAATTCATCACGTACGAGTCCTCTTTCGGCAAAAGGTGTCAAATTATTAACGGCTAAATCATCCAAAAGTAGCACGTTTCTGTTTATATTTTCTTGCATGTTTATTTTCTTTATGATATATGGTTACATAATAAAATAAAATAAGGGTGATACAAATTGATTAAGGTTTTAATAATCTTGCCATTTCCGCAAAATGAATATCATTTATGTCATCCGGATTATTAATTTTACCGTATCTCAATTCATATAAATATTTCGCTCCGGCAATATTCGCGCCCTTACTTATTAATAATTTAGCTATTTTAATGATATTTCCACTTTCTTCATCAGTTAAGAGACAATCAGATAATCTGAAAATACATAATTTTAGAGGCTTATCAGGTTGAGCTGGATCATTTTCCGGGACTTCTGAACCGTCCTCATTATATAAATTGACATACTCTCCGTTGATGTATTCGAGTTTTTGGCGAATATAATTTGGGTTCGCTTCATCTTCCAACAAAGATTTGACTTTCTCATAATCAGTTTGACCGATATAATACATTAGTTGACTATCTTTGCTGTCTAAACTAATATCATGATAAGTTGGTTGGTATAAATGTACATAGGGTTCGTATCTACCAAAAATAGAATTATTTACACAATTAGTGCATCTGGCTCGTGCATCTTTTTTAAGTTGAGAATTACTGAATTGACAATCATTCTTACTGTTTCCGCAACTATAACAATACAAAATTCCATTGACTTCATCATAATTGGTATATTCACAGTTTTCCATGTGATCACCATCAGACGGAACGGGGCGCGAACAATATTTGCATTTAATAAACATATTATTTTGTTTTTGATGGTTTTTATTATTAAATTTTGATGTAGTTAAGTAATTTCGTTTCAACTTTTAATTTATAAAAATTGAAGTTTTTGTTGGAAACTTCAATTTGTCAATTTATTCTCAAATTTATAAATTAAAAATTGAAATAGCCCAATAACTGTTACATGATGAAATTATTAATTATCAATTATCACATGCATCCATCATGATGAATAAATTAACTTCTAAATTTAAAATATTCGAACAAAAATGTATGATGACATACATAAAACTAAAAATATATTGTAATATGCCGATAGGAAGTAAGTTCGCAACAAAAAGTGATATACATTTACTGGATAATTTAAGTAATAAAAACGGAAATAAAAAAGATCATAAATCGCAAATAATAATTAATGATATGTTACAAAATTTGTATTTTTTTAAATGGTTACGCAACGATAGCAAAGCATTTTTCGGTCATAATTATATGTACAATGTCGGAATTCATGTTGTTCACGATTACGATAAAAAAAATTGGCGCAAAGGAATGTATATGACATCACTGTACGGTTTAAACCACTGGTACACTGAATATAGTGAATGTTTTGATGATTATTTTTTGAAATTAAATAATATTTTTACAAAGGATCAAAATAAAAAAATAGCCATTGTTAAAATTATCGATGAAAATAATTTGGATTTTGTTGCGACGAGTAACTTATCCGATGATGAAATACGTACTAAAAAAATTAATGTCATTAAAATTATTGATTTATTTTGAACTAAAAAATTGAATTATCAAATTGGTTATTATCCATATTAAAAAAAGAACAAGCAATAACTCGTTTAAATATAAACATAAATACTTTAACTCAAAAAATATTCAGTAACATGATTTCTAGCAAAAAACTCAAGAGTCACAAAAATTGTGTTGAACTGATTAAAATTTCTGGTGGATTTCAAGTCTGTCTCAATTATCTCGCGATCGATGATTTAAAACTCGAGATCTATTTGGGCGATAGTTTGAAGGCTTACGAAACAGAAAACAAAGCAAAATATGTCAACAGCTACAAAACAATTTGTGAAGTTCCGTACCTGTTCAATTTCATGTTGGAAGAAAACGCGAGGGAACTGTATGCCAGTATTGTTAATATTGTTGACGGTAAATTACAAAAAATTGATTAATTATTTATTTATTTAGCCAAATAAAACTAAATAGGAACAGTATATTTAATTTAATTCAATTCAATTCAGTTTTATAATAATAAATGGCAGAATCAAGCAATCTAACAAAACTAAAATTCAAACCAACTAAGGAAGAACTCAAGAACTCTCTGACCGATGTAGAGTATAAAGTTACTCAAGAAAACGCAACAGATGCACCATTTTCCGGAAAGCATTTGTACAATAAGGGAGATGGAATTTATGTCGATAAAGTTAATGGAAAGGCGTTGTTCAGTTCAAAAGATAAATTCGATTCAGGATGCGGATGGCCATCATTTGATAAACCCATTGAAAAGGATAATGTTGTAGAAAAAAAGGATGATACGCACGGTATGGAAAGAATCGAGATTAGATCTAGTGATGCAGATTCGCATTTGGGACATGTCTTTGAAGATGGTCCAACGGAAACCGGATTGCGTTATTGTATTAATTCAGCAGCCCTCAACTTTATTCCACTTAGCGAACTCGAGGCTAAGGGATACGGTGAATATAAATCTTTGTTTAATAAATAAATAAATAATTAAATCACTTAAAACTTTCTTCACCTTCGAATATCGCTATAATTACTTCTCTTAAACCCTTTGTTACAGGAGTCACACGATGCATGAAATAAGATGGAAATACAACTGCATTTCCCGGACCTTTTTCCATTTTAGCGATACCGTCAAGACCAAATAGTTGTAGTTCACCTCCTTTGTAATCATTTTGGTCAGACAATTGTACAATACAAGTTATTTTATTTTTAGTAAAATCGTGATCAGGGCGATTACCAACATCCATGTGCCAGCCAATTTGTCCTTTGTCAGAACCGTAATATTTTACATAACTAATATATTTTAAATCTTTGATATCAAAACCCCAATGTGTATCGTTTTGTCTTTTAACAATTTTTGTAACATAATCAAAGAGCCATTTACTTTTACTATTTTTATACAAACTAAAAAATCTTCTCCTCATGGTTTTATAAAGTTCTGCATCTTTTTGTTCGGCTAACTCCACTAATTCTCCAAGTTTTTTTATTCTAGAAACACTCCTATCAGAAAGTAATTTGTAATCACCTGCCCACTGGAAAAATGTATTCAATCGTCCTGTTTTTTTATAAATTCTTCCACGCGATTTAACATTTTGTTTTTGTGTTTGTGATTTGGTTTGTGATTTGGTTTGTGATTTGGTTTGTGATCTAGTTTTTGCCATGGATAATTTCTAAATATATTTTTACAATAAATGAAATTATTATCAATTATTATTAGAGTTGGGATTTCAATTTTTAATAATAAAATAAAAAATTGATCGAATAAATTCTCTAATCATTCCATTTATTGTCTGGTCTGATTACATATAACGTCACATAAAATGGACGAAACTAGCAAAGCTGACAAGATTATTGGCGAAGCCGATGAAACTAGCCCCCAAAAAATGAATCATTGGCAACTCGCGATTTACGGTAAATACATTTGGAAGTCATTTCCCAGCGTTGAAAATATGTCCCATAACAAAATCAACGGTGTCAGAGATAATCTTAGTCTCTATGTCACAGTTCTCGAATGTGCTGAGCAGTCCAATGTCGGCGAAAATCGCATCAATGAACTCCGGAAATATATAGATCGAATGAAGCAAATATTGGAAGAACCCGAGCTATCAGAATTTTGTGTTTGTTGCAAAAAATTTTTATCACTTGACCATTTCAGGCAAATAGATTCGTATTTAGAACTTATCGATCCTGAACCGTACGCCTACTTTGACACCTGCAATAAATGCGAGAACAAAAACTACAAAAAAGAACAAAATAAAAAAAAATCTGAACCAACATATCCATCTTGTGATTCTGTGAGATTTAACTTGGATAAACAGCATAGACCTTGTAGTTCGTATTCCAAGACTTGCCCAACGTGCTCTTACAAGTTCTGTAGTATTCACATGAACCACAACCACGGTTATGTTGCGAAAAAATGCAGACTTTGCGACAACGAAGCGAAACTGCCAAATGGATTGTGTTATAAGCACCCGTTCAGTATTCTGTTTCCCAATTCCAAAATACCTCACGGATTAAAATGACATTTTTTTTATTTAATAAACCAAATCAAATCAAATCAAATCAAATCAAATCAAATAAATAAAAATTAGCTGGGAGGATATATGCTCCATCCGGCGTAGAATGACTCGAATGCGATCATTTCCAGCTGCACCTTTTTCATCTCTAACTGAAGAACATCGAGTTCTTCATCGCAACGGATGACAGCTACTGAATCATCGCTCATTTCGGTCTTGCGGACATCAGCGAGTCTCTTCTTCTGCACATCCACCTCGATCATAATGGCTTCAAACTTTTCGCGTGACTTGAGTGCACGAGTTTTTGCCTCTTCATACTGAGCCCTCTTCATAGCCGCCATCTTTTCCTTCAACTCTGTCTCCTCAGCAGTCCAACGAGCCCTCATCTCAGTGAAAGCGTCCATTGTGTGTTGTTGTGTTGTGTTGTTGTGTTGAAAAAATAGAAAGGAACAAAGATAATTTGATCAAAAATGATCGTGTTGACGGTTCATGGAAAAAATATAATGAACCACTCAGTTATTATGAACTATCAACTTTTTGATATGGATTGAAAAATTGATTATTAAAAATGACTGATTGTTCCATATGATCAACCCATTTTATTAACATAAAAATACACAAATATTTTTAACCCAGCTTTCACAAAACAAACAAAACAAAATCAAGCAGAATAATGGCATACATCACAAGGCTGATTAATTTGTTTTCTTCGCCAAAGACATTACTTCCTTCACTGGAAATTTTTGGGGCATTAGCAGGAACGGTCCTCATGTTCAACGATGCTTTTTAGACATAACAGCTGATGAAAAATCAAGCACTGTTAAGTTTGTTACATCAGACGACAGAGGACTCATTAACAAAGAATACAATGAAATTGTTGATGGAAAAAATTCGTTCATCACAAGAGACGGACGATTTGTTAGGGAAGCTTTACAGGAGGGGTTGTTTGGAGGGAAGCACAAGAATGCAGAGACTCTCTTTCTTGATGGTGACAAACTAGTTAGGATTCATTACGGTGATTACTGGTTCAAAGGATTGTTTGGTGGTTATTGGTTTGCTGAAAAACAACGATTTATTTATCTCAAAATTAAAAAATAAAAAAAAATCAAATATAGTCTTATCGATTCAATTGATTTAATTAATCAATTGGACCAGGCACGATATCTATAGCATAAATTTTGTCATGTTCGATAGCTTCTTGTATATTATCTGCATACTTGGAATTCACTAGATCTGACATATCATAGAATTCCCCATATAAGTAATAAAACCCAAGACTGATAAAATTTTCATTATTCTGATTAAGATATTTTCTTTTAAGAATTGTGTCAACACTGATTTGACCTCGATTGTTTACATTTGATTCGTGACAATAATGTTCAATTTTAACTTTCGATAAATAGGATTTTATTTCTGGCCAAAAATCAGGCTTAAATATGTCAAGTTTTTTTAGTTCTGCAATGCATCCTCCATATGACATACCAATATGATATACATGATTATCACGATAAATATTATGATTTTTAACAATCTGCTCCTTAACTTTATCATACCCACAATATTTTCCAACATAGGGAACAGATATGATATCACGAAAAGTATGAAGCAGTATTATTTCATCTAACGCATAATGGAATGAATAATCATCTGACGACAACATCCATTTTTTAATATGATCAATATTGTCATAAAAGATCTCTGATTTTAACTTTAAATTGCACGAGATTGTTCCAGCAAGTAGTTCAAAAATATTATTGTTTTGTGAAAAATAGTTTTTCTTAAACCACGAATCGGGTTCGTAACATCGTTTATAACTTGTCAACCACGGTTTATATCCATGTAGTTTTGCTGAAAAACCATCATTTTTTATAATATTTGTTGCCAATCTATAAATTATTGCATTCTTTTTACTGAAACGTTCGATGTTCCGACAGTCTAAGTTTGTAACAAATCCATCTGCTTCCCTGACAGTTACACAGTTAACTTTTTTATCAATAAGTGGTAAAAATCTCAGCATACGCGCATGTGATATATCAACATATTCACAAAAATGAATATATATTTCGGTATTATTTATATCTGTCATAAAGGATAATACTTTCCAACAAATAGGGTCTTTAATTGCACGTTCGAAAACATTTGGATGAAAATAAAGTCGGACAATCCAATCTGGTAAATTTTCCATAACATTCTCAACTGTGCGCTTCATTGATAACAGGTATTTAATAAAAATATTATCTTTTAGTTCACCATCATAAAAACACAAAGAAATACAATTACAACAGTTGTTTAATGGTTCAAGATCAAATATTTTTTCTATATTGTGTAAATATGACGATTTAGATTCGGCAATATGCAAATCTAATAATTGTTCTTGATTATATGCGATATATAATTTGTTGAGTATATATCTTGTTAATGAATCAGCTTTTGGTTCTATATTGATCTCGATATTTATATTTTTTATAGAATCTATTATTCCTGATGATTCATACTTGTGGACATAATATTTCGGCTTTTTTGTATGAAGAATATAACAATGTTCGCCTTTGTATAGCGGATGATGTTGA
>Ga0182016_10001586_pt1 | contig 27679 bp, 27 predicted proteins | sample 712S2MmetaG_FD_120491 | JGI IMG/M metagenome (GOLD analysis project Ga0182016, IMG submission 120491) | Permafrost microbial communities from Stordalen Mire, Sweden - 712S2M metaG | ecosystem: Environmental > Terrestrial > Soil > Wetlands > Permafrost | place: Sweden: Stordalen | collected...
GGCCGCGCCGGCGATGGCCAGCAGCATAAGGAAGCCGGTCTTGTTGACCGTTCCCTGCAGGGTCATGCGAGTAGTGGCGTCGATTGCGCCGCCATATTGCGAGTTAGCGAGATCCTGAAAGGTTTTGTCGCTGAGCGCGGGATTGGAAGTCTTGAAGAGTGCCATGGTCGTGTCTCCGTTATGTGGGCGAGGCCGGTGAGGCCGCGCCGAGGGGAAAACCCTCAAAGGTGCCAGTTCAATTTTAAACCGGGGTGCGGCAAATGGTTGCGACAGCAGGTGGTGTTCGGCGCGAGGCGTGGATTTTGGGGCTTTTCGGGCGGGACGGGCCGACGTAGACTGCGGGCATGGACAACGAGCGGATTCGAGAGATATGTCTGGCGCTGCCCCATGCGGTGGAGACGCTGAACTGGGGGAATGTGCTGTGCTATTGGGCGGGAGACCGGGAGATTGGCGGAAAGATGTTCGCCATCACGATTCTGGAGGAGGACTCGGATGGACGGCCGGGGCCGGTGCTGTCGTTTCACTGCGGGGCGGAGCGGTTTCATGAACTGCTTGAGTGGGAGGGCATGATTCCTGCGCCCCACCTGGCGAGGGCCTACTGGGTCGCGATGGAGCGGTGGGACGTGCTGCGGCCACGCGAGCTGGAAGAGGAGCTGCGGCTGGCGCATGGTCTGATCTATGAAAAGCTGCCCAAGCGGACCAAGGCGGTGCTGGCGCTGCCGGAAAAAGAGCAGAACAGGTTGATCAGGGAGCGCAAGAAGCTGCTGGCCGAGAAGGAAAAGGCTAAAGCAGCATCAAGCAAGCAGTGAGGGCCTGGGGTCTCGGCCAGGGAACCGGAAAAGGACTGGGAACGTATTTAATAGGGAAGGTTGAGGGGGAGTAATGATGAAGTTCCTGTTGTGGTGTGTTTTGCTGGTGCTGTGCTGGCCGCTGGCGATTCTCGCGCTGGTGCTGTATCCGATTGTCTGGGTGATCCTGCTGCCATTCAGGATAGTGGGGATCGCGGTGGAAGGCGTGCTGGAGTTGGTGTGGGCGCTGATCACGCTGCCGGCGCGGTTGCTGCGTGCGGTGTAGCGGGGAATCAGGTTGGAATTTGAAGGAGTCATGCAGCGAATGAATGGGTTCAATGGCGTCATGCGCGTGAAGCTTCCCTTTGCGCTTCTTCTGGCTGCCCTTCCGATGGCCGCGCAGGCGCAGACCGCTTCCAAGCCGAAACCTACGTTTGAGCAGGCGCTTGTGGAGGTGCGTTCGCCGCTTGTTCTGGACGACGGCAAGTTCTCCGGCGCGGGCGCAGATGTTTTGAGTGCGGCAGTGGCCGAGTCGCGCTTTGTGCTGCTCGGCGAGGACCACATCACGCACGAGATTCCGCGCTTTGCGGCCGCACTCTGCGCGATGATGCATCCCGACGCCTACGCGGTTGAGGCCGGTCCTTACACAGCGCGATTTGTGAATGGCCTGTTGCACGATCCGGACCGCGTAGCGAAGATGGCCGCACGCAACAAGGCTTACCCCAACAACATGGCGTTCCTGGATATTCGCGAGGAGAACGACCTGGCCGCGGAGTGTGCCGCCTCGTCTCACAATCCGCATTTTGCGTTGTGGGGGCTGGACCAGGAGTTCCTGGGGTCTTCCGGTCCGCTGCTGGAGGAGATGGCTGCCAGCCATCCGGGACCGCGATCCCTGGAAGCCGTTTCCGCCGCGCAAGCCAGGGACCGGGCCGCGACCGCATCGGCGCTGAGCTCCGGCGATTTCAGCAAGCTGTTTCTGCTTGCCTCGACCGACGCGGACATTCAGGCACTGCAGAGCGCCATCGACGCAGACGGCAACGATGCCACGCGCGACCTTCTCCACGAGTTCACCGAGTCGCGGAGGATTTATCGCCTGAACGGCGAGGGTTCCGCGGAATCGAACCTGGTCCGCGCTGAACTGCTCAAGCTGCACTTCCTGGCCGACTACGTCCCCTTCAAGCAGCAGACGCCTGCGCCGCGCATTCTGTTCAAGTTTGGCGACAACCATACCGGCAAGGGTTTCAGCTACACGCGGGAGCTGAACCTGGGCAACTTCATTGCGGAACTGGCAGCAGGCGAACAGGCGAAATCGCTGCATATGTTTGTGCTGGGAGCGCGCGGAATGCACTTCACCATGACTGGGTTTGGGAAGCCGACGGGGCAGGAGCCGTTTGTGATGGCCGACGACCCGGACTACAAGTGGCTGGCTCCGGCCGTGGCCAACATGGCGCCCCAACAGCCGGGCCAGGCGGGGACCATGATGACGCTCTACGATCTGCGCAAGCTGCGCTATCGGGGACTGGATCTGTCGCGCGAGTGGGAACATGTGGTCTACAGCTACGATCTGTGCGTCGTGATGCCAGAGCTGACAGTCGCTTCGCCGATCCAATAGGCGGTGGGCAGGCGCATATTGCCGGGCCGGCCCTCTGTGAGGTAGCGTGAGCCGTAGGGTCGCAGTAGCTTTGTGCGCGGCAAAACGTCCAACAGGAGAGGCGAAGAGAGGAATGCGGAGAGTTTGGACGGGGGCACTGGGGCTGGCAATGGCGGTCTTTCCGATGGTTGCGGCGACGCAGACAACGGAAGACCCGGCAGTAAAGAACGCCAGGCAGGCGCGGGCAATTCTGGATGCCATGGTGCAGGCGCTGGGCGGGCAGGCGTGGCTGGGGATCAAGAACATCGAGCGCGAGGGATCGGGCGCGGCATTTTTCCACGGAAATCCGGACGTGGGCACAACCCAGTTTTATGACTTTCATCAGTGGCCCGACAAGGACCGCACCGAATATACGAAGCACCGGGATGTGGTGCAAATCTACATTGGTGGAGTCGGGACGGAGATCACATACAAAGGGAAGTCTCCGCTGCCGAAGGAGCAGGTGGACGACTATATTCGCCGGCGTGAGCACTCGATTGAGGCGGTGATCAAGACGTGGCTGCCTGATCCGCAGACGATTCTTGTTTACGAAGGCCAGCGGCTGGCGGAGAGGCATTTGACCGACCAGGTCACGCTGATCTCGGCAAAGAATGAAGCGGTGACGATCCAGACGGATACCCAGACGCACCTCCCGCTGCGGCGCACCTTTGAGTGGCGCGACCCACTGTACAAAGATAAAAACGTTGACGCGGAGGAGTACGACGACTACCACGTGATCGACGGCCTGCCCACGGCGCTGCGGGTGACGCGTTTCAAGAATGACGATCAGGTGCGGCAATACTATCTGACAAAAGTGAAGTACAACGAGGAGCTGCCGGCGGACATCTGGGACGTTGCAGCAACCGAGCGCCGGATCAAGAAATAGGCGCTGGGCTCGGGCATCTTAGACTGGCGCGAAACTCGTCTAATGTGCGCATGTTTATAATCCAGTGGGTGCGTGTTGCGGCGCGGCGCGTGCGCCAACTGGAGCAAGAGCATGACGTTGGACATTCAGGAGATCATGGGAATCCTGCCCCATCGATATCCATTCTTGTTGATAGACCGGATTACCGAGTTTGAGCCGAAGGTCCGGCTACAGGCGATCAAGAACGTGACCATCAACGAGCCGTTCTTTCAAGGGCATTTTCCGGGTGTGCCGATCTTTCCGGGCGTTCTGGTGATCGAGGCAATGGCCCAGGCGGGCGCGGTGCTGATGCTGAGCGAGATGGAAGACCGCGAGTCGCGGCTGGCGGTATTTACTGGGATCGAGAAGGCCAAGTTTCGCCGTCAGGTGACGCCCGGCGACCAGTTGCGGATTGAAGTTAAGGTGCTTGCGTTCAAGATGCGGCTCGGCCGGATGGAAGCTCTGGCGTACGTGGGTGAAAAGCTCGCCTGCGAAGCAATACTGACCTGCCAGATTGTGCCCAAGCGGCGAGAGCCAGCAACGGCGCCAGCGGATACGGAGGCCGCGGCAGAAGCGCCGCCGCAGGCAGCGGAGTGAGCATTCAACCAAACATTTGCCCAGGCATTCATCCAAGCTCGGTGATTGCCCCCGGTGCCACGATTCCGGAGTCGTGCGAGGTGGGGCCGTTTTGCACCATCGGGCCAGAGGTGGTGCTGGGCGAAGACTGCAGGCTGATTTCGCATGTCGTGCTGGATGGCCGAACGCAAATAGGGGCCAGAAACACGTTTTATCCGTTTTGCTCGATCGGAGTTCCGCCGCAGGATCTGAAGTACAAGGGCGAGCCGACCCAGACCATCGTCGGGGACGACAATACCGTTCGCGAGTGCGTAACCATCAGCCGGGGAACGGCCGGCGGCGGAGGCGTGACGCAGGTTGGATCGGGTTGCCTGCTGATGACCCAGGTGCATATTGGGCACGACTGCAAAGTCGGCGACCAGTGCATCCTGGCCAATGCGGCTACCCTGGCCGGGCATGTTGTGATCGAGGATTTTGCAACCGTTGGGGCGTTCAGCCCGGTCCACCAGCATTGCACCGTGGGCCGGTACGCATTCATCGGCGGCGGCACAATAGTGACCATGGACGTATTGCCGTTTTCGAAGACATCGTCAAGGCGCGAAAACAAGGCCTTTGGCGTTAATTCGGTCGGGTTGCAGCGGCGCGGGTTTACCGAAGACCGCATTAAGACCTTGCAAAAGGCGTTTCGGCTGCTACTTGTTTCCAAGCTCAACACCACGCAGGCGCTGGAGAAAATCAGAGTCCTCGAGGGTGAGGACGCAACAGAGCTGGTGACGTTTCTCGAGCGGAGCGAGCGGGGAGTGATCAAGTAAATGAAGCTCGGCCTCATAGCCGGCAATGGCCGCTTTCCATTTCTCCTGCTGGACGCAGCGCGGGCCGAAGGGCTGGCGGTTGCCGTGGCGGCGATCCGCGAAGAGGCCGATGCAGAGATCGACGAGCGCGCGGCAAGAGACGACAAGATTACGGTGCACTGGCTTTCCCTGGGAGAGCTGTCGCGGCTCATTGAAGTCTTCCATAAAGAAGGCGTGACGCGGGCGGTGATGGCGGGCCAGGTGAAGCACAAGCAGATTTTCTCCAGCATCCGCCCCGACTGGCGGCTCGCAAAACTCATTCTCAATTTGCGCACGCGCTCAACAGACATGCTCCTTGGTGCAGTCGCGAAGGTTCTGGAGGATGAAGGGATCGAGCTGATAAGCTCGACCGCGTTTCTTGAGCCTCTGCTGGCGGAAGAGGGCGTTTTGACCAGGCGAGCGCCGGACGACGAAGAGCAGAAGAACATCGAGTATGGGCTGGGCGTTGCGCGGGCGGTAGCAGGATTCGACATTGGGCAGACGGTGGTGGTGGCGGCGCAGGCATGCGTGGCGGTTGAGGCGATGGAGGGTACAGACGCCGCGGTTGAACGGGCGGGGCGGCTGATGGCGACTCTGGAGGATGAAGCAAAGACGGGAGAGGGCGAAGCAACGACGGGCAAGGACGGAGCGTCGACTTTGGAGCGTAGGCTCACGGTCGTGAAGGTTGCGAAGCCGAAACAGGACATGCGGTTCGACGTGCCGGTAATTGGGATTCGGACGGTGGAGACAATGCTTGGAGCAGGAGCCAGTTGCCTTTCGGTGGAGGCAGGGCGTACGCTTCTTTTTGATCGCACAGCCTTAGTGAAACGTGCGGATGAAGCGGGGATCGCCATTGTGGGCTCGCCGCGCAGAGCATGAGGCTGAACTTCGGGGAAATCAGACAAGGGTGAGGAATCGCCTGGTCTTTGGCCGGATAGTCTGCTTGCATTTGAGCCAAATGAGTACCAGGATTGAACCCGGGTTATACTTCCCTGTGTCCCCAACTGCAGCACCAGAAAACCAGGAGGTTGAGTGTGAGAAAGATTTCGATGTTAGCGGCCGTGGCCGTATTGATGTTTGCTGCGGGATTGAGCCTGAAAGTAGGGCAGGCTCACGCGGCCAGCGCGCCGCCGGCGGTGGGTCAGGCGGCGCCGGGATTCACGCTGCCTTCGCAGACGGGGGCGCAAATATCGCTTTCGAGCTTTGACGGCAAGTGGGTAGTGCTCTACTTCTACCCGAAAGACATGACGCCGGGATGCACGGTTGAGGCGCACAACTTTCAGGCATCGCAGCCGCAGTTTCTGGCGAAGAACGCGGTGATTCTAGGCGTGAGCGTCGATAGCTCCGCGAGTCACGAACAGTTTTGCACCAAAGAAAACCTGACATTCCGGCTGTTGGCGGATTCGAACAAGACAGTGACGAGCGCCTACGGCTCACTGGGAGCCAATGGGATGGCAAGCCGCAACACGTTCCTGATCGACCCGCAAGGCAAGATCGCGCAGGTATGGACGAGCGTGAGTCCACAGACCACCGTGCCGATCGTGTTAGCGGCAATTCCGGGTGGGCCGGTCATGGCGGCTCCGAGCTTGATGGCAGCGCCGTCGGAGATGCGGGCGCCGATAACCGACTCAGTGAAGCCACCGCCGCCGATCAACCAGGCGCCGATCACCGATAATGAGTCAGTGAAGCCGCCGCCCCCGGCGAACCAGACACCTCAGTAAGGACGATGGCGGCAACAGAACACCTGAAGGGCTCCCGCGGCGGCGGGGGCCCTTTTGAGTCTCAAGGAACGCGGAGGCCGACGATGGGAACGCAACTGGCGCAGGAGTTTCGCGCCGAATTGGAGAGATTGCAGGCGATTCTGATGGAACTTGGGCCAGAACTGGCGGACACGCCATGGCGCCCGGGCGGATGGAGCCGGAAGCAGATAGTTGGCCACCTCCTGGATTCAGCTGCAAACAATCGGCAGCGATTTGTGAGGGCGGCGGCGGATGGTCATTACGTGGGGCCGAAGTACGCACAGGATCAATGGGTGGCGGCGCACGGGTACGCTGAGCAGGAATGGGAGACTCTGGTGCGCTGGTGGCAGGCCGAGCACGAGATTCTGGCGGCGGCGGTTGACCGGATACCGGTGAATCGGCTGGAGGCGGAGTGTGTGGTGGGAGACGACGCTGCGGTCTCGCTGCGGTTTTTGATTGAGGATTACCTCAGACATCAGCGATGGCATTTTGCCCAGCTGACGAGCGGCATTGAGCGTCGAGATGAGAGCGAAGCTTCCTGCCCTTGAGGAGGATTATGGACCAAAGGGAGTGTCCGACCCATAAGGCATGCAACGTGCGGTGTCGGGGATTTTGAATTGAAAACAGCCTGAAGACTGCTGAAAGTGGTCTTCTCCGTTCATCTGGAAGAGACTCTTTCAGGCGCAGAAAAGCCCGCCTGGACGGGCTTTTCTGCAATCAGGAGTTAGGCTGAGGGCGACTACTTCTTGCCCTTTTTTCCCTTCTTCGCTTTCATGTCATTCTTCCCCTTGCTGGCAGGAGCCTTCTTCGCTGCCTTCTTTGGAGGCGCTTTCCTGACGGCTTTCTTTGCGGCTTTCTTTGCGGGAGCCTTCTTCGCTGCTGCCTTCTTTACAGCCTTCTTTGCGGGCTTCTTTACAGCTTTCTTCGCAGCTTTCTTTGCAACCTTCTTCGCCGCAGTCTTCTTTGGTGCAGGCTTCTTCGCGGCCTTCTTGGCAGCCTTCTTGACGGGAGCTTTCTTTGCCGCCTTTTTGCCGGCTTTTTTTGCGCCCTTTTTGGGCGCTCGTATGACATTGCCGGTTTTGTCGCCGCCGCCGCCGTCACCGGTGGTGCCGACACCAGTGCCGCTCCCATCGTCGAGGGGCTTGACAGAGCTCTTCTTTGCTGCCTTTTTGCCGGCTTTTTTTGCGCCCTTTTTGGGCGCTGGTATGACATTGCCGGTTTTGTCGCCGCCGCCGCCGTCACCGGTGGTGCCGACACCAGTGCCGCTCCCATCGTCGAGGGGCTTGACAGAGCTCTTCTTTGCAGCAGCCTTTCTCGCGGGCTTTTTCGCGGGTGTCGGCGCGGGCAAGGGCTCGCCCCCAATCACGGTTGCCTCGCTAACCGGCTCATCGTCGTCCGAAGAGGTGACCACGCTGGATGTTTCGACCTCTTCGTCCTCGTCGGCCGCAAATTCATCTTCAAGATTCGGGTCCGATTCAAGCGGCTCCCCGGTTTGGTCGTCGCCACTCATGGCATACATCTTGCGAACTTCGTCCATTCCATTGCCTCCAGCGGAATACCGCTGCGGATGTTGTGAATTTGAGGATTGCGGAACAAATTCCAGACGCCCCGCACGTGCAAAAAAAGCGTAACAATACTTTGCACGCAAATGCTATGGAAACACAAGTGGATTGCGCTTGATAAGCGAATTCCTTAGTGCGCGGCGGCGCTTGAGTGTGATTTGGGTCTGCCCGCGGGAGCTTTCCGTGCAGAGAGGGATTCAGATTTCGAAGCGGCGGGATGCGCGGTCTGCGATTTTGAAGTGGGAGCGGACCGATGGTGGCTGCGCGAAGAGACAGGAGGTGCGGCCGGCTCGGCCACGTGGATGCGGCTGCCGGGGGCAACTTTGATATTGGCGCCGGTGACATGATTCCAGCGGCGGAGGTCGGTAAGCGAGACGCCGAAGCGATCGGAGATGGTCACCAGAGTGTCGCCGCGGCGGGCAGTGTAAAGGACCATGCGGGTGGAGGGGGCTGCACGGGGCGCCTGAGGAACGACGACGGCATCGAGGCCCTGGAGAGAACCTCCGCCGTGAAGCTGGTTGGTCGAGGCTAGATCCGACTCAGAGACATGAAACTCGCGAGCGATTGAGGCAACGGTGTCGTCGGCGGTGAGGCGATGGTAGCGCCATGCATCGCGCTTCGTCTCCGGGACCAGGGCTACGCGCTGCTCGAAGAGCGTCGCGGTTCCGGCGGGCAGATGCAGGTCGAAGGGTTCGTCGGGTGGAGTCACCATGCGCAGCAGGCTGGGGTTGAGGGCAGTAAGCTCGTCCACGGGGGCATCCACGATGTCAGAGATCAGCCGCAGGTCGATGGAGTAATTGATGGTGACGGTGTCAGTCAGTACAGGTGGATCGTAGGTGACATCGTCGAACCCATATTGGGTTGGATTGTTGGCGATGATGATGGCCGCCAGGATTTCCGGCACGTAGTTCTTGGTCTCGCCGGGAAGGTTGTTGCGTTTGTAGAGCTCCCAGTAGTCGGCGTACCCGGTCTTTTGGACGGCCTGCTGGATTCTGCCGGTACCCCAGTCGTAGGCAGCCATGGAGAGATACCAATCTCCAAGCTGGTCGTAGATGAACTTCATGTAGCGGGCGTAGGCGCGAGTGGATTTTTCGGGGTCGAAGCGCTCGTCGACATAGTTGGTTTTGGCCAGTCCGTAGAACTTGTCGTTGGGCATAAACTGCCACATGCCGCCTGCGCGGGAACGACGGTTCTGGGCACGGGGCTGAAAGCCGGACTCGGCAACAGCCAGATAGATCAGGTCCTGGGGAACGCCTTCCTCAGCGAGGATCCGCTGGATCATGGCCTTGTAGCGGCCGGAGCGCTGAATGGAATGCAGCAGGGTGTTGTGGCCCTTTTGCGTTTGAGAAAAGAACTTGATGAATGTGCCAACGAAGTCGTTTACGACGAGTGGCAGATCGGACTTGGTGGTCGCCAGCTCAGTGCGGGCCTTGGCCACGACAGTTGGGTCGGCTTCGAAGGTTATATCGCTGGCCACGTCGGCGGGCGTTTCTTCTTCAGCGGGGACGAAGCCGTTGCCTTGTTTGAGCGCCTCCATCTCCAGGGCGTTCACACCGTCAACAATGTGGATGAACTCGTCCTGGAGCTGAGTATCCGATTTCACAGGGATAGGGCTGGTGAGGAGTAGATCGACGGCGCGATCGAACTGCGATTTCGCCTCGGCAAGCTGGCCTTTGCGGTACGCGGCCTGGCCCAGAGCGTAGGCTTCTTCAACCTGCTGGATGATCTGCCTGACGGCCTGCTGATGGGGTGTGAGCTGACCCTGGGAAGCCTGGCCTGAGGTCTCATCGGGCGCGACTGGAGAACAAGCGGCATGCATGCCGGCAAGCGCCAGGGCGAGCAGGGAAACTGCGGGCAATCGATAACTAAGAAAGCGTTTGCGCATGAGCAGTTGCGGCACCGGAGCTTGGAGCCGCCAGAGACCCTGACCCCTGTTCCGATGATAAGCTATGGCTTGGAGGAGTGCGGCGGCGCAGCATGCGCAGGCGCAATTTGCCCCTCCCTCCGACTCTCCTCATGGACGCAAAATTCCTCAGAAATTTCGCCATTATTGCCCACATCGACCATGGGAAGTCGACGCTGAGCGACCGCCTGCTGGAGTTCACCGGTTCGGTGACCGGCCGCGAGATGCAGGCGCAGATTCTGGACGACATGGACCTGGAGCGGGAACGCGGCATCACCATCAAGGCCCATGCCGTGCGCATGATGTACAAGGCGCAGGATGGGCAGACCTACCAGTTGAATTTGATCGATACGCCGGGGCACGTGGACTTCAGCTACGAGGTATCGCGGTCGCTGGCCTCGTGCGAGGGGGCGCTGCTGGTGGTGGATGCGAGCCAGGGGGTCGAGGCGCAGACACTGGCAAACGCGTATCTGGCGATCAATCACGGGCTGGAGATTATTCCCGTGATTAACAAGATCGACCTGCCATCGGCCGACATTCTGCGCACGCAGGAGGCGATCGAAAAGGCCGTAGGGCTCGACGCAACCGATGCGATTCCGTGCAGCGCAAAGACCGGCCAGGGCGTAGCAGAGATTCTTGAGGCGATTGTGCACCGGCTTCCTCCCCCGACGGGCGACCCGGATGCGCCGCTCCAGGCGCTGATCTTCGACTCGTGGTTTGACTCCTACCGCGGCGTAATTGTGCTGGTGCGCGTGATGCAGGGGACCATGCGCAAAGGGCAGCGCATCCGGCTGATGTCCAACGGCAAGGTGCATGAGATTGAGTCGATGGGCGTGCTGATGCCAAAGCCGGTAGAGATCGCGCAACTGACGGCCGGCGAGGTTGGATTTTTTGCGGCAACGATCAAGACCGTCAGCGACACCAAGATTGGCGACACAGTTACCGAGGACGCCAGGCCCGCAGAGTCGCAGTTGCCGGGCTTTGAAGACATAAAGCCCATGGTGTTTGCTGGCCTCTACACGGTGGATTCGCACGAGCACACGCTGCTGAGGGACGCTCTTGAAAAGCTGCGACTGAACGATTCGTCGTTCTTCTTTGAGCCGGAGAGCTCGGTGGCGCTGGGCTTCGGCTTCCGCTGCGGATTCCTCGGCCTGCTGCACATGGAGATCATCCAGGAGCGGCTGGAGCGGGAGTACGAGCTGGACCTGATCACGACTGCGCCGGGTGTGCGTTACCACATCGGCCTGACCGACGGCAGCGTGCTTGAGGTCGACAACCCCTCGCGCTGGCCGGAGCCTACGAACATCGACTCGATCAGAGAGCCGGTGATCACGGCAAAAATCCTGACCAATGAAGAGTATGTCGGCGGGATTCTGAAGCTGGTTGAAGAGAAGCGCGGACGGCAGTTGAACTTCGAATACGTGACGCAGACGCGGGTGCTGCTGACGTATGAGCTTCCGCTGAACGAGATCGTGCTGGATTTCTATGACCGGCTCAAGTCGATATCGCGGGGATATGCTTCGCTGGACTACTCGCTGGCCGGGGAGTGGGAGTCGCCGATGGTCAAGATGGACATCCTGGTGAGCGGCGAGCCGGTGGATGCGCTGTCGATCATCGTTCATCGCGACTTCGCGTATGAGCGGGGCAAGCTGCTGGTTTCGAAGATGCGGGAGCTGATTCCGCGACAGCAGTTCGAGGTTGCCATCCAGGCGGCGATCGGATCGAAGATCATTGCTCGCGAGACGGTTGCAGCGCTCAGAAAGAACGTTTTGGCGAAGTGCTATGGCGGAGACATCTCGCGAAAACGGAAGCTGCTGGAGAAGCAGAAAGAAGGAAAAAAGCGCATGAAACGGATTGGGAAGGTGGACATTCCGCAGGAGGCGTTCCTGGCCGTACTTCGGGTAGGCGAAGACCAGCAGAAATGAGGGCCGGACAGGTGACCGGCGGGATACTTAAGTCACCTTGTGTTCATCATGGATTGTGGAAAGCCGGAATTTTACCCCGCATAAGGATTTGCAGAGTCCGGGGCATGTAGGGAGGGTACTGTTCCAGATTAGATATTGATAAATAAAGACTTATCCTGCCTATCAGAATCAGGTCGAGTTTGACAAGAGATAAAGATGAACTTTCTTCGGTGCGTTCGGGGAAGTAATCCACAAATTTTTCCACAGAATGGCCGTGGAAAAAGTGGATCACGGCGGCTGTTCGGGGGGTGCGCTTGCAGCAATGCAAATTCGCAAAGGAAAAGGCCCCGAAAAATGGGGCCTTTTTTGCTGTTTTTATGCAAGCACCGGTTGAAAAGCCGTCAGGCTCTAGTGAGCAGCAGGGGCAGCCGGCCGGGGAGCTGAGGGCCTCGCCTGGGGTCCGGGTGCACCAGCAGGCGGAGCAGGTGGCGCCGGAACGCCGGACTTCACGTTATAGGCATCGATGACGGCCTTGGAGATGTCGGTGTTCTGGGTAGCGAAAAGCACCGGGCTCTGTTGGTCAGAGACATCGAGAATCATCGTGAATCCGGCCTGCTGAGCGTACCCGGACATGACGTCGTAGACCTTGGAAGCAAGGGTGTTGTACATATCGCCCACTTCCTGCTGGAAGTCGTTGCGTGCGTCGGTAGCGTCGCGCTCGAGCTTCTTCTTCTTCTCGTCGATGGTCTTGGCGCGGGAGGCACGCTCGGCATCGTTGAGAGTCGACCCCTGAGTCTGGAGCTGCTTGGTGAGCGTTTCGATCTCGTCGTTGAGCGCCTTGAGCTGGTTCTCGCGGGGCATGAACTTCTTTTCGACATCGGCAAAGTCGCGCTGGCCCTCGTTGGTTTGAGCCACGGCGGCCTTGAAGGCGATTACGGCGATTTTGGTGGGCCCGGCGGGTGCAGCAGCAGGTGGAGCTGTGGGCGCGGGCAACTGAGCGCCAGCGGCCAGTGCCGTGGCGAGTAAAAGTGCAAGTACGATCGAGCGATTCATCTGAATGGAAAACTCCTTCAAAGTTCCTGTCGGGCAACCGGCTGTTCAAACGCGGCTGCGGCTGAGTCTCTGCGCTGAACCTCACGCTCTTTCCAGGCCCAGACAACTAACGCCCAGGACCCTGGGTTAAGGAACTCCACGCTGTTTGGGGGCGGAGGCAGAATGAGACGCGGCTGGAGACGTCGGCGTAACTAGTGGGATTATACGCGACGGAGCGGAAATGTCGTGAAAATGCGCAGCGGCATTTCAGGGGAAAACGGGCGTATACTGGGCTTGTTCGGGCCGCATCCTGAGTGAACGGAGCGGCACTGGAGACAACCATGAGCCTTACGACCTTCCCCGCGGGTAGGCCCTCGCCTGCCTCCAATCCCTTCACAAAAGTGACTGTACCCGCACTGGCCGAGATGAAGCGCCAGGGCAAGCCCATCTCCGCGCTCACCGCGTATGACTACGCGACCTCGCGGTTGGTAGACGAGGCGGGGATCGACTTGATCCTGGTCGGCGACTCGCTGGCCATGGTGGTGCTGGGCCACGAAAACACTCTGGCCGTAACGGTGGACGAGATGTTGCACCACACGCGAGCGGTTCGGAGAGCGGTGAAACGTGCCCTTGTGGTGGCGGATATGCCATTCGGCAGCTACCACGGGACGATTGCCGAGGGCGTAGCCAATGCGGTGCGGTTTGTGAAGGAGGCGGGCGCCGAGGCGGTAAAGATTGAGGGGCCGCGTGCTGAGCTGGTAAGAGCACTGACGGATGCCCAGATTCCAGTGATTGGGCACCTCGGGCTGACTCCGCAGAGCGTCCACCAGATGGGCGGATATCGCGTGCAAGGCCGGACCGCCGAAGCAGTGGCCAAGCTGAAGGAACAGGCACTCGCGTTGGCTGAGGCGGGTGCCGGAGCGGTGGTGTTGGAGGGGGTTCCGCGAGAGACGGCGGCGGCAATCACTGCAGATTTGCCGGTGCCGACGATCGGGATTGGCGCGGGCCCCAATTGCGATGGGCAGATATTGGTGTTGCACGATCTGCTGAATATCACGTTTGCTCCAGCGGCGAAGTTTGTGCGGCGGTATGCGGATGTGGGCGGCGTGATTCGCGCGGCAGTGGAGCAGTATCGCGAGGACGTGGAGCACAAGGCGTTTCCATCGGATGAGGAAAGCTATCACCTGCCCAAGGCAGCAAAGCGCGATCTGGACGCGGCCAAGCGGGATCTGGAATCAGCGGAGCGCCACAGGCTGGTGAGGCCAGCCTGATGGAAATTGTGCGGACGGTGGCCGAGCTCCGGGCTTGGTCGCGAACAGAGCGAAGCAAAGGCCAGACAGCCGGGCTTGTGCCGACGACGGGGGCGCTGCACGCCGGGCACGCGAGCCTGATCGAGGCCGCGGCGCGCTCATGCGGCCGGGTTGCGGTAAGCATCTTTGTGAACCCGACACAATTTGGACCGAGCGAGGACTTCGCGCGATATCCCCGAAGCTTTGAGGCTGACTGCAAGTTGGCCGAGGCGGCAGGGGCGCACGTAGTGCTTGCGCCTTCGGTTGAGGAGATGTATCCGGGCACGAATGGGGGCGGGCCGGGAACAGCGACGTTCATCGAAGTCTCAACCCTGAGCGATCGCCTCGACGGCAAGTCCCGGCCGGGGCATTTTCGCGGCGTGGCGACCGTAGTTGCGAAGCTGCTCATTGCATCCGAGGCGGATCGAGCGTTCTTTGGGCAGAAAGACGCGGCACAGGTGGCAGTGTTGCGGCGGATGGTTGAAGATCTGCGCATCGGGACGGAGATTGTGGTTTGCCCGATTGTGCGTGAAGCGGACGGGCTGGCGCTGAGTTCGCGCAACGTGTATTTAACCGAAGCCCAGCGGCGGCAGGCGCTGGTGCTGAGCCGCTCAGTGCGCGCAGTGGAACGGCTGGCGGCAGCGGGCGAGCGAAGAGCCGAAGCGCTCGTAGCGGCGGCGCGGGCGGTGATCGCGGAAGAGCCGGAAGTAAGGGTGGATTACGTCGAAGTTGTGGATTGGGGAACACTGCAGCCGGTAGAGTTAGCGCGGCCGGGGACGCTGTTTGCCGTAGCAGCGTGGGTGGGCGCGACAAGGCTGATTGACAACTCCGTGTTGCAAAGGCAAGTAGACCACAGGAGCTTGTAAGTGTATTTAAGAAGGCCTCTTGGGCGCACGCTTAGCTGACACCTCGCCAGGGCAATCGCATCAAGATAGTGGAGTAGCCAATAGTCGCTTTGAAAGGGCACGACTTTAGTCGTGCCGCAAAAACAATCGGAAAGACCCTGGGCTTCAGCCCCAGAGGGAAGCTTTGAAATCGGCCACAACTATCCCTCCGTGGCTAAAGCCGGATCCCTTTGGAGCCTCGCAATCGGCACGGCTGAAGCCGCACCCTTTCAAAGCCATTGCTCATGATGCTTCATGAACTCCATGCGATTGCCCTGGACCCCTCGCCCGTCCAAATTGATACTTTGAGATACCCGGTTGACTCCTAAGTGGGATAGCTCACGGGGATAAGGTTCAACCATGCTTCTAGGGAGCCTCCGCACCGGTGCGAATCACGGTGCGATTTTTTGCCTGGGGCCAAAGGGTATTCGGACATTGGCGTTCCTGGTCAATGAGTGGGAGCACTGATTGCGATGAAAATGCGCAACGGGAAACGGTGGATTGAAGTCACGCCGATCGTCACGGTGCTGGCTGCGCTCCTGGGTTTGGCCAGTGGCTTTCTGCTGTTCCGTGTAGTCACACTCCAGTTAGCGATGATTAATCTTGATCGTCACGCCTGGCGGTACATGCTGCGCGCGGAGCAGTCATCGAAAGCCTCGGAAGATTTTTCAATTCAATGGCCGCGGCCAGCCTCCCCGCCTGCTCCGACGCGGAGATTGCCCTCATGCACCGCCTGCTGTTTCAGTCGGAGTTTCTAAGAGACGGCGGCCGGATGCGGGATGGAAGAATCGAATGCGATGCCGTGTTCCGCGCCTCAGAGCTTCCTCGACAGGTCTATAAGCCCGACTTTGTATTGAAAGATGGGACCGCAGTCTTCACCGATATGCGGCTGGTTCCGGTCGATCCGGAATCGAGAATAACCGTGGAGAAGAGCGGCTATTTTGTTTCATTTCTCCACTGGCGGCCAGACCAACTGGGAGATATTCCCGTGGACTTTACGCTTACCGAGGTGGATGATGCCGGGCGTCAGGCCGGCTGGTTGCACGGTGAGCGGCCGCGCGTTGGGCTTGACGTTCTGGGCAAGGATGGCTGGGCGAGGGTGGGCAACGATTTGTATACCACGCACTGTTCGCCTCGCTTCTCTAATTGCTTTACAGCTCTAGCCGATAGCGCAGCAGTGCTCAAAGCGAAGTCAGGCGAATCTGCCGCATGCACCGCGTTTGGTGGGATTGTAGGCGGCTTCATCGGCGATTTCTGCGTGCTGCTCTACCGCCGCAACCAAAGCATGGTGCATCAGCTTCGCAGGGCAATTCGCAGCGATAAGCTGCAAATGGTTTACCAGCCGATTGTGCTTTTGGGAGACCGCAGAATAGTGGAGGCAGAGGCTCTGGCGCGATGGACTGACGGCGAAGGATTTGCGGTGAGTCCGGAGATTTTTGTGCACGTGGCGGAAGCGAGAGGATACATAGGCGAGCTGACGGAATTGGTGGTGCGCAAGGTGCTGAAAGATCTGGGCGATGTTCTGCGCGGACGCCCGGATTTCAGCGTCAACATCAATGTCACGGGCACCGATCTTGCCGATCCAGCGTTTCTTCCCATGCTGGAACGATCACTGGCCGCAGCCAGGGTCCCGGCTTCGAGCTTGACCATCGAGGTGACGGAGAGCTCGACGGCAACCAAGGATGTGGCAGTGAGAACCATCCGTCGATTGAGAGATCGCGGACACAGCGTTCACATTGATGATTTTGGTACTGGCTATTCCAGCCTCTCCTATCTGCATTCTCTTGCGGTTGATGCGATCAAGATCGACAAGTCGTTCACGCACGCGATTGGGACCCAGGCGGTGACGCGCAGCATTCTTCCGCAGATCCTTGAGATGGCCAAGACGCTGAACCTGCAGGTGGTCGCCGAAGGGATCGAAACAGAAGAACAGGCCAGGTACTTTGCCAGCTACGTTGGGCCGATCCTGGGACAGGGCTTTCTGTTCGGGAATCCCGTCCCGGTTGAGCAGTTCTATAGCCTTCTCGTCGAGAGCGAAGAGGCGGCTTCGATTGGTGCGGAGCCGATGCGCAAGTGATCAGTGGAATCCTATTGAGGCTTACCTGAGGCCTTTCGGATGTTCACAAAGAACAGGTGACGTGGGGCACCGTTTTCAAGCGCACTGCGAGTGAGAAACGCTTGCGCATCGCGGTCGTGCTTAAGGTAAGCGCTCAGAAATTGACGTGTATACAGAGCGATCCAGCCATAACTCTGCGCGCCCTCTTCAAGCGAGTAATCGTCTGGCGAAAAATGCAGGGCCTCTTTGCGGAATCGCTCGCTGCGCTGATAAACAGAACTGAACTGGATATGCGACATGGCCAGCATCCTCACGTGGATCAGATCGCCATGTGTCCATTCATTCAGAACAGCAGGCGCGCACACGCAGGTCTTTCCATTTTGGGTTTTGTCCCAGCTCTCCAGCGGTTCCTCCGCGCGACTAAATGCCAGCAGCGGAATAGCCATCTAGTCCGGGTGAACATCCCCAGCCCCCTGCACCGTCTCCGGCGAATATCTGAATGATCCGTCGAGCGACACAAGAGCGTCGATGCGATTGTCTCTCGCCGCTGCAAAGAGCGCGCCCATCCCGCCCCAGCTATACCCAATAACCGCTACTTCGGATATGTCCGCGTTGGGCAGACACTTCGCAAAGTCCACAACGAATGAGATATCCCGCGCTTCCGCGTTTGCTCCATCAAGATCGATCGTCATTTGCCGCGACGATGGGCCCATGCTGGGGCTCGCAATCACCACAAATCCCCAACTGGCAAGATACTCGCAGAGTTCAATGTTTTCCGTAGCCGGAGCATTGATGCTAGGCGCATAGATGACGACGGGAAACCGGCCAGCGAGTCTTGCTGCATCGCGAATTGCCCATGAGTGCGCGTCGGTCGTCCCGTGAAAAAAGGACTCCACAAACGATTGCGGCTTTCCTTCATCTACTGGCTTATCAAAGCTCGTCTCAGTCTTGATTAGCTGGGCATAGTCGCCAAAGGTCATCGTGGCGCGGCTGGATGGCTCTGCCGGATACCAAATCAGAGTCTGCAGCGGGCGAGCAGTCTCTCCCTTGCCAGCATTGGCCGGCGCATCTGGAGTGGTCAAGAACACCCGCGAACGATCGTATTGTTCGACTACCTGAAATCCAACCGAGTATGTGCCCGGTTTTTCGCTGAATTCGAAATGAAATTCCGGCGTGGTTTGAGCGCATAACGATTGCAAGAATGCAATGGAGAGCGTTGTAAGGATTCCCATAATCAGACGTTTGCCCATCCGATGCCCCCAAGCATAGAGATTCCGCAACGGTATCAGTTTGACCTTGCGTAATTCCAACAGGATCATCTCCACTCGTGTTTGCAATTATTCCGTTCGATGCGGCAATCTGATGACCTATGCCCGAGCTGCCTGACATTTCGGCCTACATCAAGGCGCTGGAGGCGCGGATTCTCGGCACAACGCTCCAGAAGGTGCGTCTAACAAGCCCCTTCCTGCTGCGCACAGTCGATCCGCCCCTCGAAAGCGCGGAAGGCCGCACCGTGACAGCGATCAGGCGCATCGGCAAGCGAATTGCCATCGGCATCGAGCCAGATGCTTGGCTCGTACTGCATCTCATGATTGCCGGCCGGCTGCACTGGAAGCTCAAGGGCGCAAAGCTGGGCGGCCGACAGAATCTCGCGGCATTTGACTTTGCAACCGGCACCCTGACGCTGACCGAAGCTGGGTCAAAGCGCCGAGCATCCCTCCACGTCATTCGTGGCGAAGCGGGCCTGGCGGCCATCGACCCCGGCGGGGTCGAGGTCTTCGACACGGACCTTGCTGGTTTTCGCACGGCCCTCGGTGCGGAGAATCGGACGCTGAAACGCGCCCTCACTGATCCCAGGCTGATCAGCGGTGTGGGGAATGCATACTCCGACGAGATCCTTCACGCGGCGCAACTGTCGCCGGTGACGCTGACCAGCCGGCTGACGGACGCGGATTGGACCCGGCTGTTCACCGCGACACGGGAGACACTGGCGGCGTGGATGGAGCGGCTGGGCAAGGAAGCCGAAGCGGAGTTTCCTGAGGGGGTCACGGCGTTCCGCCCGGAGATGGCTGTGCATGGGCGCTTTGGCAAGCCGTGCCCCCGGTGCGCAAGCCCCGTCCAGCGCATCCGCTACGCTGACAACGAGACGAACTACTGCGCGACCTGCCAGACGGGCGGCAAGGTGCTTGCCGACAGGAGCCTGTCGCGGCTGCTGGGGGCCGACTGGCCGCGGACGCTGGATGAGCTCGAGGCGCTCAAGCGGCGCTAACTATGCAATTAAGCAAACAGGCCGGAATAAGGCACCTTTACTTGACAGCGCACTTACACCACACGCACAGTGAATGGACTAAATGGCCGCTTAGAGCCGATCCAGAGTAACTGTAGCCTCAATATCTTCCTGGAGGGTCGCCGCTTCCTGTTGGTCGCGTCGACTCGACGTTGCGGTTTCGGGATACACCTACTCTCGTTCCGCTGTAGTCATCAGCGCTCTGTTACTTTGCCTTCGTGCGGATTGCCTCAACGGGCGTCCGCAATCACTCAAGCGTTGTAGGCGATATGCTGCGCAAGATGGAGGGTAGAGTTTGCTGAAGTTCTTTATCGTTAACTTTGTTCCGATAATGGGATCGGCCGTGGGGCCGCGGGTGCTGGCAGCGTTGTGGTACTCGCCGTTACTCTTTGCGAGCATTGCGAAGAGAGGCGAGCCGGAAGACGCGAAGGCACCGGAAGAAGCGAAGGCAGTGGACAAGCGCTGGGCGCTGCGGATGCTGCTGACGTTCGCGGCCGACATTTCGATCTCTTTGGTATTGCTTCACGTGATCCTGTTGAACGGCATGTATGGAGTCAAGAGTGGCGCGAATCTTGGATTTGTAGTTGGGCTGGGGTTGGTGGCAGCACCGATGCTTGCGACTTACATCCACGAGAAGCGGTCACTCCGGCTTTTTATGGCGAATTCGACTTACTGGATTTTGGCTTTGACGATCAGTTCGGCGTTTATGGCACGCAGGATTCTTTAGGACTATCAGTGACAGGCACTAACTACAGATTCCAAAACCGGGCGAGTTGGTCGCCCTGGTCAAATCATCCCGGGGGCGATAACCCCAGGGCAAGTTCAAAAATACGCAAAGAAAGAGAGGACGAACAATGCATCTTCACTTCAATTTCTGGGCTGTACTGGCCAGCGGGGTAATCATGTGGATGCTCGGCGCGATTTGGTACTCGCCCTTGGGATTCTCCAAGAAGTGGCTGGAGCTTGTGCCAGGCCCGTCAGGCGACAAGAAGAAGACAATGAAGGCGGGCATGATCATGTCGCTGGTCGGGGACATCCTGCTGGCGTTCGTGTTGGCGCACGTGGTCATCTGGTCGGGTTCCCATGAATTTGGCCACGGGATGTTTATCGGCTTTGTGATGTGGATGGGCTTCTTTGGGGCGATCGGGATTCCACAATCGGTCTTTGAGGGTCGGCCCTTCAAGCTATTCGCTATCAACCAGGGGTACAACCTGCTGGGCTTGATGCTGATCGGTGGAGTCCTGTCGGTCTGGCGGTAGAGGCAAAGGGAAAAACAGGCGGAGCGCGATTACAATCGGGGCATGAGCAAGCAAGCGATTGCGACGGCGAATGCCCCGGCAGCCATCGGACCGTACTCGCAAGGGGTGCGGTCCGGAAACCTCGTCTTCACAGCGGGGCAGATTGCGTTGGACCCCGCGACACAGGACGTCGTGACGGGCGGGATTGCGGAGCAGACGGCACGGGTATTCGAAAACCTGAAAGCGATTCTTGAGGCGGCAGGTTCAAGCCTGGACCGAGTGGTCAAGGCAACGGTCTTTCTCAAGGACTTCAACGACTTCGCAGCAATGAACAAGGTCTACGCAAGCTACCTGGCAGGCGAGGGAAAGACTCCGCCTGCCCGGACCACGGTCGAAGTGTCGCGGTTGCCGAAGGATGTGCTGGTAGAGATTGAGCTGGTGGCTGAAGTTTTGGCCTGAAGCGTTGGAGCCTGAAGCGCGTTGTGGAGGATGGATGAGCGAGATGCCAGAAAACCAGGAAAAGCCAGAAAAACTTGATCGCACGGATGCCGAGTGGCGGACTCTGCTAACCCAGGAGCAGTATCAGGTACTCCGGCAAAAGGGGACGGAGCGGCCGTTCACCGGCGCGCTCACTGAGAATCATGAGACCGGCAACTACCACTGTGCTGGCTGCGGCGCGCTGCTGTTCCTGAGCGGGGCCAAGTTCGACTCAGGGTGCGGGTGGCCGAGCTTTATGCTGCCAGCGGATTCAAAATCGGTGGTGGAGCACGAAGACCGGAGCTTTGGGATGCGGCGGGTCGAAGTGACATGTGCACGGTGCGGCGGCCACCTGGGGCATGTCTTTCCGGATGGGCCGCGACCGACCGGGCTGCGCTACTGCATCAATTCGGCGAGCCTGACATTTACCCGGCAGCAGCCGTAACAAAGCTCGGCACCGGGCAGGATTCAAGGCGTACAAAAGCCCCGCCTGGGATGGACGGGGCAATTGGTTGGAACACAAAAGCTAGAGCGTCACTGGGTAGTTGGCCCAGGGCAACTGCTATGCCTTGGCGATTTTGCCGCTCTTGATGCAACTCGCGCATACCCGAACGCGCTTGGACGCCCCGTTCACAAGGGCCTTAACCGCCTGCAGGTTCACGTTCCAGCGTCGCCGCGTCACGTTGTGCGCGTGAGAGATGTTGTTTCCAAAGCGCGGACCCTTGCCGCAAATGTCGCATACCTGTGCCATGACTACTCTCCAAACTAGGTTGTTTCGTGCCGCCCTTAGGAAGCAACCCGGAGGGGCCGATACTCTGAGGTGCCTGAGCCGGGCCGCTCTCGCCGGGTCAGCCAGCGGGGCACATTAAGACACACGCCACCGATAGCTTGCCGAACCTTTAGTATACCCGGAACCGGGCTGAGAGCCAAGGGCGGGTTGTTGGGGTGGTTATGGGGTTGTTTCGTGGGGCCAGGCGGCTAGCTGGGCGACGACGCGCCCGAACTCGACTACCAGCCGGCTATCGAGCCGATCCTCGAAGATTGCGAGCAGAGATTTGAAGTACCAAAGCTGCTTTTCCGGGCCTCGCTTGAACCGTTTCCAGACCTCTGCGCCCACCAGCGGATCGCGCAGGTCGTCGAGAATCGCCTTTGAATTGTAAAGCTTGTCGGCAACGGAGATTACAAGCACATCGAGGGGCTCGTGCTTAAGCCGGCCAAGGTAGGTTTCTTTTCGCTGCTCCCATCCTTCCTTCTTGTCGTGGTCTTCGGCGAGTGTGTCGGACAGGCCCTCGACCATCCGGGCAACATTCGGCCCAAACTCCTTTTCAACGTCGTCGAGGCGCGTCCGGCCGCCATGGTCTTCGGCGGTGTCGTGGAGCAGGGCGGCGATGACCATGTCTTCGGTGATTGGGACTTTGCCCCCGGTCTCAGATAGAACGAGGGATGCGACGCCTAACAAGTGGGCAATGTAGGGGATACGAGTTCCCTTGCGGAATTCGGTATGAACGCGGCGCGCATAGTCGACGGCGTGGGTAAAACGCTCGGTCAACAGCAAGTCAGGATGCTGTTCGGTCATAATTCTCCTTTTTGTCTTTATCCATTGGATTCAGAGCGAAGGAGGAGGATTCGGGTAGGGTCGGCGCTTACCGGAACAGCAGCGATGCAAAATCCCCAAGAAATGGGCGCCACAGGAACCAGTAGTGCACGCCGGGGATCTCTGTATAGGAGGTCTTGAACCCGAGCTTGACCAGTTCGTCGTGCAGCGTGACCGTGCCTGCGCGAGCCATGTCTGCGTCGCCTGCGCCGGTCCAGTAGAACTTGACTCCGCTCTTGCTCAGAGCTTCAAGCTGCTTCTCGGTTGCGTCATCCATGTTGCGCACGCCACCGCTGAAAACGCCAATATACCCAAACACTCCAGGGTTGTTGTCGGTGGCCATGACGGTGTGCCCCGCTCCCATTGAAAGTCCCGCTATCGCGCGATGGTCCTCGTCGGCAATCACCCGGTAATTGGCTTCAACAAAGGGAATCACGTCTTTCACAAGGCTTTGCGGATAGGAGCCTTCGTACGGCATCGGCGGAGGAGGCTTGAACCCGGCGGGCATTCCACCAGGCGCTGCGCCCGCTGCCTGCATCGGAGGCGGAGCAGGCGCATTCACCTGTTGCGGCGCGGGAGTGGGTCCAAGGCCGAATCCCTGAGATACAGTCTGCCTCGCATTGCCATTCGGCATCACCACAATCATGGGGACGGCTTTGCCCGAGGCAATCAGATTGTCCATGATGATTGGAGCCCGGCCCATGGTGGTCCAGGCATCTTCGTCGCCCCCACCGCCATGCAGCAGGTAGAGCACCGGGTAGCGCGCTGTCTTGTTCCTGAAGTAGTCGGGCGGCAGATAGACGTACATGCGGCGCTGGTCCTGGTCGAGCGTGGGCGACGGATACCACACCTGCTCGACCGTCCCATGAGGAACATCCTTGAATGTCCACAGATCGTCGGCCGGGCCAGTAATCAGCAGCAGGTTGTCGATGCGGGTGCCGTCGCGCTGAGTCTCTGAATCATTTGGATCCAGCACCTTGACGCCGTCCACCATGTACCAGAAGCCGAACAGCTGTGCGGGCAGCGGGCCAACCGTTGCAGTCCAGACACCGGCATCATCTTTGGTCATCTTGATGTTGCGCGCGCCCGCCCAGCTTCCGTTGAGCGTAACTTCGGTGGCCTGCGGAGCAGAGAAGCGGAAGGTAACAGTGTTGTCGGGATGGATATCCGGCGAAGCGAGTTTCACAAATGGCGTGGGGCCCGGTTGAGCGAATGAGATGGTGCATGCGATCAGTGCCGCCGCCAGCATTTCTGCGCATCGAGGTCTTGCTTTACTGATCCGATTCACGACTGCCTCCCACGAGTTCGATTCAGCGCGCAGCATTGTCGCTTTGAGGTTAGCGCGTTTGCTGACGCGACCGATCTCTTGCAGAATTCGGAAGCAATCATACCGCTTCGGAGGCGGGGGTGACTTCAGCGCATCGCGTCAGAACGGAGCGCAGCGTGATGTGCATCGGGATTGCAAAAGCAGTGGTGGCCAGAGACGCCAGGTCTTTCGATTCTCGCCAACCGCCGACGCCGGCCTTTTCAGTGCAGCAGAGTTGAAGGGCGCGCCACGCGTCAAAACGGAGCGCAGCGTGATGTGCATTGGGATTGCAAAAGCAGTGGTGGCCAGAGACGGGATTGAACCGCCGACGCCGGCCTTTTCAGGGCCGCGCTCTACCACTGAGCTATCTGGCCTCAGTGCAAAATCGGTTGCATCGTCCCCGAGGGTAATCCGCCGAACCTCAGTAAGGAGGGTAGGTCCACGAACCGTGCGCTGCAACAACCTGCACAGTATACCAAGGTTGGAAGGGCGAGGCCAAACGGCACGAAAGCACTCAAAGATTGGCTCCAGTCCTGAGGGCCGCGGCGCCCCCGCGCCCATGGCTCGACTAGACTGGAATGCAATCAGAATTAGATCGAGGAGCAATTCCATGAGCCGAATGATGAGCAGGAAGATCTCTTTTCTTGTCCTCCTTACAGCGAGCGCTTTACTGATGGCGAGCGCGGCCGCTCCGGGCCAGGCGGGCGCGAATCAGGCGAGCGCAAATCAGGCGAGCGCGAATCAGAAAATCACGAATCGGGGGAGCAAGACTCAAGAGCAGGAGCGGCGAACTGGCGCGGCATTTCAAGCAGCGGGGGCAAAAGGGCCCCTCGCTCTCCACGCGTTTCTGACGGAGTTTCCCAAGGGCGCAGACCTGCATGTGCATCTGTCGGGCGCGATATATGCTGAGACATTTCTAAAGGACGCAGCGGAGGACGGGCTGTGCGTGGATAGAGTCGCGCTGAAGCTGGCCAAGCCGCCGTGTGATGGAAATCTGCTGGCGGCAAAGGATCTGCTGGGCAAGATGACGGCGGCGAATCAGGACATGTACGACCGGCTGATCGACAGCTTCAGCATGCGGAGTTATGTGGCTACGCCCGGCTTCAGTGGCCACGATCAGTTCTTTGCGACATTTGCTCGGTTCAGTGGGCTGGATAAAAGTCACGTTGGCGAGTGGGTTGACGAGGTGGCTAGTCGTGCCGCGGCCCAAAACCAGCAATATGTCGAACTGATGGAGACGCCGCCGTTTGGTCACGCGGCCGGTGTGGCCTACGGGACCAGTTGGATTCCGGATTTTGCCAAGATGCGCCAAGCGCTCCTCGACAAGGGCGTTCTCGACGAAGTCGCGGTGGATCGTGCGTATGTCCAAACAGCCGAGACGCGACGCAACGAGCTCGAGCACTGCGGCACAGCTCAAGCCGTTCCGGCCTGCTCCGTGGAGACCCGCTTCATCTATCAGGTGCTGCGAGGGTACGCGCCGGAGCAGGTTTTCGCGCAGACCCTGCTGGGGTTTGAGACGGTAAAGGCCAGCATGGAGGCCCACGATCCTGGCTTTGTGGGCATCAACTTTGTGATGCCGGAGGACGGATACATTTCCATGCGGGACTACGAACTTCAGATGAAGATGGTGGAGTATCTGCACTCCGTTTATCCGCAGGTTCACATCAGCCTGCATGCCGGCGAGCTTGCGCCGGGGCTGGTGCCGCCTGAGGGACTGCGATTTCACCTTCGCGAGGCGGTGGAGCTTGGCCACGCCGAGCGGATCGGGCATGGAGTCGACGTGATGTACGAGGACCACGCCGGGCAATTGCTGAAGGAGCTGGCGGACCGGCATGTGATGGTCGAGATCAATCTGAGTTCGAACGAGGGGATATTGGGCGTAGTGGGCGCTGCGCATCCGTTCCCGCTGTATCGAGAGGCGCATGTGCCGGTGGCACTGTCGACCGACGATGAAGGCGTCAGCCGGATCGAGATTACCCATGAGTACACAAGGGCTGCACTCGACTATCACCTGAAGTACGCCGACCTGAAGCAGTTGGCACGGACGGGGATGGAGCACAACTTCTTGCCGGGCGCGAGCTTGTGGGCTAAGCCGGATGGTTTCGGTGGGGCCAATGCAGCATGCAAGGGAGATGAGCTGGGCGGGCCGCATCCAGCAGCGCGATGCAAGCAATTCATCGATGCCAGCGAGAAAGCTACTGCGCAATGGGAGCTGGAGCGGCGGTTCATGGAGTTTGAAAAGCGGTTCTAGAGGGCCAGAGCTGGATCGGCGCTGAGGTCAGCGGGGGCGAAGGATTTTGCCAGGAACTTGGGCCAGGCGGCCGCTGCAATCATGGCCGCGTTGTCAGTCGATAAGGCGAGGGTGGGGAAGCTGACAGTGAGGCCGAGGCGTGTGGCTTCGGCGGTGAAGCGGGAGCGGAGTTCGCGATTGGCGGCGACCCCACCGGTAACCAGGATGCGGCGCGCGCCAAGGGATTCAGCGGCGAGGAAGGTCTTCTTCATCAGGTCGCCGACAACCGCGCGTTGAAAGCTGGCAATCAGGTCGAGAGTCTGCGGTTCCGTGTGGCGAAGGGCGTCTTCGATCGTCGGTTTGGCCGGTGCATCCGGTCCTGTGAAAAGCGCGTAGCGCCGCGACTCGGCCTCGGGGCGGAGGTGGTGTAGCTCGACGTAGCGCAGCACAGCCGTTTTTATTCCGGAGAAGGAGAACAGGAAGCGTGGATCGAGGTTGGCAATGGGCGAGGTCCGTGCGCCTTTGGTGCGTGGTGCCGCTCCGCCAAGATGGATCTTGGTTTTGATGTGAGAGAAGGCAAAGGGCACCGCGCGCGGATTGCCGTGGAGTGCGAGCGCGTCAATCCATGGGCCACCGGGATAGCCAAGGCCGAGCAGCTTGGCGACCTTGTCGTAGGCTTCGCCCGCAGCGTCGTCGAGGGTGCGGCCGACCAGCGTGTAGTACCAGGTGCTTTCCAGCGGGCGAACGGAATAAAGATGGGTGTGCCCGCCTGAGACGACCAGCGCGAGTGCCGGCTCACCGTCGGAAGGTTCGTCGTCTCCCACTTTCATTGGCTGTGCAGTCTCACGCTCATTCAACAGGACTGCGTGGATATGGCCTTCCAGGTGGTTGACGGCGATCAGGGGCAGGCCTGTGGCGAAAGCCAAAGCCTTGGCATAGGTAATGCCGACGAGCAGCGCGCCAGCGAGGCCAGGGCCGGAGGTGACAGCGATGGCGTCAAGGTCGGCGAGGGTGATTTTGGCCTCGGCCAGAGCGGCACGGACGACGGGGACAATTGCGCGCAGGTGTTCGCGTGAGGCCAGCTCCGGAACCACTCCGCCGTACCGAGCGTGGGTAGAGATTTGCGACGCCACCACGGACGAGAGTGTGTGGGCTCCGCGCTCAACGACAGCGGCAGCAGTCTCATCGCAGGAAGATTCGATCGCGAGGATGAGGCCGCAGGGCATGGTTCTAGTTTAGCTATCTGAAGTGGGGCCAACGAAGCTTGCGCAGCACAACGGAATTGGAACGCGCCTGAGCCGAACGGGGAGAGAATAGAAGCAGCCATGCTTAGCACAACAAGCCAACTCGATGCTGCTTTGGACATTGCGGCCAAGCTGCGCGCAGCGGGGTATGAGGCGTACTTTGCCGGCGGCTGTGTCCGCGATCTGCTGTTGGGTCGCGAGCCGAA
>Ga0182016_10001591_pt1 | contig 27639 bp, 23 predicted proteins | sample 712S2MmetaG_FD_120491 | JGI IMG/M metagenome (GOLD analysis project Ga0182016, IMG submission 120491) | Permafrost microbial communities from Stordalen Mire, Sweden - 712S2M metaG | ecosystem: Environmental > Terrestrial > Soil > Wetlands > Permafrost | place: Sweden: Stordalen | collected...
TCCGAGTAGTTACCAGACGATCCTACGGCTTTCGCACCTTCGACGCCATGGAAATTGCCCTGTATCACAACTTGGGACGACTCCCAGAACCAGAATCGCCCCACAAATTCTGCTGAGGAAGCCAATTTTGTGCTGTTCAGCAAACCGCTTGCCGACGATGTGAAGAGGCAACTGACTACCAATCCGTATCTCAACGCCGGAACCTATGAGCGCTACTACGGCGGCCTGCAAACCCATGATGCCTTGGGCCGGCGCGGGGCGCTAGAGGCTGTCGTTGTGGCTCAGCTATACCAGATCGTTGAAGCGTTCCGTGCCTACCGTCCTTGGGTGCGCGTCACCTATTCCTGCCGCAGGACCGACATCGGATCTACTCGCGCCGCCCGCCATGCCGGCACCAGACAAGCTGCCAGAGCGACCGCCAGCAGGAGCGCGGCTACCGCCAGTAGATTCGTCGCGTCTAGCGGATCGGTAGCGAAGAGCATAGACCGGATGAAGCGCGTTAGCCAGGCTGCGCCGCCGAACCCGAGCACGATTCCCACGAGAACCGGGATCGAGCCCCCGCCCAACACCATCCGCACCAGAGCTCCGCGAGATGCCCCGAGCGCCGCACGGATGCCCAGTTCCTGTTTGCGTCCCGCGGTCACGAAGGAAAGCACGCCGTAGATGCCGGTGCAGGCGAGCAACATCGCCAGAAAAGCGAAGCCTCCCAGCAGCACTGCCGGCAACCTCCGAAAGGTCACCGATTCCGCTTTGACCTGATCCATGGTCATCGGGTGGTCGAGCACCTGGTTCTTGTTGAATCGCCAAACGCCCCGCTGGATCGATTTGATCAGCGCTCCGGGATCTCCGGCGCCCCTGGCCACCAGTCCCAGCCCGATCACCGGATCCTGGGCGAAGCTGGCGTAAGCACCCACGTCCTCGAGTTGGTCCAAGCCGTCGGCCTTCTCGTCCGCGACGACCCCCACGATCTCCCAGGCGGTCATCGCTAACAGCCCGTGCCGCGAGGGAGCGATCTTCTCCACCAGGATCCGCTTGCCGAGCGGATTCTCCCCGTGCAGATACTCCTTCACAAAGGACTCGTTCACCACTACCACCGCGGGCGAACTGGCAGAATCGCGCTGATCGAGGAAGCGCCCCGCTTTCAGACGAAGGCGCAGCGCCGTGAAATAGCCGGGAGTGACAATTTTGAATCCGCTGCCCAACCGCTTTTCCCGATTGTCGGCCATGTAGAACGGCATCCCGTCGCCCCAACCCTGCAGCGGGAGGGCGCTGGCGATGGCAGCATCTTGCACGCCGGGCGTTGAGCGCACTTCGTCCAGCAATTGATTTATGTAGAGTGCGAGTTTGGCGGCATCGGGATTCTTTTCCATCTCGAGCGGCAGACCGGCCGCCACTACGCCCTCGGTCTGGAAGCCCAGGTTCAATGCCATCAAGCGCTGGAAGCTGCGAATCAACAGTCCGCCTCCCACCAGAAGGATGAATGCTACTGCCACTTGCGCGGCCACGAAGACGTGGCGCGCGACGAGTTTTCTGCGTCCGGCGGAGTTCGACCGTCCGCCTTCCTTGAGCGATTGGGCGGTATCCCGCCGCGAAGCTTGAATCGCCGGCGCCAATCCGAAGGCGATGCTGGTCAGGACGGTGACCCCGGCCAGGAAGAGCAGCACCCGGCCATCCATCGAGATGTTCGCCTCAGGCGGAAAATAGAACGGCGGCAGCAGACTCTGGATCCACTTCAGCAGTCCGAAGCCGAGCGCGATCCCGGCAGCGCCTCCGCAGACCGATAGCAGCAGACTCTCCGTCAGCAGCATGCGGATGACGCGTCCGCGGCGCGCGCCCAGAGCCATGCGCAGCGCGATTTCCCGCTCGCGTAAGGTCGCGCGCGCCATCAGCAAATTCGCCAGATTCGCGCACCCGATCAGCAGCACCGCGACCACCGCCCACATCAAAACGAGCAGCGAAAGGTGCGTCTGCCGGCCCACCACCCCGTCCATATAGTGATCCACCTTAGCACTCCAACCCTTCTTGATGGCTGGGTAAAGCTCGGCGATATGGCCCGCGATGGCGCTCATCTCCGCCTGCGCCTGTTCCACCGAAACTCCACGCTTCAAGCGTGCGAACGCGATCAGATAGTGGTAGTCCCTGGCCGAATTCGGGGGAATCACCAGCGGGACCCAGAGGTCGTTCCACCGCCGGTCGAAGTCGCTGGCCCCCGGCAGCACGCCGATTACGGTGTAGGGCTCGCCATTCAGGAGCATGGTCCGGCCTACGGCACCGCGATCCCCTGCGAACAGGTTCATCCACAGGCGATGGGTGAGCACCACCACCTTCTGGGCGCCGGGCCGATCTTCGTCGTCCGCGAAGGTGCGGCCCAGCGCCGCCTGGACGCCGAAGACTCTGAAGTACGGAGCGGAAACGAATCCCACGGTGAGCGAACGCGGCTCGCCGCTGCCGGTGTAGCTCAACGATCCGGCGGTATTCGCGGCTATGGCTTCGAACGACTTACTTTGCCGGCTCCAATCGAGGTAATTCGCCGGCGAAATGACGTTACGCGAGCCCTGTGGGTGTTTCTCCCACACGCGGACGATGCGCTCGGGCTCAGGATAGCCGGCGCTCTTGAGTAGCACGCCGTCCACCATGCTGAAGATGGCGGCGTTCGCGCCCAGCCCCAGAGCGATGGTCGCCACCGCGAAGAAAGTGAAGCCCGGGCTCTTGCGGAGCGATCTCCAGGCGTAGCGAATGTCCTGCAAAGTGGTATCGATTGGAGCTTCCACGCGTGCCTCCCGGACTCTTTGTTTGACTTGCTCGGCGCCTTCGAACTGCAATCGCGCCGACCGCTGTGCCTGCTCGCGCGACAGACCGCGCGCCATGCCGCGCTCTGTCAGGATCTCGAAGTAGGACTGGACCTCATCGTCCAAATCCTGTTCTACCTTTGGTCGATCGCGGAACCGCCGGAAAACATGTATTGCACGCTTGCCCCACTCCACGGATTCAGACCTCCTCCGCCAGCACCTGGTTCACGGCGGTCTGCACCTTTTGCCAGTTGCGCTTCTCCTTGACCAATTGGGCCCGGCCGGATGCGGTCAGCGCGTAGAACTTCGCGCGGCGTCCGTTTTCCAGCAACCCCCATTCGCCCGCGATCCAGCCTTTCTCGGCGAGCCGGTGCAAAGCGGGAAAGAGGGAGCCAGGGCCCACAACGAAGACGCCCCCTGTAACTTGCTCGATGCGGTCGGCGACGCCTACGCCGTGCAACGGCTGTAGTTCGAGCCTGCGAAGAATGAGGAGATCTAACGTGCCCTGCAGAAGGTCGGCTGGCTTGTTCACGCTGCGATGATATCGCTTGTCGATATCGACTGTCAATAGCAGGCTGGCGTTTATCTGCCTTTAACCTTCATGCGCCCACTATAGAGCGACGTTCGGCCGGCGATGAAAAGCGTCTGCCCATCTTTTCCGCCGAACATGACGCACCGTCTTTCGGAATGTCAACGCCGGTGTACGACCCGGTGATCGTCAGTAGTGTGCCATCCGGGGCATACTCGACAATCAGGCCGGCCCGGAACCCGATATCGATCCGAATCGTTCCGTAGACCGCCGGGATTGCCTGCTGGCTGACCGTTTGGAGTCCACGCTGAGCAAGGTCATAGGCGAGCACCGAAAGGCAGCGTCCACGATCTCTTTGGCGATGGCATTCTCCGTCATGGCGGCTTTCTATAGTCTCTCGGTAGAGAGTGCGATCTTGGATTGTAGCGCCATTCATTTCTGGACCAGATTGAGCGGCGATGGTATTTGCCGCAAAAGCGCCCGTCTCGCACCCTGGCCTGTTGGCGTCCGGCCGATTGCCTGAAGGAACGGTAGTCGGCGTCGCTCCCGGTCAACGGCGAGGCGCACGATACCGCCTAAGCCTTCGCCGATTTGACGATCGCGTCCGCCGCCGCTTTGCCCATGCGAATGCAGTCGGGGATGCCGATCCCGGTGTAAGCGTTGCCCGCTAAATATAGTCCCGGAATGGCAGCCATCCGCGCCTGAATTTCCTGGAGGCGCGCCGCGTGCCCCACCGTATATTGCGCCATCGACTTCGGCCAGCGCGCGATGCGCGTAAACCGCGGGCGCGCCGTGACTCCGGCGATCTCCTGCAGTTCGCTCAGCACCGCGGCGATAATCGCCTCGTCCGATTCCTCCAGCGCGCCGGCGTCCGACGTGCCTCCCAGCGAGCACCGTGCGACGATCTTGCCTTCCGGCACGCGATACGAGAACTTGGTGCCCACCCAGGTGCAGGCCATCACGCGGCGCCGCTCTTTCTTCGGCACCAGGAATCCGAAACCCACCGGCGGAGTCGCGAAATCGGCGGCGTCGAACCCCAGCGCCACCGTCATCGACGAGCTGTAGTCCACGGCGCCGAGCAACTCCGCCAGCCGCGGATCGACCCCCGCCAGAAGCGCGGCGGCGCTGTGCGCTTCGCAGGCCACCACCAGCCGGTCTGTCGCGATCCAGTCCTTGTCCGCCTTCACGCGGAATTCCGCGCCCTTGCGTTCCACCCGCTGAACGCGCGTCTGCCACATCTGCGCCTTCCCCCGGATGGCCACGCTCACGGCGTCCACCATCTGCCCCAATCCGCCCTTCAAGGTGCTGAACAGGGGAGGCGGAGTGGCATTCGCCCCGCGCTTTTTGGCGGCCATCGCGCGCTCCGCCAGCACGCCGCGCGTCAGGCTGCCGTACTTCTTCGCCAACTCGACGAAACGCGGCAGCACGCTCGCTACGCTCAGCGCGCCCGGATCGCCGCCGTAAATTCCCGAAAGCAGGGGCTCCGCCAGATAATCCACCGTCTCCTGCCCGTAATGGTCGACGATGAAGTCGGACACCGATTGGTCTTCCGACTTACGGCTGGGCAGGCGGAGCAGTTCGAGGCCCATGCGCAACTTAGTCGGCCAACTTACTAAGTCGGTGGTGACCAGCGGCATGATTTTGGTGGGCACCATCATCATGAGGCCGTCGGGCAGTGGCACGAGTTTGCCATGGCGGCGGACGAAGGTGACGCGCAGGTGGTCGTTCGAGCCGATCACCTGGTCGGAGAGACCCAGATCGCGGATCAACTCGAGCGCCGCCGGTTTAATGGAGAGAAAGCTATCGGGCCCGGCCTCGAGCGTACACCCTTGGACGCGGTCGGTCTGAATTACACCGCCCATGCGCGGACGCGATTCCAGAATCGTGGAGCGCAATCCGCCTTTGGCCAGATAGTAGGCAGCGGAAAGCCCGGAAATACCAGCACCAATGATGACCGGGCTATTCGCCATGCACTACCATCTAACTGCGCGGCCGGTTCACGGCTTGAATTCCCGAACCATTTCCACGACAGCCCGCACATTTTCCACCGGCGTTTCCGGCAGAATCCCATGGCCCAGATTGAAAATGTGCCCGGGACGCGTGCCCGTACGTTTGAGCAATTCCTGCACCTTAATCCGCAGTTCCGGCAGCGGCGCGAATAGCGCCACCGGATCCAGATTCCCCTGAATCGCCGACCGGTAGCTGATGTCCATCCACGCCTGGTCAATGTTGATGCGCCAGTCCACGCCCATCACATCTCCGCCCGCCGCGTGCAGTTCCTTGAAGAAACCCGACGCGCCCGTGCCGAAGTGAATCACCGGCACACCGGTCGACCGTATTCGTTCGATCAGCGCCCGCGAATACGGCGCCGCGAAGCGCACATAATCGTCCGACCCCAGCGCTCCCACCCAACTGTCGAACACCTGAATGGCGCGCGCGCCGGCCGCTACCTGGAGGTGCGCAAACGGCGCCAGCACGTCGACAATCTTGCCCATCAGGCGGCGCCACAAGGTCTCATCGCTATACATCAGCCGCTTGGTGCGGATGAAATTCCGCGACGCGCCGCCTTCGATCATGTAGCTCGCCATGGTGAACGGCGCGCCCACGAATCCGATCACCGGAACCTTGCCCGCCAGCGCCCGGACTACCTGCTGGATCGCCTCGCCCACGTAACCCAACTCGTCGGTATTGGTGGTGGAGAGCGAATCGACATCGTCCGAGGTGCGCACCGGATTGCCGATCGCCGGTCCTTCACCCTTCTCGTAGCGCAGCTTCAGCCCCATTGGCTCGACCGGCAGCAGCAGGTCCGCAAAAATGATGGCGGCGTCCACGTCGAGCATTTCCACCGGCTGCAACGTAACGGTCGCCGCCAGATCGGGCCGCTTGCAGATCTCCAGAATCCCGTGCTTGTCGCGGATCTGGCGATACTGCTTCATATACCGTCCGGCTTGACGCATAAACCACACCGGCCTCACGTCGGTGGGCCGGCGCCGGCAAGCATCCAGAAATCGGCTCGTCATTGGAGCCACGCGCATGGCTGATCCGTCCTGTCTTCGCTGAAGTACACGCGAACTTCCTTTGGCTGATGTTCGGCTGCCTCTTTGGGCTGGGCCGCTTTTCGCGGCATCGATTCGATCCGCCCGGCCGCAGCCGGAGCCGCCAACAGAAACAAAACTAACACAATCTGTTTCATTTTGGGGCTAATTTCCCGCGTTCCGGCGAGATTTTTTCGCCCTCCGGAGCAGAAAATCGATTCGGCTCTCAACATCCGGATTCTTATCCTGCTGAAACCGCAATTCGGGCACGTGCCGCAGGCTTAACCTTGTGGCCAATTCGTGCCGCAGAAACCCCTGGGCGCGATCCAGGGCCGCCAAAGATTCCCGCGCTTCCTTCTCCGTCCCGCGCAGCGCCACCACGATGTTGGCATGCCGCCCGTCCGGGCTGACGTGCACATCGGTAACTTCCACCGCCGTGAGACGCGGATCGTTGGTCTCGAAACCGATGATTTCCGACAACTCCTCCTTCACCGCTTCCGAGATCCGTAATGTGCGCCGTTCATCCATCCCTGCTTACCAGAACCCCTTACCGAGCCGCGACCGTGAGGGAGCGGTCCACTCCCTGACCAATCGTCTCCCGAACGGAAGCTACGAGGACGCTGAGACCCGGGAACCTTACCCCTCTGCGGCCTCTGCCACCTCCGCGCTCTCCGGTTTGGCCTTTGACGTTTGTTTTTCTCCGCGTCTCAGCGTCTCCGCGGTGAATATTCCTTTACTTGCCCCGCGCGACGTCTCAGTGCCTCTGTGGTGAGCCATCAACACAACCACTCCACCGAAGCCCCAGCCAACTCCGATCCCAGCATTTCCGCCGCCTCATCCTCCACCGAGCGGAGCACTTTTTCCGCAAACTCGCGGTCCGAGGACACCGTCACCGCGGCCACCGCGGCCCGCTGCCACAGGTCCTGGTAATCGATTTCCGCCACCGCGACGTTGAATTTGTGCCGCAGACGATCTTTCAAGCTCTGCACCACGTGGCGCTTCTCTTTCAAGGAGTGCGCGTTCTGCAGCCGTAATTCCAGGGTCAGGACACCTACCGTAGCCATGACTTTACGCGGCTTCGTTGGCCACGCGCTCGGTCTTGAAGGCTTCGATTACGTCGCCCTGCTTCACATCCCCGTAATTGTCCAAAGTGATGCCGCATTCCATGCCGCTCTTCACTTCGCTCACATCGTCTTTGAATCGCCGCAGCGACCCGATCTTGCCGGTATGCACCACCACGTTGTCGCGCAGCAGCCGGACCTCGGAATCGCGTGTAATGACGCCGTCCATCACTATACAGCCGGCCACGTTGCCGACCTTGGTAATGCGGAACGTATCGCGCACTTCCGCCTTGCCCCGGTAAACTTCCTTGTAAACCGGCGCCAGCAGCCCGCTCATGGCGAGCTTGATCTCATCCGTCAGGTTGTAAATGATGGTGTGCAGGCGAACATCCACCTTCTCCTGCTCCGCCAGCGCAGCCGCGTTCCGCTCCGGCCGCACGTTAAACCCGATAATGATCGCATTCGACGCCGACGCCAACAGCACGTCCGACTCGTTGATCGCGCCCACGCCCGAGTGAATCACCCGCACCTTCACCTTCTCGTTGGAGAGCTTCTGCAGCGTCTCGGTCAGAACTTCGGCCGACCCGCCCACGTCCGTCTTGATGATGACGGGCAGTTCCTTCACTTCGCCGGCTTCCATCTGCTTGTGCAACTGCTCCAGCGTCAGGCGGCTCGATTTCGCCAGCGTCTGCTCGCGCAGTTTCTGGTCGCGGAATTGTACGATCTGTTTGGCCTTGGCGGTATCCGTGACCACCTGGAAATCGTCGCCGGCTTCCGGCAGCGAATCGAGACCCAGCACTTCCACCGGGGTCGACGGCTCCGCCTTGCGAATCTGCCCGCCGCGATCGTTCTGCATGGCGCGCACCTTGCCGAATACCGCGCCGCAAATAAAGAAGTCGCCCACGGCCAGCGTGCCGTTGCGCACCAGCACCGTCGCCACCGGACCGCGTCCGCGATCCAGTTGCGCTTCGATGACCGTGCCCATGGCCGGACGGCTCGGGTTGGCCTTGAGGTCTAGCATATCGGCCACCAGTAGAATCATCTCCAGCAGCAGATCGAGGTTTTCGTGGGTCTTGGCCGATACCGGCACCATCACCACGTCGCCGCCCCAATCTTCCGCCAGCAAGCCCTGGTCATTCAATTGTTGCTTGATGCGTTCGGGCTGGGCATCGGGACGGTCGATCTTATTGATTGCCACGATGATCGGAACCTTGGCGTTGCGCGCGTGCGCAATCGCCTCCTTGGTCTGCGGCATGACACCGTCGTCGGCCGCCACCACCAGGACGACGATATCGGTGACCTTGGCGCCGCGGGCGCGCATGCGAGTGAATGCTTCGTGACCGGGAGTGTCAATGAAGACGATCTTCTTGCCTTTCATCTCCACCTGGTACGCGCCGATGTGCTGCGTGATGCCGCCGGCCTCGCGTCCCGCGACGTTAGCCTCGCGGATGGCATCCAGCAGCGATGTCTTACCGTGATCGACGTGGCCCATGATGGTGACCACGGGCGCGCGGCGCTGCAGGTCCTTGGTGTCCTCGGCTTCGTCCACCACCTGCATAGCCTCTTCTTCGTAGCTCACCGTGGCCGTGGACGCGCCGAATTCCCGCGCCACCTCCGTGGCCAGCTTCGAATCGAGGGTCTGATTGATGGTCGCGAAAATGCTGCGATCCATCAGCTTCTTCATCACCAGCGCGGCCTTCACATCGAGCTTTTCCGACAGCTCCTTCACCGTGATGCCTTCCGAAATGGTGATCTCGCGATTGATCGGCGGCGGCCCGGCCACCACGTGCCGGCGCTGCGGTTGTAGGACCTTCTCTTCTTCGTGCCGTTCGCGCGGCTGCGGACGCGAACCGGGGCGCTTGTCGCCCGGACGCCCGCGTGCCGGCTCCACCGGCGGAGGAGCCAACCCCGGTTCCATGCGCCCACGCGACGTGGGATGTTGCGGGCGCGGTCCACCCGGACGGCCGGGAGGCGCGCTGGGCCGAACGCCCGGCTTGGCCACCATCGGCTGCCCGGGACGAATCGGTCCGCGATAAATCGGCTGCCCGGGAACCGGCGCGCTCGACGCTTTGGGAACTCCCGGCCGCGGCGCGGCAGGGGCGCCCGGCATGGGAGACCGCGGCGGACCGCCCAGCTTGATTGCCAGATCGGGCCGCGGCGGCACCACGGGCCGCGCCGCCGGCTGCCCGGCAAGCGTTCGCCCCGCGGATGGAGCTAAAGGGGCGCCCGCCAGCGAACTGGGAGGCGGCGCTGGTTGTGACGGCCCTCCCGGACGCATTTCAGGCCGCGGGCGCTGGATGATGGCCGGACGGGCAACCGCTCCCGGCATGGGCGCGCCCGGTCCCGAGACGCGCCCGCCTTCCGAAGGCGCGCCGGGCGCCGGAAATGGCTGGCGCGGACCGGAAAGAATCTGGCCCGGCCGCGGCCCTGAAGCCGCTGGTCCAGGTAGAGGTTTCGCTGCCGGCAGGGCTGGCCTTCCGGGCGCGATCACCGCCACGGGCGGCGGCGGCGACGGCGGCTGAGCAGCTGGCGGCGGTGGGGCCACCGGCGGCGCGGCAGACCGCGGAGCTTCCGGCCGCACCGTGCCGTGAGGCAGCACCGGTGGATGAATGGGCCGTCCCGCCAAAGGTGGGCGGATGGGAGCGACGGACCCGGGAGCCGGCCGCGCCTCTTCGACGGGGGGCGGCGCCGGTGAACCAGCCGCGGGCGCCGGCTCTTCCGTGGCAACCGGCCTCTCGTGCGACGCCGGACTCTCCTCCGGCGGCTCGGCTACCGCTACCGCCGTCTCGTGCATTGTTTCCTCGGCCGTCTCCGACTCCGATTCCGGCGCCAGGTCGGGCACATCGAACCCGTAGAGCCGGCGCAGTTTGATGGCGACGTCCTCGTCGATCGAGCTGGAGTGCGTCTTCTTCTCGGCCACGCCCAATTCAGGGAGCCGATCGAGAATTTCGTGAGCCTTGACTTCCAGCTCCCGCGCCAGCTCGTTGATGCGAATCTTCTTCATAGAAAAAGCTATCAGTCTATACCGCCCAGGCGGTCCTGCCACGCAACATCCCCGGGGAGCAGCCTACTGGCCGCTACCTTCCGGGGTGCCCTCTTCCAGTCCAGTGCCTTCCGGCACCGAACCTTCCGACGGATTGTGAGTGGGGGAACCCGCGTCTTCCATCCTACCAGACTCTGCCGCTTCGGTTTGCGGGTCTGCGGGACCTGCTTCCGCGGGAGTTTCGGCTTCCGCCGGCTCGGCCGGGGCAGCCGCTTCCGCGACTTGTTCGGTCTCCGCGGCCCCGGCCGGGGCAGCCGCTTCCGCGACTTGTTCGGTCTCCGCGGCCGCTTCTGCAGCCGCTTCCGCAGCCAGCGGGTCTTCGAACTGACTGTAGTACGCGTTCACCGATTCCTGGATCTGTTCCACCATCGCCGCGCCGAATTCTTCCAGCTCCTCGGGCGTCATCCCGCCCAGCTTTTCGATGGTGCCGATGCCCGTTTCCACCAGCCGTTCCACGACATTTTCCGGCAGTCCGTATTCCAGCAAAACCGACACCGGAGCCCCTGGAGCCACCAGCGCGGCCATCTGCGATTCCACTTCCTGCCGCTTCTCTTCCTCGCTCTTAATATCGATCTTCCAGCCCAGTAGCTTGGCTGCCAAGCGGACATTCTGTCCCTTCTTGCCGATCGCGAGGGAAAGCTGCGAGTCGTCGACAATCACTTCCATGTGTTTCTCGAGTGTATCCACGATGCTGATCCGGCTCACCTTCGCCGGGCTCAAGGCATGGGTGGCGAATACCACGGCATCGTCGGAATACTCGATGATGTCGATCTTCTCCCCGCGCAGCTCGCGGATAATCGACTGCACGCGCATGCCCTTCATGCCCACGCAGGCGCCCACGCTGTCCACGTCGCGGTCGCGGCTCTGCACCGCGATCTTGGTCCGCTCACCGGCCTCGCGCGCGCATCCTTTAATCACCACCGTACCGTCATAAATCTCCGGCACTTCCTGTTCGAACAGGCGCATCACCAGTTCCGGAGCCGCGCGCGACACCAGCACGCCCGGTCCTTTACTGGATTTGTCCACCAGCTTGATGATGCACCGCACGCGGTCGCTCACGCTATAGCCTTCCAAGCGCGATTGTTCCTTCTTCGGCAGCTTGGCTTCGGTTTTGCCGAGATCGAGAATGTAATCCGGCCCTTCCACGCGCTTGATGGTGCAGTTCACCAGTTCGCCCGTGCGTCCCGAATACTCGTTGAAAACCGTCTCCCGCTCCGCCTCGCGCACCTTCTGAAAAATCACCTGCTTCGCCGTCTGCGCGGAGATTCGGCCCAGCGCTTCGGTGTTCTTCTGGATGCGCACTTCCCCGCCCACTTCGCTAGCGGGCGTGATGCGCCGCGCTTCCGCCAGACTCATCTCATGCACCGGGTCTTCCACCGCCTCCACTACCTTCTTGACTGCATAAAGCTGGATCGCGCCGGTCTTCGGATCCATGTCCGCGACGTAATCTTCGTTGGTGCGGTAATGTTTCCGGGCGGCGATCAGCATGGCATCCTTGACGGCGTCCAGGACGATTTGCGGGTCGATACCTTTTTCCTTGCTCAGTATCTCGATGGATTGAAAAATCGTTTCCAAAGTGCCCTCTTTATTCCAATATGTTCTGGCTGAATGTCTCCGGCGGGTCTACCACTCGAACTTCAGGTTGGCCTTTTGAACCCCGGACAGCGGAAAGCGTTGAATGGTTCCAGGCGCGGTTTCGAGGGCGATCACGCCGTCTTCGAATCCGGCGAGCGTGCCGTCCCAGTTGCGCCGGCCTTCCACCGGATCGCGCAGGCTGATTCTCGCCTTCTTGCCCTGAAACCGCTGATAATCCTGGGGTTTGAGGAGCTTGCGTTCCACCCCGGGGGAACTCACTTCGAGCGTATAACGCCCGCCCGGGACGACATCTTCGACATCCAGGATGGTGCCCACCTGCTGCGATATCATCTCGCAGTCGCCATGCGTCACGCCCTCGGGTTTATCGATCGAAATGCGGACAAAGCGGTGCTCTCCGCCGCCCTTGACTTCGACCTCCACCAACTCCATACCCTCGGACTCGGCCACGCGGCGCGCGATTTCCTCGATTTTGGCAGCCACTTTTTCCTGCATGTTACAAATCGCGAGGACCAACAAAAAAGTGGGCTTTCGCCCACTCTCCTGGTTCGTCACTCAAGTTGTATTGTACCGTGTTTGGGGGAAGCTGGGAAATGCGGCAGGATGGAGCGGGGTTTTCAGTACAATCCTGACTTCACGGAATCAGGATAGACCTGGTCGTTTTGCTTCTTTGCGACTTTGCGCCTTTGCGGGAGAGATTCTTTTTTCCCGCAAAGACGCAAAGTCGCAAAGGAAAGCCCAAAAAGTCTTCTCCGCGTTCTCTGCGTCTCGGCGAGAAACACCTTACTTCTTCACCGACGTCCACTTCATATACGACTGGTATTCCTTCCCCGGCGGCGCTACCTCGAATTGCCCGTTCAACGACGCGCCATCCATCCAGTAAGTCAACCGATACTTCGGCCCCGGCTGCGATCCGTCCGATTCGAACACCGCGCGCTTCGCCGACGGAAATGTCAGGTTGTACCGGATCACGTGCCCCTCGGTATCGAAATAGATCGCCCGCGGCGTGTCGTTCGGCGCATCCAGGTAGATCACCATCAGATCGTCATGCTGTACGCCGGAATTGTACTGCGCCACATTCCGCCGCACGATAATCTTGTCCTTCAACTCCGGCTTGAATGAGTAGGCGCCCTGGCCCGCGCCCAGCGGCGTATCCTTTTCCCCGGCCACGCCCGCCCATTCACCCAAAACGAAATCCAGTTTCTTCCAGGCATCGCCCGTCTGCGCGTGCAATGCCGAAAAAGCCGTCAACAACGCAAGTACCGTCAGGCGCATGTCAGCCACTATACCTCTCCTTGACGCTCTAGTGATCCCGCTGATATGCTTTCCTTGACCGTCTAGGAGAACTCATGCCGGATCGTCTCGACCTCCTGCAAGGCACCCTCGATCTCCTCATCCTCAAAGCTCTGTCGCTCTCGCAGCTTCACGGGTACGGCGTCCTCCTGCGCATCCAGCAGATCTCCAGCGACCGCCTCGAGATCCAGCAAGGCTCGCTCTATCCCGCGCTCTACCGCCTGGAGCATCAGGGCCTGATCGCCAGCGAATGGGGCGAATCGGACAACAAGCGCAAGGCCAAGTATTATCGCCTCACCGTCGCCGGCCGGCGCCAACTCCGCTCCGAAGCCGAAAAGTGGAGCCAGATGGCCGGCCTCATGGCGAGCATTCTCAGCACCACCGTGGAGGAGATATGACCTTCTTTGCCCGCCTGCGTTCCTGGTGGCGCGCCACCCGCCACGCTGCCCGCACCGAGTCCGATATGGACGCCGAACTCCGCGCCCACATCGAAACCCACACCGAATCGCTGATCGCATCCGGCGTCCCGCCTGCCCAAGCCCATCGACGCGCCGAGTTCGAATTCGGGCCGCTAACCAACACCATGGAGGCCTGCCGCGACGCCCGCGCCGCCAACCTCCTCCCGTCTCTCCTGCAAGATCTCGCCTTCGGCCTGCGCATGCTCCGCAAGAGTCCCGGATTCGCCGCGCTCTCGGTGGTTACGCTCGCCCTCGGCATCGGCACCACCACCGCCGTCTTCAGCCTGGTCAACGGCGTGCTCCTTCGCGCCCTTCCCTATCGCGATCCCGGCCGCCTCGTCTACCTCTTCGAGCCCATCCCTCACATCACCGGCGTTCCGCTGGAAGCCTGGGGCCCGTTCAACGCCGATTTCTACGATTACCAGGCCCAAAGCCGCTCCTTCACGAGTCTCGCCCTTTTCACCACCGATGGCGGCAATCTGTCGATCGATGGCAATGCCGTTCACGCCAACAGCTCGCAAGTAACCGGCGATTTCTTTCAGACTCTCGGTGTCGCCCCGGAACTGGGTCGCGCCCTCAACCCCAATGACGACCGGCCAGGCTTCGAGCACGTCGCTGTCATCAGTCACGCGCTCTGGCAATCGCAATTCAGCGCCGATCCCCACGTCGTTGGCAAGGAAGTGCTGCTCAATGCCGAGCCCTGCCGTATCATCGGTGTGATGCCCGCCGGGTTCGCGTTTCCGCACGGGACCGAGAGCTTCGAAACCGCCGAAGCCGGCGGCAGATCCACGCAAATCTGGGTGCCCTTGGCCTTATCGCCGAAAGAAAAGGCTGACCGGGGAGAAGGTCCCGGCTACGCCATCGGACGTCTTAAGCCAAGCGTTACCGTGGCGCGCGCGCAGTCCGAAATCTCCGCCATCACGAACGGCTTCGATAAGTTGCACCCACCGTTTTTCCAGGGCGCCAAGTCCGTGATTCGCCCCTTCGACCTGGAGGTCACTGGCGGATCGCGCCGCGCATTGCTCATCTTCATGGCCGCCGTTTTCCTGGTGCTCCTGATCGCCTGCGGCAACATCGCCAGCCTGGTGCTCGCCCGCATGCACGGCAGAAATCGCGAATTCAGCCTGCGCACCGCGCTCGGCGCTTCGCGCGTCCGTCTGATACGCCAACTCTCCACCGAGTCTTTATGCCTTGCCGGGGCGGGAGGACTCTTCGGGGTGCTCGCGGCATCGCTCACCGTCCGTCTTCTGATTCACTTCCACCCCACCAACATCCCGCGCCTCGAGGAGACGTCCATCGATTTACGCGTCTTGCTGTTTGCCTTGGGGGCGTGCTGCGCCGCGGTCCTGTTATGCGGCCTCTTCCCCGCCTGGTCTTCCTCCCGCGTCGATATCAATGAGGTGCTGAAACGCTCCGGCAGCCGCGCCGTGCGAAGATCTGCTGCCGGCTTGCATCGCGGACTCATGATCGGTCAAATAGCACTTACCTTCGTCTTACTCGCCGGCTCTGGTCTGCTGATTCGAAGCCTGCTGAACTTACACGCTGTAGACAAGGGTTTTCGATCCTCATCGACCGTTAGCATGAGTATTGGTCTCGACGGCAGGTACAACACTCCCGAGCGCCAGGTCGCCTTCTTTCGCGAGGTGATCGAGCGCACATCGAAGTTACCCGGCGTAGAGACAGCGTCGGCCTCGAATCATCTGCCTCTGGGTGGAGGACAATCCCTCGGCACAGTTGAAGTAGAAGGTTACCCATACGACGACAAAACCCTCTTCGAGCAGCGCGAAATCACACCCAACTATTTCGCAACTCTGGCCATTCCCGTGATCGAAGGCCGCCCCTTCACCGACGCCGATGCGATCAACGCCCAGCCCACGATCATCATCAGCCGCAGCTTCGCCCGCAAATACTTCCCCGGCCAGAGCGCCCTGGGCAAAAAAATCCATACCACCGGCCACCGGATCGTCGTCGGCGTGGTAGGCGATGTGCGCCAATACAGTCTGGAAACCACCCCGCCCATGCAATTCTATCTGCCTCTGTGGCAAACCGGCGATTCGCCCGCTAAAGTCGTCGCCCGCACCAATCTCCCTCCCGACCGTCTCGCATCGGAGATGCGCATCCTCGTTCGCAATCTCGACCCAGCAGTCGCCGTCGCCGACGTCCGCACCGGCAGCGACTTGGTCGCCGCCGCCACCGCCGATCGCCGCTTCGAGACCTACTTACTAACCAGCTTCGCCGGTATTGCCCTCTTCTTATCGCTGGTCGGCTTGTACGCCCTGATGACTTACTCGGTGGAACAGCGGACCGCCGAGATCGGCGTTCGCATGGCGTTAGGAGCGCAGCCTCGCAGCGTCTTGCGTCTCATCCTTCGACAGGGGTCAACGCTGGCGTTCGCCGGCATCGCACTCGGTTTCGCCTGCGCGTGGCTCGCCGCCCGCTCCATCGCCAGTCTTCTGTTCCAAGTGAAGCCAACCGACGCATCCACCTTCTTCGCCGTCGCGGTCCTGTTCTGCGCCGTCGCCCTCGCCGCCTGCTACCTCCCCGCTCGCCGCGCCACCCGCGTCGACCCCATGATCTCCCTGCGGACCGAGTGAATCCGGTCAAGTCGCGATACATCTCGCGGTTCTTACGGGCCCCCAAAAGACCGGAGGACATTAGGTCTCAGCGGCCTCTGCCGCCTCCGCGACCTCCGGTTTTGACTTTGACCGTTGTTTTTCTCAGCGTCTCCGCGTCTCCGCGGTGAATGTTCTTTACAACTCCACCACGCCGCAAGTCCCCGCAGCGCCTTCCACCGCATCCGTCGGACCCTTCGGCCCGCCCGTCCGCATCTTCGCGCTCCATTCTTCGATCTCCACTTCCACCAGCGCCGTCGATTCCAGATGCGCCTCTGTCGGCGCTGAGTAATCCCGCCCCTCCGTCCGGTCCGGAAAATACCGTCGCACCATCCGCTCGTAGACCGCGCGTTGGACAGCGGCATCCATCACCCGCCTCCCGCGCCCGAAACAAACCGCGCTGCGATAATTCATCGAATGAAAGAGCGCCGTCCGCGAATACACCAGCCCGTTGAGCAGCGTGACAGTGACGCACACCGGCGCGCCCGAGGCCATGAGCTGCATCGCGCGGCTCGCCTGCGCTCCGTGAAAGTAGATGCGATCGGGAGTCTCCTCACTGAACTGATACCCCAGCGGAATCACGAAGGGCTGCCCGTCTTCCACGAAACCTACGTGCGCCACGTAGCCCTCCGCGAAGATCTTGGCCGCCTCTTCCGGGACGCTACGCTCAGCATGCTGGTGAATAGTGGTGCGTGTGGACATACTCCGACTATACTGTTCCCAGTGGCCCTACCGAAAGAGCCACTTCCGGAAATCTTATGGTGCCACTCGCCCTTTCACTCGACCCGCGTTCCGCCACGCCCCTCCACCGCCAGCTGTACGACGAAATCCGCGCCGCCGTGCTCACCGGCCGTCTCTCCGCCGGCGCGCGCCTGCCCTCCACCCGCGCTCTCGCCGCCGATCTCGATATCTCGCGCAACACCGTCGCCGGCGCATTCGATCAGTTGCTCGCCGAGGGCTACATCGAAGGCCGCCCCGGCGCCGGTACGTTCGTAGCCAAGGAACTCCCCAACCAATTACTCCGCGTGACGCCCTCGCCCACCCCGAAGCATTCGCCCGCGCCCGCTGCCCAGTTGTCCGAGCGCGGACGAATGCTCGCCGCCACGCCGGTGGCGCCGGCCGCCCGCGGCGGCGCGTCCGCCTGCGCGTTCCGCCCCGGCATCCCCGCTCTCGACGCCTTCCCGCGCGAATTGTGGGCCCGCATCGCCGCGCGCCAGTACCGCCAGTCGAGATTCGATCTCTTCTCCTATGGCAACCCGGCCGGCCACCCGCCGCTCCGCCGCGCCATCGCCGAATACCTTCGCGCCGCCCGCGGCGTCAATTGCTCCTGGGAGCAGGTGATCGTCACTTCCGGCTCGCAACAGGCGCTCGATCTCGCCGCCCGCGTCCTGCTCGATCCCGGCGAGACCGCTTGGGTGGAAGATCCCGGCTACTTCGGCGCCCGCGGCGCCTGGACCGCGGCCGGCGTCCGCTGCGCGTCCATTCCGGTGGACGCCGAAGGTCTCTGCGTGGCACACGGCGAGCTGTCCGCCCCCGAGGCGCGGATGGCCTATGTTTCGCCGTCGCATCAGTACCCGCTGGGCGTCACCATGTCGCTCCCGCGCCGCATGGCGCTGCTCGCCTGGGCCCGCCGGCGCGGCGCCTGGATCGCCGAAGACGATTACGACAGCGAATTCCGCTACGCCGGCCGGCCGCTCGCCGCCTTGCAGGGGCTCGACACCGCCGGCCGCGTGATTTACATCGGCACTTTCAGTAAGGTGCTTTTCCCCGCGCTTCGCCTGGGATATATGGTGGTTCCCGCAGGTACCGTGGACGCCTTCGCCGCCGCCCGCGCCCTGGCTGACCGGCATCCGCCCGGACCGTCGCAGGCGCTGGTCGCCGAGTTCCTCGCCGAGGGCCATTTCGCGCGCCACATCCGCCGCATGCGCACGCTCTATGCCGAACGCCAGGCCGCGCTGGTTTCCGCCGCGCGCCGCGAATGGAGCGGCCTGCTCACAGTATCGCCAGCCGATGCCGGCATGCACCTGGTAGGTTGGCTGTCGAATGGCATGAGCGACTGCGACGCGTCCCAGCGCGCGGCCGCCGCCGGCATCAGCGCGCCGCCGCTTTCGGCCTACTATCATGCGGCCGCCGCGCGCCCCGCCCTGCTGCTGGGATACTCGTCAATTACTGCCCGAAAGATTCATGAGGGGGCCAGAAGGCTCGCCGCCGCTATGATAAACTAGCTCAGAATCGCTGGTATTTCTTGCAGTTTCCACGCCTTGGCTCAGTTGTGCCGCAGCGTGTCGGATCGCGATCTTACCTCAATGACGATCTCGAAGGGTTGGACATGCGTCCTCAGTCTCCCGTTCCGCTCACGCTAGAGGAACACCGGGAGTTGGGTGCGGAGATGCGCGCGGTGAACGCGCGCATGCAGGAGCTCTGCAAGGTAGTGGTGAGCGTGTACGGTCCCCACAATACGGCGGCATTCACTTTCATAAAAGCTGCTGAACAGATCAGCCGTTTGTGCCAGGACCTTCAGGCGCAAGCTGCTCGCGATCTGCCCGGGTACCCCATCGACGGCCTGTATCTCTAGATGCGATACCGCATAGTTTTCGGGTCTCGATAGCTGGCAACGCTCTGGGGCGGACCCCCATGAGCGCTAACGTAAGCGACGGACATCGCCAGTTTGCTTGTGCCGGACTCTAACTTGAGGGGCGCTTCCATCGTCGGCGGGAAACCGTTCAAGCGGCGCGGAGGCCCGGCGCGTTCACGGGGAGTAATCTCCCACATGGGGACCTCGCGATCGCTTCGGCTTGAGCGTTACGCGGCCGGCCGGACGGCGAAGGTGGCGAGCTTACCAGGCGGGGCGCGGACCCAATGATCCGCCGCCCTTTCGATAACGACTTTCCCTTCAATAGCGGCCAGAACGGCTCGGACCATTTGGTCCGAGGAGGCGGTGAGATCGCGCATAATCACCCCCTTCCCGAGTGGTCTTTGGCTGCCCCGATATCTATCGGTTACCACATGAGAGAGCAATAGACGTGATACGTCCAACTTGGGGGAAGTTCGCCCCTTCCGACACGCCAATTGATCGTTGGTTGCAGGGGACTGCAACGCTCCGAACGCACTTCGGATACCTTTCCGGGTGGCTTTGGCGGCAACGGCTTGAAAAATCCCCGGCGTTAACCATGATCCTTACTGCCGTCGAGCGCATCGCTTCACTGCGATGTTCCGCCTCTGCATCACTTTTCTGCCGTGGTCACAAACCCTGTAACTGCATCGGCCAGTTTCATGAGCGCCTTGCCGGTCGCTTCAGTTTGAGCCTTGGAAACAGTCTGCGAGAAATTCACATCGCCTTGAGTCTTCTTGGCAGTGATGCCCTCAGCGGCTTGGGCGGTGTGAATCACGATGCCGGTACGCACGTCAAGAAGCACCGATTCGACAACCGCCTCTGCGTGTACCTCATCGGCACCAATCAGGCGATCACGCTGGAATGTCCGCACACTGGTGCCATATATCAATAGCAAGTCGGCCTGGAACCGGGCTGCTGCTTCACGGAGGTATGGAACTGTACGCCTCTCCGGTATTAGAAGCGTTGGCAAGAAGCGAACTTGTGTGAATTGGGGAGTGGATGCAAGGGCCTTCAGAAATCGCTCGGAATTTTGAGTTTCAAGGTCTGCGATCTCTTGATACCAAATGTTCCGGGAATTCAAGCGCAGAACCGCAAGCCGATGCCGGTCAGTCAAAGTGATTCGTGCCGTCAGGATTCGGTCAATGTCTTGATTTGAAAGAACCGCTTGGTCACCTTTGAAGAGCGATTCTTGTAGGCGATCATTGTCATTGCCAACAATACTCATGTCGGGAGGTGGCGGGGGGTGCCATCGGCATTTTCTTCGCACACCCCACCGTATTGATGAGTGCCAAGAACAGAGCAACGCTTACCGCTGCTTTCCGGTTGCGTCGGTTTAGGCCGAAGCCGATACCAAGAATGGCCGCTCGACAGGACTTGAATAGGGAGGGTTCCATTTGAAGCACGATTTAAGCACACGTCACATTCAGCGGCAATCGCGGTCTTCCCACTGTGGAATCTGGCCAGAAGCACCTTTTCTTGAAAATTCTAGACGGGCAATTTCTCCCGATCCGGCAACCAACCCGGTCGGTACGTAGTACTCTTTTGACCGGGAACCGATTTCCAGATTTCACTGTCCGAATTGATCCGGGCGGCGGCAACGCTGCAAGGGCCACCGTCAAAGGCGGGCCTTTGAAGCGCCGGATCTGTGGAAGTGACTAGGCGTATCAAAAAGCAATTCCGAAAATCAGTGTTTTTGCATTGACTGGACGTAGGCGCATCGGCTCAGAATACGTACCTTTTCGATTCCGCTATGGCACGGCGAGGATTCGTCGTGCCATAGCGCCGGTCACGCAGGCAGGAACGCCGGCCGGGTTAACGATCTTGTCGCTATCCCGCCAATTACGAGGCAAGCTGAGGTCCTTGCGCCCAGGCGTGATCCGCACGCGACGAACAAGGACCGGAGTAAACTGGAGCCATGGCTTCCGGTGTGGAAATCGGCACTCTAATCGATTCGCGATCCGGGCGTACGCGGTGGACGCCCCAAGATTGCAGGTACGGGATTGACCGTGCGGCGAATTGTCGGATGGTACAAACTGGGCTTGTCTCCCGAGGAAATTGCTTTGGAGTACCCACATTTGACGCTCGCTCAAGTGCACGCAGCTTTGACCTACTATCGTGCCAACCGGGAGGAGATTGAAGCGATAAGTTCCGGCCAGATATGGTGGGCGAGATTCCGAGAATTGTTGCCCGGGGCGACGGCTCCGGCAATTCCAACGAATCGCCTCCGAGATCCCGTTCCCACTATGCGCCTGCCGCGTCCTCCTCGGCGATGTCGGCTATCAACGTTCGGAATGGCGCCAGGAACAGGCGCCAAAGCGTGGACGCAACACGGGTGTGGAAATGTCTTCCGCCATCTTGGGAGGGTAAGAGGCGGGTCTCGATTGTCTCAACCGTTGCGAACCAGTCGTACCGCTTTGGGCATGCTCAGCCCGAGGGCCTGCACAACTTTCAGAATGCGGGCGAAGCTGGCACTCTCGTACTCGGTCGCCTCATAGCGCTGCACCTGTTGCGCCTTGACCCCAAGGCGGCGCGCCAGGCCCTCCTGCGTCATTCCCGCCGCTATGCGCGCGCGGATCAGGGCTCTAGGCAAATCCGCGACAGCTTCAAGAACCACCTCTTTGCTCCGGCCCGCGTTGAGCCGTTCGTAGGCTTCAACCTGCTCCCGCAATTCCTCCATCTGGCTCAGGGCTGCCTGGCGCTGGGCCTCCCACAATCGTGGGCTGATGGTTGACGGGCGCGCTTGGCCGGCCAACTCGGCGATTGCGTCCTGAAAGCGCCGGACTTGTGCCTTCGTGATTCGGTACTGCTTTTCGTTCTTGATCACTTTCGCTTACTCCTTCGCAACTTGATTGCCAGAATCCCTTTCGGTCGGCCACTCAGCTTATTGACCTGGAAGAAATCCACAAACGACCTGCCGGTCGCACCTTCAGGCAGTTGTGCCGCAAACAGTTCGCCCAAGAACCGCTGCTTCTGCGCCGCGCGGCCCCGGGAGAAATCCCAAAAGACGGGGTCGAGCTTGGAGTCGTCCACGTTCTGCACATCCCAACAAGCATCGAAGTCGCCGGGATGCTGCTTCCGGGTGACAAAGCTGCCGTCCAGATAAACCAGGCGGCAGCCGGCTTTCCGCAACTCCTCGCAGGCGTGGCGGAATCCTGTCAGCATCCGGTGACGCCTCGGGTTAGAGCTAAGCCGATCCTCGAGTTCCCGCCAGGTTGCGAAATGCACACCGGGCGGAAGGTCCCCATTGGTTGACCATTCAGGAATCACTGTATCAATACTACACTATCGTTGTATCGATCACCTGTCCATCGCCAGGGTCATCGGGATTCGCCTTCTGGCACTCCCGCCAGGGCTGCTGCTGTGGCTCCCGCCGGATCTCCCCCATTAGCCTGCTGTGCTTTACGGAAGGACATCGCAAACCAGCCAGGGGCGCTGAGCCACCACCTCTGCAGAATTCCTGCCCGGCGAAATCTATGCGCATTGTGCTTCAGCTTACCCGGCGAACGAAGCTCGCCTGGACGTCAGATCACTGCAACGAACTCAGCCCGCGCGCCTCGTCGATCAGCACCCGCTGGTTCGCCTTCACACCCCTGAACTGCTGCTTCGCCCCGCTCGGCCACACCACTTCCAGATTCGCCGACGCGTCGCCGCCCAGCCCGAACGTCAGCGCCAGGTCGCTCTGCGAACAGTAGCTCGAGCCGCTATGCACCGTGTTCCACTGCTTGCCGACCGCGCTTTCCACCCGCACCACGGCGCCGATGCCATCGCGATTCGACTTAGTCCCCGCCAGCCGCACACTGAGCCAATGATTGCGATTGCCGCCGTCATTGCGCAGCAGCACCGCCGGTCCGTTGTTGGTCGAGATCAGCACGTCGAGATCGCCGTCGTGATCGAAATCGGCATAGGCCGCGCCGCGCGCCACCAAAGGCTTGGCAAACGCCGGCCCCAGCTTCGGACTGGCGTTCTCGAACCGCTTGTTCCCCAAATTGCGAAAGAGCAGCGGCGGCTCCGCATAGCCGATCTTCGGCTGCACCCGCCCGATTTGGTCCTCGATGTGGCCGTTAGCCGCGAAAATATCCGGAAAGCCATCGAGATCGTAATCGAAGAAGAACGCGCCGAACGTCAGCGAATACAGGCTGGCGCGGCCCACGGGAGACGATGGCGCTTCGTCCATGAAAAGGCCGCTGCCTTCGTTGTGATAGAGCGCCAGCATCTGGTTGGAGAAGTTTCCCACCAGGAGCGACGGACGGCCGCTGCGGTCGTAATCGATCGCGTCCGTGCCCATGGCGCCGCGAGCCGTGCCGTCTTCGCCGTATGCCACGCCGGCTGAAACGCCTTCTTCTTTGAATGTGCCGTTGCCTAAGTTGCGGTAGAGTTTGTTAGCTTGCGTATCGTTGGCGACGAAGATGTCGGGCCAGCCGTCGCCATTGAAATCGAATACCGTCACCCCAAGTGACTTACTGCTGGCGTCCCCTATGCCCGCCTTCTCGGTGACATCTTCGAAGCGGCCATTGCCTAAGTTATGAAACAGCCGCGAGCGCGCGCCCTTATAAACGTCCGGCGTGCAATACGACTTCGTCTTGCCATCGAGCGAGCAATACTTGTCGCCCTTTTCGCTCCACTGCACGTAGTTCGCAACAAATAGATCGAGTTTGCCGTCGCGGTCGTAGTCCAGCCATGCCGCGCTGGTGCCGAAATTGGCGTTTTGGATTCCGCTCTCGCGCGTCACGTCGCGGAATTTCCCGTTGCCTTCGTTGTGAAAGAGGTGGTCGCCTTCAATCGCCGTGATGTAAACATCGTCGCGGCCGTCGTTGTCGTAATCGCCAATCGCCACGCCCATGCCGTACATTTCCACGTCGAGCCCGCTGCCCTTCGTCACGTCGGTGAACGTGCCGTTATGGTTGTTGTGGTAGAGCGCCGCGGTAGTGTGGCGCCCGCCCGGCGCGAAATTCCGGCCATTCACCAGCAGGATGTCCGGCCAGCCATCGCCGTCGAAATCGAAGAAGGCGCACCCCGCTCCCGTGGTCTCCGGCAGATATTTCTTTCCCGAACGGCCGGCGTTATGCACGAAATGAATGCCCGCCTGCGCGGTGACGTCGGTAAACTGCACCGGTATGCCTGGAGTGTCCCCCGCCGCGAATGCCCCCACGGCAAAAATGGCCGCAATTCTTCCTGCTTTGCCGCAGACCACTCCCTTACGGTCGCGGCTCGGAAACGCAGTGTGCCGATACCGAGCCGCGACCGTGAGGGAGCGGTCCCGGGCGCGAAACTGGCTCGGCTCCATTCCTGAACTGCTGGTTTTCATGCTAGACTCCGCGTGAGCATCGGCTGAACAGACTTCTCCCTCTCTACCCCGAGCAGTGTGAAGGGAGAATACTACGGCCGCGCTCGCAGCGGCAATAATGGAAACATACTAGCTCGTGAAAAGAGGCCGCACTCCCACATTTCGACTGCTGGCCGGGCTCGCCATAACGCTGTCGGCCGTCGCGGTGTACTCCGCCTACACCGTGTTCCAGCTGCGCGCGCTCGAGCGTCTGCAAACCACCACCATTGACCGCAATCGCACCGATTCCCTCCTGCTCCTGCGCATTCAGAAGGACCTCAACGACGTCGCCCACGCCCTCCGCGACATGCTCGACCATACTGACGGGTATCCGCTCACCGCCTTCCGTGCGCCGCTCGCGCGCATTCGTGGCGATCTCGACGACGCCATGGAAAAGGAGGCGAAATCATCCACTGGAAGCACGGAGAACCGCGCCTACCTCGCCGGGCGTATGAACGATTTCTGGAGGTCCATGGATTCGGTCTTCGCCCTGGCCGAAGGCGGCCACCCCGGCAAGGCCGACGAAAAGATTCGCGTCACCATCCAGGCGCAGCAGGAATCCCTCAGCAACGCGGTTTCACGCCTCTTCGTGCAGAACAACGAGAGCGAGGAACGCGCCGCCGGAGATACCCGCGCGATCTATCAACGGTCGGAGCGCAATGTTTACATCTTCCTGGCGGCGGTGCTGATCGTGGTGGTACTCACCAGCATTTACCTGTTCGTCTACAATCGCCGCATGTTCGACCACGTGGAAGAACTTTCCAACCTGCGCAGCGAGCTGGCGCAGCAACTCATCACCACGCAGGAGAACACGTTCCGCTCCCTCTCGCGCGAATTGCATGACGACTTCGGCCAGATCCTGACGGCCATCGGCGCCATGCTCGCGCGCGCCCAGCGCCGCACCCCCGCCGAGGCGGGCGCCGACAAGCAGGACCTCCGCGAGATTCAGGAGGTGACGCAGGCGACTCTCGAAAAAGTGCGCTCGCTGTCGCAATCGCTGCATCCGGTGATCCTCGAGGATGCCGGGTTCGAAGGCGCCATCGATGTCTACCTGCCGACGTTCGAGAAGCAGACCGGCATCAGCGTGCAATACGAGAAGAGCGGTACCAGCCGCGAGCTCGACCGCGCCGTGGCCACCCATCTTTATCGCGTCCTTCAGGAGGCGCTCAACAACGTCGTCCGCCATTCCAAGTCGCCGTCGGCGCAGGTGCGCCTGAATTACACCGAGGACGAAGTGGTCCTCGAGGTGGAAGATCGCGGCGTCGGCTTCGGCAAGGGCGGCGGCAGAGGCATGGGGCTGGTCTCCATGCGCGAGCGCGCCGAACTGGTCAACGGCCGCGTGGAATTCCTGCCCGCCGAGGGCGGAGGCACGCTCATTCGCATGACCGTGCCGGCTGGCGTAGTATAAAGGAACTGAGCATCATGCCTAACCCTCTTACCGTTCTGCTGGTGGACGATCACGCCCTGGTGCGCCGAGGCTTCCGCCGCCTGTTGGAGGAAGATGCCGGCATTTCCGTGGTGGGCGAGGCCAGCGACGGCCACGAAGCGGTCGCCGAAGCCGAGCGGCTTCACCCCGACGTGGTGGTGATGGACTTCGCGCTGCCGAGCATGAATGGCGCCGTGGCGACGCGCAATATCCTCAAATCCCGCCCGGCGACGGCGGTGTTAGTGCTCAGCATGCATTCCGACGCGGCCTATGTGCGTACCTGCCTGGAGGCCGGCGCCAAAGGCTATCTGCTCAAGAACGCAATGGACCTCGAATTGGTGCAGGCAGTGAAGCGCGTGGCCGCGAACGAATGCGTGCTCGATCCGCGCCTGGGTTCGCTCGCCGCCCAGCCCGCCGAACAGCCGGTACTAACTACCCGTGAGCTGGAAGTACTCCAACTAATCGTCAACGGCCGTTCGAACAAAGAAATTGCCACTATGTTGGGAGTAAGTTCTAACACCGTTGCTGTACATCGCGCCAATATCATGCAGGCCATGGGGATTCACAACACCGCGGAGCTGGTGGTATGTGCCATCCGCCAGGGGTTAGTGAGCATTACGTGAATCGGCGGCATTTCCTGGGTAGCGCGCTTGCCGGTTTGAGCCGCCCGCTCCTGGCCGCGGCGCCGCCGATTGGATTTTCGCTCACCGACATCACCGGCGCGGCGGGCATCGATTTCCGTCACAATAGCGGCGCGTTCGGCGCGAAGTATCTGCCCGAAACGCTCGGCCCAGGCTGCGCGTTCCTCGATTACGACAACGACGGCTGGCTCGACATCCTGCTGGTTAATGGCATGGATTGGCCCGGCCACAAGCACCAGCGCAGCACGCTGAAGCTCTACCGCAATAATCGCAACGGGACTTTCAGCGATGTCACCGAACGCGCCGGGCTGGCGATAGAAATGTACGGCATGGGAGTTGCCGTCGCCGATTACAATAACGACGGCCTCCCGGACATATTGATCACCGCCGTGGGGCAAAGCCGGCTGTTCCGCAACATGGGCGGCGGACGCTTCCTGGACGTCACCGAAAAGTCCGGCTTGGCGGGGCGCAAAGGCTTCAGCACATCCGCCCTTTGGTTCGATTTCGATCGCGACGGATTGCTCGATCTACTGATCTGTAACTACGTGAAATGGTCCCCGGAGCTCGACGAATTCTGCAGCGTCGACGGCAAGCGTAAGTCGTACTGCACGCCCGAGGCGTATCACGGCGACACCTGCTGGCTGTTTCGCAACCGCGGCAACGGCACGTTCGAAGATGTCACCGCCAAGAGCGGCATCTTCGACCCGACGTCGAAATCTCTCGGCGTCACGCTGATCGATTACGGTCACGATGGCTGGCCTGACATTCTTGTTGCTAACGACACGCAAGCCAATAAGCTCTATGTCAATCAACGCAACGGCACGTTCAAGGACTTCGCGTTGCACGCCGGCGTGGCTTTCAGCGAGGACGGCAAAGCGCGCGCCGGCATGGGGATCGACGCCGGCGATTTTGACAATTCCGGCGTGGAAGGCATCGCCATCACGAACTTCGATAACGAAATGATCGCGCTCTACCGCCCTTCCAAGCCCGGCATGTACGCCGATGTCGCCATGGGCGCGGGAATCGGCCAGGCGTCGCGCGACAGTCTCGGCTTCGGCTGCTCCTTCCTCGACATCAATCTCGACGGCCGGCTCGATCTGATCGCGGTCAACGGCCACATCGATGAGACCGTCCGGCAGATTCACGGCAACACCGGCTATGCCCAGCCGCCGCACCTTTTTCTGAATCGCGGCGGTGGCCATTTTCAGGATGTGGCGGCGCA
>Ga0182016_10001592_pt1 | contig 27636 bp, 25 predicted proteins | sample 712S2MmetaG_FD_120491 | JGI IMG/M metagenome (GOLD analysis project Ga0182016, IMG submission 120491) | Permafrost microbial communities from Stordalen Mire, Sweden - 712S2M metaG | ecosystem: Environmental > Terrestrial > Soil > Wetlands > Permafrost | place: Sweden: Stordalen | collected...
AACGAGGCGTAATAGCGGCCGTCCGCTTCCTTGATCACCGTGACCGACGACGGGACAGACGGCAGGTCCCGGGACCATTCGACCCGGATGTCTCCCACCTTGGCCACGTACAGCCGCTGCCCGCGCAGGGCGAACCCGTTGCGGGTCAGCCGGATGGACTGCCGCTGATGCTTGCGCCGGAACACCGGATGCCCCACCCGGCGGCCCTTCCGCCGGCCGGACAGCGACCCGAACCAGTTCCGGTACGCGCGGCGGGCATCGTTGCACGCCTGCACCAGCGCCACCGATGCGACCTCACCCAGCCACGCCCGCTCCGGCGCCTGCTTGGCCAGGGTGATCACCCGGCGCTGCACCTCCGTGTCGGAGATCTTCTGCCCGGCCGCGTGGCAGGCATCCCGCAGCCGCAGGCAGTCGTTATACACCACCCGGGCGCAGCCGAACGCCCGCGCCAGGGCCTGCTGCTGACAGAGCGACGGATAGAGACGATACCGGTACCTGACCTGCATGACACCACAGCATGCCACCGGCCCCTGACAATCGCGGCGGAGCACCACCGCGGCAGGCACCTGGTTTCCGCGCTCCATATGCATGTGACCTTCGTGACGACGCACCGGCGCGGAGTCCTCGATGCGGACGCGCTCCGGTCGTGCCAGGACGCGATGCGGAAGGTGCGCCGCGACTTCGCCGCGGAGCCGCAAGAGTTCAACGGCGACAACGATCACCTGCACCTGCTGCTGCAGTACCCGCCCAAGGTCGCCGTCCCGGCCCCGGTGAACAGCCTCTAGGGCGTGCCGGTCCGCGAGCTGCGATCGGAGGCCACCAGCCGGGTGAACCAGCACATCACGCACCGGCATTTCTGGTCGCCGTCCTCCTTCGCCGCATCCCCCGGCGGTGCGCCGCTGAACATCATCCGGCAGCACATCGAGCAGCAAAGACACCCGGCTCACGCAACTTCCGGCCTAACCCCGCCCCGAAGGACGGGGCTTGCGCCCGGCAATTTCGGTCAACCTCGTTCTCCTTCGGTGCGAGCGCCGGGCCGGGTCAGGAACTGACCGTGCGGCGCGCCGATGTGCACCCGGCGGCCCCGCAGCCAGGTGCCCGTGACCACCCCTGTCAGCTGGCGTCCGGCGTAGGGCGTGACCGGGTTCTTATGATGCAGCCGCGCCGGGTCCACCGTGAACGTCTCATCCGGTGCGAGCACGCAGAAGTCCGCGTCCCGGCCCGGCTCGATCGCGCCTTTCTGGCCCAGGCCCGCGATCTGCGCCGGACGCTGCGCCATCCACCGGACCAGCTGCTCCAGGCCGAACCCCCGCGGCCGCGCCTGCGTCCACACGGCGGGCAGCCCCAGTTGCAGCGAAGCGATCCCGCCCCACGCCGCGCCGAAGTCGCCGTCTTCGAGCCGCTTCAGGTCCGGTGTGCAGGGCGAGTGGTCAGACACCACACAGTCGATCGTGCCGTCGGCCAGCCCGGACCACAGCCGCTCCCGGTTGGCCGCCTCGCGGATCGGCGGGCAGCACTTGAACTGCGTCGCCCCGTCCGGTACCTCTTCGGCGCTGAACACCAGGTAGTGCGGGCAGGTCTCGGCCGTGACCTGCACTCCCCGGGCCCGGGCGGCACGGATCTGGCTGGACGCCGCGGCGCTGGACAGGTGCAGGATGTGCACGCGTGCGCCAGTCCGCCCGGCCAGGTCGAGCACCAGCCCGATGGCCAGGTCCTCCGCCTCCCCGGGGCGGGACCGCAGGAACCCGCCGTAGTCCCGCCCGGCCGCCTCCGGAGCCCGCTCGATGACGTGCGGATCCTCGGCGTGCACGATCATCTGCGAGCCGAGCGCCGCCACGATAGCCAGGTCGGCCTCGAGTTCGGCCGGGCTGAGCGGCGGGAACTCGCCCACTCCCGACGGCAGCAGGAAGCACTTGAAGCCGAGCACACCGGCGCCGTGCAGCGGCCCGAGCTGCGCGGCGTTGCCGGGGATCGCGCCGCCCCAGAAGCCCACGTCGACGTGGCAGCGCCCGGCGGCCGCGGCGCGCTTGGCCGCCAGCGCGGCCGGGTCGACCGTCGGCGGGAGGCTGTTCAGCGGCATGTCGACGATGGTGGTGACCCCGCCCGCGGCCGCGGCGGCGGTGGCAGTGTGAAAGCCCTCCCAGTCGGCCCGGCCCGGGTCGTTGACGTGCACGTGCGTGTCCACCAGGCCTGGCAGCAGCACCACGTCGTCGCCCAGCTCGACCACCTCGCGGCCGTCCGGCCCGGCCGCCAGCGGCTCGACCGCCACGATGGTCCCGCCGCTGACCGCGACGCAGCCGGGGCCCTCGCCGCCGGGCGTCACCATCCGCCGGGCCCGCAGCACGAGGTCGCAGGAGGTCATGCGCCGGCCGGATCGCCCAGCGCAGCGCGGTAGGCCCGCCAGCCGCCGTACTGGCTGATGTCGGTGTAGCCGCCCTGCCGCTGTTCTTCGTCACGCAGGATCATGCCGAACGAAAGCTGCCCTCGAGCCAGCTCCACGATCGACAGTTCCAGTTCCGGGGGTTCGCTCGCCAGCAGCGTGCGCAGCAGCGGCATGGGCACGTCGTACAGCTCGCCGAGGATGGAGTGCCCCTCCGTGGGCTCACGGTCGGCCGGGTAGAGGCCGGGGTACTCGTCACGGATGGAGTAGAACCGGTACCGCGGCGCGGTCCGCACCTCGCCGATCAGCGGAATGCCTGCAATGTGCTGGTGCACGGGCCCACCGCGCATCCCGCCGCCATTGAGGAACATCAGGGCCATCCACGTCTCCATCCGGTCCAGGCCGCGGGCAGGCGGGCCGGCCGCGCCTCCCGGGTCGTTCCCCGCCACGTGCCCTCCTACGCCCCGCCGCACAGCACCGGCGGGCAGTGCATGGGCTGGCGGCATCCGGGCCCGGGTCGCGCTCAGCTGGGCGGCCGCTGCCCATAGCCGGTGAGCTTGTGCGTGACGCGGTCGATCTCTGCGGGCGGCAGCAGCCGCGGGGTCCCGGCGGCGGCCGCCCGCAGGTAGACGTCGCACAGCCACTCCAGATAGACGGCGCGGCTGTAGGCCGTGGCCAGGTCGGGCCCGGTCGTGACCGCGCCATGGTTGGCCATCAGGCAGCCGGTCCGGCCGTCCAGCGCCCCTGCGACGTGCGCGGCGAGTTCTTCCGTTCCGTAGGTGGCGTACGGAGCGACGGCGACCGGCCCGCCGAACAGTGCCACGTAGTAGTGGACCGCCGGGATCTCGTCCACCAGGGTCGAAGCGGCCGTGGCGGCGGGGGAGTGGGTGTGCACGATCGCCGCCGTGCCCGTCGCGGCGTAGACGCTCAGGTGCAGGGGCAGTTCGCTGGTCGGCTGCAGCGGGGCCTCCACCGGGGAGCCGTCCAGCCGGTGCACGCCGACCAGCCCGGCGGTGAGCGACCCGTAGTCCAGCCCGCTCGGCGTCACGGCCACCAGGTCACCGTCGCGCGCGCTCACGTTCCCGGCGGTCCCGATCACCAGGCCCGCCGCGGCGAGCTGGCGGCACACCCCCGCGACCTCCGTGCGCAGCTCGCCGAGCAGCATCGCGCGTCCCTTCCTCGGGTAGCGTCAGGATATGGATTCCGGTCCCGATCAGCCGGCCGGCACGTTCGAGGTCCTCGGCTGGCGCGACGGCCACATCGTCGCCATCGACCAGACCGTGCTCCCGCACGAGATCCGCATGCTTCATCTCACCACGGTCGACGAGCTGGTGGACGCGATCACCCGGCTGGCCGTCCGCGGCGCCCCGGTGCTCGGCGTCGCGGGCGCGCTCGGTGTAGCCCTGGCCGCGCGGCTGGCCGAAGAACAGGGCTGGGACGAGGCCCGGCTGGCCGGTGCGGTCAAGCGCATCGGCGACGCCCGGCCCACCGCTGTGAACCTGCGCCGCGAGACCGAGGCCACCGCGGCCGTGATCCCGGACGGGCCCGCCGCCGTGGAAGCCGCGGCGCTGGCCACGCTGGCCGCGACCGTCACCGCGACCCACCGGATGAGCGAACGGGGGGCCCGCTACCTGCGGGACACCTGCGGGCCCAGGCCGCTGCGGATCGAGACTCACTGCAACACTGGGAGCCTGGCCTGCCTGGGCTGGGGTACGGCGCTGGGCGCCATCCGCGCGCTGAACAACGAGCGCGCAGTCCAGCACGTCGTGGTGGACGAGACCCGCCCGCTGCTGCAGGGCTCGCGGCTCACCTGCTGGGAGCTCGGCCAGCTCGGCATCGAGCACTACCTCATCCCCGACGCGGCCGGCCCGTTCCTGATCAGCCAGGGACTGGTCGACGCGGTCGTGGTCGGAGCGGACCGGATCGCGGCCAACGGCGATGTGGCCAACAAGATCGGCACCTACAGCCTCGCGCTGGCCGCCCGGTATGCCCGGGTTCCGTTCCTGGTCGTGGTGCCCGAGTCGACCATCGATCCGGGCACCCCCGACGCCGCGCGGATCACCGTGGAACAGCGCGCCGCCGACGAGGTCACGCACGTGCGGGGCGTCCCGGTCGCCCCGCCGGACACCCCCGTCCTGAACTACGCGTTCGACGTCACCCCGGCCGAGCTCGTCACCGCGGTGGTCACCGAGGACCGCCTGATCACCGCCTGGTAGACGCGGTGAGCACCGCCTTCCAGGGCCCGGCGAAAGCCCAGATGTGAGATTGTCGGGCGCGCCCTCTAGGTTTCTGCTTCGTGGGCGCCTCGTCCGGCACGGCGCCGGGTTCATCCGACGGCGAGCGCGAAGATGTGCATCCCCCGGCGCCGGCCGGTGGGCGGGTTCGCGCCGTTTGGCGGCAGCGTCACCGCCGTGACCTCCCGGCCGGGGATGATCGGCACGCTGGCGTAGAAGACATAGACGGTGTGGTGGCTTCGGCCGACCACGCCGCCGTTGCCCGCGCGGTTTGCGTCGTTGACGTAGGACAGGGTGGCGATCGCGTCGTTCTCGGGACCGGGCGCGGCGAAGTAGTTGTCCAGAGTGAACGTGTAGTCGCTGGCTGTCCCGTCGGCATAGTGCACGATGCCGGTGCCCAGTGCGTTGGATGGGCTGCTGGCGCCGAGGAAGCCCAGCCGGGTGCCGGTGCCGGACATCCGGATGGTCTGCCCCATCGCTATCACGTTGTCGGGCTTTCCCGCCGGAACGTTTGGCCAGGTGAAGCTCAGGCCATTGTGGGCAACCGCCGCTCCCGGGGCGAGCCGGGCGGCGGCGAGCGCCTGCTGGGAGTAGCTGTAGCCCGCGCCGTCGAAGTCCGCGGCCGCCGCATCGGAGTCGTCGCTGGTGCCGGTGTTGTTGAACGCCGCCGCCAGCGATGGGTACTCCACCGGGGTCCCGGTGGTCAGCGCGAAGATGTGCGCGGCGTTCACGGCGGGGTGGGCCGTGTTGGAGCGGTTCGGGAGAGTGACGGCGGCGACCGTTTTGCCTGGGTCGAGCGGGACCGTGGCCGCGTAGACGTAGGCCGTGGTTTGCTGTTGTTTCCGGCTGGCCGTGTTGTAGTAGGTCGTGGCGGCGGCCGCGCTGAAGCCCTGGTCCGGCCCGCTGGCGGCCGGGCCGCCGGTCCAGCTGTTGATGTACACCAGCTGGAAGTCGGCTGAGCCGTCGGCGTAACGGACGATGACCGTCCCGTAGCCGCCCCCTTCGGTGCAGACGGCCAGCAGTCCCAGCGCGGTAGCGCCGGGCTCGGCGTCCACGAGTACCGTCTGCCCGGAGCCGAGCGCGTTGTCTGGCCGGCCGGGCGCCACGTCCGGCCAGGTGTACTCCAGCCCGTCGGGTGTCTTCACTTTGGCGCCCCGGGCCAGGCCCGCCGCGGCGAGCGCTGTGGCGGAGTAGCTGTCACCGCCGCCGTCGAGGTCACCGGCGGCCGGGCTGCTGTCCGCGGTAATGCCGGTGTTGGTGAACGCCGCGGCCAGCGAGGGATACGGCACGAACACGTCGGCGCTGGCGTTGGTGACGCCACGCTGGGCGCCGGCGGTGTAGGTGGACTGCACGGTGAGGGCGGCGGTCTGCGGGTCGGCGCCGCCCGGCACGGTCACCCGCCAGCTGGCCTGGACCGACTGGCCGCTGCCGATGTTCGTGAAGGTCGCGGCCGACGTGGCGGTGGCCGTCCACCCAGCTGGCAGCTGCGTGGCCAGCGCGGCCCGCGTCAGGGCCGGCAGGCCGTTGTTGGTCAGCGAGGCCGTCAGCGTGACGGTGCTGCCCGGGGTGGTCACGTCCGGGCTGACCAGCGCCGTCAGCGCGCCGGAGGGCACCGGCTCGCCGGCGCCGGCGGGCGCGACGACGTTGATCGTGGCCGTCGCCGATCCGAGCGTGGGGTGCGCCGCCCGGACCGTGACCGTGCCGGGAGAGTTGGGCAGCGTCCTGATCCAGACCGCGCCGGCGGCGCCGGCGTCGCCGAAGGCGAACGGGTTGTCGCCGATGAGCACGCCGGGGCCGGTGACCGACAGCTGAACCTCGCCGGTCACGTACGGCCGGGCGTTGCCGTAGGCGTCTACCGCACGGAACTCCACCCGGGTCTCGTCGCCGCCGTCTGCGGTCAGCTCGGTATCGTCCGCCGCGACCGCCAGCCGGTCGCGGGAAGTGTCGGCGGAAAACGTGCGGGTCGCGACCTGCTCGCTGCCTAGATAACCGTCGATCCGCAGCTCGGGGAGGGATGCGCCGTCGATGCCGGAGAAGTCGGCGAAGGACGGCGGATAGGGCAGGCCCCCGTAGCTGTCGGTGTCGGGGGTCACGGTGGCGTAGTGGGCGCCGCCCACGTAGACCTCCAGCTGCTCAAGGTTGGAGCAGATCATCGCCGACGGCAAGATCGTGATCGGGTAATCGGGCCCGAATTCCCAGTAGAAGGCGGGCTGGATCACCGGCCGGACCTTCGGGTCCACCTGAGCCTGATAGATCGCGGCCCCCGGCTTGGGGATGCGGAACAGGTCGACCACGCCGACGTACTTCACTCCGCCGAAGCAGTTGCCGGTGGCGTCGGATTCGTAGTCGAACCCGGCCCAGGCGACCAGGCCGCAGTACCTGTCGTCGGAGAACGAGATGTTCTGCACCTGGGCGTGCGCGGTGGCCAGCCCCTGCTGCAGCTGCTGCGGGCTTATCCGGCGGTAGGCGAGGGCCGGCCCGGACAAGGTGCCGATGGCCTCGCAGATCAGGTACGGCTTGGCTGCCGCATCGGTTGGGGGTGCCAGCGTGGCCTCGCGCAAGCCGTCGGGGCCCGTGTGACTGCTGTAGTCATGGTTGCTGAACACGTCGAACACGAAGCTGGCGTCGGTGGGATAGCCGTCGCCCCCGGTGGGCCTGGAGTCGTCGAGGGAGTGCGCGAGCTCGTTGTACACGGTGTACTCCGTGACGTGCTCGCCGGCCTCGTTCGGCATCGCGCCCCACACGATGACCGACGGATGGTTGCGGCCCCGGACGATCATGTCGTGCACGTCCGCCTGCGCTGCCTGCTGCCACGCGGCATCCCCGAAGTAGCCCCAGCCCGGGATCTCCTCCCACACCATCAGCCCCAGCTCGTCGGCTGCGTGATAGAAAGCCTCGGACTGCGGGTAGTGCGAGCAGCGCACCATGTTGCAGTTCAGCTCCTGCACCATGATCTCGACGTCCCGGCGCTGCACCCGCGCCGACATGGCGCCCCCGGCGAAGGGGAAGAACTGATGGCGGTCGAGGCCGAACAGCTTGAGCCGGTTCCCGTTGAGGTAGAACCCGTCCGGCGTGAAGCTGGCTTCGCGGAAGCCGGTCCGCACCTGGCAGTCATGCAGCGGCGTGCCGTCGACTTGCAGCGTGGCCCGCACCGTGTACAGCGTCGGGTTTTCGATGTCCCACAGCGTGACGCCGGCCAGGTCAGACAGCGTGACGGTCACCGTGACCTGCCCGGTCTGGCTGATCGTCGCCGGGGCCGAAGCGGAGGAGATCACGGCAGTGCCGTCCAGCAGTTCGGCGGTGATGGTCACGGCGCCGCTGGGTACGGCCGCCGCGTCCACGGTGCACTGCACCTGAACCTGCCGCTGGTCGGCGCTGAGCACGTTCACGGGCTTGGCGAACACGTCGAAGATGTAGGCCTGCGGCACCACCCGCAGCTGCACGTCCCGGTAAAGTCCGCCGGGCTCCCAGTAGTCGATCGAACGGGGGTCGTACGGCGCGGGACGATCCGGCGGCACGTCGAAGTTGAAGTGCGAATCCAGAGAGATCGCCAGCACGTTGCCGCTGGCGGACAACTGGTCCGTGATTTCGGCGCTGAACGGCAGGTAACCGCCGACGTGGCCGGCCAGAACCTGCCCGTTGAGCACGGGGGTGAAGCTGGTCATCGCGGCCGCGACAGCGAGGAAGACCCGCATTCCGCTGGCCTGGGCCGGGGTGCCGAAATGTTTGCGGTAGACCCAGGCCTGCTGCCAGCTGTCCGGGTCCCAGTTCCGCCAGGACAGCGGCGTCACGGTATGCGGGAGCGTCACGGTCTGCAACTGCGAGTCGTCGAAGCCCGGCTGCGTGCTGCCCGCAGCGGCCGGGCCGAACAGCCACCCCGTGTTGAACGGCATGATCTGTGCGGCAGCTCCCTTGGACGCAGCCCGCGCCTGCCTGGACGTAACCTTATCATTCTGTGATCCTTTGATCACTTAAAGTCACGCATCCTTTCTCGGCGCACCCTACCTACCGCGCTCAGCCCAGCGGGCCGTGAAGCAGACCGAGCCTGGTGTGTCATGACCTGGATCATGCCCTCGGGCCGGTGCTTGGTTACCACTGCGGCCCAGCCCGCCAGCTAGCCCAGATCGGCCCTGACCAGGAGAGTGCGGCCGGGCATCGCGGTTTCCTCCAGGTCGGCGGCGTCGAAGGTGCGCTCCGCGTGCCAGCCGGCGCGCTGCAGCAGGGTGAGATGGGCGCGCTGGGGGAGAATGGTCCGCCACGGTTCGGTCTCGCCCGCGCGGCGGCGCGCGTTGGCCGCCGCGACGACGCGCTCGGTGGGCAGTCCTTCCTCGTGCACCGCAAGGCTCGCGGCCAGCCTGTTGCCCGGCCCGGACACGGCTGCGAGCTGGGACAGGAAGCTCGCAGCCGTGTCCGGATCGAGGTAGATGAGCACACCCTCGCAGAGGAAGAGGGTGGGCTGGCCGGCATCGTGCCCGTGCCCGGCCAGCACCGCCGCCACGTCATCATGCCGGAAGTCCGCCGTGGCCAGCGTAAGCCCGGACAGATCGGTGTTCAGGGCCTGCAGTCGCCGCGCCTTGTCCTCCTGCGTGGGACCCTGATCCAGCTCGAAGAACCGGACACGGGGGGTGCGGAACCGCAGCGCCCGGTCGTCGTACCCGGCGCCGCAGACCACGATCTGCCGGACGCCGCCCGCAATGGCGGTCAGCACGGCGCCATCGAAGAACATGGTGCGCGCGGTCAGCATGGGCCGCAGCCGGGTGCCGGGGGTGGGCCGCATGCCTTCGCAGAGCCTGGCCTGAGCGTTTGAGTCGCCGTCGGGGCTGTGCGGCCGTTCCATCCGGGCCCGGGTCAGCGCGACCGCCTGGCTGGTCCGTGAGATCCCGGCCTCCTCGGCTGGTGGTCCCGCGTGACCGTTGTGGCGGTGCGTATGCTCGTGACCGTGCGAGTGGTCGTCTGGATGACGATGGGCGGTTTCCGCTCCCTCGCGTCGCCTCCGCCAGAACCTGAACGCCATACGCCGCAGCGTACTAAGCGCCCTGGCGCCTGCCGGGAAAGTCCCCAACCTCGGCTGGCCCAGGTAGTTAGGCCGTACGGTGGCCGGGGTAGGCGCAACCAGTAGGCAGCCGCAGGCTGGCTACGCCGATGAGACCGAGGAGGGGCCTTGAGGCTGCTGAGACGAGCCACGTCGCCGCCGCAGGCGCAGGAGCGGACAGATGACGGGCCGGCTGCCCCGAAGCCATCGGATTCAGCCAACGAGACGGCTGCATCGCAGCCAACTGAGGTGCCACCGGAGCAGACCCAGTCGGGGGAGGTCATCCCGCCGGTCCGGGACCTGGACGGCGGGCCGGACAACCCGCTGGAGATCGGTAAGACCGGCTGGCGGAATACCTTCCAGCGGGCGGTCAAGAAGTATTCCAGGGACCGCTGCTCGATGGCCGCGGGCAGCCTGGCCTACCACTGGTTCCTGGCCCTGTTTCCGGCCCTCATTGCGCTGCTGGGGTTCGTGAGCCTGGTCAACCTGGACACCAGCCAGGTGGACCATCTGGTCAACGGCCTCAGTAAGGCCCTGCCCGGCAGCGCCGCGGGGGTCTTCACCGAGGCGGTCAAGTCCGCGCAAAACCACAAAACCGGTTCCCTGGCTACGGTGATCGTCGGCATCGTCGTGGCCGTGTGGAGCGCCTCCGGCGGCATGGCAGCCCTGGAAACCGCGCTCGACGTCGCCTACGAAGTGCCCATGAACGCGAAGTTCCTCAAGAAGCGGCTCAAGGCGCTGATCCTCATCCTGTGCACCGTGGTGTTCGGCGGGATCGCGTCGGTCTTCATCGTCGAAGGTGGCCCGATAGGGACCGGGATCGAGTCGCACATGCCGGTGCACGGCACCGCGTTCCTGGTGGTCTGGAACGTCGTGCGCTGGGGGATCACGGTGATCCTGGTCTCGCTGCTGTTCTCCTGCTACTACTACTTTGGCCCTAACCGGGAGACGCCGAAGTGGCAGTGGGTGAGCCCGGGCGGGGTCATTGGCACGATCATCTTCCTGGCCGCCTCGCTGGGGCTGTCCTTCTACGTGGCGAAGCTGGGGAACGCCTCCTACGCCAAGACCTACGGCGCGCTGGCCGGGGTCGTGCTGCTCATGCTCTGGCTCTACCTGGCGGGCCTCGCGATCCTGCTCGGCGGCGAGATCAACGCCGAGACCGAACGGGAGGCCGCCGCGCAGGCCGGCCACCCTGGGGCGCAGCAGAGCGCCGCCGAGGTGGCGCAGGGTCCCGCGTCGCCCAGCGCCAACCGTTCGTCCAGTTAGTTCCTCGATACCCGCTGGCGGGGTGCCCTGCACGGCGCCCAGGCAGCCATCTCCCCCCGGAGGCTCAGGCCTGGCCCGCCGGCCTACCGTCCGCCCAGGCCGTCGGCGCCAGCTCCGCCAGCTCGGCCAGCGTCGGCGGGCTGGCGCCGGTCCGCTCGCACGTAATCGCCGAGACCGTGATCGCGTCGTCCAGCACGGCCGACAGCTCCTCCGCCGTGCACTGGGCCAGCCGCTCCGGTGCCTGCCACTGCCGCCGGATCAGCGAGGCCAGCAGGCCGGCCGTGAACGAGTCGCCGGCCCCCACGGTGTCGGCCACCTTGACTTCCGGCGCGGGGCGGTAGAGCGGGGGCCCGGTGGCGGTGAAGGCGTGCGCGCCGTTGGCCCCGGCGGTGATCAGGACGAGGACCGCCCCTAGCTGCAGCCAGTGCTGGGCCACTTCCTCCCACGGCTGGCCGGGATACAGCCAGCCGAGGTCCTCCGCGCTGGCCTTGGCCACATGCGCGTTCCGGATGCCGCGCTCGACCATCCGCCGGGCGTGCTCGCGGTCCGCCAGCAGGCTGGGCCGGATGTTCGGGTCGTAGCTGACCAGCACGTCACCACGGGCCCGCATCCGCCGCGCGAGCTCGATCACGTGGGCCGCCCCGGGCGAGGTCCAGGAGGCGATGGACCCGAAGTGGAGCACCGTGGTGCTGGCCGGCGCGTGCCTGGTCTCTTCCGCGGTCCACTGCCAGTCGGCGGTGCCGTCGAAGTAGAAGTCGTAAGCGGCCTGACCCTCGGTGTCGAGGGATACGACAGCCAGCGTGGTCGGCTCCTCGGCCTGCGCCGACGCAGACAGGTCGATGCCTTCGGCTACGGCCCGGCCGCGCAGGATGCGGCCGAACGCGTTATCGGCCAGACGGGCCATCAGGGTCGTGTCCTGCCCGAGCCGGGCCAGGCCGATGGCCACGTTGTACGGGCTGCCGCCCGGGGTGGCGGTGAATTCCAGCGGCGAGTCACCCGGAACCAGATCGATGAGAGCCTCGCCGATCACGGTCACCGTCTGGTCCTGCATGCCGCCTCCTGCCGCGTTTTTGATCGTGCCGATCGTCACCCTAGTGCGGCCGGAGGCAGCCGGCGAGTCCGGCCTGCGTAGGCTACGCCGACGGCGGGTTGAGCTGCGGCGTGCCCGCACCGTCCCGGTGTGTCAGCGGGTTGGTCAGCTTCGCGATACCGTCGATCTCGCCGTCAACAAAGGTCAGCGGGATCTCGGCCGAGTCGGTCAGCCGGAGCTTGCGCCGGGCGCGCTGGTAGAACGTGGTGTGGCCGAGCCGGATGACCCGCGCGGCGTGTGGCCGGGCCCGCATCGTCACCCGGTCGCCGGGCTCGCTGTACCCCTCGACCAGGCCGTCGACCTCGATCGCCAGGCGGCCGCTGGTCGGCAGCATGTCCAGCTCCACCGATTCGTCGACGGACAGCACGAAGCCCCGGTTGTAGGCCGAGTGCGGGGCGGCGGGCGTCACCAGCAGGGCCTCGACGGCCGGCTGCACGATCGGGCCCCCCGCGGAGAAGCTGTAGGCGGTCGAGCCGGTCGGGGTCGCGACGATCACGGCGTCGGCGGCGTAGCTGACGAACGGCTGGCCGCTGACGTTGACCGCGACTACGGCCGACGGATTCCCCGGGACGCGGACCACGGCCACGTCGTTGAAGGCGCTGACGGTCTGCCCGCCGAATGTGGCGTCGATCGCCAGTCGCGGCTCGATCGTGAACTCCTGATCGTCAATGGCCGACAGGGCGTCCGGCAGGTCCGGCACGTCGACCTCAGCCAGGAACCCGAGCTTGCCCAGGTTGACGCCGAGCACCGTGGCCCGCTGGCCGTCGGCCAGCCGCATGGCCCGCAGCATCGTCCCGTCTCCGCCCAGGCTGACGATCAGGTCCGCCCGCCGGCCGAGTTCCCGGTCGGAGACCGGCAGGGCCGCGCAGTTCAGCCGGACGATCTCGTTGGCGATGCCGTAGACGGAGATGCCGCGCTTACTGGCCCAGCCGAGGACGGCCTGTACGGCTTCCGCGGAATCCCGCTGCGGGTGCAGCACAAGTCCCACCGAATGCATCAGCGCGCCTTTCGCTCGTGGGCGACGGCTGCCCCCCGGTCCGCGGCCGCGGCGGGAGGTACCGTCACAGCCCGTACGTTTCGAGCAGGCGCAGCCATACCTCACTCATGGTCGGATATGACGGCACCGCGTGCCAGAGAAGATGCAGCGGGACCTGCCCGGCCACGGCAACGGTGGCCGCGTGGATCATCTCGCCGACGCCCGGCCCGGCCAGCGTCGCCCCGATCATGGTCTTGCGGTCCTCGTCGACCACCATCCGCGCCTTGCCGCTGTAACCGTCCTCAAACAGCTTCGCGCCCGCTACCGCGCCCAGCTCATAGTCCACGACCCGGATGCTGCGGCCCGCCCCGGCGGCCTCGGCCGACGTCAGGCCCACCCAGGCCACTTCCGGCGTGGTGAAGATCACCTGGGGCACAGCCGACTGGTCGGCCCAGGCCGTGCTGGCCGGCGTGCGGCCGCGAGCCCGGGCGGCGATCGCGTCCCCGCAGATCCGCGCCTGGTATTTGCCCATGTGGGTCAGCAGCGAGATGTGGTTGACGTCGCCCGCGGCGTACAGCCAGCCGCCGTCGACGCTGGTGACCTGGCAGACGCCGTCCACGTCGAGCCACGCGCCCGGCTTCAGGCCGACGGTCTCCAGGCCGAGGTCGTCGGTGTGCGGCTCCCGGCCGGTGGCGGTCAGCACCTCATCCGCTTCGACCGTCGTCTGGTCATCCAGGGTCAGCGTGACCGGGCCGCCCGGCCGCGGGCGCGCCACCGCCACGACATCGACCCCGCACCGGACGTCGGCGCCCAGGGCGGCCAGGCCGTCCGCGACCATCGTGCCGGCGAAGTCCTCCATCCGGTCCAGCAGGCGCTCCTCGCGGACCGCCAGCGTGACCTGCGCACCGAGCGACTGCCAGGCACAGCCCAGCTCACTGCCCACCACCCCGCCGCCGATGATGGCCAGCCGCCGGGGCACCTCGTGCGCGCTGGTCGCCTCGCGGCTCGTCCACGGCCGGGCCTCGGCCAGCCCCGGGATCGGCGGGACGGCGGCCCGGGTCCCGGTGGCGATGACGACGGCCTGGCGGGCCCGCAGCTCCAGCGGGGGCCCATCGGCGGGGCTGACCGACACCGTCTTGGGCCCGGTGAGCCGGCCCCGGCCGCGGACCAGCCCGATGTGGGCCCCGCTAAGCCACTTGACCTGCCCGTCGTCGTTCCAGTGGGACGCGAAGGAATCCCGCCGGTCGAGTACGCCCGGCGGGTCGAGCTGCGCGCCGTGGACCCCCTCCAGGTGCGTGGCCTCGCTCACCGCGGCCACCGGGCGCAGCAGCGCCTTGCTCGGCATGCAGGCCCAGTACGAGCACTCGCCGCCAACCAGCTCGGACTCGACGATCACGGCGGTCAGGCCACCCCGGACGGCGCGGTCGGCCACATTCTCCCCGACGGGGCCGGCCCCAATGACCACCACGTCATAGTCGGTCAACCGAACGCCTCCTCCGGCAGCAGCCTGCCCGCCGAGTCTATCGACCGGTCCCCGGGCGGCATCAGTACCCGCCCGCGGTCAGCCCCGCCGTGGTCAGCCCACCTCGCGGTCAGCCCACCTCGCGGTCAGCTCACCCCGCGGTCAGCCCACCCCGCGGTCAGCTCACCTCGCGGTCAGCTCACCTCGCGGTCAGCCCACCTCGCGGTCAGCTGGTGAAACAACAGGTAAAACTACCCGTTCACCTATTCGGCCCAGCGGCCTTAATGTGCTGAGCTATGGAGATGACTAGCCACGCCATTCCCGGGCCGCGCGCTCTGCCCTCGCCGTGGTCGAAGGACCCGGACGACCTCGCCCTCTTCGCGCGCATGACGGTGGACGACAACGATGATGACGACCCCGTGCTGATCTACCCGGACGGCCAGCCCGTGGAGACGTGGCGGGAGGACTACCCGTACGACGAGCGGCCGCCCCGGCACGAGTACGAGCACATCAAGCGGCTGCTCCAGATCGAGCTGGTCAAGATGCAGAACTCGATCAAGGACACGGGCGAGAAGCTGGTCATCGTCTTCGAGGGGCGTGACGCAGCCGGCAAGGGCGGCACGATCAAGCGCTTCCAGGAGCACCTCAACCCGCGCGGCGCGCCTGTGGTCGCGCTGGAAAAGCCGAGCGAGCGGGAGCGGACCCAGTGGTACTTCCAGCGTTACATCCCGCACCTGCCGGCCGCCGGTGAGATGGTCATGTTCGACCGCTCCTGGTACAACCGGGCCGGCGTCGAGCGCGTGATGGGCTTCTGCACCCCGGCCGAGTACCTGGAGTTCATGCGCGAGGCGCCGGACGTGGAACGCATGATCGTCCGGTCGGGCATCAACCTGATCAAGTTCTGGTTCTCGGTGTCCCAGAGCGAGCAGCTGACCAGGTTCATCATCCGCCAGATCGACCCGGTCCGGCAGTGGAAGCTCAGCCCGATGGACATCCAGTCCCTCGACAAGTGGGACGACTACACCGAGGCCAAGGAGGCCATGTTCTTCTACACCGACACCCCCGACGCACCGTGGACGGTGGTCAAGAGCAACGACAAGAAGCGGGCCCGGCTGGAGGCGATGCGGCACGTCCTGGCCCGGTTCGACTACCCGGGCAAAAACACCAAGCTGATCGGGTCCCCGGACAACAAGATCATTGGCCCGCCCGCCCTGCTGTCCGAGCGGCAGTCGACTCAGCCCTTCCCCCAGCTGTGATCGAGCGCGACCATAAGCCCGGCCATAAGGGCGCGGGCGGAACGACAGGGTTTTGTCAGTGGCGGCGGGCAGAATGGCGTCATGTACGAGACGACCGGGGGGCGGCCGGAGCAGCGGTTCGAGGAGCTGATCGACGAGCTGCTCGGCATCCCGGGAGTGCTGCCGCCGCAGGGCGGCCGCGGTTTCGGCCGCAGCGCCCTCCGCGTGGAGAACCGGATTTTCGCCATGCTGGTCCGCGGTCGCCTGGTGCTCAAGCTGCCCCAGCCGCGTGTCGACGCCCTCGTCGCCGCCGGGCACGGGATCCGCTTCGACGCCAACAAAGGCACTCCCATGAAGGAATGGCTCAGCCTGGACCCGGAAGCCTCGCTGCCATGGCGCCCGCTGGCCCGCGAAGCCCTGGAATTTGTTCGCGGTGCGCGCTGAACGCGGCGTACTCAGCTAATTCACGGCTTCTGTTTACTTGTTTGAAACATTCCGTGACCTACCGTCAATAGGTAGTGCATAGGCTCTGCTATCCGCTCCGGCAGCGTGCCAGCAGCGCGTACGACGAACTAAATAGGTCAGGTCATTTCCGCATCCCCGCTGGAATTATCCTCTCCGCGGGCCTGAACGAAAGTCGTACATGGACATTACTGTATGGGAATGGTTTGAGCAGCGCTCATTTCACTTCCGTGACTTCCAGAATCTTGCCAGCGGCGGGACGAGGCACCCGCTCACCACGACACTGGTCCTGCCCACCCGCAATGTGGCGGGCACCATCGGCCCCATCCTGGATACCGTCGCCCGGCTGAACGAACGATCCGGGCTGATCGCGCAGGTCGTGGTCGTCGACGCCGACTCGGCCGACGGTACGGCCGAGATCGCCCGCGCCCGTGGCGCGGAGGTGTACTCGGAAAACGAGCTTCTGCCCGAATACGGTGGAGCGCACGGCAAGGGCGACGCCATGTGGCGCAGTCTGTCAGTGGCCCGCGGCGACATCGTCATGTTCGCCGACGCCGACTCGACCGACTTTCAGGAACATTTCGTCTACGGCACGCTCGGGCCGCTGCTCACGGACCCGGCGATCCAGTTCGCCAAGGCGGCCTACCGGCGCCCGTTCACCTCGGGCGTGCAGTCGGTGGCTGACGGCGGCGGCCGGGTCACCGAGCTGATGGCGAAGCCCCTGCTGAACCTGTACTACCCGGAGCTGGTCGGCTTCGTGCAGCCGCTGGCGGGCGAGTTCGCCGCGTACCGCGAGCTGCTGTGCAACATCCCGTTCGTGACGGGATACGGGGTCGAGATCGCGATGATGATCGACGTGCTTCTCGAGGCGGGCCTGTCCGCCATGGCGCAGGTCGACCTGGAGTACCGGCAGAACCGGCACCAGCAGCTGTGGGATCTGACCCTGATGAGCTCGGCGGTGCTGCGCGCGCTGGGCCGCCGGGTCGACATACCCGAACGGGAGCTCCCGCACAACCCGCAGGACATGCTGGCGCTGCCCCGGGCGGACATGTACCTGCACGCTGTGGCCACCGATAACGGCCTCCGGCTGGACGAGCAGCTGAATGAGCAGCTCGAGCGGCCGCCGCTCACCCACGTCCTGTCGTCCGGGCAGGAGCGGGACACGGTGGCCTGAACCCCGGCGCCCCGGGGCGGCATCGACGATGCGGGCAGCGTTTCCTCATCTGGCGCGGGAAGCGCTGCCCGAACCGGCGCCCCTACCGCCAGGCGCCCTACCGCCAGGCGCCGCTCCGGCTCGGCGCGGCCCTACAGATGATGGCCCGCGCGGCGCTACCGCTGGCCGGCCCACGTCCAGGCGTAGCCGCCGTCGTCCGCCGCCGAGCCGCCCTCGCCGAGTTCCAGCGGGCGGAACGTGTCGACCATGACCGCGAGTTCGTCGAAGAACTCCGCGCCCAGGCTGCGCTCCACCGCACCCGGCTGCGGGCCGTGGCTGTGCCCGCCCGGATGCAGGCTGACCGAGCCCGGCCCGATCCCCGATCCCTTGCGGGCCTCGTAATTCCCGCCGCAGTAGAACATCACCTCGTCGGAGTCCACGTTGGAGTGGTAGTAGGGGACCGGCACCGACAGCGGGTGGTAGTCGACCTTGCGCGGCACGAAGTTGCAGACCACGAAGCCGCCGCCCTCGAACACCTGATGCACGGGCGGCGGCTGGTGCACCCGTCCGGTGATCGGCTCGAAGTCCGCGACGTTGAACGTGTACGGGTACAGGCAGCCGTCCCAGCCGACCACATCGAACGGGTGGGTCGCGTACACGTACCGGGTGCCGACGACCTCCCCGCGCGCGGACCGGTGCTTGACCAGCACGTCCACATCGGTGCCCGTTTCGCGGACCGGCTCGCTGGGCCCGTGCAGGTCCCGTTCGCAGTACGGCGCATGCTCCAGGAACTGCCCGTACCGGGACAGGTACCGCTGCGGCGGCGCGATGTGCGAGTTCGCCTCGATCACGTAGCAGCGCAGCGGCTCCGGCCCGGAGTCTCCGGAGTCTCCGGCCGGGATCCACCGGTGCGTCGTCGACCGGGGCAGGATCACATAGTCGCCCGCCCGCACCGGCAGCGTGCCGAACACCGTCTGCACGGTGCCCGCGCCGGCCTCGACGTAGACGCATTCGTCGCCGGCCGCGTTGCGGTACAGCGGTGAGGTCTCCCCGGCCGCCACGTAGGAGATCCGCACCTCGGCGTTGCCCAGCACCAGCCGCCGCCCGGTCACCGGGTCGACCGCCTTCCAGTCCTCGCCGGGGAACAGGTCGTGCAGCCGCAGGTGCCGCGGCTTGAGCGGGTGGTTCGGCGTGGTGCCCAGGTCGCCGGGCTCCCAGGTCATCGCGTCCACGATCGCTGACGGCACCCCGATGTGGTACAGCAGCGAGGAATCGGAGCTGAAGCCCTCCTCGCCCATCAGCTCCTCGGAGTACAGCCCCCCGTCTGGGCGGCGGTGCTGGGTGTGCCGCTTGGGCGGGATGTCGCCGCAGCTGCGGTAGTGGGTCATCAGAGGTTGCCTCGCTTGTCCTGCTCGCGCTCAATCGCCTCGAACAGCGCCTGGAAGTTGCCCTTCCCGAAGCCGAGCGATCCGTGCCGCTCGATGAGCTCGAAGAAGACGGTGGGCCGGTCACCGATCGGCTTGGTGAAGATCTGCAGTAGGTAGCCGTCCTCGTCCCGGTCGACCAGGATGCCGCGGGCCTGCAGCTCCTCCACCGGCACCCGGACGTTGCCGATCCGGGACCGCAGCGCCGGATCGGTGTAGTAGGAGTCCGGCGTGTCCAGGAACTCGATGCCGTTCGCCCGCAGCCCGTCCACAGTGGCCAGGATGTCGTTGCAGGCCAGGGCCAGGTGCTGGGCTCCCGCGTCGCCGTAGAATTCCAGGTACTCGTCGATCTGGGACCGCCTCTTGCCCACGGCCGGCTCGTTGAGCGGGAACTTCACCCGGTGGTTGCCGTTCGCCACCACCTTGCTCATCAGCGCCGAATATTCGGTGGCGATGTCGTCCCCCACGAACTCGGCCATATTGGTGAACCCCATGACCCGCTGGTAGAAGCCGACCCAGTCGTCCATCCGGCCCAGCTCCACGTTGCCGACCACGTGGTCGAGCGCCTGGAAGTACCGCTTCGGCGCGCCCGCGGGCCGGGCCGCCGCCGACCGCCGGGCCACGTAGCCCGGCAGGTAAGGGCCGGTATAGCGGGACCGGTCGACGAGCGTGTGCCGCGTCTCGCCGTACGTGGCTATCGATGCCAGCCGAACGATCCCATGCTCGTCACTGACATCGTGCGGAGCGTCCAGGATTCTGGCGCCCTGGCGCCGCGCATGCGTCACGCAGCGGTCGACGTCGGGTACCTCCAGGGCGATGTCAATGATGCCGTCGCCGTGCCGCCGGTGGTGGTCCGCGATCGGGCTGTCCGGGTTCACCGCCCCCTTGAGCACAAAGCGGACCGCGCCGCTGCGCAGCACGTACGCGTGGTGGTCCCGGTTGCCGGTCTCCGGCCCGGAGTAGGCGACCAGCTCCATGCCGAAGGCGAGCTGGTAGTACAGCGCGGCCTGGGTCGCGTTGCCGACCGCCCACACCACGGCGTCCCAGCCAGTGACGGGGAACGGGTCCCGCTCGGCGTCGTAGGCGACCAGGCCGATGAGCTGGCGGAGCTGGTCCACGTCGAGGTTGGCGAGCTGTTCCTGGCTGGTGAGGGTCTGATCGATGCTCACGGCTTGCCTCCTGCGTAGCGGGTCCTCCTCCGGCCCGCCCCCCGGCGACGTTGGCGGGGGACCGGACGTGAGGCCATCACAACCCGCCCAGGTTCAGCTGCGCAAGTAAGCCCCCCGGCGCTGCACATGTTGGTCAACCTGTCGGGATCAGCGGCATAATAGCTACACAGATTGACTAGCTAAAGTTCCTGGAGGTGTGATGGCCGACGAGCCGGTCCTGGACGCGCTGGACCTGGCCCTGCTGACCGCGCTGCAGCTGAGCCCGCGCGCGGGCATGCTGGAGCTGTCCCGGTCGGTCAAGGTGGCCCGCGCCACCGTACAGTCGCGGCTGGAGCGGATGGAACGGTCGGGGGTCATCACCGGCTACGGGCCTGACATCGACATCGCCGCCGCCGGCTACCCGGTCCAGGCGTTCGTCACACTGGAGATCGCCCAGGGCTCACTGGACAAGCTGCACCAGGACCTGTCCTCGATCCCGGGCGTACTGGAGGCGTACGCGACCACCGGCACCGGGGACGTGCTGTGCCGGGTGGCGGCCGCGTCCAACGCGGAGCTTCAGCAGACGCTGCTGCAGCTCAACGGCTCTGCATGGGTGGCCCGGTCCACCAGCGCGGTGCTGCTTTCCACCGTGGTGGCGCCGCGGGCCATGCCGCTGCTGTCGTCGAAGCCGCGCCCGTCGTCCACCCGGGCTCCGGCGTTCCGCGAACCGGTGGCCTGAGGGACCGGGAGCACACACAAAGGTGGCTGCGTGGGCCGCCCCAGCCGGCTCAAGACAGCCCCGGACCGGGACCGCTATCCCTGCTGGGCTTTCGCCGGGCTTCAGCGGCCCGGCACGCCGTTCGCTGGGCCGCCCCGGCTAGCGGAGTCGAAGTCTCCAGTACCGTCCGGGGTGCCCTCGGAGCCGCTCCCGGCGTAGGAGTGCGTGCCCTCGATAGGCACGATCTCGGGGTGACTTCCGATCGACTTGATCTTGAAGTAGCGAGTTATGTCTGGCCAGCCCGCGACCAGCATGACGGTGCCCACCACTCCGGCCGGAACCGCGAGCCACAGCGCTTTGCGGATCATCTGTCCCCTCCCTCATGCGAGGGCCGCCACTGTTTCGGTCACCCGGCATGAAGTAGCCACGGTGTCCGCGACGGTTAGGAGCATTGTCCCACCCTGAGGCGCAAGTTAAGCCTGTTAGCCGGTCACGATTTCGCTGACCTGATGCCTTCACGGGCCGGGCGCTGACCTCCGGGACGGCGAAACGAACCAGATCCGGTGCCGCCGTACGGCTGACCGCGGTGCGTCGGCGCCCCAGCCGGGAGCTCTACGCCCCGGCCTCGTCGTCGCTGACGACGTGCACGGCGGCCTCCTCGGCCCCGGCCGCTCCGGCGTCGATGCCGACGTCGTTGGCTACGAGGTCGGCCTCCGCGTCCGGGTGCGCTCCCTCGTCCTCGGCGACGAGGCGACCCGCCCGGGGATCGGGCACGTCTCCCTCCTCGAGAAGCTCTTCCTCGCTGTCGGCCTCCTGGTCTTCCCGCTCGGCCTGGGCGTACGGGTCGATGTCCGGCTCTTCCTCGGCCAGCAGCATGTCCAGGGGCTCCCCGGCCCTTTCCTCGGCCTCCGTGGTCCCGTACTCGTCGCCCGGTGCCGATCGATCCGCCGGGATGATCCCTGTGTCGAGTGGGTCACCCGTCGGGTTGTCCTCCAGAGTGTCCTCGTCGCTGAGCTGATCGTCGCTTTCGGCCCCGATGGTCATCTCGTCTACCTGGTCGAGACCCGTGGGGTCGTCAGGCTCGTCGTAAGCCATATCGGGTGCTGTCTCCTCCGTGCCCGGTTAGGTATCCCGGACGTGTCGATACCTCGGATTGGAAAGGCTATACCCGCGATGACTTACTCGTTTCGCAGCCGCTGGCTACGGTCCTGCAGCTGGTCGATGAGCTCCGACGCCCGGGCCTTCGAAAGCCCCTCGGGCACCTCCTCGCCGGCCTCCCGCGCGAGAGTGCGCAGGTAGGATTCCTGCGGTCCGGTCATCGGCTCATCGCCGGTCGTCCAGTCTTCCGGATCCTTTTCCACCGGTCCATTACTCATGACATCTCCTCTCGAACTCAGGTTCGACTCCTACCCGCCGCGTCAGCCGTCAATCATCCGGCCCACCGCTCCTGCCCCTTGGGCTGTCCGTAATCCTCTTGGTCATTGGCCCCATAGGCCGCCCGATAGCGGGCAAGATCGCATCGACCGCGGTCCGCTCTGGGCGAGAGGCGACGAATGCGAACCTTTGGGGTCGAGGAAGAGCTGCTGCTCGTCGACCTGGATACCGGCGTGCCCGTGGCCCTGGCCGACCTGGTCACGCGCCCGGAATCGGGTGACGACCCACCCGATGATCCCGCCACGAACGAAGCCGCCCATCCGGCCAGCGTGAGCGTGGCCGTGGGTGTCCGGGACGCCCCGGTCCGGGACGGTGCGGCCAGTAAGGGCGGCCCGCCGCCCGCCACCGGACACGCCGACGAGAGCCCGGACGGCCGGAGCGGGCAGAGCGTGGTCGACGACCGGCCCGTGCACGAACTGCAGCGGGAGCAGATCGAGACGGATACCACCCCGTGCGCGTCGCTGGACGACCTCGCCGCCCAGCTGGTCGAGCGCCGCACCGCCGCCGCCCAGGCCGCGCACCGGATCGGCGCCGAGGTCGCGGCGCTGGCCACCTCACCGCTGCCGATCGAGCCGTCGGTCACCCTGGACGAGCGCTATGTGCGGATGGCCGAGCTGTACGCCATGACCGCGCATGAACAGCTCACCTGCGGCTGCCACGTGCACGTCAGCATCGACTCGGAAGAGGAAGGCGTCGCTGTCCTCGACGGCATCCGCCCCTGGCTGCCGCCCCTGCTCGCGCTGACCGCGAACTCCCCATTCTGGCAGGGCCGCGACACCGGCTACTCCAGCTACCGGCGGCAGGTGTGGGGCCGCTGGCCGTCGTCGGGGCCCACCGAGCTGTTCGGCACCCCGCAGGGATACCACGACACGGTCGACGCGATGATGGGCACCGGCACCCTGCTCGACGAGGGCATGGTCTACTTCGACGCGCGGCTGTCGCGGCATTACCCGACAGTCGAGCTCCGCGTCGGCGACGTATGTCTGCGTGTCAACGACGCCGTCCTGCTCGCGTCGCTGGCCCCGGCCCTGGTCGAGACGGCGTCCCGGGAATGGCGGCTGGGCAAACCGCCACCGCAGGTCCGGCTGGAGACGCTGCACCTGGCCTTCTGGCGAGCCAGCCGTTCCGGCCTGGAGGAGGACCTCGTGCACCCCGTTACCGGCCGGCCCGCTCCCGCCGGGGACGTCATCCGCGCCCTGCTGCGGCACATCGGCGACGCCCTCGCGGAGGCAGACGCCGAAGCGGGCCAGGGCGGCCTGAGCACCGACCTGATGCAGACTCTGCTGGCCCGGGGCAACGGCGCGGCGGGTGCACGAGAGCACCGGGGACATGGCCGCGGTGGTCCGCAACGCGGTCTCCCACACCCTCATCGTCGAGTAGACGCCGTCCAAGGGGCGCCGCCGCGGGAGTCGGCTGCGACCGGACGGCCGGCCCCCAGCTGCTACGTACTGCTCAGTCTGCCGTGGCCACGATGACGTCGGAGGCCTTGATGACGGCGGTAACCCTGCTGCCTTCTTCCAGGTCCAGCTCGCGGACGGCCTCGATGGTGATCGAGGCCACAAGGCGTACGCCGCCCGCGTCCATTTCGACGTTCGCGGTGGCCTGTCCGCCGTTGATCCCGGTGATCCGGGCCGGGATCTGATTCCTGGCGCTGAGCTTCATGAGTACTCCTCTGGTGGGCGATGATCAGCGGGCGGCCCCGCCTGTGCACCGTAGCCGATCACGGTTCCCCCAGCCGTAACGGCCGCGCCGGCCGCCGTGGAAGGCACCGCCGCGGGCCGTGGAAGGCACCGCCGCGGGCCGTGGGAGACGCTGCGGGGGAGGGGCGCCCGCCGGACCCGCCTACTGCTGCAGCCCCACCCGGCCGAACTCCTCGCCGCGTTCCAGCAGTTCCGCCGCGCCCCGGATGACACAGCGCAGCGGATCGTCCACCACGACGGTGGCGATGTCCGTGGTGGACTCGATCCTGCTGGCCAGGCCCGGCAGCAGGGCGCCGCCGCCCGCGAGGCGGATCTTGCCGCGCACCACGTCCTCGGCGATCCCCGGCGGGATGTCGGACAGGATCTCCTCGATCGAATGGATGATGGTCGCGACGGTATGTTCCAGTGCCTTGGCCACCAGCTTGCTCGGCACACGCTCGATCCGCGGCGTCCGCTGCGCAGTGTCGATGCCGACCGCTTCGGCCCAGCCGAGGAACCCGCCGCTGATGCCCAGCTCCATCTTCAGGCCGGCGGCCGCCTTCTGGCCGAGGATCAGCCCGAGTTCGGCCCGGGCCGCGTGTACGATCGCGTCGTCCATGGCGTTGCCGGCCAGCCGCAGCGACTGGGCCCGGACCACCCGCGCGCCCGAGACCACTGCGATCTCGGTGGTCCCGCCGCCCACGTCCACCACGAACGCACCCGTGCCCGCCGCCAGGTCGATGCCTGCCCCCGCGGCCGCGGCGACCGGCTCGTCCACCAGCCGGACCATCGCACGCGGCCGTCGCGCTTCGAGGGCGGCGGCCACCGACCGGCGTTCCACCCACGTCGCGCGGCTGGGCACTGCGACCAGTGCCCTCGGCCGCAACGGACCCGGGTGCCGGGTGGCCCGGTGCAGGAACCCGTTGAGCATGAGCGCGGTCGCGTTCAGGTCGGCGATGACCCCGTCCCGCAGCGGGTAGATGATCTCGATGTCCTCAGGTTCCTTGCCCGCCAGCGCGTCGGCCTGCGCGCCGACCGCGGCGACCTTCCCGGTCGTGGCGTCGATAGCGATCGCGGACGGCTCATCGATCACGAGTCCCCGGCCCGCGACCCAGATGAGTGTGCTCGCCGTGCCCAGATCGATCGCGATGCTTCCCCGCAAGCGCATGGTGCTCATCCTTCTATCAGAAACGCGGTATGCCCTACTTAGTATGGAGGGTGATCTCTGGACAGGATGTGCCCATTCAGAACCGGTGACCGGCCGGTCCCCGTCATTGCGCCGCCGGTCAGTCCTCTGCCGTGGCCGTCGGCCGCTCAGGGAGCGCGCCGGGGACCGCGCCCCGGCGCCTGCTCGGCTGGTCAGTTCTCCCGGGGAATGTTTTGACGTGGTGCCGGTGTTCCAGTGTATAGTCTTACCAGGCGAGGGGTTTCCGGAGAATACCGCCGAAGCTCGCCGGGGGATTCTCAGTACAGCTCCGCTAAGCCCGCAAAAGTTCCGGGCCGGCGTAGAGCAGATTTTCACCGGACAGCGCACCACCCAGGTGAGCTTCAGCCGCTGAGCCATTCGTTCCTGGCTCGTCTTCCTTGGCTCCAGGCCTGCTGAGGAGCCCCTTCCGCCTGCAGGCATGCCGCCGGGTTCCGCCAGCCTCGCTGCTGCCGTTATGGCGCAAAATTTCGTTTCCGGCCGCGCCGCTATTTAGTCGTGCCTGAATTCAGTCTTCCCCGAAAGGAAACACAATGGCTACACCTACCCAAACCGAGATCCCAGAGCTAAAAATCACGGCGGCAAAGATCCCAGCGCCGAAGATCACCGCGCCTTCGGCTCAGCAGAGCACGAAGCCCTCCGAGTCCGGCATGCTCCGCGCCGTCTCCGGCATTCTCGACGTCGGCGGTAACGGCAGCGCCTTCCTCCGCACGTCCGGCTTCCGGATCGGCCCGGATGATGTGTTCGTGCCGGCCGCGCTGATCAACCAGTACGCACTGCGGCGCGGCGACCAGATCGCCGGTGCCGCCCGCCAGCCCGGATCGCCTGCCCCGGCCCGCAACGGCCAGGCCCGTAACTCCCCCGCCCGCAACGGCCAGACCAGGAATCGCGACGCCCACCCCGCTTTGGCCCGGGTTGACACCGTGAACGGCCTGTCGGCCGCCCAGGCGCCCGGCCGTCCCGCGTTCGACACGCTGACCCCGCTGTACCCGGACCAGCGGATCCGCCTGGAAGCTGGCTCCGCCTCGGCCACCGCCCGGATCATCGACCTGGTCAGCCCTATCGGTCTCGGCCAGCGCGGCCTCATCGTCTCGCCGCCCAAGGCCGGCAAGACCTCGGTGCTCAAGGAGATCGCCGCCGCGATCAGCACGAGCCACCCCGAGGCGCACCTGATGATGGTGCTGGTCGGCGAGCGGCCCGAAGAGGTCACTGACATCCGCCGGTCGGTCCCCGGCGAGATCATCTACTCCACGTTCGACGACAGCGCCCAGGACCACATTATGGTGGCCGAGCTGGCCATCGAGCGCGCCAAGCGCCTCGTCGAGCTAGGACGTGATGTCGTCGTCCTGCTCGACTCGATCACCCGGCTCGCCCGCGCCTACAACATCGCCGCCCCGTCCACCAGCCGCATCCTGGCCGGCGGCGTCGCCGCCTCCGCCCTGCAGCCGCCCCGGAAGTTCCTCGGCGCGGCCCGCAACGTCGAGTTCGGCGGCTCCCTGACGATCCTGTCCACCGCGCTGATCGACACCGGCTCCCGGATGGACGACGTGTTCTTCGAGGAGTTCAAGGGCACCGGCAACATGGAACTGCGGCTCCGCCGCGACCTGGCTGAAAAGCGGCTGTTCCCGGCCGTCGACGTGGCTGCCTCCGGCACCCGTCATGACGAACTCCTGCTGCCGCCGGACGAGTACGCCGCGTCCGGTGAGCTGCGCCGCGGCCTGTCCGGCCTGGAGGCGTCGCAGGCCCTCGACCTGCTCCTGGACCGGACCCGCGAGACGGCCACCAACGCCGAATTTCTCCGCCAGATCCAGGGCACCAGTCCCTCGGCCCGCCGCTAGCGCACTCCGCGCGGGCGGAATTGCACGCTGATCCGCGGCCCCAACGTATGGGCCGTCTTCGGTATGGCGTGCTCCCAGGTCCGCTGGCAACTGCCGCCCATGACGAGCAGATCGCCATGCCCGAGCTCGAAGCGCAGCGCGGCACCGCCGCCGCGCGGCCGCAGCGCCAGCACTCGCGGCGCTCCCAGCGACACGATCGCCACCATCGTGTCCTCGTTGCTTCCCCGCCCGATCGTGTCACCGTGCCAGGCCACGCTATCCCGGCCGTCCCGGTACAGGCACAGCCCGGCGGTGACGAATCGCTCGCCCAGCTCCGCCGCGTAGTGCGCGTTCAGCGCCTCCCCCGCCTCCTCCAGCGCCGAATCGGGCAGCGGCTCTTCTTCGCCGTAGAAGCACAGCAGCCGCGGGACGTCGACGACCCGGTCGTACATCTGGCGTCTTTCCGCGCGCCAGGGCACCTCATCCACCAGCCGACCGAACAGGTCGGCGGCCCCGGCCAGCCAGCCTGGCCGCACGTCCACCCAAGCGCCGCGGCTCAGTGGCCTGCGGGTGATGAACTTCCCCAGCGGGCCCGGGCGCGACTGCTCAGCCAGATCGAGCAGGGAGCCCTGGAACGAAGCTGTCATGATCCGAGCATAAGCGACGTTTCAAAATTGTGTTCGATTAGGTGGCCAGGTGAGCGGTGTCGCCGACCATGGCCGACGGGTCGACGATCCGGTCGAAATCCGCTGCGCTGATCTCGCCACTGGCCAGTGCGGCGTCCCGCAGGGTCGTCCCCTCCTCGCTGGCCTGGTGCGCGATCGCGGCCGCCTTGTCGTAGCCCAGCACCGGTGACAGCGCGGTGACCAGCATCAGCGACTGGTCGAGGTCCCGGGTGATCTGGCCCTGGTTGAGCTCGATG
>Ga0182016_10001596_pt1 | contig 27616 bp, 23 predicted proteins | sample 712S2MmetaG_FD_120491 | JGI IMG/M metagenome (GOLD analysis project Ga0182016, IMG submission 120491) | Permafrost microbial communities from Stordalen Mire, Sweden - 712S2M metaG | ecosystem: Environmental > Terrestrial > Soil > Wetlands > Permafrost | place: Sweden: Stordalen | collected...
ATGCAGCCGCGTCATGCCTTCCGCGTCGCCCTTACCGAACGGCTCCTCGCAGAGCGTGACCAGCGCGGCGCCGTCGGCGAGCGCTTCGACTTCCACGTCGGCGGGATATTTCGCGCGCGCGGCGAGATCGGGCGGAAAGTAGGTGATCCAGCCGATCCAAGGTCGAAGCGGTCGTTCGCTACCGGCCATAATCGAATCGGCGATCTTGGGGCGAGCGCGGGCATACGGAGCGAGCTTCGCAGCGCGCTCTGGGTCGCGGATCCTGGGCAGATCGTAGAAAGAAAACTCCGCGCACATTTCCGCCGGGTCCCAAATGTCGCGCGCGAATCTCATCAACGGCCGCAATTCCGAGGCGCGCCACGGCCGTCCGGAGGTCGGTCGCAACTCCGAGAGCTGCATGAAGACGTGGTTCGGATAGATGGACGCACGCTTACCGAAGGCCCCGACGTTGCATCGAGTGCCCGCGGTGCTTGATTTGTGGAAATCATAGGGCGGCGCCCCAGCGTGTCCTCCCCAGACATAGCTCCCCAGCTCTGGCCAAGGACCAGGGGGCACTTCCTGCTGGGCCACGTTGTCGATCAAAAGTTGCTTCGCCGCAGCTTCAGTGAGGGGGACGGGAACCGTCTCCTTCTTGGTCTTCGGCGACTCCAGCCAGCTTCGATAGATCGGGTCGAAGTCCGGCAGGCCGTTGACAAACCGCGAGAGCCGGCGCGCGTCGTCGGCATGCGAAAGGTCGCGCGGCTCCCACCAAAGTTTGAGCGCCAGATCGCTCATCACAGACCTCCGCTCAGTTCGGATCGTAATCGACCGACAGGTTTTCAAACGGCAGATCGGCCGCGATTTTCGTTAGTCCCCGATAGGTTTTCTCGGTTTGCGCGTGCCATACGACAAGGCGGCCCGCGGCGAGCGCCGCTTCCGCTTGCGCAGCCATCTGAAATATCGGGTTATTCTCCGGGTAGACCCAACTGTACAACACATCGTTCGCGTCAAACAGGTGGTCGATGTTCGCCTTGGCTTCGAGGAGGAATCCCGTTTCCGGATCGCAGCCGTCGAATCTGACGATCCCGAGAACGATCGCCCACCCGTAAGGCAGTCCGCTGACGTATTCCTGATAGGCAATCGAATTGGCTGAATCCGTCGTCCGCGGCTCGGGCGATGGGTCGGGGCAGAGTTTAGGCTCGCGATCGTCGCCGATCGGCGTTGCGGCCGGTTCGCCATGCTCGCGACGGAAGTCGGCAACCGCGCGGTCGAGGGCGTCGACCGAGGCGACCAAGGTCTCTCGCCCGTCGGGGCCGCTGACGACCCTGGCGATGGCACGGCGGTCGCGGTCAAAGACAAGGCCGTTTGGCGCCGCGCCACCGACGGCGAGCGTTCGCCACTGGCCGTCGACGAGGACGTTGAGGGTGACCGCCGTTGCGGTTTCGTCGTGCGCCCAGCGATAGGTGATGTCGGGACGGCCGGGGATGCGGCCCTCCTCGACGAGCCGGTTGTCGCTCGGCACGAAGATCGCGTCGAACAGGATCGTCGCGGCGGAGAAGCGCGCCGCCAGCATCGCCAGCCCGCGCAGCGCAGTCGCCGACAAGTCTTCGGCGAGCAACGGATCGACGCTGGCCGCCGGCGCAGAGGCGACGAAGGCCAGCGCCGCGCCGCCGCGCGACGGGTCGACTGGCGCAGGGTTGGCGTCTGGCTTCGGCGCGTCTGCGCCCGGCGCGCCCTGCGTGGACGCGAACCAGCCGGGATTCGGCGGCGCGCCGGCTCGCGGGTGCTTGTCGTCCCAGTCGGCGTCCGCTTTCAGGAGGCCGCCCACCACTAGTCCATCGACGAGACGGCGCTTTTCCAAGCCGTCGGCGTGGCCGCTTGCGGATGCGGGAGGGTCGGGAAAACGCAACAGCAAGGCGCCGATCTGGGCGCGGGCGAGTTCCCCGTTCGTCAGTGCGGCGGCGACCGCGTCGAGCGCCCGGCCTTTGCGTTCGCAGTCGAGCGGGAGGCCATAGAGCTTGGAGAGTTCGCGGTTGAGCTCGCTCCCATCGCGCCGCGTCCACGAGCCTTTCGCGTCGCGCGCGAGCAGCGCGACGCCTCCGACCCGCAATCCATCCGCGTCGCATTCAATCGCGCCGGAGTGCAGCCGGAAGGTGCGCGCGAACGACAGACCGCCCATCTCGTGCTTCCCTGATGTTCTGAAATTCAGTAGAACATAAAGGGAACAAGAGGGCAAGCTTTACGTCGCGCCCCTCCTGCGGCGCCTTTTCGCAGCGGCAGGAGCGCTACGGCGTTGGGCCGATGGACCGGTTGAATGGAATTCAAGGCCACAGCGATAATTGTGGATCGGGAAACTTAAACGCGTACCATATGTAAAAATATCCGCCCACCCGAGGGCGGTCCGTCGCGCGGCGGTAAAATTCCTCGCAAGCGCATGAAAAGAGGCCGACGGGCCGGAAAATGGCGCCCCCCCCCCGTGACGGCGTCCGATTTCGAGCGCGCCGTCTACGATTCGCCGCCGCCGAGCAGCCCGCCGAGCAGGCCGCCCGCCGCGCCCAGCGCCGCGCCGGCGGCGAGGCCGCCCGCGGCCGAATTGGCGCCGCTGTTCGAGCCGGCGCGGGGAAGGTAGCGGCCGATCTCCTCGGCGAGGTTGAGGATCGGCATGCTCTGCAGCCAGATGTGGCCGGGGCCGGTCAGCGTGGCGAGGAACAGGCCTTCGCCGCCGAACAGGATGTTCTTGAAGCCCTTGACCATCTGGATGTCGAAGCCGACGCTCGGCTCGATCACGCCGACATGGCCGGCATGGACGAGCAGCCGTTCGCCGGGCTCGAGGTCGCGCTCGACCAGCTCGCCGGAAAGGTCGAGCCAGACGACGCCGGGCCCGGTCACCTTCTGCAGGATGAAGCCCTCGCCGCCGAAGAAGCCGGCGCCGAGACGTTGTTGCCAGGCGATTTCCAGCGTCACCGATTTCTGCGCGACCAGAAAGGTCTCCTTGCGGCAGATCAGCGACTGGCCGGGCTGCAACAGCGCCGGGACGATCGTGCCGGGAAAGCGCGGCGCGAAGGCGACGTGGCCGGCGCCGGTCGCAGTGAAGTCGGTGACGAACAGCGAGCCGCCGCCGAAGCTGCGCCTGAGCCCGGCGAGCAGGCCGCCGCCGGTGTGGGTGTCCATCGTCACCTGGTCGTTCATCCAAGCCATGGTGTTGGTCTGGCTGTAGACCGTCTCGCCCGGGGCGAGGTCGATCGCCACCGTCTGCATCACCGTTCCGGAGATCTGGTACTGCATTGACGTCCTCGTGGGGTCAGCGGTCAGCCGCGGCCGATATGTCGAGCTTGGCGGCAATTTCGCTCGGGTCGCCCGCCGCGAAAATATCGCTCGCCTTCAACGGGCCGCCTTTGGCCTTGAGGCTGAGCGTCAGGGTGTTCGGCCGGGCGATGAATTTTTGCAGTTCGGCCGCCAACGCCAGGCTCGCCGGGCCGCCGCCGAGCGTCGTCGTCGCCGTCCGGCCGACGAGCGCCGACCATTGCTCGCGCAGCTTGTCGGGCGAGAGGCCGAGCTCTTTGGCGTAATAGGCGAGCGCCTTGTCGAACAGCCCGGCGTTGGCGAGCTTGAGCGCGAAAGAAGCGACGCCGGCGTCGAACAGGGCTTGCATGCGCTCGCCGCCGTCGGCGCCGAACAGCGACGGCGCGACGTCGGCGAAATTGGCGTCGAGCGCGAGCGAGCCCATGCCGACGCCGTCGATGCTGAGGTTTTCAAGCGCGAGCGTCTTGGCGTCCGCCTGGTATTCGGCGTCGAGGGCGATCGTGAGCTCGACTTTGGAATAGCCGAGGCTGGCGAGGCCCTTGCCGGCCTCGGAGCCGGGCGAGGGCTCGACGACGGCGGCGGCGATCTTCATCTTGCCCCGCTTGATCGCGTCGCCGGCGTAATCGTCGTGAAGCGCGATCGAGCCGATGGCGATGTGGATGGACTGGCCCGGCGCCTCGCCAGGGTCCGGGCCGACAACCTCGAGCCCGGCGAGCGTCAGCCCGCCGAGACGAGCCGGCCTCGCCCGATCGCCGTCGCCGGCGAGCAGCGGCGCGACGTCGAGACCGTCGATATGCAGCGCGCCGCACTTGATCGTCAGCGGGCCGTCCTTGTCGGTTCCGGCCGCGTCGAACCCGGCGAGGTCGAGGCTGTCAATTCGGCCGGCGTCGACGTGGTCCGCTGTCAATCCGGCGAGGTGGATTTTCGATCCGTCGGCGCCGAGGATGTCGACCGACGGGATCGAAATCCTGTCCGCCTCGAATTTCTGCGCCAGCGCCCGGTCGTCGTCGGCTGGCGAGTCGGGCGTCAGCAGCCGGATGATCTCGTCCCTGGTGAGATTGGTGTTGACGAAATCCAGGCGGGCGATGGCGAAGGCGTCGCCGTCGAGGGATTTGAACGCCAGGTTGTCGATGACCAGGTCCTCGGCGGCGGCGGGCGCGGCGAGGGCGGCGAGGAGCGCGGCGGCCGCCAACCAGGCGAGCGCGCGTCCAGCGCTGCGGCGCGCCGGCGCATTCTGCATCCGCGCCATGTCTATTCCCCCTGGCCTCCGCGCCGCGCACGAGGCGCCGGAAAGCCGGGCGAAGATCGCCCAGGAAGCGACGTTTGGCAACGCGCCGCTCCGGGATTGCGCCGGCGCGGACAAAATCAGTTTAGAGGCTCTTGAAAAAAATGTAGCATAGGCTACATTCGTAGGGCCACTCGGAGACGAACGCATGAGCGACGCAGGCGCGACCCTCAACCTAAGCGACCGCACGGCGTTGGAAATCCGCGAGGTTTTCGCCGGGCGGCGGCGTGGCATGGGGTCGGCGCTGCTGTTCGCCGGCCCGGCGGTGATCGCCTCGATCGCCTATATGGACCCAGGCAATTTCGCCACCAACATCCAGGCCGGCGCGCGCTACGGCTACTCGTTGCTGTGGGTGGCGCTGGCGGCGAACCTCGTCGCCATGCTGTTTCAGGGCCTGTCGGCCAAGCTCGGCATCGTCACCGGCCGCAACCTCGCGGAATTGTGCCGCGAGGAGTTCCGCACGCCGGTCGTGATCGCGCTGTGGATCGCCAGCGAGATCGCCGCCATGGCGACCGATCTCGCCGAATTCCTCGGCGGCGCCATCGGTCTGTCGTTGCTGTTCCACGTGCCGCTGCTGGTCGGCATGGTCGTCACCGGGATCGTGACCTACGGCGTGCTGATGTTCGAGCGCAGCGGCTTCCGTCCGATCGAGCTCATCATCGGCGGCCTGGTGGCGGCGATCAGCCTCTGCTACCTCGCCGAGATGTTCATCGCGCCGGTCGACTGGGGCGCAGCGGCGACGGGCTCGCTGCTGCCGCAGCTTCCCGATGCTGCAGCCCTGACGATCGCGGTCGGAATCATCGGCGCGACCGTGATGCCGCATGCGATCTATCTCCATTCGGGCCTGACCCAGAACCGCGCCCCGGCGCGCAACGACCGCGAGCGTCGGACGCTGCTGCGGTTCTCCAATCGCGAGGTCGTGGTCGCGCTCGCCGTCGCGGGGCTCGTCAACATGGCGATGGTGATGATGGCGTCGGCCGCCTTCCACAACGGCCACAGCGACGTCGCCGAGATCGAGACCGCCTACCACACCCTGACGCCGCTGCTCGGTGGCGCCGCAGCGGCGGTGTTCCTCATCTCGCTGCTCGCCTCCGGCGTGTCGAGTTCGGTGGTCGGCACCATGGCTGGCCAGATCGTCATGCAGGGTTTCGTCGGCTTCCGCATCCCGTTGTGGGTTCGCCGGCTGGTGACGATGGTTCCCGCCTTCGTCGTCGTCGCGTTGGGGGTCAACGCCACCAATGCGCTGGTCGTCAGCCAGGTGGTGCTGAGCCTGGTGCTGCCGCTGCCGATGATCTCGCTGGTGATGTTCACCCGCCGCCGCGACATCATGGGAGCGTTCGTCAACAGCCGCCTGACCGACGCGGCGGCGATCGTCGCGACCGCGTTGATCCTCGCGCTCAATCTCGTTCTGCTGCTGCAGACCTTCGGCGTCGACATTCCGTTCCTGCCCGCGAGCTGATATCGAGCCAGGACAGGCGAACTGCGCGCTGCGGGTCTCCCTTGAAAATGGCGTGGGCCCCGGCGCGCTCAGGCGTCACGGGGCCCTGTTTCGCGTTGCGAAACGGTTGGGGATTTTACCTGTCAGTAGCGGCCCGACTTCCACTTGGCCTTCGTGTCGTCGGCCGCTCGGTTGATCTCGAATTTTTGTCGGCGCCGCTCGCCTCGGCGTGTGGGACGAAACGGCGGTGATCTCGACGCTGTCGAGATCAGCTATCCTTGCCCGGCGGAGTCATGGTTACCTCCGATCTCTCGCACGGGCCTCGTCCGAGGCCCGTCGCCTCGGCTGTCGGGATCGCTCGCGCGGAATCCCAGCCGCGTCTGAAGAGTCCGCCCGGCCGGCGGCGCTGTCAAGTTACAAAGGGTCGGTTCGACGCTCATCGACGGCGCCGCCGTCGCGGGATCAGCGCGCGGGAAAGCACGGCTCCGCCGCCTCGGCGGCCGCGATCGCAGTCATGTTGACGATGCCGCGCGCGGTCACCGACGGGGTCAGCACATGGGCCGGCTTGGCCGGTCCGATCAGGATCGGCCCGACCGGTAGCGCGTCGGCGATCACACGCGTGAGCTGAAGCGCCGTGCTGCCGGCGTCGAGATTGGGGAAAATCAGCACATTCGCTTCGCCGCTGAGCTTGCAGTCGACGATCACGCGCGCGCGCGCCACCAGCGACAGCGCGGTGTCGGCCTGCATCTCGCCGTCGATCTCGAAGTCAGGATTGCGGTTGGCGACCAGCCTCAGCGCCTCGCGCATCTTTCGCGCCGAAGGGTTGTCGACGGAGCCGAAGTCGGAATGCGAGACGAGCGCGATCTTCGGCGTCATGCCGAAGCGCCGCACATGATCGGCGCAGGCGAAGGCGAGATCGGCGATCTCGAGCGCGGTCGGGTCGTAGCGTACGTGGGTGTCGGCGAGGAAATAGACGCCGGTCGGCGCGATCACCATCGACAGCGCGGCGAAGTCGGTCGCGCCCGCCGCGAGGCCGACGATGTCCTTGATGTGCTTGAGACGCTGCGCGAAGCGGCCTTCGAGGCCGCAGATCAGCGCATCCGCTTCGCCGCGATGGAGCGCCAGCGCACCGATCACCGTCGTGTTGGTGCGCACCAGCGTGCGCGCCGCATCAGGCGTGACGCCCTTGCGCCCAGCCACTTTGAGATAGGTCGCGACGTAGTCGCGGTAGCGCGGATCGCTCTGAGGATCGATGTTCTCGAAATCCTCGCCGAGCGTCATGCGCAGGCCGTAGCGGCGGATGCGCTCGCGGATCACGTCCGGGCGGCCGATCAGCACCGGCTCGGCGAGCCGCTCCTCGAGCACCACCTGGGTCGCCCGCAGCACGCGCTCGTCTTCGCCCTCGGCGTAGATCACCCGCTTGCGCGCGGCGCGCGCCTTGGCGAACAGCGGCTTCATCATCAGGCCGGGGCGGAAGACGAAGCGCGACAGGCGGTCGGCGTAGGCGTCGAAATCGGCGATCGGCCGCCGCGCCACGCCGCTCTCCATCGCCGCCTGCGCCACCGCCGGAGCGATGCGCATGATCAACCGCGGGTCGAACGGGCTGGGGATCAGCGACGCGCGGCCGAACGGCGCCGCTTCGCCGCCATAGGCGCGCGCGACGACCTCGGAGGGCGCTTCGCGCGCCAGTTCCGCGATCGCCTTTACCGCCGCGTGCTTCATCGCCTCGTTGATCTCGGTCGCGCCGACGTCGAGCGCGCCGCGGAAGATGTAAGGGAAGCAGAGGACGTTGTTGACCTGGTTGGGATAGTCGGAGCGGCCGGTGCAGATCATCGCGTCGGGCCGCGCCGCTTGCGCGACTTCGGGCATGATCTCGGGAACCGGATTGGCGAGCGCCATGATCAGCGGATCGCGCGCCATGCGCTTGACGTGTTCGGGCTTCAGCGCGCCGCCGGCCGAAAGGCCGAGAAACACGTCGGCGCCGTCGATGACGTCGGCGAGCGCGCGCGCCTTCGTCTCCTGCGCATAGGCCGCCTTCCAGCGGTCCATCAGGGTCTCGCGGCCCTTGTAGACCACGCCCTCGATGTCGCAGACGAAGATGGCCTCGCGCCTGGCGCCGAGCGACACGAGCAGGTTGAGCGAGGCGAGCGCCGCCGCGCCGGCGCCAGAGCAGACGATCTTCACGGCGTCGATGCGCTTGCCGGCGAGTTCGAGCGCGTTGGAGATCGCCGCCGAGACGATGATCGCGGTGCCGTGCTGGTCGTCGTGGAACACGGGAATGCCCATGCGGGCCTTCGCCTTCTCCTCGACCTCGAAGCATTCGGGACCCTTGATGTCCTCGAGGTTGATCCCGCCGAAGGTCGGCTCGAGCGCGACGATGATGTCGACCAGCTTGTCGACGTCGGTCTCGTTGACCTCGATGTCGAACACGTCGACGCCGGCGAACTTCTTGAACAGGACGGCCTTGCCTTCCATCACCGGCTTGCCGGCGAGCGGGCCGATCGCGCCGAGGCCGAGCACAGCGGTGCCGTTGGTCAGCACGGCCACGAGGTTCTGGCGCGTCGTCAGTTCGGCGGCTTCGTCGGGATTGGCGACGATCGCCTGGCAGGCGAAGGCGACGCCCGGCGAATAGGCGAGCGCGAGGTCGCGCTGGTTGCCGAGCGGCTTGGTCGCCGCGATCTCGAGTTTTCCCGGGCGCGGCAGGCGATGATAGTGCAACGCGTCCGATTGCAGGACGGTCGCGCTCTCCGTGGTCATGGCGTCTCCTCCGCCGGATGGGCGCCGACTTTTGCCGCAAGCGCCGCGGGAAGCAAGCGCCTTGGCGCCCGTCTTTCGTCGATTGGCGCGCGGTTCGCCGCGACGGCGCGAGACAAGACCAAGGCGAATCGCTAGTCTGGAAATCATAAAAATAAGGCTTTCGGGGGAGCGTTCATGGGCAGAATATTGGTGGTGGGCGGCGGCGGCTTCATCGGCCGGCGCGTCGTCGCGGCGCTGGCGGAGGCGGGAGAAGCGGCGGCGGCGCCGAGCCGCGACGTCTTCGACATCGCTCAGGGCGCGACGTCGGCGCTCGCCGAGCAGCTCTCCGGCATCGAAGTCGTGATTAATTGCGCCGGGCAGGGGCGCGACGCGCGGGTCGACAATCTGCGCGCCGCGCATGTCGACGGGCCGACCCAGCTCGCCGCCGCGTGCAAGCTCGCCGGCGTGCGCCGCCTCGTCCATGTTTCCGCGCTCGGCGCCGCGCCAGACGATCCTTCGCGCCTGCTCGCCAGCAAGGGCGAGGGCGAAGCGGCGCTCGGCCAAGTCGAGGGGCTGGAGATCTGTTTGGTGCGGCCGTCGCTGGCGCTCGGGGCGGGCGGGGCGGTCGGCGACTTCTTCGCCGCGCTCGCCGCGCTGCCGCTGCCGCCGCGGCTCGGGCCGGGAAGCTGGCGCGTGCAGCCGCTGCACGTCGACGAACTCGCGGCGCTGATCGCCAGGCTCGCGCTCGCGCCGGAGGTTCCGCCGAGCGTCGAGGCGGTCGGTTCCGAAGCGATGACGACCGACGACCTCGAGCGCGATCTGCGCGCCTGGCTCGGCCTCGGCCCGGCCAGCTTCCTGCCGCTGCCGCGCTTCGCGCTGGCGGCGCTGGCCTGGGCGAACGAGATCGTCGAGGTCGGCCCCGGCGACCGCGAGCTGGTCGCGGCGCTCGAACGCGGCAATGTCGGCGATCCGGCCGGCGCGGCCGCTGTGCTCGGCCGGCCGCCGCGCTCGCTCGGTGCAAGCCTGGCGCGCGCACCGGCGACGATCGCCGACCTGTGGCGGGCGCGGCTCTATTTCGTCCAGCCGTTGCTGCGCCTCGCGATCGCGCTGTTGTGGCTGGGCACTGGCGCCGTGTCGTTCGGGCTCTTTCCGGTCGCCGAGTCCTACGTCATGCTCGCCGAGGCCGGCGTGCGCGGACCGTTCGCCGATCTCGCGCTGTTCGGCGGCGCGGCGGTCAATCTCGTGCTCGGCGCGATGATGCTGGTCAATTGGCGGGTCACGACGGCCGGCCTCGTCATGCTGGCGCTGCTGATTGTCTATTCGCTGGCGGGCCTGACGCTGCCGACCGACTATTGGCTGAACCCGTTTGCGCCGATCCTCAAGAACCTGCCGATCGCCGCGGCGCTGATCGCGCTGATCGCGATGGAGAAGCCGCGGCGGCGGCGCGCGCCCTAGCTCGCGATCTCGACCTCCGCCTCGATCTCGACCGGCGTATTGAACGGCAGGCCCGCCATGCCCACGGCGGAACGGGCGTGCGCGCCGATTTCGGGACCGTAGAGCTCGAGCATCAGGTCGGAAAATCCGTTGATCACGCTCGGCATGTCGACGAAGCCGGGCGCGACGTTGACCATGCCGAAGACCCGCGTCCAGGCGCGGACGCGATCGAGGTCGTCGATCGCCCGCTTGAGGCTCGCCAGCACCGCCAGGCCGGTCAATCGCGCCGCCGTATAGGCTTCGGCGGCGCTGACTTCGCGGCCGACCTTGCCGAGCGGCGGGGCGAGCGAGCCATCGGGCCTGAGCGGCCCGTGGCCGGCGATCAGCACGCGCTGGCCGACGATGCGCGCCATCGTGAACGGCAGCCGCCCGGCCGGCGGCTTGAGCGGCGCGGGCAGGACAAGGCCCAATTCGCCCAGGCGCTGCTCGATGCGGGCCATGTCGAACCTCCTGCCGGCTTCGCCGATCTCGGCGCGAGCGCGCCCGACGTCAGTTTGGCGTGGCCTGGCTCATGGAGCCGATCGGCTGCGGCGGCGCGAGCGCCGCCTGCGCCGTCGATAGCGTGGCCGCCGCGGGCGCAGGGGCCGCTGCGGTTTCCGAAGCCTCCGGCTGCGGCCCTTTGAGGAACGCCTGCCACTGCTTCTGATCGCCGTAGAACGCGTTGCGGTCGACTTCGCCGTCGATGCCCGGCACGGCGCCGTTGGCTTGGTACTGCCAGAACTGCCAGTCGCGGTCGCTGTAGCGCATCGCTGGATTGTGCTTGGTCGAGCGCACCCAGATCGGATACTCGGCGAAGACGCCGCCGGCGAGGATCGCGTTGTAGAATTCGAGATTGGTGTAGATGATCGGCCGCTTGCCGTAATGGCGCTCCATCTCGTCGAGCACCACTTTCATGTCGGCGATCGCCTGGTCGCGCTCGAGGCGGCGGCGACAGGTGCGCGAGTCGGGCGTCGGCTCGACGTCGAGCACCGGCGGCAGCGCGTCGGCCTCGACCGGCACGTTCTCCTCGAACCAGGTCGCCTCCTCGATCGGCTTCCGGCACCAGTACATGAAGTGATAGGCGCCATGCGCGACGCCGGCGAGCTTGGCGCCCTGCCAGTTGGCCTGGAAGCGCTCGTCGAGATGATCGCCGCCCTCCGTCGCCTTGATCCAGGCGAACTTGACGCCCGAGCTGGCGACCGCGTTCCAGTCGATCACGCCCTGGTACTTGGAGACGTCGATGCCGTGGATCGGATAGTCGGTCGGCTTGGGATAGCTGTCGTCGAAGCCCACCGTCTCCGGGCTGCCGCAAGCGGCCAGCGCCAAGGCGAACGCCGCCATCCATCCGAGATGGGCGAACAGGCGCAAGGGATGGCGATCGGATTGGGTCATCGGCTCAGAGGGGAACTATACGCGAGTCGGCTGACGAATGGCTTATGCAGGCCGCGCCAGCGGTTTAGCGCAAACTAGGGTGGTCGGGGTAACGATTCGTTAAAGCCAGCGCCCTGGCCGGTCGTGGACCTCGCGCAAGGTTAACGCAAGGGCGGCGCGGGCGGCGCGCCTGACGGGGCGGACGGTCGCGCCGGACATTGATTTTTCGTCGTCCGCGGCGGGAGGGCGGCGAGGGCCTTGACCGTCGCCGGCTCGGCGCGGCAAGCACGAGGCGATGGCCTTTTCCCGCTTCGCCGCTCTCGCCCTGGCGCTGGCTGCGACCTCCGCCGCCGCGGCGGCGGAATGTGGACCCGACAAGCTCGGCACGTCGCGAATCGCCGAGGTCGGGACCAAGGGCGGGCTGCTGGTCGGGCTCAAGACCTATCCGGCGGCGATCCCGCTCGCCGACCACGAGGTGATCCTCACTTTCGACGACGGCCCCGACGAACGCACGACGCCCCTGGTGCTGAAGGCGCTCGCCGACCAGTGCGTGCGCGCAACCTTCTTCGCCATCGGCCGCAAGGTCGAGGCGCTGCCGGCGCTGGCGCGGCGCGAGGTGGAGGAGGGCCACAACGTCGCCCACCACACCTACACCCACCCCCAGCCGACGCTGACCTTCATGACCGAGTCGGCGGCGCGCGCCGACATCCTCAAGGGCATGATCGCGGTCGAGCGCGACGCCTACGGCCAGGACTTCTCCGCCGGCGAGCCGACCGACCTCGGCAAGCTCGAGCTGCACGCGCCGTTCTTCCGTTTCCCCGGCTTCGCCGACACCGCGGATCTTCGGACCTGGTTCGCCGACAACAATGTCGCGATCTTCGGCACGGATCTGTGGGCCTCCGACTGGATTCCGATGACGCCCGGCGAAGAGCTGAAGCTGATCATGGGCCGGCTGGAGAAGGCGGGGCGGGGCATGCTGCTGTTCCACGACAACCGGCCATGGACGGCGGCGATGATGCCGGCCTTTCTCGCCGAGCTGAAGAAGCGCGGCTATCGCGTCGTCCACGTCGTCGCCGGGCCGGGGACCGGGCCGACGGTTGCCGCGCCCCCCGGCTGGATCTCCGAGACCGGCCGCGTCACCGGCGCGCTGAAGCCGCGCTTCGACAACAGCGCCGCGCCCGCGCCGGGGCCGTTCGCTGTCAAGCCGGCGCCGGTCGAGTAGGGCGCGGGCGCCCGCGCCGGTCGCCTCGGCGAAACGAAGCGAAACCAAACGAAACGTCGACGAAACGAGACGCATCGTTTTCGGCCGCTTTGGACCGCCAAACGCAGTCGCGGCGAAGCTCGCGGCTTCGCGGTCTGTAGGGATTTCAAGGGCTTGGCCCATGTTTCATTTCGCTGCGCAGATCGCCTCGCCGCGGCTTGGCTTCTGGATTGACAAACACGGATTATAAGATGGATTCTGCCGAACAGAAAGACAATGTCGTCAGCTAGCGGCGCCGGCGGGCTCTGGCTCGCAGCGCTGTCGCTCGCGGCGACGATCGCGACCCCGCGCAGTCCATGGCGTTGGACTTTGGTCCGTCGCCTGGACTCAGCTCAAGGCGTGCGCCGGTCGGTCGCCGCCGCTTTGAGCGATGGCCTCGACTCGGCGGCCCGAGCGCTCAGTGCGTGGGCGCCGTCAGCGCGTTCCAGGCCGCGAGCGAATCCATGTAGTCCCGCCAGCGCGCGATCTTGCGGTCTTCGATCCTGATGATCGAGCAGAACCGATTGTTGTATTTCACCCGCGTCCCGAGAATCGTTCCATGGACTTCGTATTCGATGACGACGACGCGGCCGTCGTCGGCGGTGTGGACGACGAGCTTGTCGGCGGATTGAAGCGCGATGGCGTCGACATAGCCGAGGAACCGGGCCATCAGCTCGGCTCGCCCCTTGATGACGCGCGGCCAACCCGGGACGTCGTAAAGCACCTCGTAGACCACCTTCTCGGCGACGACGTCGAAGAAGTGCTCGCCGTCGACCAGCTCGCCCAGCGCCCCACGGACCAGATCGAAATAGGGGGCGGCGGGCTGGTAGGCGGCGTATTTCGATTTCGGCATTCCCCGGTCTCCAGGCTCTCGCTGCGCAGCCGGCCGCTTCATGAGGCGAGTAGGTGTGCGGCGATCTCGCGCAGGTGGGGCGCGCGGCGGTGCTCGAACAGGTAGACGCCCTGCCAGGTTCCCAGCGCCAACCGGCCTTCGACGATCGGGATCGACAGGCTGACGGCGGTCAGCGCGGCGCGGATATGGGCGGGCATGTCGTCTGGCCCCTCGTCGTCGTGGGAATAGCGGCCCTTGTCCTCGGGCGCGAGCGCCTCGAAGTACGCCTCGAGATCGTCGCGCACCGCCGGCGCCGCGTTCTCCTGGATCAGCAGCGACGCCGAGGTGTGGCGGCAGAAGAGGGTGAGTAGCCCGGTGTCGAGCTGATGCGCGTCGACCCACTCGACGAGATCGCCGGTGAATTCATAGAGCCCGCGGCCGCGGGTCCGGACCCGGAGGATGGTGGCGAACTGGCTCACGGGTCCGTTGTACAGGGAAGGCGCGGGCGCGCAAACAGGGCGCCGGACGACCACGCCGGCGTGTGCCGCCGACTCCAGGAAGGGGCGCGCCGAGCGAACGCATACGCACATCCTTTCTGCGATGGGGTTCGAGGCGTCTCGCGCAGGAAAAGCGAGCGGATCGGTCGGAGGCGATGGAAGGCGAAGTCGCCGAAACGAGGAGGGCGGTCGCCGCCCCGTCGGCCATTCTCTCAGAGCTTCGCGGGACGCAGACAGGGGAGCGCTGCTTGGGAACAGTCACGCTCTGTGACGCGACGAACGGCCGACCGAAGCTGCCCAATGTCACGCCGTTTGAACGCCGCCTATTGACAAACAATCGCTCGGACTTAAGCTCGGCGCCCAGGTGATGGAGTTCGCCTTTTAACCGCCCTCGGGGCTGATGACTCCTTGTTCGCGCCGTTGGCGAAAAGGGGGTCGTTTGGCTGGCTGGGGGTTATTCGTATGTCGTGAGCATCAGGCTCTTTCCGTTGCGCGGTCTTCGGATCGCGGGCGGTGACGATGCGCGACATCCTGCTCCAGATCGCTCAGGTGCTGACGGTGCTGACGCTGGCGCCGTTGCTCCAAGGCTTGATCGTGCAGTTCGAGGAGCGCGTGCAACGCGCGCAAGGGCCGGGGATCTTCCAGCCCTATCGCGATCTCTGGAAGCTCTTTCACAAGCAGATCGTCGCGCCGCAAACGGCTTCGTGGATCTATTGGATCACGCCCGTCGTCGCCTTCACATGCATGTTGACGGTGCCGATCCTGATTCCCGTTCTCACCAACTTTCCGCTGCCGTTGTCCGACATGGGCGACATTCTCGGCGGCGGCCTCATCCTCACGCTCGGCTCGTTCATGATCGTTCTGGCCGGCCTGGACACGGCCAGCGCTTACGGCGGGATTGGCTCGAGTCGCGCCGTCATGGTTTCGATTCTCGCCGAGCCGACGCTCATCCTCGTCTTCGTCGGGATCACGCTGCTCGCCAAGGCGATGCTGCCGTTCGTCGTCAATCACCTGCTGGTGGCGGATGCGGCGGTCTATTTCAGCCCGGCGCACCTGTTTCTGGTCGCGGCCTTCTTCATTCTGCTGCTGGTCGAGACGGATCGCATGCCGATCCATTCGAGCACGCATATCGAGGTGTACATGATCGAGGAAGGGCGAATCCTCGAATATTCGGGCCCGCTTCTCGCCCTGCTGAAATGGGCGTCGGCGATGAAGCAGTTCATCTTCTATACGATCTTCTGCAACGTGCTGGTCTTGCCGTGGGGACTGTCGATTCAAGGCGCGGCCGTCGGCGCCTTGGGCGCGGCCGTCGCGCTTCTGTTGAAGTTCGCCCTCGTCGCCTGTGCGGTCGTCGTGGTCGAAACGGCGCAATCGCGGCTGCGCTTCTACCGCTATCAAGAACCGCTCGCCGCCTCGTTCGTGCTGGCCGTTCTGGCCATCGTCGGCACGCAGTTGAGTTAGCGCGCATGCTCATCCAGCACCTCCATCCTCTTGCGTCGTCTTTGTTCAGCCTGCTCGCGATCGCCAGCCTGCTGCTGTCTTTCGTCATGCTCGGCTCGCGATGGCTGCGGAAGTACCTCTACGCCTTCGCCGCCGAATCGTGGATGATCGCCGGACTGTCGGCGGTCGTCGGATTCTACGGCGGCTTTCCCGAACTCTATCTCGTCGCCCTGCTGACGTTTCTCTTTCGCGGCCTTCTGCTGCCCTACCTGATCTGGCGAATCATTCGACGACTCCAAGTGGATCGCGAATTCCATCTGATCATCCAGCCGAGCACCAGCATGGTGCTGGGCGGGCTTCTCGTCATGTTCGCGCTGGCCGTGTCGTTCCATGTGGCGGCCGCCTATCATCTCGAACTCACCGTGGCGGCGCTTGCGCTCACGGTCATGTTGTCGATGAAGCTCATCGGCTTTCTGATGCTGGCGATCCGGCACGAGGCGATCAGTCAGATCCTCGGGCTGCTGGTCCTGGAGAATGGAATATTCCTCGGCACGCAGATTCTCGTGCCGGGAATGCCGCTCCTGATCGAGATCGTCATCCTGTTCGACTTGCTGATCGTCGTCGCGTGTTTCGGCGTGCTGGTCGGCTATCTGCTGACGCGCGTCGGCGCGACAAGCAGCCTCGAGCTGAGGAAACTGGTGGGATGATCGGGGCGCTGACCTATGTGATGGTCGCCGCGCCGGTTGCGGCGATCGTCGGCTGTCTCGTCTTGCGCAGCGCGCGGTTGAGCGAGGCGCTCAACCTCGTCGCCAGCGCCGTGGCTTTCTGTTGCGCGCTGCCGCTGCCTTTCCTCGTCGGCGATCGCGAATCGCTGTTCTGGAGCGACTACATTCTGGTCGACCGGACGACGGCCTGGGTCGTGATGTGCACGGCGATCGTCTACTTCCTCGCCTCGGTTTACGCCGTCGGCTACATGCGGCTGCTGAACGAGGACGCCAGGCTCTTCCAGTTCTATGCGCTTTTTGCCGGCTTCGGGGCCACGACGCTCGCCGGCCCGCTGATGAACAGCGTCGGCATTTACTGGATCGCGATCGAGCTGACCACCCTCGTCAGCACGTTTCTCGTCGCTTTCGAACGGGAAGCCGAGAGCATGGAGGCCGCCTGGAAATACATCATGGTCGTCTCGGCGGGCATCAGCCTGGCGCTGCTCGGGACGGTGCTGTTCTATTGGGGCGGCTCGTTCGTCCTCGGACCGACCTACAATATGACCTGGTCGACGCTGGCGGCGGCGGCGCCGCAGATCAACCCGGTTTTGCTGACGCTGGCGTTCCTCCTCGTTCTCGTCGGCTACGGAACGAAAGTCGGCTTGGCGCCGATGCACGCGTGGCTGCCGGACGCCCACAGCGAAGGACCCGCGCCCGTTTCGGTCATGCTGTCCGGGGCGCTGCTGAACACCGCGATGGTGGGAATCTTTCGCTTTCTCGCCATTGTCGAGTCCGCCGGCCCGAGCCTCGTCCCTCAGCTCGCGCTCGTTCTCCTCGGCGCCTTTTCGTTGCTGGTCGGCGCGCTGTTCATCGTTCGCCAGCGCGGAGTCAAGCGCCTGATGGCCTATTCGAGCATCGAGCACATGGGCGTGGTCGCGCTCGGCTTCGGATTCGGCGGTCCCCTCGGAATCGCGGGCGCGTTCTACCACATGCTCAATCACTCCCTGAACAAGTCGCTGATGTTCTTCGGCGCCGGCAACATGATGCGCGCCTACGGCACCAAGCGTATCGGGCAGATCCGCGGGGTCGCCGAATATTTCCCGACGACTGGCGGGCTGTGGCTGGCCGGCGCCGTCGCGATTACCGGCGCGCCGCCTTTCGGGCTTTTCTCGAGCGAACTCACGATCATGAGGGCAGGGCTTCAACCCGCCTTCGCTTGGGCCGTCTATGTCATGGCGGCGCTGCTGATCGTCATCTTCGTCGGCTTCATGAACCATTTCCGCGTCATGTACTACGGATCGCCCGCCGACCCGCCGATCGCCCGCCGACTGAGCGCGTGGTGCGTCGGGCCGATGTGGGCGGCCCTGATCGCGGTTCTCGTTCTGGGTTTGTGGTGGCCGTCCGGCGTTTGGAACTACCTGATTGCGATTGCGCATTCTGGCGTCGGAGCGCCGCGATGATTCCGCTCGAGCCATTGACGATCGCGCCGAAGAACCTGCCCACGCTGGTGGGGGCGTTGCTTCGACGCGGTGGGCGTCCGCGGTTCGCGTACGCTTGGCGGAACGTGGCGGAACGGATCGAGCTGCGTTACGTCGCCAGCGAGCCCGGCGACAAGGGCTTCATTGTCTGGCGCTGCACGCCGGACGGCCCCGTTCCCAGCGTCGCCGACATCCGTCCTTCGCTCAGTTGGTACGAGCGTGAGATGAGCGATCTGTTCGGCGTCTCGTTCGCCGGTCAACCTGAGCCCCAGCGGCTCGTGCTGCACCCCGGGGCGCGACCGCCGGCGCCGCCGATGAGCCTCGACTATCCCGCCGGCCTCGAAATGCCGCTCGAACCGAGCGCTCGGGGACTGCCTGAAATCGCCAACCGCGATGTCCAGCGCCTGCCGTTCGGCCCGGTGCGCGCGGATGTCGTCGAATCGGCGGAGTTCATTTTCGCATACGTCGGCGAGCACATCATCCACTATCATCCGCAGTTGTTCTTCAAGCACCGCGGAATGGAAAAGCGGTTCGAGGGACGCGGGTTGGCCTACGGCGTGACGCTGGCCGAGCGCGTGTCCGCGGTCGGAGGCTTCGGTCACGCGCTCGCCTTCTGCCAGGCGGTGGAGCAAGCCGCGGGATGCGCCGTTCCGCCGAGGGCGTTGAGGCTTCGCTCGCTGCTCGCAGAGCTCGAGCGTTTGTACAACCACCTCCACTACTTCGGCCACCTCTGCAACACGACGACGCTCAAGGTCGGCGAAGCGGAAGGCAAGTTGCTGGAGGAGCGAGCCAAGCAGATCAACGGCAAGCTCACCGGGAGTCGCTTTCTCCGCGGTCTCGTCAAGCCCGGCGGGCTGCGTCGGGACTTGCAGCCCGGGGCATGGCTGAGCGAATCGCTCGAGGCGCTGCGCGCAGACGTCGCGAAATATGTCGACCGGCTGGAGAACAGCGACAGTCATCTCGATCGGCTGATGACGACCGGCGTGCTCAGCGCGCGGGTCGCGCAGGATCAGGGCGCAACGGGGCCGATCGCGCGCGCGTCGGGCGTCGATCTCGATCTTCGCCGCGATCACCCCTACGCCGCTTACGCCGATCTGCCTTTGACCGTGCCCGTCAAGAAAGCCGGCGACGCGCATGCCCGCGCCCAGGTGCGGATGGCGGAGATCGACGCGAGCTTCGGGCTCATGCAGCGGATTCTGCTGCTGCTCGATGGCGGGCCGATCGCAGCGGAATGCAACCCGCCCCCTGGAGCCGAAGGGCTCGGCTGGGCCGAATCTCCGCGCGGCGCGCTCTTCTATGCGGTCCATTTCGCAGCCGACGGCGCCCTTGCGCGCGTGAAGATCAAGTCGCCGTCGTTTTCGAATTGGCGCGCCTTCCCGTTCACGGTGCACGACAGCAACATGATGGACTACGCCATCAACGAGGCGAGCTTCGGCCTCACCGTCGCCGGTTGCGATCGCTAAGGAGTCGCCGATGCCGCTGTGGACTCTCTACGGCTTGCTCGAGGGCAGGGCGACGACGCGCTGGCCGAGCGGCGACGGGCCGGACGGCCAGGAGGGCGTGCTGGGGATGCCCAGGTTCGACGCGAGCCGCTGCGACGAGGGCTGCGCGGCCTGCGCCGGAGCGTGTCCGACCGGCGCGATCGTCGTCCAATCCGAACCCGGAGAGCGGCAGCGGCTCGAGGTCGATTACGGGCGCTGCGTGGTCTGCCAGCTCTGCGTCGAGGCGTGTCCGACCGGGGCGGCTTCCTCCTCTTTCGACTGGGCGTTGGGGACGACCAAGCGCTCCGATCTCGTATTCGGGCGTGACGACGCGGCTCTGCGCGGCGCAGAAAGCCCAGCCGAGTCCCGCAAGGGCTTTCGCCGCAGTCTCCACATCCGCCATGTCGACGCCGGCTCGTGCAACGGCTGCGAATCCGAACTGCAGGCGCTCAACAATCCCTTCTACAATCTCCATCGGTTTGGCGTCTTCTTCACGCCTTCGCCCCGCTTCGCCGATTTGCTGCTCGTCACGGGGCCCGTGACTTACGCGATGCGCGACCCCTTGCTGCGCGCCTACGAAGCGATGCCTGAACCCCGATGGGTCATGGCGGTCGGCGCCTGCGCAATTTCCGGCGGCGTGTCGGGCGACGGTTACGCCTGCGCCAACGGGCTCGAGGGCATTCTGCCGGTGGACCTCTATCTGCCGGGGTGCCCTCCAAACCCGGCGGCCCTGATCGGCGCCTTCTTGATGTTTCTGGGGCGTTCGCCGCGACGCTCGGCTGGAGGACGGCATGGCGAATGAGCTGCTGCTGCTCGCGGTCTCGTGCTGGCTCGCTGCGGCGGCGCTTGGCCTTGCCGGCGTCCGGATTGGCTTGGCTCGAGCGCTGCTCGGCCTCGGCGGGGTCGCAGCCCTCGCCGCGGCGCTCGTCGCTCTGCCGGGCGGGACGCCGGCGGTTTCGACGCCATTCGGAATTGACGGACTGGGATCGCGCTTCTTTCTCGCGCCGAGCGCGCTGTGGCTGATGGGGTTTGGCCTGCCGTCGGCGATCCTGGCCGCTTGGCTCGGTACGCCGGCCAAGCGTCAGGCGCAGTGGATCTTCGGCGCGGCCGCAAGCCTGATCGGCGCGCTGGGCGTGTTGGGCATGCAGGACGCCGCGACATTTCTCATGAGCTGGGAAATCATGAGTCTCGGCGGCGCGGTCATGCTCCTCGGCGAGAAGTTGAGCGCGGGCGTGGGCAGGCCGGCTCTGTTTATGCTCGCCCTTCTTGAAGCCGGCGCCGTGGCGCTCATGCTCGCCTTTGTTCTTCTGGCCAACCAGGTCGGCAGCCTTTCGTTCTCCGGCTTCGCAGCGGCGATGCGCGCGCTGCCCTTGTCGGAGCAATGCTTTGTCGCCCTGCTGCTTCTCGTCGGCTTCGGCGCCAAGCTGGGCCTCCTGCCGTTCTACGAATGGTTCCCGGCGGCTTACGGCGCCGGAAGCGGAGCGACCGGGGCATTTCTTTCCGGCCTCGTCCTCAACGCCGCCTTCTTTTCGCTCAGCCGCTGTCTCCTCGAATGGTTGCCAACGTCGCCGGGATGGCCGGTCTCTTTGCCGGGCATTTTTGTCGTCGTCGCCGCCGTCGCCAGCGCGATTCTCACGGCGCTCTACGCATTCCAGGAAGAAGGATGGCGTGAGTTGCTGAGCCTTTCGTCGGCGGAGAACGGATCGATAGCGGTCTGTCTGCTCGGCGCCGCGTTGATGTTCCGCCAGGATGGGCTCGGCGACCTCGCGGGCCTGGCTTGGACCGTCGCGCTCATCCATCTGGCGGGCCACGCGCTCGCGAAAGGGGCGATGTTCCTCACCGCGGATGGGGTCTATCGGCAGACCGGAAGCTACGCCCTCGTCCAGTCCGGATTGTTGCAGCGCAGCCCTTGGCCGTTCGGACTCGGCGCGCTGCTGGCGGCGATGAGCCTGTCGGCAATGCCTCCGCAAGCCGGATTTGTCAGCGAGTGGTATCTGTTTCAGACCTTCTTTCAGGGGTTCCACCTGGCAAGTCTGGCGAGCCGTCTGGTGGCGGCGCTCGCCGGCGCCGGCCTGGCGCTGACGGTTGCGATCGCCTTCGCGACTTTCGTCAAGGCGTTCGGGATCGGGCTTCTCGGACGAGAGCGCGATCCGTCGGCGAAAGGGGCCCCGTGGTCGAACGCCGTCGCCGTGGGCGCCCTTGGCCTTCTCGTTCTCGCTCTGGCCGCGGGCATGCCGATCTGGTTGTCCGAACTCGGGGGGGCGGTCTCGGCGACCCTCGCCTCGAACGCCCCTGACTCCATGCGCGACGGCTGGCTGCTCGTGCCTCTGACCTCGAAATTCTCGTTCATCTCGCCGAGCAAGCTGGTCATTGCGATGCCGCTGTTGGCGATTGTGCCGATCGCGCTGCTGCTGCTGACCAACCGCAGGCCAATCCGGACGGCGCCGGTCTGGTACGGCGGCGCAAGCGAGGCGCCCCCGCGCGCGGCGACGACCGCCCTCACGTTCTCGAACGCGCTGCGGACGTTCTACAGCTTCATCTACCGTCCGACAGTCGAGACGGAACGAGAAACCGCGAAAGAAAGCCGTCAGCCTTACTTCATCAAGAGGCTGTCGTTCAGTCACGACGTGGCGCCGATATTCGGCCCCTATCTCTTCGTTCCCTTGATAAGGATCGTCAACGCTGTCGCGAAGCGGTTCCGATTGATCCAGTCAGGTCAATTGAATTTCTATCTGTCGCTGATCGGCGGCCTTCTGGTATTGATTTTGCTTATTTCGCTGTTCTAACCAATGTCCGGATCGGATCGAGATGTGGGCCTATGTAGCAATCGCCATTGGCGGCGTGTTGGGGTGTTGGGCCCGATACGCGATGACAAATCTGGTTCAGGCGATTTACGGGCGTGAGTTTCCGTACGCGACGCTGTCGATCAATCTCCTCGCCTGCTTCCTGATGGGTTTCCTGTTCGAGGAGACTCTCGAGCGGCTGACAATCAGTCCGTTGCTGCGGCTCGGCATATTGACCGGCTTCATCGGTGGGTTTTCGACCTTCTCGACGTTCGCCATGGAGACGCTTCTCCTTGCGGAGCAGGGCGAACTGGCGAAAAGTCTGCTCTACGTTCTCCTGTCGGTTGTCTTCGGGCTCGTAGCCGTCACAGGAGGCGTGTACATCGCCCGAAGCTTCTGAGGAGGGCGCCATGGATACCGACCTCACAGTCGTTCGAATCTATCTGACCGAGGCCGAGCAGGGGCGGCACAAGAGCCTGATCCACGAGGTTCTGACTCTCCTGCACGACAAGCACCGGCTCAAGCAAGTCACCGTCCTTCGCGGCATCGCCGGAACGGGCGAGCGCGGCGAGGCGCGGGCCGCCGATGTCTTGCGCGTGCTGGTCGACCTTCCCCTGATCGTCGAATTCTTCGACACGCCGGCGGTTGTCGAGGCCGTCCTGCCAATCTTGAAGCAGATGATCCCCGACGGTCGATTTGTGAGTTGGGGCGCTTCGATCCGTTGATCGCGGGCGGCGGGCGCGAGGTTCGCGGGGTTGGCGATCGAACGGAAGCCCGACCCACCACTCCAGCCCCGGCCGGATGATCGCCCGCGCCGCGTCCCATTGTCGTCGTGACGCGATATCGCTGGGAATCTGTGTCGCGCGCTGACGCCTGTAGGTAGAATCCGATCCTTTCGTGCGAGCCGAGTTTGCCGCATCGTCAGTTGCATCGAGCGCGGGTTTCTCTGTCCCCCAATTGACCGGCGCTTGCGCACTGACGGTCGCAGCGGTGCTAGATCCGATGCGACCGTCCCTTTTTCCTGTCGCGTCCGCCATATCGGCCGCCACCCGAAAGGGGGCGGCGGCGTGGCGTCGAGTCTTTCGAGTTTCTCGGGCCGCAGGAGCCGCCGTGTCGCTTGTCGGATTCCTCCTTGTCTGCGTCTTTCTCCTGCTCCTGCTCGGCGGACTGGGAGGCGGCAGCGTCCTCCCGTATTGGGGCTACGGATACGGATATGGCCACGGCGGCGTCGGCATCGTCGGCTTCATCCTGATCGTCGTCGTCGTCCTCGCCTTCATGGGGCGCCTTTAGCCTCACCGCCCAGGATCGCGCCAGCCGCGACTCTCTTGTTCATGTGAGGGAGGGCCGCCGAGTCGCCGCGGCGATTGGTCTGAACTCGGCGGGTGGATCGGCGCCCTGTCATCCGTGCGCCGGTTCGGCGACAAGCGCCGCCGCGCGTCGCCTCAGAAGTCGACAAGGCTGCCGTCTTCCCTGACGACGGTTTCTGGGCTCATCAGGGACATGGTCGGTTGAAGGACGCAGGAGGTGACAGCCTCGTCTTGCCAAGGCGATTGGTCCCCCTCGGCGCCGTGCTTGGCGAAGCCGGACTTGGCGGCGACCAGTTCGCGCGCTCGCTTCGCCGTCGGAGCGCAGGCCCAAACCGTGTCCTTTTCGTCGGAAAATCGCCACGCGGGATGGCCGGGTTCAATCGGATCCAGGCGATAGACGTTCATCGGCTCGTCTCCAGAAGTTGGTGGCGCCTATCTGTCCGGACCTTCCGGACAATTCACCGGCGCCGCTTGGCCGACGCGCTGACATTCGGCGGACTTTCCGGCGTCGGGAGGGTTTGGCGTTGGGGCGGGTCGGACATGCGCCAGGGTAGCGCGAGTGGGGAAACGAGACAAAATGTCGACATTCTCTGTCGTGCGTGCGGCGATCTGCGGAAGTCGCGCCGTCGTGAAGGCCTTTCATTCGACGACCACGCTTCCGGCGGAGACGGCGTTCACGTCGCCGCATAAACGAGGAACAACGTCGCGAGCGGCGGCAGGATCAGCGCGGCCGATGCGGGAAGGCCGTGCAGAGGACGCGTTTCGGCGTCGATGGCGGCCATATTGCTGACGTTGGAGCCGCCGTAGCGCGCCGCGTCGGTGTTGAGCGCTTCGCGCCATCGTCCGCTATACGGCAATCCGATGCGGTAGTTGCGGCGCACTTCAGGGGTGAAGTTGCAAACGACCGCGACGGGGGGATCGCCGTCTTCGCCCATGCGCAGGAACGCCAGCACCGACTGCATGTCGTCGTCGACGACGATCCAGCGGAAACCTTGCGATTCGCAGTCACGCGCATAGAGAGCCGGCGTTTCGCGATAGAGACGGTTGAGGTCGCTCACCAACGCCTGAAGGCCCTGGTGCGGCCGGAAGGCGAGCAGCCACCAGGGCAAGGCCTCGTCGCAGTTCCATTCGCTGGTCTGGCCGAATTCCTGGCCCATGAACAACAGCTTCTTGCCGGGATGGCCCCACATGAAGCCGTAATAGGCGCGCGCGTTGGCGAAGCGGCGCCATTCGTCTCCAGGCATTTTCCCGACCACCGATCCTTTGCCGTGAGCGACCTCATCATGCGAAATCGGCAGGATGAAATTCTCGGCGAAGGCGTAGAGGAGGCCGAAGGTCATCTTGTTGTGGCTCCAGCGCCGATAGATCGGGTCGCGCGACATGTATTCGAGCGTGTCGTGCATCCAACCCATGTTCCACTTGAAGCCGAAACCCAGGCCGCCGACGTTGGTCGGCGACGAGACGCCCGAGAAGGCGGTCGATTCCTCCGCGATCGTCATCGCGCCGGGGAACAGGCCGTAGACCAGCTCGTTGGCGCGCTTGAGGAAGGCGATCGCCTCGTGATTTTCATTGCCGCCTTCGGCGTTGGGCAGCCATTCGCCGGGCCTGCGGGAGTAATCGAGGTAGAGCATCGAGGCGACCGCATCGACCCGCAGACCGTCGACGTGAAAGCGGTCGATCCAATAGAGCGCGCTGGCGCAAAGGAAATTGGCGACCTCCTTGCGGCCGAAGTCGTAGATCGCGGTGTTCCAGTCGGGTTGAAAGCCCCTGCGCGGATCCGCATACTCATAGAGCGGCCCGCCGTCGAAATGCGCCAGGCCGTGCGCGTCGGTGGGGAAATGCGCGGGGACCCAGTCGACGATCACGCCGAGCCCCGCGGCATGGGCGCAATCGACGAAGCGCGCAAAGCCCTCCGGCTCGCCGTGGCGCCGCGTCGGCGCGAACAGGCCGATCGGTTGATAGCCCCACGAGGCGTCGAGCGGATGCTCGCTGACAGGCAGAAGCTCGAGATGGGTGAAGCCGAGATCGACGGCGTAGGGGATCAGTTGATCCGCGAGCTCGTCGTAACTCAAGAAGCGATTGTCGTCGCCACGCCGCCATGAGCCGAGGTGGACCTCGAAAATCGAAATCGGCCGGCGCCGCGCTTCGCCCTGTTTGAGGTTCTCGAGATATTCGGCGTCGCTCCAGGAGAAATCCGTCGTGCGGGCGACGATCGATGCGGTCGAAGGGCGCATTTCCGCCTCGAAGCCGAAGGGGTCGGCTTTGAGCGGCTGCACCACGCCGTCAGCGGAGACGATTTCGTATTTGTAGACGGCGCCGACGCTCAACTGCGGGATGAAGATCTCCCAAAGGCCGCTGTCGATGCGCTTGCGCATCGGGTGCTTGCGTCCGTCCCACTGGTTGAAATCGCCGACGACCGACACCCGCGCCGCGTTGGGCGCCCAAACTGCGAAAACGACGCCGTCTGCGCCCTCGTGGCGGACGAGCTGGGCGCCGAGGCGGCGATAGAGCTGCGTGTGCGAGCCCTCGACCAGAAGGTGATCGTCGAGCGGCCCCAGCACAGGGCCGAAAGCGTAAGCGTCCTCATACGAGTCGACGCCATCGGCGCGCGTGACTTCGAGCCGGTAGGCAGGGCGCTCCTTCGCGCCGGGGATCAACCCCTCGAAGAAGTCGCCCTTGCGGCGCGCGAGCTCGACGATCGGGGCCCTTTCGCGCGTGATCGCGCGCACGCCGAGCGCATCTGTGACGAACGCCCGTATCGCCCATCCTTCGGCGGTGAGGTGCGGTCCCAGGACGGCGAAGGGGTCTTTCTGTCGCGCCGCGGCGATCGCGTCCACGTCCTCTTCTTTCGCCCGCCAATTCTTGAGCATGTCGCTCGTCCTTTCAAGCGAAGGGTCAGCACGGAACGCGTCTATTGGATGTGGGGCAGGAATTGCGGGGCGGCGTTCCACAGCGCGATGACCGGCGTCTCGGGATGGTGAGGTTCGTGGCCGAGGATGCCGAGCGAAGCGCCGTGGAGCGCGAGATGCTGTCCCTCGAACACCGGCGCGCCGATCCATCGCGCGGCCAGGACGCGCCCGAACTGGCCATGCGAGAACAGCGCGACGTTGCGCTCGAGCGTGCGAAGGCGAGCGATGAGCCGATCGGCGCGCTCGAGAATCTGGTCGGCCGATTCACCGTTCGGACAACTGTCGCGAAAGATGCTCCGGCCCGGTCGTTCCTTGCAAATGTCCTCGGAACGCAGCCCTTCGTAATCGCCATAGTCCCTCCCGGACAGATCCGGTTCGATCTCGGCTGCCGACAACAGTCCGACCAGTTCGCAGGTTCGTCGCGCGCGCCGCCGCGGACTGGCCAGCACATGCGTAAACGGAATCGTTTGCAGCCACGGTCTCAGCTGGCGCCCCTGATCTTCGCCTTCCGCAGTCAACCGAACATCCGTGCGCCCGGTATGCTGGCCGCTGAGCGACCGCGCGGTTCCACCGTGTCGAACGAAATAGAGTTGCAGGAGCTCATTTTGGGCGGAAATCAATTTCGCGCTCGCCATGTCGCGGGCGTCATGTCCTTGGGGACGCCCCTCGTTGCGCTCACGCCGCTTCCATCGCCACGCCATATTCGCCACGGCGCGCCGCCCGGTTGCAGTTGGCTCGATGAAGGAGAGCCTTCTGGGCGGCCGCAAGATTTGCCGGCTCGCCCTTCCATATCTCCAAAGCCGGCCGCTGAATGGCGCGCGCGAACGAAAACGCCAGGGCCCAAGGCGGTCGCGACCCCGCCCCTTTGAACAGGACGTTCATCGCATTCAAGCGAGCGGAAGCCAATTCGCCGGATTGGCCGCCGGACAGAAATGCGATCCCCGGAACGGCGGCCGGGACGACGCGCAGCAGAGTTTTCACCGTTGCGTCGGCTACCGCGTCCACCGTCTCCTGCCTGGCGCAGTTCAAGCCGGGAAGCGCCATGTTGGGCTTCAGGAGCATTCCCTCCAGCATCACGCTTTGCACGGAAAGTTGGTCGAAGACCCTTCGCAGGACGTCCTCCGTGACCTCACGGCAGCGCTCCAATGTATGGTCGCCGTCCATGAGCACTTCCGGCTCGACGACGGGAACCAGCCCGGCCTCCTGGCACAGCGCCGCATAACGGGCCAACGCTTGCGCGTTGGCCTCTATGCATCCTCCGCTGGGAATACGCTCGCCCAACGTGATCACGGCGCGCCACTTGGCGAACCGGGCGCCCATCTGAAAATATTCCTGCAGCCGATCACGCAAGCCGTCGAGG
>Ga0182016_10001597_pt1 | contig 27586 bp, 21 predicted proteins | sample 712S2MmetaG_FD_120491 | JGI IMG/M metagenome (GOLD analysis project Ga0182016, IMG submission 120491) | Permafrost microbial communities from Stordalen Mire, Sweden - 712S2M metaG | ecosystem: Environmental > Terrestrial > Soil > Wetlands > Permafrost | place: Sweden: Stordalen | collected...
CGAGTAGTTACCAGACGATCCTACGGCTTTCGCACCTTCGACGCCATGGAAATTGCCCTGTATCACAACTTGGGACGACTCCCAGAACCAGAATCGCCCCACAAATTCTGCTGAGGAAGCAGAATTTCATGGGATTGCTGTCTTGGGTAATGGTGGTAGCCTTGGTCTTAGGCCGACCGCAGCCGGTTCTTTCCCAGGTCGGTATATGCCGGCTAATGCCGGTTCCACATCTGGAGAAGGATTTATACGTATGGCGCTGCCCGATAGTTACACCCTGAAAATCGGATCATTGCAGGCGTACTTTGACGCGATGCTCGACGCCAAACCGCCGGAGCGGTTTTCCGTCAAGTTCCTTGAGAATCTCGGCTTCACGTCAACAAATGACCGGCTGTTTATCGGCATCCTGAAAGACTTAGGGTTTCTGAACCGCGATGGGACACCTCAGCAAAGGTACTTCGACTTCTTAGATCGTGGCCGTTCAAAACAGATACTTGCGGACGGAATTCGAGACGCCTACGCGGATCTTTTTGCGGTGAACACTAAGGCAAATGAGTTCACAGTGCAAGATGCCAAAAACAAGCTTCGAACACTATACGCCGGCAAGAAAACGGATCTCGTCATTGGCAATATCGCAAAGACATTTCGCGCACTTTGTGACTGTGCGGACTTTTCGGGCGCGCCATCGGCGCGTCAGGAACGCCGTCCCACGGAAGATGCTGCGGAGGAAGGTCAAACTGAGCAGGAACCCAAGTCCCGCCCGGCGCACGACGAGGCACCTCCCCCGACCGGAAAACCGGAAAAGATCAAGGTGTCCGGCCTGCAATACCACGTCAATATCGTCCTGCCCGAGACGCGGGACCAAGCCGTCTTTGATGCCATCTTCAAGGCGCTACGAGAGCATCTCGGATGAAGGACATCGATCTCTATTCCTTCGTCTATCGCGGCGTTCTCACCGAGGAGGCGCTGGATCGCGCTGGACGCCGACGCCGAAGTCATTTCGGTTCGGAAGAAGCCAGATCGACTCAAAAGTCACTGTCTTACGAGTTTCTTGAGGCCGACCTGCTTGCGGAAGCGCAACGTATGTCGGTCGTCTACGCTGCGATCCATGCTTTCGAGAATGCTGTTCGCCAGATGGTTACAAAGGCAATGGCCGAGGTCCACGGTGAGGGTTGGTGGGAAAAGGTGCCCGAGCGCATCCGTAAGACCTCAAAGACGAGGATGGAGGAAGACGCCAAGTTCCGGTGGCACGGAGCCCGCGGCGCCACTGACATCAACTACTGCGACTTTAGCGATCTTTCATCGATCATCGTGACGAACTGGACCGTTTTCGACGATCTACTTGGAAACATGGAGTGGGCGAAGGCTACATTGAACACGTTGGAGAAGAGCCGCAACATTGTCATGCACGGCGGAAGCCTCGCCAAGGAGGACGTCGAGAGAATCGGGATGAATATTCGTGACTGGATTCGTCAAGCGGGCTAGTCTCGCTCCTCCGGTAGGCCGTCCAAAACGCTGGAGTGCGGCTATTGCCCGACGGCGCCGCAGGACCCTTTATTGTGAGAGGCCCATGCCCTCTCGGTGCGACCGTCACAAAGAGCAAACGGGAGGAGTTCGAATCCAACCTGAGGTTTGATAATCTGGCTCCCCGTCGTGGACACGTTTCGAACTTTTGCAGGCCAACGGGCACTGTGATCGAACCTTTCAAAGCCTATTACTTTCAGAATGATCGGCACGAACCGCTGACACCTGTCCTTGCCGGGCACCCACATTGGACACGTCTCGAACTTGCTTGGGGATCCCAGGATAACTTCCGGATGCGCCGTACCTGCCCGGAACGGCACTACGCAGAGGCCGGGTGTGGACCAGTGCGGTCCCAGAGAGCCGCCGACCGACAAATCCGTGCAAGCGCAGCAAGTTCGTTCGGCGCTGGTTGCGCCAGAATGCAGTGTAGCCTGCTCTTCCCAGAGGAGTTCTAGTGGTATATACTAAGGTCTTCCATAGAACTTCGAGTGGAGGGTTGGCATTTGAGAAAAGGAAATCAGGCCGACACAGAGATGCTGAAAGGCACCCTGGACATGATGGTGTTGCGGACACTGGCAACAGGAGACGCTCACGGACACACTATCGCCAAAGTGATTGAGCGGACTTCGGAGGATGTGCTTGAGGTGGAACAAGGCTCGCTGTACCCGGCTCTTCATCGGCTTGAAGACCGCGGATGGGTGTCTTCCTATTGGGGCCCGAGCGAGAACAACCGCAAGGCCAAATTCTACCGTCTGACAACAGCCGGCAGGAAACAACTTGGCCGCGAGACAACCCGCTGGAGGCAGATGGCGCGGGCGATTGGTCTGGTGATGGGTGAGAACGTCCAGACTGACGGACGTGTCGAATGAATTGGCTCCGGATCTTTCGCCGCGAACAGGCAGATCTCGACGTGCAACAGGAGATCGAGACCTTCCTCGCGGAGGAGACGGCGGAAAACCTCGCACGAGGAATGTCCCCCGAGGAGTCGCGGCGGCTGGCGAGAATCAAATTTGGGAATCCCCAACAGATCCGGGAAAATCTGTGGCGGCAGAATAGCCTCACCGCGCTGGACAGTCTATGGCGCGATCTCAGATTTGCCGCGAGGACGCTGCGCCGAACACCTGGTTTTGCGTTGATTGCCGTTCTGGTCATGACATTTGGCATCGGTGCAAGTATCGCCGCATTCACCATCGTACGTTCAGTGCTGCTCAACCCGCTGCCCTTTCCAAACCCCGAACGCTTGGTTCGGCTCTATGAAACGAACCATACGGCTGAAACCGGTGGCACATTTTCCGAATGGAGAACACAGAACCAAAGCTTCAGCGATATGGGAATCGGCGGTTCCAAGAGCCATAGCCTGTCGGGATCGGGAAACGAATTGCCGGAGGATGTCGTCGGCGGCATGTTCTCCAGGAGCGTGCTGCACACACTCGGTGTGCAACCCGTGCTGGGGCGAAACTTCGCCGAGGATGAGGATAGGCCGTCCGCCAATCCTACCGTTTTGCTGAGTTGGGGGCTCTGGCAGCGCCGCTTTGGTGGTAGTCCAAGCATTGTCAACCAAACCATTCGACTGGATGCCAAGCTATACACGATAGTCGGCGTGATGCCGGCATGGTTCGCCTATCCGGATTCCACGGTCCAACTATGGACGCCCATCTATTACGAGGTGCGTCCCAGCGTGATTCGAGCAATTGGCAACCACCAGTTTTGGGTGATTGGGCGGCTCAAACCCGGCGTTGCCGAGGCGCACGCAGTAGCCGAACTCACGCAGATCTCGCGCCGCATATACGATCAACACCGCGATATCGCGTTTGTCGCCAACAGCGCCAGCGCGAGCCCGCTGCTGGAATCCATCGTAGGCGACGTCAAGACGCCCTTATATATTCTGCTGGGCGCCACTGCCTGCGTTCTGTTCATTGCGTGCCTGAACGTGGCTAACCTGCTGGTGGCCCGGTCGGCGGCCCGGCGCAAAGAGCATTCGATCCGCATGGCGCTCGGCGGCGGACGGCTGCAACTTCTACGGCAGCATTTGATGGAAAGCTTTCTACTTTCCTCGGCGGGCGGCGGCCTCGGGTTAGTGTTGGCGAATGGCGCGATCGAATGGGTGATTCGTGCGCGACAGGACATGGCCCGGGTGGAAGCGATTCGAATGGATGGTTACGCAGCAGCTGCCGCTGTGGGACTGGTCGCGCTGTGCGCGCTGATTACCGGGTTGGTCTCGTCATTCAACGTCAGGGGCGTCACATTGCTCGCTACGCCTCAGCAATCTTCGCGCGCCAATAGTTCGGGACGCGCCAGCGTGAGGCTGCGCGCGGGGTTGCTTTCGCTGGAGGTTGGCCTGACCATGGTGCTACTCATCGCGGCGGGATTGCTGCTGAAGAGCTATAGCAAGCTTCGCTCCGCCAATATTGGATGCGTGACCGAAAATGTACTGCAGATGGTCATCCGGCTTCCGGCCACGCGGTATCCAAAAGGGCAGGTCGAGAGCTTTTTTGAAACGTTCTTGAGCCGGGTGCGAAGCCTGCCGGGAATTCACGGTGCCGGGTTCATTAAGGGTGGAGTTCCGGCGGACGGCTACGGACCCGACGATGGCTTCGTGGTTATGGGACAGCCGGAGCTCCCGCCCGATCAGCGCCTCTTCGCTATCCATCGCTGGGTCGATCCCGGCTATTTTGCCGCTATTGGAATTCCCATTCAGCGTGGGCGCACGTTCGATCGCAATCAACAATTCGGTCACGCGACCGAGGTGATTATCAGTGAATCGTTTGCGCGGCGCTATTTGACCGGCGAGGACCCGTTGGGAAAGCATCTCAGCATCGCCGATGATCCCCCACGCCAGATTGTGGCCGTGGTCGGCGATACCCGGTTTGCTCCCGGTGAATCAGCGAAACCCGTGATGTATTCGCAATTGCTTACGGACCCAGCCGGCGAACCCCATAGCGCCACGCTGGTGGTCCGTTCGGATTCAGACGTCACTCAATTTGGGATACCCATTCAGCGTCTGTTATGGCAAATGGATCGAGAGGTACCAGCTTCGGACATCCTCACTTTGAACCAGGTGGTGGGCCGAAGCATTCTCAACGTCAGCTTTGACGCGTTTCTGCTCGCCGCTTTTGCGGGGATGTCCTTGCTACTGGCGGCAGTCGGGCTGTTCGGCGTGCTTACTTACATCGCTGTGCAGCGGACCAGCGAAATGGGGATCCGCATCGCGCTTGGCGCACAAAAGGAACACCTACTCAAACTGGTGCTGGTAGATGGGTTGCGGCCGGCGCTCATCGGGCTTGCACTCGGATTGGCGGCCAGTGCCGGACTCACGCAATTGATTCGTTCCATGCTCTACCAGACTGAGCCGCTCGATCCCGTCGTGATTGTTGTGGTTGGTTCTGTATTGCTTCTGGTTGCGATCGCTGCTTGCCTTGTACCTGCATGGCGCGCCTCGCAACTCGATCCGATGCGGGCACTCCGGGCCTAATATGAGACCTCCTCACATCCTGCTATTGTGCGCTGTCACGCTATCTGCCGCGGGCCGGCAGGTGGCAATTACCATTGATGACCTCCCGCGCGGCGGCGACCGCGGTCCGGGCGACGTTGCGTCCATCCGCGCAATGACCGAAAAACTCCTGCGACCGTTCGGTGAGCAGAATATTCCGGTCATCGGCTTCGTCAACGAAGGGAGCGAACGCCTGTCGGCCAAGGACCTCCGCCAGATTCTCGACCTCTGGCTAGATGCCGGCGCCGATCTGGGCAACCACACGTATTCCCACCTCGACCCCAACAACGTACCGATTGATGAGTACACTGCGGACATCCTCAAAGGCGAACCCGTGCTGCGAGCGGCACTTGCAGCGCGAGGCCGGAAGATCGAATTTTTCCGGCATCCATTCCTTCACACCGGGCCAACCGCCGAGTACAAACACGCCATCGACCAGTTCCTCGATCTCCAAGGCTATCATCTCGCACCGGTCACAATCGACGACGACGATTTTGCGTTCGCCGTCGCCTACACGAGCCCTGCCTACAGGGAACGCGTCCGGCGCGATTACATCCCTTACATGGAGTCCGTGGTCGCTTTCTTCGAGCGGCGCTCGCTGGAAGTTGCCGGCCGTGATTTCCCGCAAACCCTCCTCATCCATGTGAGCCAGATGAATGCCGACCTGATGCCCGATCTGCTCGCCATGTTCCGCCGTCGCGGCTATACGTTCGTCTCTCTCGATCAAGCCCTTCGCGATCCCGTATACCGCCTGCCGGACGGGTTCATCGGCAAAGGCGGCATCTCGTGGATTCACCGCTGGGGCGCGGCGAAGAACCTGCCCGGCAAATCTGAGCCCGATTCGCCAAAGTGGGTGCAGGATGCATGGCGCGATTCGGCTGAGGACCCCTACCGCGTCGCGCCTGAGAATTACCACTTCGTGTTCGAGAACGACTGGGCCCGAGCGTCGCGCGTCACGCTTCGCCCAGGCGACAGACTGCCCGTCCACCAACATCCGCCCACGCCGACCACCGTTTATGTGTATGTCACTGACGGCGGCCCGATCCGCTTCAACCACGTGACTGGGGACAGCGTGGCGGGCATGAACGTCGTGCGCCCACCAGTGCTGGCGGGCGGCATCCGCTTCGCGCACGGCGCGCCTGAGACTCACACAGTGGAATACCTCGGCGACGCTCCCACCGAGTATGCGCGCATCGAACTGCGCACGGACCCCATCGACCGGCCCGTGCGCGACGTCCGTCTGCCGCCCCAGCCGGCCAATCTCTCGAAGTCGTCACGGAGCGTGCGCTTCGAGAACGGACAGGTTCGCATCATTCACGTGACGTGCGCGGCCGGGCAGGCGTGCCCTGCGTCGGAGCACGCCGCGGACCCCGCGGTGGTCGTCACCCTGTCCGGACCGCAACGTGGCGAGATCGACTGGTCGCCCGCTCCGGGGCGAGGTCCGCTGGAGCAAATGCGGATCGAACTCAAAAGCAAGCCTGTCAGCGTTCCACAGAAGTAAAGACCGGGTGACCCGTGGCCTAAAGTTGAATTCTGGAAGCAGAGGTACTTCCCGTCCGAATGGTCCGGCTATCCGGAAGTTGGCCACGAAATATAGGATGTTAAAGCCGGTGCGAGCGTTGAGTTGGGGTTGCCGATAACCGGAAGATGTTGCGGAGTAGGATCGAGTTCGAATCCCGACTGGAGTTTTGATATTTGGCTCCCCAGGTAGGATTCGAATCACATTCGATGGCGGTTTTAAGGATCTTACTTGTCAGCGACCTGACGGTCTCGCGCCATACGCTCGCGGAGGATTTCGTTGATCCGGCTTAGGTGCCCTTCGCCCTTCGATTTGAGCCAGTCCAGAATTTCGTTGTCTATTCGCAGCGAGATCTGGGTCTTCAACGGGCGATAGTACTTGCCGATCGCTGCGTTATTCCAGTATTCAGGAGGCAACTGCGGCACGTCCGGATCGCCATCGAGCTTGCGCTCCCGCTTTCCGTATGCCAACTTCGTTTCCTTGCCAATCCTTAGCCCCTTAGCGGAATTGGTCCTGGTAGATGCTCTTTTCATAGTCCACTGCCTTTCGGGCCGAGATCAGGTGGATCACTTCGACGTCCGCTTCGCTGCGGCCGACCAATACGGGCAGCAGCAAGACGAGATTCCTCGTCATACCGATGAGCTGATAACGCTGTTCGCCATCCGTTGCGGCGAAGTAGTTCTCCGCCGCCACATGGTTCGGATCGCCAAAGACTTCCTGGGCTGTCTCAAACGAGATTCCGTGGACCCGTAGGTTTCTGCCGGCTTTCGCCGGATCCCACGTGCATCTCACTTCCATATACCACTATTGTATAACGCCAGTGGCGAGATGCCTTGGCCGGCTAAATCTTCAAAAACACCTTTCGCCGGTACATCCACCAGAGAATCAGCCAATAGCCCGTCAATATCGCGATTCCTCGGAGAAAAGGCTCGCACGGCGCGCCGGCGAATGCGAAGAAATGTGCGCCGAGGTGAATGCGGAAGGTGTCGATGAAAAAGCGCTCGGTTAAATGCGCGATCAGGTAAGCGGCGATGGAATTCGTGCCGATTACTACCAGCGGGAACGCCCATCGCCGCCAAAGCTTTACTTCGGTGGCCCAGTAGAATGCCGCCAGGAACAGGAAGCAGAGGCCGCCGCTGAAGAGCGTCCACGAGGGCGTCCAGATGCGCTTCACGATGGGACAGATGCCGGCGAAGTGGAGCAGGAGTCCGGCCGCGATGCCGATGGCGCCGGCGGCGATCAGGCGGCGCACGAGGGCCGATTGCGCGGTGCGCATCCACCGGCCGGCTGCGAGCCCCAGGATCATGGTGCCGACCGTCGGAATGAAGCTGAGCGTGAGATATCCGCCATCGTTTTGGACGAACGGCTTCACGCGTGGGAAGAGGTTGAGGAACCAGACGTCGAAAGCGTTGCCGAAGTTGTTGCCCTGATTCCAGTGCGCCAGAAATCCGCTGAAGACGCCGGGGATGGGTGGATAGAGCGCCCATGCCAGCCAGTAACCGAAGAGAATCACGCCCAGGGCGGTCCACTGCCATTTCGGCGGACGCCAGGCGATCAGGAAAAGCAGTGGATAACCGAGCCCGATCTGTGTGAGCGTGTCCTCGAAGGTGAAGTAAGTCTGCGCCGCATTGAGCGAACGCAGAAAGATTCCCAGCGCCACCAATAGGAGTCCTCGCCAGAGAGCGTGCGCGAACAGTTTGCGGAACGTCTCGCCGCGCGCCAGGCGCGATGCGATGGAGTAGGGAAGGGCGACGCCGGCCAGAAACGAGAATCCCGGCTGAATGGTGTCGTGCAGCGAGCAGCCGACCCAGGCGGAGTGTGTCTGGTGGAACGCCAGGAAGCTCCAAAATGGGTTGCCGGGAAGAGCTTTGGAAACGCGCGAGAGTTCCAGCACCTCCGCCATCATGAGGAGCATGACGAAGCCACGGTATGCGTCGATGGCGAGATTGCGTTGGGTCTTCTCCACGGAGGCACCGCCAGGATGCTGCCTACATAGTACACCGACTAGAATCCTGGTGGACGTATGGGGCAACCCTTGTAAAAACCGGCCGCCTTCGTGCGATGGCATCCCTCTTCAGGCGCATTTTAACAGGCGTTTCGGCAGTTCCACCGTACACTTAGTAAGTAGTGACCTTAGTGGAATACTAATACCCTGGGCATGTCGTTACCACTTAGGCGGGCCACCTTTTACCTGGCGTTCGGATCCGCGGCCAGTGTCCTGTTCTCCATTGCGATTTCGCAGATTCTCCTGGGTCCGTCCCTGGCCTTCCTGCTGCTTTCCGGGCAGCCACTCCGCTTCCCACCGTCGCGCGCGCCGCTCGCATTGTTCTTCGGCATCACGGTAATCGCGGTGCTGGCTTCCGGCGACCCGAGGGCAGGGACGCCGCAGATCCGCAAATTCTTCGTGTTTGCGATGCTCCTAGTGGTATGCAGCACCTTCGAAACGGTCAAGCAGGTCCGCGCACTCCTGTTTTGCCGGGCGGGAGTGGGGCTCTTTTCCGCCCTGCAAGGAATCGCGCAATTCCTCCACCGCAGGCACGAGGAAAACAGCTACGTGTACCTGCTCGACGGACCCATCACCGGGTTCGCAAGCCACTGGATGACATTTTGGGGCGAAGAGATGAGGGCGCGATCGTTGAGGGCCAGCCGCCGTAGAAAGTCGTGAGTTCGCAGTGAGTCTTCCGGAGCGGCGAGGTGCTCAGGCCGGCCGTTTCGGGCTTCCGCAAATCGGTTTGCCGGCCGAGACCGAGTCACTCGGCGTAGTAGCCCTCGCGAGCGCGAATTTGATAGCCTTTCGCGGTCGAGACCTTGATGGCGTGCCAGCCCCGATCGTCGCCGGACGGTGGCTGGAAGGCCAGCAGATAGCCGTGCATCAGATCTTCCGACACCTTCCGGAAGACGGCGGCGATATCGCTCAACTTGCGCACCACGAAGGGCCGTCCGCCCGTGGAGCGCGACATGTTCGCGAGCTGATCGAGTAACTGCAGACTGTCTAAAGCCTCGCCTTCGGCGATGGTGTAAATGGGGACGCCGAGGGTCTTGGCGCGCTGGATGACGTCGTCGGCGGTCAGCATGCTCGAATTGTCGTCGCCGTCGGTGAAGACGATGATGACTTTCTTTCCCGCGCGGGCGGCGAGGTCGTGGTTCACACGCAACAGGGCGTCGTAGAGTGCGGTGGATCCAAGGGCGTGGGCCCTGAGGACAGCACGTTTGGCAGCGACCTTGTCGGTGGTGAAACGCTGCAACTCGGCCACGTGGTCGTTGAAGCCGTAGACTGCCACGGAATCGTCCGGACGGAGTTCCTCGAGCAAACGAAGGGCAGCGGACTTGAGCGAAGGCAGGGCGCCTTCCATGCTGCTGGTAGTGTCGAACAGCAGCGCTACGGAGACATTCGCCGTATGGTTTTCGAAAGCGGTAATAGACTGCGAATGGGCGCCTTCCAGGATGGCGAATTCCTTGGCAGTCAGGTCGTCGACGTAACGGCCGTGGCTATCGGTGACGGTGGCATAGACCTCGACCAGATTGCTGCTGGCGCGGAAAAGGGTTTCCGTGGGAGCGGGAAGCGTCGCCGTTTCGAATGTCTTCGGGTGGGGGGATGCATCGGCGATCGACGGTCCGCCGGCCAGGCTTTCGTCAACCGGCGAACCGACCTTGTCACGATTGAGCGCCTGCGTAATATCGGGGAAGCGCGCGAAGCCACCGGCCAGTTTGGTCCCGGGCGAGTTGTTCGATCTGATCAGGGACGAATCGACGAAAAGGCGCGAACTCTTGTCGTTAGGCGCCAGCAAAAAGTTGTGTTTTGCCAGCAAGCGCTGGTCTTCCGCGACCAGCAGGTATTGAGGATCGAGTACCGCGGCGTAGACCAGTCCGCTGAGAGCCGCAAGCGCACTGCGAGCTTCGGGAGGATTGTCCAAAGAACGCAAAGCGGGAACATGCTGGAGTTCCTTGACACGTTCGAAAGCCGCGCGGCGCGCGCCGCTCAAGCGCAGCAGAGCTGCCGGGACAGCCTCGTCGAGGTCATCGGCGCCGTTGGCCATGGCGCGCAGCACCGCGATGGATTGGGCCGATGGATCGTCGGCGCGTATGGTTTCACAAGCCTGCCGGAACGCCTGCGCGGCCCGTGCGGCGTCGAGCGACCCGGCCTGGCTCGCGAGCACGATCAGTTCCACCAGCGAGTGCCAGTCGCCCAGGCGGATGGCCTGGCGATCGCCCGACAGTTTGCCGGCCTGTTCCGTGAAGGAGGCCAGCGCCTGGAATTCGGGCGCGCCCAGGCCGGGCAGCTTTTCCAGATAAGGGAACAGGTAGCGCCACTCGTCGCGATGACGCACCAGGATGGCGACGGATTCCGCGTCGAGCGGCGCGCCGCGCCGGCTTTCCAACCGGACCACCGCGGCCAGAGGCTGAAGCGATGGAAGACGCAGCAGCAGTTCCGCGTCGCTGGCTGCGCTGCCCCAGGACTGCCTGGCGCCCGGGAAGGCGACTTTACCAGAAGAGTCCAGGCGCAGCTCCTGGAGGATGGCGGCCTGCCAGCGGTCCCCTTTCCGAATAAAGTAGACCTGCGCGAGGGAGTCGCGATACCACCTATAGAAGGCCTCAATACGGGACGTGGGACCGGTGAAGAATTGTCGATGGGCAGCGTCGGCGCGTGCCAGATCGAAATAGAAGGCCAGCAGGCGGCCCTGGTCCTTGTCGAACAATGCGCGGAAAAACAGCGCGGGGTTCTGGGGGCTGGCGCCCACCAGACTGGCCCACACGAGTTCCGCTTGGGCGCCGCCCGGCACGGCGACACGGTTGTCCGAAATGGTGAGCGCGCTGCCGAATTCGGCCAGGAGGCTGGAGTACTTGACGATCAGGTTGGCGAGACCGATGGACGAAACCACCGCGCCAGCGGCATCGGGCTCCATGGCGGCCAGGCCCGCATACACTCTGGCATAGCGCCTGTCGCGGATGAAAACCTCGGCCGGACCGCCGGAGAATTCCGGGACACCTTTCAGGAGGACGCTCCAGGCCGTACCGCCAACCAGACGGGCGGTCTCGATGGGGATCGCGAACTGGAAGGCGCGGTGGGCTTCGATAGCAGACCTCATGTCGAGCTCATCGATACCCAAGGCGGCGGGGAAGCGCTGGCGGATGCCGTCGATGGCCTGGTCGCCGGGCTCGGCCGAAAAGGTGTTACCGCTCGAGGTGAGCTTCCACCCGAGCAAGTTCAAAATGCGCTCGGTGGCGCGCCGATGGCCGTCGGTATCCACCGCGATGCGCACGAGGGTGCGATCGGAACTGCGTTCGCCGAGCTGTTCCAACTCGCCGACGGCGGCAACGAACGCGTTGATGGCTGGGGTGGCATCCACCGTCTGGTTTTCGACGCCGGGTTCGGTTGCGGCGATCGCGCGGCAATATTGCAGGAAGAAATCATGGTACGAGGGAGTCTCCCGAATGCCTGCTATGGCGGCGAAGGCCTTCATTCCTCCAGGCACTGGAGCTTCGCCTGTGGATGGCGGACGCAAGTCCTCGGAGGTGACCGCGTCGGCAAGTTCGGCCAAGGGTTGCTTGCCGAGGTTGGCCAGCCGTTCGGAAACCACGTTGTAATCCGCGGAGTGCGGATGCTGCGCGAGGTAGGTCCGCATATGGGCGGCGGCCAGTTCCAATTCGTGGCGGGCTTCGTAGACCAGACCCTGAATGTACTCGGCGCGCGGAAAGTCCTGGTGTTTATCGAGGGGGGCCAATTGGTTGAGGCGAGCGAGGGCGCCATCGAAATCCCGCAGCTGGTAGCGGGCCACCGCATTCAGAAGGTAGGCTTCCAGGAAAGCGTGTTTGGAGTCGAGCCGGATAAGGGTCTCGGATGTCTTGGAGGCGGCTTCCCAATCCTTGAGTTCGGAGTCCGCGGCGGCTAGCTCCCGGTATGGCGCCAGGGTTTTGGGGTCGAGTGCAATGGCGCGCTCGAAAGCGGAACGGGCTTCGCCCGGCTTATGGCGACGCTGGCAGGCAAAGCCCAGCGCGACCCAGGCGGGCGCAAACTTGGGAGCGGCCTCCACTACGGCGCGCAGGGGAGCTTCGGCGGCGGCCCAATCGTTGGTATCGATGTGCTTGATGGCGAGGGCCCAGGGCTTGGCGGCAGCGCGGGGCACGCCGGGGCCGTTTACGACGTCGAGCACCATGCCGGGAGTGGCGTGCGAGAGCACGATATTTGGAAACCGCGGCATCATAGTCGTCCGCCGATCGGTGAGATCGATCTTGGTGGAGGCGTAGCCGCGGGCGACGGCTTGGAGAACGCAGGGAAGCAGTTCGTTGGTGCCGGAGAAGAGGAAACCGAAATCGTTGATGTCCAGCCGCACGAAGTAATCGCCGGTTTTGGGAGATACCGTCGCTTCCACGATCACGTGGTCCATGCCCTGACAGCTACGCTGAATAGTCACGGGGAGGCCGGGCGGGGAGCCATCCTCCATGACGACCTTGCCGCGAAAGATCACGATGTCAGCGGCGGCGGGGCGGACTAACAGGACGAAGTACAGCATCCCCAGCAAAGGCGAACGCCGAAAGGAGAGCCTGGAATATAAGAATCGGAGCAACATCGCGATCTAGGCAGCATATCAGGGAATGGGAGTTCGCGCGCTTCGCGACGGTCCGGTTAACTTCACATAAGGGGCCTTCCGGAACTTTCCGCGGACTCCTACGAGTGCCGACATCCCGGCCGGTTTGATGAACCGGCACCAGCGAAGCGCTCACTTGGGTGTCACATGGATCAGGGCGCCGGGATTGGCGTCTTCCAGGATCCACAACGAACCATCGGGGCCTTCTTCGACATCGCGGATGCGGCGGCCCAGATCCCAGCGCTCGGCGGTTTTGGCGCCGCCATGGCCATCAAAGACGATGCGGACGAGCGCCTTGGTCGCCAGGCCGCTGACGAAGCCGTTGCCGTTCCATTGCGGGAAGGTCTGGACGCCGCGGTAGAACATCAAATTGCCCGGCGCAATCACCGGTACCCAATAGAGGACGGGCTTTGCCAGGTCGGGCCGCGTGTCGGGATTGGGAATGGGCACGCCGTTATAGTTCTGGCCATAGGAGACGAGCGGCCAGCCGTAGTTCTTGCCCTTCTCGATCAGGTTTAGCTCGTCGCCGCCGCGCGGGCCATGCTCGACCTCCCACAATTCGCCGGTGGGGGAAAACGCCAGGCCGTAGGGTGTGCGGACGCCGCTGGCCCAGGTTTCGGCCGGCGTCAGATTGGGGCCGGGAAAGGTGTAGGTGCTTACTACCTTCGCGGTCTTGGCGGCTTCGGTGTCACTGGGCGGATCGATCAGAGGAATGGTGGCGGCGCCGGTCTTGCCGAAGTTGGGGTTGCCAGGGGCGGGTTTGCCGTCCAGCGTCAGGCGCAGGATCTTGCCTACGGGTTGGTCCGGATCCTGGGCGGGGGTCATGCGCTGGCGGTCGCCAACAGCCAGGAATAGAAACTGGCCGTCGGGCGAGAAGGCGACCTGCGCGCCTTCCTGCCCGCCCTTGCCCGTGGGCATCTGATGCCACAGCACCGCGAAGTTTTCGAGTGTGGCCGAGGTGGGAGTGACGTTCAGCTTGGCGCGCGCGAGCGCCAGGCCACCGCCGTAGTCACCCGGCGCGGCATAGGTGAGATAGATACTGTGGTCGGTGGCGTAATGGGGCGAGAGGAAGACGCCGTGCATGCCGCTCTGGCCCTGCCAATAAACGGGGGGCGTATTGCCCACCGGGATCTTCTCTCCCTGCTGGGACACCAGCCAAACGGGCCCGGGCTTTTCGGTGATCAGCATGCGGCCATCGGGCAGGAAAGCCAGCCGCCAGGGCAGTTTAAACGTGGTCACCGTCGTCATGTTGAAGGGCAGGGTGGCTTCGGGCTTCTGTTCGCCCACATTGACCTGGGCCCAGGCCGCCACCGACACCAGGGTGAAAAGCAGCGGCGCTTTCGCCAATTTCATCGTCATTTCTCTCCTTGGCTCTCAAGCGCCCGGCCTTATGCGATCCCGGACGCCGTTAATCGTACATTACCATTGGGGCGTGCCAATGAGAGACTCGGGTACGCGGAAGCGCCAGGCTCCCTCGGGCGGATCGTACAGAGGTCGAATCGAGTGGACGCGGCGAGCTCATTCTCCGAGTCGTGCGTTTTCCGACTGGAGCACTCAAACTGGGGACCCGAGAACGTCAGTTGAACGCTGGGCCCGGGGAGGAACTACCGTAGGCCAGGGTCTGGGGGCCGGCTTCCGAATGGCCAATCCGCGGGACCCGCCTAGCGGCCCATACGAGCGGGTTCTGCGGCGGCAGGCGCGCCACGGAGTAAACCTTCCGTGCTCAGGTCTTCATCAATGTCCGGCCAGTGAATCCCATAGCCTGCTCCGCTCACTTTCCAGCGTGATCGCTGTTCCATAGTGGCGTTCAAAAGCCGCGGATACCACGTCAGGGGCACGATGATTGTGCGCCCGTCTGCGAGGTCCACCGCCCGGCCGGCCCGGGAGAAGTGAACGGCAGCGGACGGATCAACACAGCGTTAACGACGCTGAAGATGGCGGCCTTTGCGCCGATGGTCAGCACCGTTGCGATGGTGAAAACCGGAGACCGCCGCAGGGTGCGGACAGCATATCGCAGGTCGGCCAGCAGCATAGCTTACAGACGCGCAAAGGGGTGAATGGTTACATCACTCCCACGGATCGCGGAACCTTTCCGCTACCCCGATGCGTAGCTCTAAGCAGACTCCAGAGGGTCATCGCTCAGGATGCAGTTCTGAAGGGACGATTTCATGCCAACGGGTAGACAGGTCTTTCCGCTTCCGGCCGTGCTTTTTGCTACCTTCGCCGCCGCGGCCGTCGCGCAAACCATTCCCAACGGCGCCGCCATCGACGCCGAAGTGAGCCGGATTATGACCCAAACCCACGCCAAGGGCATGGCCGTTGCGGTCATCGACCGCGGCAAGGTCGTCTATGTCAACGCTTATGGCGACCGTAACGCCAAGGGAGATCCGCTCACCACGGAAACGGTGATGTACGGCGCGTCGCTCACCAAGACGGTGTTCGCCTACACCGTCATGCAACTGGTCGACCGGGGCAAGATAAACCTCGACACGCCCATCGAGAACGATCTCGACAATCCGCTGCCGAGCTATGGCCCCGATCCGGTTTTCCCCGACAAGTACGGGCCATACAAGGATCTGGCGGCCGACCCTCGCTGGGAAAAGATCACGCCGCGTATGTGCCTGACGCATTCCACCGGCTTCAGTAACTTTTGGTTTATCGAACCCGACCAGAAGCTGCACATCCATTTCGACCCCGGAACGCGCTTCAGCTATTCGGGCGAAGGTTTCATCCTGCTGCAATTCGTCATCGAGCACGGGCGCAAGGCGCAGGGGTTGGGGCTCGATGTCGGCGATCTGGCGAAGGCCGATTTCGACCGGCTGGGGATGACCCGCACCAGCCTGGTATGGCTGAACAATCCCGAAGCCAATGTCGCCGACGGCTGGAACGATGAGGGACAGCCGCAGCCGCACGACAAGCGCAGCAAGGTGCGCGTGGCGGGTTCCATGAACACCACCATTTCCGACCTTTCGAAGTTCGCCGCCGCTCTGGTGCGCGGCGATGGCCTGAGCGCGGCTTCGCGCGCCGAGATGACGAAACCGAGCCTGCATATCGCGACGGCGAACCTCTTTCCCCTTTTCCAGCCCGACTTGCCGCTCAGCGAGCAGCGCAAGGATTTGTACTCGGGCCTGGGCGTCACCGTCTTCGACGGCCCGCAGGGCCACGGCTTCTACAAGGGCGGCCACGACGGCCAGACCGCCAACACCCTGGTCTGCATCGAGTCCGGCCAGCGATGCGTCGTCATACTGTCGAACGATGTTCGCTCCGAGGCAGGCTTCGCCGGCCTGGTGAAGTTCATCCTCGGCGACACCGGTGTGCCGTACGGCTGGGAATATGGCGACCACGCCGGAAAGTCGTGACGCCGCTCCTACTGTAAGCCGCCCCCCAACGCCCGATAGAGATCGACGAAAGCGAGCAATTCCTGCAGACGCAACTGAGCTTGGGCCAGTTGTCCCTGAAACAGGTCGCGCTCGGCGTTAAGCACCTGCAGGTAGCTGTCGGCGCCGCCCTGGTAACGAAGCGTCGACAGGCGGGTAGCTTCCGCCAGCGCCTGCACCAGATGGTCCTGCTGGCTGCGCTGCTCGCGGGTGCGATCGTAGCGGATGAGCGCGTCCGACACTTCGCGGAATGCCGTGTAGACGGTCTTCTGATATGCCGTAAGCATCTCGCGCTTCTGCGCCTCCGTGAGCCGCACCGCCACGCGAACCTGGCCGGCCGTAAAGATCGGAAGAAGCGCGTCGGGCGCCACGGTCCAATAAGCCGCCGGCCCGGTGAACAGCTGGGTGAGCGCACGGCTCTGTCCGCCCAGAATGCCGGTCAACGTGATTTGCGGGAAGTAGTACGCCTTCGCGGTCCCGATCTGCGCATTGGCGGAAATCAGCTTCTGTTCGGCCGCGCGGATGTCCGGGCGGCGTTCGATGAGGGAAGACGGCATGCCCGCCGGGAGTTGCGGCGGCAGCACGAAGCTTTCGATCGGCTGGCTGCGCGCGATGTCGCCGGGCAGATTTCCCACCAGCAGGTTCAGCCCATTCTCCGCCTGTCCGATGTCGCCCTCCACGCTGGCGATGCGCACCGTGGTGAGGTAGAGGAACTGCTCCGCCTGCTGGACGTCGAGGCCGGTGGCGGCCCCGTGATCGTGGCGCAGGCGGATCAGATGCAGGTTACGGTCGGCGATGTCGCGCGTGTTGCGGGCGATCTGCAGTTCCAGATCGCGCTCGCGCAGGGTGAAATAGGCGCCGGCCACATCGCCGATGAGCGACACGGTGACACCGCGCCGGGCTTCTTCGGTCGCCAGGTATTCGGCGCGCGCCGATTCCTTCAGGCGGCGGATGCGGCCCCACAGATCCAATTCCCACGAAAGCGCGATGCCGGTCTGGGTGTAAGTGGCCTCCGTGAGGGAGCCGGGCGCGCTCTGTAAGCTGGCGCCGATGGTGGAATATCGTACCGTTCCGGCCTGTTCCTCGGCGTAGACGAACGGATACTGGTTCGCGCCGGCGATGCGGTAGCGGGCGCGCGCTTCTTCCACGCGTTCCGAGGCCAGGACGAGGTCGAAGTTGTGCGCCAGCGCCGTGGAGATGAGTTGCTTGAGGGCCTCATCGGGAAACAGGTCGGGCCATTTGGTGTCGGCGAGCGACGCCTGGCTCGCGGCAGCTTCGCCGCGGTGCTGGTGGGGCACTGCCAGCGAGGGGCGTTTGTAATTCGGCCCCACCGTGCAAGCGGAGAGCAGGAGGCAGAGCATGAGCCCGCAAACCGACTCCCTCACGGTCGCGGCTCGGTATCGGCATACGGCGTGTTTCCGAGCCGCGACCGTGAGGGAGCGGTCACGAAGATGGCTCAAGTTACGGAGCATCATCCGACCTCCGTAGCGGGCTCGATGCCCGGCTTCCGTTGCCGCGACGCGATTCCCTGAATCACCGCGAAGAGCACCGGCACGATGAAGATCGCCAGCAGCGTGGCCGCATTCATGCCGCCGAAAACCGCCGTGCCCAGCGAGCGCCGCGAAGCCGCCCCGGCCCCACGGGCGATCAGCAGCGGTGTGACTCCCAGGATGAAAGCGAACGAAGTCATCAGAATGGGGCGCAGGCGGAGGCGGGCCGCTTCCAGGGCGGCGTCGCGGATGGAGTGCCCGGCCTCATAGCGCGTGCGCGCGAACTCTACGATCAGAATGGCGTTCTTGGCCGCCAGCCCGATCAGCGTGACGATGCCGATCTGCGTGTAGAGATCGTACGGATAGGCGCGCAGCCAGACGGCGAACAGCGCGCCGAAGAGACCGAGCGGCAACGCCAGCAGGACGGCGAACGGGATCGACCAGCTCTCGTAAAGAGCGGCCAGAAACAGGAAAACCAGCACCGCGGCGAAGCCGAAGATGAAGCCCTCGTGGCCCTGCGCCTCCTTCTCCTGGTAGGTGGTCCCCGTCCATTCATAGCTGAAGCCGGTAGGAAGGGCGGATGCCGCCACTTCCTCCATGGCGCGCACCGCCTGGCCGCTGCTGTAGCCGGGGGCCGGCGTGCCGATCAACTGGACGGCGCGATTGCGGTTGTAGCGGTAGATCACCTCGGGCCCGGCCGTGGCGGTGACCGTGGCGAGCGTGCCGAGGGGGACCATGTCGCCTCCGCCCGTGCGGAGGTAGAAGCGATTGATGTCGCGCGGCTGGGTGCGAAATTCCGGCTTGGCCTGCACCATCACCTGCCAGGTGCGTCCAAACACGTTGAAGTCGTTCACATAGAGCCCGCCGAGGAATGTCTGCAAGGCATCGTAGGCGTCGGTGGCGGGGATGCCCAGGGTTTGCACCTTATCGAGGTCGAGATTCACCTTGTAGGACGGGACATTGGAGCGGAAAGTGTTGACCACGTTTCCAATCTCGGGGCGTTGGCGGGCGGCCTGTGCCACCAAGTCGGCTGCCTGCGCGAGGTCTTCCACGCCCACGCCGGTGCGGTCCTCGAGCATGAACTGGAATCCTCCCGTGGTGCTCAATCCCTGAATGGGAGGTTGGCCGAAGGCGTTGGTGGTGGCTTCCGGTATCGCTGCCAGTCTCCGTTGGATATTCGCGATCACGCCGCGGAACTCCTGCTCAGGGGTGGTGCGATCGTCCCACGGCTTCAGGCGGGTGATCAGCGTGGCAACGTTTGAACTGGAGGTCCGCGTAGAGATGTCGAGCCCGCCGAGAGTGAACGTGCCCGATACGCCCGGGATTTTGCTGACGATCTCTTCCGCCGCCGCAGTTGCCGCAGTAGTGCGCTCCGCGGAGGCGGCGTCAGGCAGGCGAACGGTAACGTAAATGGTGCCCTGATCTTCGTCGGGGAGAAAGCTGGTGGGAAGCTGGCGGAACAAGTAACCGGCCGCGAACCAGAAGCAGAACAACCCCAGCATCGCCAGTGCCGATTTGCGGATGAGCGCGCCCACCCCTTCCAGATAACGGCTTCGGGTCCACTCAAATACCCGGTCGAATCCGCCGAAGAAGCGGCCCAGCGGCCCGTGAGTCTGCATTTTCGGCCGCAAGAGGATGGCGCTCAAAGCGGGGCTCAAGGACAAGGCGTTGAAGGCCGAGATCAGCACCGACACGGCGATGGTGAGGGCGAACTGCTTGTAGATCTGCCCGCTGATGCCGCCCAGAAAGGCCACCGGTATGAAAGCCGCCGCCAGAATGCAGGCGATGGCCACCACCGGAGCCGACACTTCCTCCATGGCCCGGATAGCCGCCAGACGCGCGCCCGCACCCTCGTCGATGTGGCGCTGCGCGGCCTCCACCACCACAATGGCATCGTCTACCACGATGCCGATCGCCAGCACCAGGCCGAACAGACTGGTCATGTTGATGGAGAACCCCAGCAGGGGAAACAGCGCGAAAGTTCCCACGATGGCCACCGGTACGGTGAGCAGCGGAATGAGCGTGGCGCGCCAGTTCTGCAGGAACAGGAACACCACGATAATTACCAGGCCGGTGGCTTCGAACAGCGTCATCATCACTTCGTGAATGGCCGAGCGGACGAACATGGTGGAGTCGTACGGGATGAGGACGTCCAGGCCCGCGGGGAAGTTCTTGCGGGCGTTTTCGCAGAAGCGGCGCACGCGGTCGGCGGTAGCCACGGCGTTGGCGCCGGGGGCAAGGTAAATGATGACGTTGCCTGCGGGGGCGCCGTTGACGTGGCTGAAGCCGCTGTAAGTGGCGGCTCCGAGCTCCACGATGCCGATATCGCGAATGCGCAGCAGGCCGGTGTCCGGGCGGGCGCGCAACACGATGTCTTCGAATTCGGAGGGAGTCACCAGGCGTCCCTGAGCGCTCACCGAATACTGGAAACTCGTGCCCGTGGGCGAAGGCGGCTGGCCGATCGATCCCGCGGGATTCTGCCGGTTCTGCGCGAGAATGGCGTTGTTGATGTCGCTGGCGGTGACGCCCAGTTGCGCCATCCGGTCGGGGTCCACCCAGATGCGCATGGAGTAAACCTGGGCAGCGCCGAGCCGCGCCTCGCCCACTCCGTCGATGCTGGCCAACTGGTTCAGCAGGTTGATCTGCCCGTAGTTGGTGAGGAACAGCGCGTCGTAGCGATTGTCCGGAGAAGTCAGGGAGACCACCATGAGGAAGGCGGTGGAAACCTTTTTGACCACCACGCCCTGGCGCTGCACGTCGGGGGGCAGCCTCGGCATGGCGATATTCACGCGGTTCTGCGTCTGCACCGTGGCGATATCCGGGTTGGTGCCCAGCTTGAACGTCACGCTGATGGTGAGACTGCCGTCGTTGGCGCTGCTCGACATGAAGTAGATCATGCCGTCGAGGGCAATCAGCTGTTCTTCGATCGGCTGGGCTACCGTCTTTTCGATGTCCTGCGAGTTACCGCCCAAATAGCTGGTGCTGATCTGCACCACCGGAGGCACTACTTCGGGATAGCTGGCCACGGGGAGATTGGGGATGGCGACACTGCCCAGGATGACGATCACGATAGCGATCACCATCGCGAATACGGGATGGTCGATGAAGAATCGCGCCATGGCTCAATTCCCCGCCGCTGGCGAAGTTTCCCGGTACGGCTGCGTCTGAACTTTGCTTCCCGGCCGCACCTTCTGCTGGCCCTCTACCACTACGCGATCTCCGGGCTGCAAGCCCTGTTCGATAATCCAGGAGTTGCCCACCCGGTCGCCGGCAGTCACCGTTCGTACTTCGACCTTGTCACCCGGTCCCACTACGTAGACCGTCTGCACGCTCTGCAACTGCTGGACGGCTCTCTGCGGGACGAGGATGGCGTTCTTGCGCGCCGCCACCTGCACGCGGACACGGCCGAACTGCCCAGGAAGCATCATGTGCTTCGGATTTGGGAAGCGGGCTTGCAACTCGAAGGTGGCGGTCTTGGGGTCCACCTGGTTGAGCGCATTCTCGATGTGGCCGATGGACGAAAATTCGGAGCCGTCGGCCAGAATCAATTTGAGCGGCAACGCTGCCCCCGGCAGTCCGCCCTGGCGCATCCACGACAGATACTCCGACTCCGTGACCTTGAAGCGCACCCAGATGGGATCGAGCGGCACGATGGTGGTGAGGGGCTGGGCCGAGCCGGGAGTCACCAGACCGCCGACCGGAATCAAGGTGTCGCCGATGCGCCCGCCGATGGGCGCGACGATGGTGCCGTATTGCAGATTCAGCTCAGCGGAATTCAGGGCGGCCTGCTGCGCTTCCACCTTCGCCTGCGTGGAAGCGATCTGCGTGCGCGTCGTCAGGCGGGCCTGCTCGACGGCGGCTTTCCAGGCGTCGACGTTCGCCTGGTTCGCCTTCAGGGCGGCGGCTGCGGCGTCCAGGTCCTGCTTCGACGCGGCGTCTTCCTTTACCAGCGGCGTGAGACGATCGACGTCCTGCTGGGCCTTGACCTGATTCGCCTCCGCGGAGGCCAGGTTCGCCTGTGCTTGCAGGAGGGCGACCTGTTTGCGGGCGAACTCCAGATCGGCCTCGCTCTGATGAAGGTTCCCCTTGGCCTGCTGCACGGCGGCAGCGTACGGCCGCAGATCCAGCACGTACAACGTCTGCCCGGCCGTCACCTCCGCGCCGGGGCGGAAATTCCACTTCTCGATGTAGCCTTCCACGTGGCCGCGGACTTCGACCATGTCGCGGGCGTAAGTCTGCGCCGCAAATTCCGAAAAGATGGGGACATCGGCACCCGCCACCTCCATCACCACCACGGTTGGGGGCGGCGCTTGCGCCGTGACGGTCTTCTGGCCCGATGCCCCGCATCCGGCGAGCAGGACTGCCGTAAGCAGGCAGAGTGGGACATGCTTCAGCTTGGCCAATTCATCGCGAGTAAAAAGCATTTAGGTGAGGTTGCCCATTCCGGCCAGAATCGTCGCCACCACGCGTTCCTCCCCGAGCTGCGAATCGATCATCAGATCGTAGAGATGGGGATTGCGCCATTCCTGGCCAAAATTCACTCGTATATAGCGTGCCCGCCGTTCATCGACGGCGCGGTCTTCGACGCGGCCGGCAGAAGGCGCATAAATGAAAACGTGAAAGACGTCCGAACGGTCTTGCAGGACGCACTGGCTGCCGCGCCCCAGAATCACACACCTGCCGGTCTCCCAGGCGCGCTCAATGGCCGCGCGCGCCAGCAGAGCCATGGTTTCGGCGTCGAAGATAGCGGTATCGGGCAGCACCGCCACGCCCTCGAAGGCGCCGTACGTGAGACCGCGCCGGCCGACCCGATGCGCCCAGGAATCCACTCGCTCATCGAATTTGCGGACAAGCTGCGGCTCTACATGGGCGAGTTGTGCGACCTCGTCTATCAGCGCGCTATCGATGAGTTTCCAACCCAGGCGCTCAGCCAGCCGGGCCGCGATGCGGTCGCCGCCGCTCTCGTATTCCCTCGCTACCGTTAAAGCTCGATACATATCTTAATACCTGCTAGCCTTAATTTAACGCTATTGGAGTAGCGAGTATGAGCGACCAAACCTGTACTACCCTGCCGGGTGGCCATCGGGTGGCCAAAGACGGCGCCCGCATCGAAGCCTATGGCGCCGTCGACGAGCTGAATGCCTTCGTCGGGACGGCTCGCGCCCTGGCCGAAGAAATCACCGATCGCAACGGCCGTATCTGGCCCCTGGTGCCCTTCCTCCTGCGCGTGCAGCACGAGCTGTTCAATCTCGCCGCGGTCCTGGAAGATGTGGATCCTGCTCAGCCCGGCATCGGCTCTGCCCACGTCGCCCGCCTCGAACAGGAAATCGGACGCACTAACCGTGATCTAAAGCCGCTTCATTCTTTCGTGCTCTCGGGCAGCGGTGTTCTCAACGGCGCCCTGCACCAATGCCGCGCCGTCTGCCGCCGCGCCGAGCGCGCCGCCGTCTCTCTCGCCCGCCAGGAACCCGTTCCGCCCGAAGCCGTCCAATACCTCAACCGCCTGAGCGACGCGTTTTTCGTCTGGAGCCGTTGGGTGAGCCACGTTTGCAGCGAAGACGAAACTTTGTGGGACCCGCATCACTCGGCCGTCTAGCCCAACTCAAGACTCCGAACTCCTGAAGTCGCCGCGGGTTTTCGGTGAGCCGGGAAATTGATGCGAGCGCCCGGACAGGACAAGCTGAAGCATGTCCCACAAAGGTCACTCTGCGTTCCAATGTGGGGCATGCTTCAGCTTTAATGCCAGATAGTTTTCCCACTTCTGAGTATTCGTGTAAAAGGTGGGGCGGTTGACCCCCAGGTCCGCGGCCGACCCCCTGGTCGGCCTCTTCGCGATGGCAGAGACCTGATTCTTCGACTGGAGTGCGGGACGAGGGCGTCCGCCCTACCTTTTGCGCATGACACAAAACTATGCGGCATTGTGCTTCAGCTTGCCCAAGCCAGTGGAGACTTGTGCCCAGGGCCGAATCGCTTAAGGAAGGGGCTGTTCAGATAACGTCCCGCTGACAAGAGCAGCGACAGGGTCGATTACGAGGTTTACTTCACCGTATCGAAGTCCTCGAAGGCTGGCATTATCAATCTGTTTAACCAGAGCGCCTACCCGCGCGATGCCGCCCACGGCAGCAGCAGACCGAGGAAGCATCCCAAACTCACATGCTTCCCCGTCATCCTTTACAACGTCCTGAATAAGATCCCGACAAAAGCGCCCAAATAAGAACTGCTCCCGAAGGAGCCGTTCTTTGTTTCCGCTAATCGGACCTCTTCGTTATCGCCACGCTTGGGGGGAGACCGGTTTCCCGGCGGGATAAGTCCCCTTAACCCTGCCAATTTCACGGCAGCCTGTAAGCATTTAAAATGTTGGGGGTTTTATGGTGCGCCCGGGCTGACTCGAACAGCCGACCTTTTGGTTCGTAGCCAAACGCTCTATCCAACTGAGCTACGGGCGCTTGCGGAGGTTGGTTCTTTCAATGTAGCGAACCGCTTGCCCTTTGCGCAACCCCCCGGTCACAATGGAATCGGGCCTTATGGATCAGCCGCCAGAGATCGCTCGCTTGCGCATCCTCGCCGCGCGCTTCCGCAGCGCCATCTGCGCCACGGATCCGTCCGAGGTCGATCCCGAGGTCCGCTTCATCGTCGCCGGTTTCCCCAAAGACGCCTGCGGCGCGGGCGATGGGGCAGAGCGAGGAGACGCTGTACGTGCTGGACGCCTGGCGCGAGTCGCCCGGATGCTGGTCGTCCCGCACGCAGTGAAGACGTATCAGAGAGTGTGGAGCTCCTACAAAATCAGGGACTCCAGCTTCGAGAGCCAAGCGTTAAAGTGCGGGCATTCAGCACGGATGCGTGCCAGCCCGATTTCGAGGACGGCGAGAATACCCAAGAGCGGCTTTTCGTACCCTGGAATTATCGATTCCATCCGTTTTGATGGTGCCGTATGAGGCGAATCATTAATGTCTTCAGGCGTCGTAAACTGGTTACGGATACTCTCGAACTGCGGCTGCAATTCTGGCCGTCCCACACCCCGACTTAGAGCATCGCAATCACTAAACAGAAGACCCTCAAATTCGTGCATTAAAACGAATGGGACGAAACGACTCGGATTGTCGATTTCGTTGGCGACATCGCTCAAGAGGGCGTCTTCTACGCAATGGGCCTTTTGCCCCACATTCAGCCCGGCCGCTTTGGCCCGTCCCGGCCACCCTCCCGGCCCTTGTTCGGGTAGGGCGTAATAGTCGACCATTGTGGTCGCGATACAGCCTGAATCCTCTTTTAGATGGTTGACGATGTCCTTTTTCACAGATGGCCACGGACGAATCCCGCCGCGTCGCCGTCGTAGACGAGCATTTCCAACAATCCGTGCGGCAACGGTGTCATAACCTCGGGCCCGCAAGTGTTCCTCAAGGACTTCGTTGACAAATGTTTCCTCGGTCTGGCCTTCAACATGGATCAGCAGACGAGGCATTGTCAGCCCTTGACGGGTCTTCCTCCAAACTCGTTCTTCTCCCACAACTGGCCGAGGCTGTAGTCCTCCTGCCAAGCTGCCAGTTGTGCTGGATCGAGTCGACCGATTCTGGTTCCGCCCTCGACCCGGTTAGCGATCAAGACATCGTCGGGATCAAAGTGGTCCAACAGCAACGATGATTGAGTTGAGACGATTACCTGCGTCTTTACTGACGCCTGACGGATTAGGGACGCGAGCATACCGATTGCGTAAGGATGGAGTCCCAGTTCGGGCTCGTCCACCAGAATGACTGACGGTCGATATTGATCTGGCTGGAGAAACAGTGTGGCGAGGACGATAAATCGGAGCGTGCCATCCGATAAGGACGAAGCGTCAAAGTATTGATCTGAGCCTTTATGTCGCCATTCCAGCTTGATGTCGTCAACCTTTCGGCGAAGAGGCTTGAGTTGAAAATCGTCGAAGAAGGGAGCGACCCGCTGTACGGCTCCTTGAATCAACCCATACGATTCTGGATGCGCTTCGCGTAAGAAGAACAAAAAGGCGGCCAGGTTCGATCCATCTGGTCGAAGGAATTCGTTATCGTCCACTTTTGCAGTCTTACGCATCGGGGACGACGAGCTAGTGTCATGTACGTGGTAGAGGCGCCATCCGCCGAGGCGCTCACGGACAAAAGACGCGACGCCTTCAGCATTAGGATTGCTGATACCAGCCTCTCGTCGTTGTTCGCGCGGGGACAGGCCGATGCCGTACGGTGACGGGTATTGGCTCTTCTTCCAGAAAGAAGCAATCTCTTCGGACGGATAGAGTCCATCGTCTGCCGTGGGCGAGAGCTGCAGCTCGTACTGGTTCAACCCATCCTTGAAGGAGAGATAGAAAGACAGCACTTTAGTGCTCTTGGAGCCGAAATGCAGCAGCCGTTCGGCACCCCCGGCCTCAGTCACATAATCGCTTAAGCGGCCATCCCTTATCGCGTGGAGAAATGCGAAGACACCGATGAAGTTTGACTTCCCGGAGCCGTTCGCACCGATCAACACATTGATCGAGCGCAACGGCAGCTTCTCGATTTCAGCGATGCTTTTGAATCCCTTGACCGTAATGTATTCAAGCGCAGTGGATGCCATCGGTTCCTGGGAAATTCTATTCCGGAGGGTTTCCAAACATCAGCCAGTCGGCAACGTCGATTTTGCGAAAGATCCTGTCCATTTGAACCCCTATGATACAACCCTCAACGATCCAACCGGACGGCAGGCGCGACCATCCCACCACCTCCAGGATACCTGACGGCTCGCGTCGGATGGCAGCGCGCATCGCGCTACATCCCCTTGCCGCAATCGTCTTCAATGCGGGGCCATGCGGCCTTGCACTCGGCCTCCCGCAGTCTGATTTCGGAGTCTAGGCCAAGAGCGAAGTGCGAGTTCTCCACGCGCAGCATTTTCAGCACAACAACGTGCGCGGTCATTATTGCCAGTGCGCTGTAGACCTTCTGCACAGAGTTATCGAAGAATGGGCCATCAGGTTGCAGCTTGACGCGGGCGGTGACAGCCAGGACCGTCGAATGCGCCTGCTGCGTGGGGATTGCGTAGCCGTTATAGTAGCAATGCTCAAAGCCGTACCCGGCCTTCTTTGCCATAGCGGGCAGGCCCAACTTTGACCAGGACATCATGGTTCTGGTCAAGTTGCACTGCTTGCACAGCGTCTCCTGAAAGTCGTCCTTGACCCTTTGGTATTCCCGCTCAACGGTTTTCACGTGGTCCGCTCCCAGCACCGTTTCCAGAAACGCCAGTCCGTGGAGTTCCTTAGCATGGTTCAAGAGCTTGCGGTGCGGGATAGATGAATATTTCCAGAAACGCTTGGCTTCGTCCGCGAACTGCGAAATGTACGCAGCGGTGACAGCGCGTTCATACATCCCGCGCAACACCTTTAGCGCCCCAGTCCCCAAGCCGTTGCCCGCCATCACCCACACTTCTGCGAAGTCCTCAGAAACAAGCGATGCTAGAAAGAACACCGTCAAGTCTGCCGGGTGTGTTCGCGGTGTGAACGCGCGGATTCTGACTTTGTTCATCGTTCCGGCAAGGGCATCAAACGCCTTCAAAAACGCAGGGAAGCGTTCCTGGAACTTCGCCCATTCATCGGGAAAACCAAA
>Ga0182016_10001598_pt1 | contig 27573 bp, 19 predicted proteins | sample 712S2MmetaG_FD_120491 | JGI IMG/M metagenome (GOLD analysis project Ga0182016, IMG submission 120491) | Permafrost microbial communities from Stordalen Mire, Sweden - 712S2M metaG | ecosystem: Environmental > Terrestrial > Soil > Wetlands > Permafrost | place: Sweden: Stordalen | collected...
GCGACAGAAATCCACCCACTAGCGCCGGCGCATTCAGCTCAAGCGGCAGATACATTCCCAGCGCAAACACCAGCGATGGCTGCACCAGCATCTCCATCACCAGCGTCACCATCGCCCCCGCAGCAAACAGCAAATACGCAATCGGCTGATGGCTCATGAACCCCTGCACCAGCGCCTTCATGATCGATGCCTGCGGGCTCGCCAACACCGGCCTGATATCCCCCGCTACTGCCTCGCCAAATTGAAAAGTATGCGCCAGCATTCCAATCGTCAGCCCCACCGCGATCGCCGACGCCGTCACTCCCAGAAACTTAACCTTCTCCTGCGCAGCCGGCGTCGACCCCAGCCAGTAACCCACCTTCAAATCCGTAATCGCCTGCCCAGACACCGATAGCGCAGTGCACACCATCCCCGCAATCGCCATCACAAAAAACATCCCCGTCGTCCCGCTCAGCCCAAACCGCAGCAGCACCGTCGACGACAAAATAATCGTCAGCATCGTCATTCCGCTCACCGGGTTCCGTGCCGTAGTGGCAACCGCATTCGCCGCCACCGACGTAAAGAAGAAGGAAAACAGCAGCACCAGCCCCAACCCCGCCAGCAGCGCGCCCCAGCCCGCCTCCCGGCTTCCCAGAAATATCCCCACCGCCAGCGCCCCAATTACCACGCCCAGCAGAATCGTCACCATCGGCACATCGCGATCCGTCCGCTCCGTCGCCGCAGCTTCGCCCTGCCGAAACGTCCTCAACGCAATCCCAAACGAGCCCGCCACCACGCGCAGCGACTTTACAATCCCCACGATCCCCGCCGTCGCAATCGCCCCCACACCAACAAACCGAACATAGCTGCGATAAATATCCGTCGCCGTCATATGGTCGACTGGTATCGTCGCCGGATACACCGCCGTCCCCAGATGCTTGCCCACAAACCAGATCAGCGGAACCAAAACCAGATTCGACAGCACCCCGCCCGCACACAAAATCAGCGAGCTCCGCAGTCCCATCACATAGCCCAGCCCCAGAATGAATCCGATCGCGTCGAACCGCAGCACCATCCGCGCCTTATCCGCAAGCCCCTGCACCACTGGCAAAAATCTGAAGTCCACATACTCCTTCCACACCTGAAAGGTCGTCACAAAAAAGTCATAAATCCCCGAGATAAACGTCGCCTGCAGCAACAGGGCCGCCTGCGATCCGCCCTTCTCGCCTGTTACCAGCACCTCTGTAATCGCCGTCGCCTCCGGATACGGCAGCTTCCCATGCATCTCGCGCACAAAATATCTGCGCAGCGGAATTAGAAACAAAACCCCCAGCACCCCGCCCGCCAGGCAAATAAAAATTGTCTGCACCGGGTGCGGATCGAGATTCAATATGTACAGCGCCGGCAGCGTGAAAATCGCCCCCGCCACCACTGCGCCGGCCGCCCCGCCAATCCCCGTAATAATCACGTTTTCCAGCAAACTCGATCTGCGCTTGTAAACCCGCGCCAGCCCAATCGCCAGAATCGAAATCGGAATCGCCGCCTCCATCACCTGGCCCACCTTCAGCCCCGAATAAGCCGATGCCACCGTGAACACCACGCAGAAAAAAACTCCCCATCCAACCGACCGCCACGTCAACTCCGGCTGTGTCTGCTCCGCCGGCACAACAGGCGTATAGCTCTCCCCAGGCCCCAGCGGCTGGTATGCATTCTCAGGCAGCGACTTCGTTTCGTTCTCGTTCATTTGCTCTTTTCTCCGTCCACAGCAAGTTACAGCAAGACCCTCCATCTCCGCCGGGTGCCCCACCCTCGCGATGTTCTTGTTTTTGTCGCTAGGGTGGGCCGCCAAAGACCCCGGGCGCCCCATCCATTTCACGTTCTTGGCGAAATGGGTGGGAGACCAGTGACCTACTGTGCCCCATCCATTCCGCATTCTGGGCGGAATGGGTGGGCGTGCAATAACACCGACCCCCCACCCCCGCCCTTTAAACTAACCAATGAAGCATGCGCACCGTCTCAACTCACGCACCACCCGATTTCCGCACCCAAAGCCCCAATTCGCGCATCTTGAATCCCAGGAACGAATGACACCAGTCGAACAATCGGATATCGCTCGCCAAAAGGCCTTTCAGGAGACCCTCCGAAGCGCCTCCAACACCATGGTCTTCAGCGAGATTCTCAAGCTCTCCATCGACAGCTTCCGCTCCAGCAAAACCCGCTTCGCCCTCACCGCTCTCGGCATGGTCATAGGCACCGCCTCCGTCATCCTCGTCATCACTATTGGCCTCACCGGCAAACAGTACATCATCCAGCAGCTCCAGAAAATCGAAACCAACTCCGTCGAGCTCGAGTACTCCGGCGGCCACACCACCGTTGCCGAACAGATCTTCTACAACGACTACCTCACCCGTGAAGATGAGAAAGCCGTCCTCGCCCAGCTCCCCGGCGTAATGTATTCCTCGCCCGTCATGGATATGCACGACCGCATCAGCTTCGGCAGTGGCGTCGTTAAAGACACGCTCGTCCTCGGCGTCAGCCCGCAGTATCAGCAAATCCGCAACCTGCTCGTACCCGTTGGCCGCTTCTTCGATCAGAATGACGACAACGCCCACATCATGTGCGCCGTTGTCACTCAGCAATTCGCCCGCGAGCGATACGGTTCCGACGACGCTGCCGTCGGTCAGACCTTCGAGATCAGTGGCATCCCATTCACCATCATCGGAGTCTTCAAAGAAGCCTTCGACGACATGGGCAACTCCGAAATCGCAGACCAGACCATCCTCATCCCCTTCTCCGTCGCCCGCTATTTCAGCGGCACTGAGCAGGTCAGGCAAATCTACTTCTCCATGCGCAACATGACTGAGGTCACCGATGCATCCAAGGAGATCCTCCGCATCATCCAGTCGCGCCACCGCTCTGACTCCGTCTACAAAACCCAGACCCTCACCGAGTACCTGACCATCGCCGGAGACATCGCTGACGCCCTCACTGTCGTCCTCTTTCTCGTCGCCGCCGTCACCCTCGCCGTAGGCGGTGTCGGCATCATGAACATCATGCTCGCCAACGTCCGCGCTCGCGTTCGCGAAATCGGCATCCGCAAAGCCCTCGGCGCAACCCGCCGCGAAATCCGCCTCCAGTTCCTGCTCGAAGCCATCCTCATCTCGCTCTCTGGCGGCCTCGTAGGCTCCATCATCGGCCTTGCCATCCCACTCTCCATTCGCTTCTTCACAGACTACGACCTACCCATCTCGCCCTGGTCAGTCGTCATCGCGCTCTCCTCCGCCATCGCCGTCGGCGTCATCTTCGGCACCGTCCCCGCCACCCGCGCCGCCCAAATGGACCCCGTAGAAGCCCTCAAATACGAGTAATCTTTGCCCTAAATCTGCCTCAGAGTTGATAGCAAAATTAAGCTGTCATCCTCAGCGAAAGGGGCCCCAGGCGTACCTCACACTGGGGGTGGTGAGTCGAAGGACCTGCTTCCGCTTTTTCAACTGATCCCAAAATCAGCTCCGCCCATCTAAACTGGAACCAAACCATGCCCAACCCCGAATCCCTTCCGCCAAATCCCGACCCCCAACACCCTGCACCCGAAGAAGACGAACCTTCCTCAGGCCCCAGCCTCACCCTCCTCTACTCCCTCATCGCCATCGCACTCCTCGTCGCCATCGGATTCGCGATGCTCATCGTCGCCCCCTTCCACCACCGGCACTAGAGTTATGCCGGCACCATAAGAGCGCCATCAGAATTCTCCCCACCGTCTGCCCTCATCAAGGATCGAACGATGCCGGGTGAACTCAACGGCCGACCATTTTCATTGCCAAGAATGGATCGTCCTGGAGGAAGATTTTAGAACTCTTCTGCTCAGCCCTGCTCGTGTCCAAGCCAAAAATGCCGCCCAAGCCAAAATTTGGTCTATGGTTATTTCCGGATTGCGGCTATTCACTCGGTACGATCAGGATTGTCCGCTGAGGAGTTGGACACCGTTGGTCGAGAGGCGCTTTCCAAACTCGATTGCCGGATGCTCAAGCAAGTGGTAGAGCAAAATGGCAAATGCTGCAGTCAGCGCAATGGAGAGAAGTGCGCCAACCAAGAGAGAACTCAAGTGGAGCAAATCGAAACAAAGCCACATTACGGGAAGATGGGCGACATAGATACCGTACGAATAAAGCGCGACGTTGCGGCTCAATCCGTTAAGCCAGCCAATTCGGATTTGACGAAAGAATGGAAGCGCAACTCCCGTAGCGGAACAGAAGGCCCAGTTGCGGACGAGATCGAGGTAGTGCGGCCACCAGATTTGGTGGTCTGTTCGAACCGCACCTTGGAGTGCGCCTAATGCGGCTGGTCCGTAAACCCGAAGCACGTCGACGGCTCGAAAGGCGACAACCAGCAAGAGCAGGAAAACGATCCAGAGGAATCCTGACAGGCGTTTGGGCTTTGTGGCCATGATGCGCCAGGCAAAGACACCAGCAAGAAAACATGGGACATAGGGAGTGACCAGGAAGAGTATATTGGCGTTTCCATGCTGCAAGGCCCATTCGGCGCTGGCGACGGCGATGGCAAGCAGCCAGATAAAAAATGCGACCTTGAGGGAGGGGAAACGCGTGAGAAGGAGATACAGAACAGGAAGCAAAAAATACATCTGCATCTCAAACGGAAGAGACCACAGGACGGAGAGGATTGAATAGCTGTGTGTGAGGTTCTGGGTGAGGAAGATGTTTGAGAAGAAAGTGCGCCAGCCAACCCTCTCGAACCCGCCGATCCAGAAGACTGCGGGAATCCTGAATGTAATGACAGCCAGGACTGCGAGGATGCTGAGTGGATAGATGCGAAAGACACGTCGGACGAGAAATACAAAATAGAGACGGAAACCACTGAGCCCGATCCGTCCCATCGACAACATCAATACTAGAGAGGTATGAACAAAGAAGATGAGCACTCCGAGTTGGCCGACGTCACCGAGCCCGCGGATTTTCATGGCCTCGGCAAGGTGAGCGCAAAAGACGAGGCTAACTGCAACTGTGCGGAGGATGTCGAGATTCGCGAGGTCGCGAAAATCATCCATGGAATTGGCCGCGGAGCCCGGAGGAAAGCCGGGGCGGGAAGCGGGCGTGACCGCGATTTCGTGAACTGCATTGGACTCGAATTGGTTTGGTACGGAATGCATGAGTTGGGAGCGACCTGGACCCGATCTCTCAACCAGCGCTAACTGGAGTTTCTCGGTTATTGTTTGACTCCGAGATTATCTCCCAGCCGCCACCGGGCTGGATAGGCTCAAACCCAACCTCCTGGTCCTCTGCCCGGTCCAGCGTTCGCCGCGAGGCAAACTCCAGACCGTTGTCCGTGCGAAGACTCTCTGGCCGCCACGATCTGCTATCAGTCATTCCGACACTTGCGTCACACCTCCTATGCCCGGCGATGTTATCGCGGCCACTGAAGATGGCGAAAACTCCATGGCAGTCGCTCGGATGGCGTGCGTCCACATTGACGTCGCGATCCCAGATATAGAAACCGGTAAGTCCTGGCAAATCTCTGACCCTCACGCCAGAAACGATGCCTATGACGCACTCAGGCAGGAGGAGCTAGATACGCAATTTCAATTGAAACACCTCCCGCCAAAGGCTTCGAGGAGTGGCGCCGTGTGGCAGATGCGGAGTTCGACGTCCACAACCTCGTGCCTGCGGATCAGGAGTAACCAACCTGGCATTCCTTGATTCGCCCGAATCCCTGTGCTACATTCTCGACATGAACCCAATTTCCTCTATCGGCGCCTGTCTTTGCTTCTGCCGCAACATGTGTTGCGTGCGCATGCACTCTGGCGTGAGGAAATGGCAAAGCTAACAAGCTAGCAAAATCTGCCGATTCCAACTAACCCACCGCCAGAGATTGATCTGGAAGGTGGGTTTTCTATTTGAATCAGAAACTGCGGCAACTCTCAGCAATCGCTCCGCCGCAGCGAGCAACTCACTTTTATAAGCGCCGGTGGCGAAGCGGTAAACGCGCAGGTCTGCAAAATCTGTATTCGCGGGTTCGATCCCCGCCCGGCGTTCCAAACACTCTCATCGAATCGAGGAGAATCATGCCCAATACCCAAGCAGCCGTAGCCCGCCGCTCCCTATCGCCCGATATCTTCGCCGTCGGTCTCGCCCTCCTCGCTGCTTTATTGGTCCGCCTAAACCTGCTTCCCCCGATTAAGTGGTAATTCAACCCATCCGCGAAGAGCACACCTCCCAAAATCAGGAGATCGAAAATGGCCACTGCCATCGCAGCAACGCCCACCAACAATTCGCTCCTCAGCCGCACAATCGCCCTCATCCCCGGACTGCTCCTGCTGTTCGCCGTGGGATACGCAGGCAAATTCATCGAGCAGTCAATTGCCGCCTACACCAAGTCCCATCACGTCACCTTTCCCAACATCGAATACGTGCTCTGGGCCATCGTCATCGGCCTGCTCATCTCCAACACCATCGGCATCCCGCGCATCTTCGTTCCCGGCGTCGCCACCTACGAATTCTGGCTCAAGGCGGGCATCGTTCTCCTCGGCTCCCGCTTCCTGCTCGGTGACGTGCTCCACCTCGGCGGCATCTCGCTCGCTCTAGTGGCCATCGCCATCACGCTCTCGCTCACCTTCATGCACCTGCTCGGCCGCGCCTTCAAGCTCAAGCCCAAGCTCACTTCGCTGCTCGCCATCGGCTCCTCCATCTGCGGAGTCTCCGCCATCATCGCCGCCAAGCCCTCCATCGACGCCGACGACGAGGACGCCTCCTACGCCATCGCCGCCATTCTCGCCCTCGGCGCAATCTCGCTCTTCACATTCCCCCTCATCGGCCACTCGCTCCACCTCAGCGACAAAGCATATGGCCTCTGGGCCGGGCTCGCCGTCGACAACACCGCCGAGGCAACCGCCGCCGGCGCGCTCTACTCTGACGCTGCAGGAAAAGTTGCCGTCCTCGCCAAGACCTCGCGCAACGCCCTTATCGGCTTCATCGTCCTCGGCTACGCCATCTACTGGTCATCGCGCGGCCAGGCCGAAAAGGTAGGCAACAAAGCGCTATTTCTTTGGCAGAAATTCCCCAAATTCGTCCTCGGATTCCTGCTCATATCCCTGCTAGCCACCGTCGGCTTCTTCACCAAGCCACAACTCACCAGCCTCGCCAACCTCTCGCGCTGGGCATTCCTGCTAACCTTCGCCGGCGTAGGCCTCCGCACCAACCTCCGCGAGCTCGGCAAGCAAGGCTGGCGCCCCTTCGCCGTTGGCGCAATCGGCGAAGTCTTCATCGCGCTGCTCACCCTCACCCTCGTCTACGGCGCCGACCACTATCTAACCCTCTAATCTTTGCGCCCACCCTTTGAACCCACCAAAATGACCGGGTGCCCCAGCGCCTGTCCTGAGCGGAGCCGAATGATCTCGATTTTGAGACCTGGGAGTCCACAGTCCCCGCGCATCCCGTCCTCACTAAACCCTCCAACACCGATCGGGTGCCCCATCCTTCGCCTCCTCACTGGCGAAGGGTGGGAATCCTCAACCTCAACCAACCGCAACTAACCAACCAAATCCGAGGCTCCGCGTTATTCTGCCCATGCAGAACCCCGGAGCCCCCATGCCCACCCAAGCCGAAAAAGCCGCCACCTTCCAAGCCCTCCACCAGAGCCCCGAAACCTTTGTCATCGCCAACCCCTGGGACGCAGGCACCGCCCGCCTTCTCACCGCGCTCGAATTCAAAGCACTCTCCACCACCAGCGCCGGTCTCGCCTTCACCCTCGGCCTCCGCGACGCCGCTGGCCAGGTCACCCGCGATCAAGCCCTCGCCAATGCCCGCTCCATCGTCGAAGCCACCCACCTCCCAGTCGCCGCCGATCTCGAAAACGGTTACGGCCACACCCCTGAAGCCGTAGCCGAAACAATTTGCCTCGCTGCCCAATCCGGTCTCGTTGGCGGATCCATCGAAGACGCCACCGGCGACCCCGCCAACCCCATCTACGACTTCAATCACGCCGTCGAACGCATCGCCGCCGCCGCTGCCGCTGCTAACTCCTTGCCCTTCCCATTCATGCTCGTCGCCCGCGCTGAAAACTTCCTCCACGGCCGCCCCAACCTCGACGACACCATCCGCCGCCTCCAGGCCTTCGAGGCCGCCGGTACTGAAGTCCTCTACGCTCCCGGCATCACCCGCGCTGAAGACATTCGCACCGTCTGCGCCTCCGTCTCCAGGCCCGTCAACATTCTCATGGGCGTCAAAGGCGTCCCTCCACTCTCGGTCGCCGATCTTCACTCCCTCGGCGTCCGCCGCATCAGCATCGGTTCCGGCTTCGCCCGCGCCGCCCTCACCGCCTTCCTCCACGCCGCACGCGAAGTCCGCGACCACGGCACCTTCACCTTCACCGAAGAAACCCTCTATATGTCCGAACTCATCGACCTCTTCCAATAGGCTTTCGCATCATCGGCAGCTTCAAGACTGGTCTCGAGTGCCACACCTCTCCCTTCCTCACCTAAAGCGCTTGGTTGGAACTTTCCGCAAACTCCAAAGAAGACCCCTTCGTACTCGCCAGATCCCACCACTCAAAACAATCCTCCCAGACGAAAAAGCAAGGCAATAGCAGGACACCTTTGTTAGCATGGTTGGCACTGTTTCCAATCCACTTGAATGACTCATCTGCGCAAATCAAAGAGGATGAAGTGAATGGATTGCACGCCGTTTTCCTTTTCTGCAAGAGAGCCCCGGACGGTATCCCTTGCTTCCTTCATCCTTGAGAAACTCCCAGCCCGCCGGCTGTCAGCTTTCTTTCTTTGCTTGGTGGTCCTCGGCCTTCTGCCCGCGGCGGCATTCGCGCAAACTGGTGAGTGGACGTGGATGGATGGCCCCAGCACACTCGACTGCCCTACTCCCCTCCAGGTCGAAAGTTGTTATGGCCCCGCGCTCTTTGGAAAACTCGGCGCTTCGTCAACAAGCAATATACCCGGCGGCAGATCTTCTGCTAACTCATGGACCGATGCGAGCGGTAACTTCTGGCTCTTTGGTGGCCTCGGCGTCGATTCGGCCGGAAACACCGGCTATCTCAACGACCTATGGAAGTTTTCGCCCTCCAGCGGCCAGTGGACCTGGGTGGGTGGAAGCAGCTCCGTAGTTTGCCTGCAAAAGGATCAGAGCGGCAATTGCATCACCAATGGCCAGCCAGGCGTGAGCGCATCTCCGGGCGTCGGCTCTACAACCAACATCCCCGGAGGCCGCGCCTCCCAAATCAGTTGGACCGACGCCAACGGCAACTTCTGGCTCTTCGGCGGAACCGGCTTCGATACGGCAGGCAACCTCTGGCAGTATCTCAACGACCTTTGGGAGTTTTCGCCCTCCTCTGGCGAATGGACTCTGGTGAATGGTAGCAGCGTTCCAGCGTCCAACCCTGGGTCCGGCGGCGTTTACGGCACTTTGGGCACCGCTGCGGCCGGCAATGTTCCAGGCGGCCGTTTCGGCTCCAGCGCCTGGACTGACAGCGCAGGCAATCTCTGGCTCTTTGGCGGCTACGGCCTCGATTCAGGCGCCAACAAAGGCGAACTCGACGACCTCTGGGAGTTCAACACCACAAATAAGCAGTGGACATGGATGAGCGGCAGCAGCACCTTCACATGCTGGGCAAAAAACGCAAGCGGTTGCTCGTTCTGGGCCGTGACTCCGCCGGTCTCGACTCCTGAGGGCCGCGATGGCGCTGTCGCCTGGACCGATAGCGGCGGCAACCTCTGGCTCTTCGGCGGAGAAACTGCCGCGGCTGATGTCAGCAACCTGACCGGCGGCCTGCTCAGCGATCTATGGGAGTTCAGTCCCTCGACAGCCTCATGGACGGTCCGCGGATACTGCCCCTCGCCGCAATACGCAGCCTGCACGGATATCGACTTAAACGGCGTCTATGGCACGCTGGGGGTTCTTGCCCTGGGAAACTACCCCGGAGGACGCGAGTACGGAGAAGGCTGGTCCAACGGAAGCGGCACCGGCTGGGTGTTAGGAGGCGACGGCCCTTCTTTCACCGGAACGCCGAACGGGCTGAACGACCTTTGGGAGTTCGACTCCTTCAGCGGCAACTGGATCTGGCAAGGAGGAAGCAAATCCCCCTACGCAGGGATCGGGAACGGGCCTTCCAGCGTCTACGGTACCCTGGACTCGGCCAGCATCAACAACCTCCCCGGCTTCCGGTCCGGCGCTTCCACCTGGACCGACGGCAACGGCAATCTCTGGCTATTTGGCGGCGACGGCATGGACTCCGCCGCAAACTATGGGCGGCTCAATGACCTCTGGCAGTTCATCCCGCACACAAACGGCCTGCCCGCGGCAGCAACGCCAACCTTCAGCGTCCCGTCCGGCACCTATACCTCCGCGCAGTCGGTCACCCTCAACGATGCTACCGCCGGCGCTTCGCTCTACTACACCCTGGATGGAACATCGCCAAATATCAACTCCAGCGTATATACCCAGCCAATCGCTGTCTCCGCCACTTCCACGTTGAAGGTGGTTGCCGTGGGTGCGAACCACGCCAACAGCGCCATCGCAACGGCCAACTATCTTCTGCCCGTTACCTTCTCGCTGAGTGCCGCGCCGGGTACGCTTACGGTGAACTCCGGATCGAATGGACCGGTAACCATAACCGTCGCGCCCCAGAACGGTTTCGATTCCGCTGTAGCCTTCAGCTGCTCCGGTTTGCCAGCCGGAGCTACCTGTGGCTTCCTGCCTGCAACCGTCACCCCTCCCGGCACCACCTCAACCGTCCTCACCGTGACGGTAGCCTCGACCACGGCAACGTTGCACCGGAGTCCGGGCACACTGTTCCCTGGTACGGCACTTGCGGCAGCGCTCTGCTGCTTTGGGTTCAAGAAGCGCCGGCGCTGGCAACTGCTCCTGCTATTGGCGGTGAGTTTGACCGGCTTGAGCCTGCTCAATGGATGCGGCAACGGTGGAAGTTCTGGCGGCAACGGAAACAGCAACCCTCAACCCGTCTCATCGACGATCACCGTCAGTGGCACATCGGATTCGATGCAACAGACGACGACATTCACTCTTACCGTGAATTGATGCATCCATGCGAAACAAATAGGAGTCGAAGCCAACCGGCTGGCCTCGCCCGGATTGCCGCGTCGGAATACCTATCACGGCGTAAAGGTTGCATGTCAGCCAGCCATAACCGAGCCGGCTTTCGCCTTATCCCCCCGCTCCACAATCAACACCGGTATCCCATCCACCACCGGATACCGTCGCCCACATTCTCCACAAACCAACGTCCCCGCATCCCCCCGCAACTCACCCAAGCACCCCGGACACACCACACCCTCCGGCGCAGCCCCACACCAATCAAATGTCTTTTTCGTTTCGCCCAACTCGCCCGTCGATCCCGACTCGCTCGTCATCCGCCCCTACTGCACCCTCGCGCCAGAACCCCCGCTATCCGCATGTTCCCCGTTCGCGCCGTTGCCCGTCCCCGGCGTCACCTTCGGCAATTTCGCAAACTCCGTCTCAATCGTCTGAATCGTCCCCGAATTCGCAAACTCATACGCCACACGCACACCATTGAAGATCGCCCGGTCGTTCGACGATCCATGCCCGATGATGCAAATGCCTCGTACCCCCAGCAGCGGCGCTCCGCCATACTCGCGATAATCCAGCCGATGCCTGAATTCATTGAACGCCTGCCTCGAAAGCAGCGCACCAACCTGCCGGGTAACCGTCTTAGTCAGTGAATCGCGCAGCACCTCACGCACAAACCTGCCCACGCCCTCGCTCGTCTTCAGCGCCACATTCCCCACAAAGCCGTCGCACACAATCACGTCTGCCAGCCCGCTGAAAATGTCCCGCCCCTCCACATTCCCGATAAAATTGATCGGCAGCGCCTTCAGCAGCGGAAACGCCTCACGCGTCAGATCGTTGCCCTTGGTCTCTTCTTCGCCAATCGACAGCAGCCCCACCCGCGGTTCCGTAATCTTCAGCACCGTCCGCGCATAAATCTCGCCCATAAGGGCAAATTGCGCCAGGTTTTGCGGCTTGCAGTCCACGTTCGCGCCCACATCCAGCAGCACGCACGGGCTTCCAGTTGACGCCGGCATCGGTGTCGCCAGCGCCGGCCTGTCCACACCCGGCAGCGCGCCCAGCACCATCTTCGCCGTGGCCATCGCCGCGCCCGTATTCCCCGCCGTCACAAACCCCGCCACCTTGCCCTCACGCACTAGCTTCAGTCCCACGCGCATTGAGCTATCTTTCTTGCTCCGTACCGCGTGCGCAGCCTTCTCCTCCATGCCAATCCGCTCGGACGCATGGTGAATCACAATCGGCAAATCTTCGTTTTCAAGGTATTCGTCCAGAAGGTCGCGCAGCTCTGCCTCCGGCCCAATCAAATGGACACGAACAGGCAGAGTCCGGCACGCGAGGATCGCTCCCCGTATCTCCGGCTCTGGAGCTTTATCGGAACCTACCGCATCAAGCGCAATGTCGATCAGCATAGTTCTCGCTTCTCGCCGAGTGCTGGGTGCCCCATCCTTTTCGCAGCTTTTCGAAGAAAAGGTGCGAATAGGGTGGGAGACCAAAATGCAAGCACCACGGGGACCGTGAAAATGCTACTTCGCCGCTTCCTTCACATCCAGCACCTGGCGGCCCTTGTAAACTCCGCACTTCGGGCACGCCTGGTGGGGAAGCTTCTTTTCATGGCAGCTAGGGCATTCGGAAACACCCGTAGCCGTCAAAAAATCGTGCGATCTGCGGAGTGCAGTACGGCGCGTCGAATGGCGCCGTTTCGGATTAGGCATGTTACTTTTCCTTTCGCGTTCCAACCCACTTGTCAGCGTCACCCACAAGCCCGCTGCAGCTCACATGGCTAAGGTCGGAACCCCTTCAATTATCTTGTTTTAGTCCGGGCTCTCGCCCCCCGTTGCTAGTGCTTTATCCGTCCCCGGAGATCGCCCAGCGCTCCCCATCGCGGATCAGTCACCTTCTCCGCGCAGTCGCACTCTTTCAGGTTTCGATTCTCCCCGCAGTGCGGGCAAAGCCCTTTGCAATCAGGCTTGCACAGCGTCCGCACCGGCAAGGACAAAAGTACCTGCTCTCGCAAAACGTCTTCAAGCAACAGACTGTCTCCTTCATAATAACCGATTTCCGTCTCAGGCGCAGTTATCGCCCGCTCCCCCGATTGCGCATCCACCTCCGCCGGCCTGAAGATCAAGTCATATTCCGCCTCCAGCGGAACCTCCACCGGCTCAACGCATCGGGCGCACTTCACCTCAAACTTCCCCTTGAACTGCCCCTTCAGCCGAATATCGGACACAATCTCCTTCGGCCCTCGATGCTCGTGTAGCACTTCCGCCCGCCCCGACGCCGCCAAAAGCCCCGCCTGCTCCGCCTCATCCCCTAATTCCACCGCCCCAGGCACAAGCGCGACATCGAAATCTATCGGCTCCTGTTCCAGATCGCTTACCTTGAATTCCATCCCCTCAGCCTATCCGCCCCTAACCCGCTCGTCAATCCATTCACTGAGGCCGTTTTAATAACCCCAACAGTGCTACTCCGCTCTCAGCGCCTCCACCGGATTCACCGCCGCTGCCCGTCGCGCCGGCAGATAGCTTGCCAGCGCCGCAGCCGCCACCAACACAAACGGCACCACGATAAAGGTAAAAGGATCGAGCGGGCTTATGCCAAACAGCAGCGACTTCATCATCTGCGTCAGCGCCGCAGCCGTACTGACGCCTATCGCAACCCCGACAGCCGTCAGCAGCAGCGCGCCCCTCACAAACATCCACTTCAGCCCGCTCTTGTTCGCGCCGAGCGCCAACCGGATTCCAATCTCCCGCGTCCGCTGTGCCACAGCGTACGAGATCACACCGTAAATCCCTATAATGCCCAGCCCCAGCGCCATCGTTCCCGCAATCGCCAGCATCACCAGCGTGAACGACGTGCGCGCCATGGATTGCGTATACAACTGCTGCATCGTGCCCACTGACGCCAGTGGCAGATTTGCATTCACCCCCCATACCGCCTGCTGCATCTCGCTCACCATCCCTTCCGTGCCCGCGCGGCTGCTGTGAATCGCAAACGAGACAAACCGCAGCCCATCCATCAATGGCGGCGTCCTGAAGCGATCATAAAACATCGCCGGCCAGTAGACGATTCCCGGAGCTTTCTCATCCACGCCATGCACATGCACGTCCTCCACCACGCCGATCACTTCCTGCCACGGCGAGCTGTCATACTTCTTCACCCGCTTCCCAATCGCCGCATGAACCGAGCCCCAGTTCTCGCGCGCAAAACTCTCTGAGACCACGACCATCGGCCGCACCCCCTCCAGGTCATCCCAGGTAAAGTCGCGCCCAGCGGCAAAATGTGTCCCTAGCGTTTGAAAGTATCCCGGTGAAACGTAGTTGTAGAGTTGCAAAGGCCCGTCGCCGCCTGGGTATGCCTTGCCCTCCACCGTAATCAGGTCCCAGTTCGGATCGTTCCCGTCCATCGGCATTGCGGCAGCAAAGCCCACCGAAGCCGCCCCCGGTATGGCCGCAAGCTTATCGGCAATTTCGCGCTGCATCAACGCCACCATGTGCGGGTCTCTGGCCATCTGTTCCGGAATGAAGACGCTCATCGTCTCCACATGCGCTGCATCCGCAAATCCAGGGTCCACATTGCGCAGCGCCGCAAACGTGCGGATCATCAGCACTGAGCTCACCAGCAACACCAGCGCCATCGCCACCTGCGCCACCACCAGCACATCGCGCGAGCGCTGACGCGCGCGTCCCGCACTTGCCGTGCGCCCCGCTCCACCCATCATCGCTGAGCCCGTCATCCGCGCATACCGCAACGCCGGTATCGACCCAAACAGCAATCCCGAAAAAACTGCCAGCGCAAATGTAAACCCCAGCGAGTCGCCGCCAAATGAAATCTCACTCAACCTCGGCAGGTCCGCAGGTCCCATCGCCGCCAGCAGCCGCAGTCCGGTATAGGCCACAGCAATCGAAGCCACGCCGCCCATCAGCCCCAGCAACACGCTTTCCACCAGCAACTCGCGCGCAATCCGCAGCCGCCCCGCCCCCAATGCCGCCCTGATTGAAAGCTCCTGTTGCCGCGCATCCGCCCTCACCAGCAGCAGGTTCGCAACATTCACGCACGCAATCACCATCACTAACCCAACCGTCGCCATCACCACCCACAGCACATTGCCCACATTGCCAATCACCTGCTGCTTCAGCGAGCGGAAGTTCGGCGTAATCTTCCAAACCTCGTAGTAGTGAGGATTCGATCCCGGCCCATTCGTCCACGAATCCATCCACAAGGAAATCAGACGCGAGCCGTCCGCGTCGGCCTGCGCCAACGACACCCCAGGCTTCAGCCGCGCAATTCCCGCATAGCCGAATCCAGCCAGCGTCTGATTCTCAGGATCAAATCCCAGCGGAACCAATAGATCAAATTCTTGGTCCACCACGCGAAATCCCCGCGGCATCACCCCCACAATCTCCTGCGTTTGCCCATCCAATTGCAGGCTCCGCCCAATCACGCCGCGGTCGCCTCCAAACCGCCGCTGCCAGTATCCATAGCTCAACATCACGGTCTTGCCGCCATGCGGATCCTGGTCCGCGGCAGAAAACCAACGCCCCAGTGTCGGCGGCACTTCAAGCGTCTCCAGCACCCCATCGCTCAGAAACACGGCGTCCACCTGGTCTGGCTGCGCAATTCCTGTCACGTTTGCGCTCCGCATCTGCCAAACTCCCATCGACTGAAAGCTGTGGTTGTGGCGCGTGAACGTCAGATACATCGACGGCGAAAGCTGCAAGCCGCTATTGAAATTTGACAATCCTCCGGCGCCAGGCGCATTCATCCACAATGCCGCCAGTTCCTCGGAATGCGGATAAGGCAGAGGCTTCAGCAACACGCTGTTCACCACGCTGAATACCGCCGTGTTCGCCCCAATCCCGATTGCCAGCGTAAGAAGTACTGTGATTGCAAATCCAGGCGACTTCCGCAGCCGCCGAAGAGCATACTTCACGTCAGCCAGAATCGACTCCACTGCCGCCCACTGCCACGCCTCGCGGCTGCGCTCACTAATCAGCGCCACGTTGCCGAACTCGCGCCGCGCCAATTTCTCGGCCTGTGACCGCGGCATCCCGCCTTCCATCAGTTCATCGATCTTTTCTTCCAGGTGCGCCTCAATCGAGACCGAAATATCGTCATAGCGCCGCCCGCGTCCAAACAGCTCTTGAAAGATTCGCATCGCACACCTCCTACGCTTTTGCCACTGTTAAAACACGAGTGATTCCGTCGAACATCTTCTCGAAGCTCACAACTTCCTTCTCCAGGTGGCGAAGACCCGCATCCGTAAGCCGGTAGATGCGCGTCGGGCGGCCCTTCGCCGACGTGCCTGCCTCCGATTCGAGCAAGCCTTCTCTCAGCATCCGTTGCAAGGCGGGATAGAGTGAACCCTCCTCCACCTGCAGCAAGTTGTCCGAAACTTCCTTGATGTGTTTCACCAGCGCGTATCCGTGCATTGGCTTCAGCCGTAGGGACTGGAGAATCATGATCTCCAGTGCGCCTGGAAAAAGATCGCGGTGCTCAGGGTTCTTTGCCATGGAAATCAGACTACAGTAAGAATACCTATTTGTAAAATAGTCTTTTTTAACCCAGCTACGCCGGACCACCCGAGATTCTGCAAGCTGACTCCGGACCTCATCCCACCCGCGCCTTCGACACCACCTCAAACAGATTCTTCCCGCACGCCGCCGACGCCGCAATCACCCCGCCAAACAGCGCGCCTACAACACCCAGGCTGGCCACATCCTGCCCCGTCAGATGAAGCCCTCGAATCGGCGTCCTCGCGCCCAGTTCCCGTGTCAGGAATCGCTCCGGCGTCGAAGCAATCCCGTAAATCTCCCCCTGCCCATAGTTCATGAAATGCCGCGTCGTCAGCGGCGTTGACAGCTCGGTATACGCAATGCTCCCAGCCAAAGATGGCGCCTGCCGTTTCAGTTCATCCAGCAACCGCGCCGCAAGCCGCAACTTCAGCGCATCGTAGTCCTCTCCACGCCGCTTCCAGCGTGTCTCGCCCCACCGCTCAAATGCCGCATAGGGAAGCATCGCAATAGCCTCCACGGTGCTCTTGCCCGCATGACGCCTCTGAAAGTCCGGATCCTTCGCCGAAGGAAATGAAAGATAGACCCCAGGCAGCGTTGCATCGCTGTCGCGCGAAAATCTCTCCACATTCGCGTCGTGATCGAACGACGGATAAACCCAGATATTTGTCCCCTTGAGCCCCAGTTCCGCGTCGCTTTGCGATAGCCCAACATAAAGGCTCACATGCGCCGTCGAGGGTTGAAGCTTGCGCAATTTGCCGCGTAGCGAATCCAGCCCAGATACATCTTCCGGCAGAAGCCGCCCAAATGTATTCGCCGCACCCGCGTCGCTCAGCACCACCCCTGACCGAAACTCGCGTCCATCGGTCATCCGCACGCCCGCCGCCCTCCCGCCATCCAGCAGAATCGCTGAAACCTCCGCGCTGGTCACCACAGCACCACCCAGGCTTTCGATCTGCGGCACCATGGCCTCGGCTATCACACCCGCCCCACCCACCGGGTAGCTCGCCCCGCCAAAATAATGCTCGGCGATCGTCGCGTGTGCGGCAAAGCTGCTCTTTCCCGGCGGCAATCCATAGTCGCCCCACTGCCCCGTCAGCACCCCAATTAATTCTCGATTTCCAGTCAGACCCTCCAGCACCTCGAGCGTTGTCTGCTTTGCCCAGCGCGTGTAACTCATCCGCATCAGGCCGCCGGCCAGCGCCGCCACAGGTCCTGGAACTGCCTTCTCCGCGTAGTAGAGCCCGCTCGCCCGGTTGCAGGCCTGAACCGCCGCGATATACCGGTCGATCGCCTTCGCTTCGCCTGGAAAAGACCGCACCAGGCCCTCCCTGAACCGCTCCACTCCTGCGGCAAACTCAAATGTCCTGCCCTCGATCACGAAGCGGTCGTAAACATCCGGCAACGCCTGCCATTGCACTCGTCCCGCCGTCACATGGTCGAATGCCCTTCGCGCCGCGCACCCCTCTTCCATCTGGCCGATGTAATGCAGCCCCACGTCCCATTCGTATCCAGGGCGATGAAACGTATGAGTAAACCCTCCGGCCACATAATGCCTTTCCAGAACCAGCACACGCTTGCCCGCATGCGCCCCCAGCATCACCGCAGCCGTGAGCCCGCCAATCCCCGAGCCGATCACAATCGCGTCCCAATTTTCTGCCAGCTTTGCCTGCTTGTATGAGATTCCGTCTCCCATCGGCACAACCTCCGCGTCGCCGCGCGACATCTTGAATGTTGACAGCGACAACATCAGCCTAGCGCTAAAAGTTGCTCCTGTCAACATCCTTCTGTTAAAAACAATGCATGACTCGATCGGAGCCTTACCACCACGTAGATCTTCGCAACACTCTGCTCGATGCCGCCGTTACCCTCATAGGCGAGGTCGGCCCCCGCGCATTCACGCTCCGTGAGGTGGCGCGGCGCGCCGGCGTCTCCCACAACGCGCCCTATCGCCACTTCGCCAGCAAGGATGAGCTGCTCACCGAGGTCGCTCGCGAGGGCTTCGAACGCCTTGCAGCATCCATGCAGAAGAGCATCGCCAGGGTCGCTGCGCCACTCGATCGCCTCCGTGAGTGTGGCTGCGGCTACGTGGCTTTTGCCCTCCGCTGGCCCCAGCATTTCCTGGTAATGTTCGACCTGCCTCAGGTCCTCAATAGCCAGAAGGAAAATCACTCGACTGTCGGCCAGCATGCCTTTGCGGTTCTGCTCGGGTGCATCGCCGCCGCCCAAAACTCCGGAGACCTCCCCGCCGGCGATCCCGTCCCGCTCGCCTGGGTGGCCTGGTCCTTCGTCCACGGCATCGCCAAACTGGCCATTAGCGGAAATCTGCCCCTCAGTGGCCGCGCAACCATCGAATTCACTCGCAACGCCTCTCCCGCAATCTTCAGCGGCATGAACGCCCGACTGACCGGCCCTCTATAGCATTTTCGGAATTACTGTAGACCGAAGCCTGGAGGCCATGTGGCTTTTTCCTCAAGAAAAAGCCACCTTCAAATGCCCTCAAAAAGTCTATACCTATTCCGAAAATGTCTTAGTTCCTCCCGCCCCTCTTGCCCAACCCTGTTAACTGCCGAAGAGTCTCGATGTCTCCGTCACCGGCCTCGCCCGAAGAATATAACAATAGTCGTTATGTCGCCGGCCCACTGAACCCCAAATGCATCAATTCAACCCATATTTCTCCATCGACCTTCAGCAGAATTACTCCCGGCAAGCCCCTCGCGCTCCCTCTTAGTCTCTTCTCCATTCTCTCTCCACCATTCCTTTTCCCCTGTTCTCCCCCCCAATCCACCCCAGCTACCAGGTAAAAAACCCCGTCCACGGTTCACAGTCCACTTTCCACTGTCCTTTTGCACATAATTAGCCCCTCCCGGCGCACACTCTAACCATGAACGCCAAAACAGCCCAAATCACGGCCTTTCTGAGAACCGATCTCTGCTCTCTGTTCTCTGTTCACATTTCACTTTCCACTGCTCTTCTCAGATTCGTTGAAAACAAAAGGGTTCGACACTGAAAAATTTCGCATCCCCCAAATACAAAAGAGTTACAGACGATCAAATCGCCGAAAAGCGCCAAAAAGCGCCGATTTCCGCCAAATACCGCCATTTTCAACCAACTCTCGCCACCTAACTCCTTTAAATCCGAATCCCACACCCGATGCCCGACCCCCTGGACTCCAATCCACGGACTCGATACCCTGCACTCTCCCGTTGCATCGTGCTAATCCAACCGCTACCATCTTGTGCATAGGTAAGTCAGAACGGCGCTCTTCCTCGATTGCAGCACTTTCCCCACTCGCATAGGAGAGGGACTATGAAGCGCAAGCTCACCATTCTTCTTACCGCGGCGGTGATCGCTCTCCCCGCTTTCGCGGTCCACCGCGTCACCGTTGACCAACTCCACAGTTGGCTCGCCGCTCACAATGCGCCCAATCATTTTGACAACGACATAGCCAGGCAGATCTCCACGCTTCAGCTCACCGAGCGGCTCACCCCTGCCACATTGGCCGCCCTCAAAACCGAGTTCGCCCCCGGCCCCAAATCCTCTCAGGCTCTCGATCTACTCGCTGATTGCTCCGTCATTCTCGATCCCCCGCCCACTGATTTCGCATCCCGCCCCCCGCCCGACGCCGCAGCGCTCACTGCGATGATCAAAGCCACAGTCCACTTCGTCGGTACCACCCTCCGCCAGATGCCGGATTTTATGGCCACGCGCATTACCGAAAGTTACGACGACAATGATCCCCTCGTTGCCAAAGGAATGCCCGATACCACCGAAGACCCAAATCTGATAGCTCCCCACAACCTTATGATTCCCGTGGGCACGTTTTCACAGCACATCACTTACCGGGATGGCAGAGAGGTCCCTTCCGAATCGAAGGAAGCTAGCCAGAAACCTTCCGAAGCACCCCCGGGATTTTCCACGCGCGGCGAGTTTGGCCCAGTCCTCTCAATGGTCTTGCTCGACGCATCAAAAGGAAAGCTCACCTGGAGCCACTGGGAACAATTCGAATCAAGAATTGTTGCTGTTTTTCATTACCAGGTCCCCCAAACCGCGTCACATTATGCAGTCGATTATTGCTGCCTGAGCGCCGGACAAGATCGACCGTCCGGAGCTATCTTCGTTCAGGCTGGACCTAACCAGGCAATCCACGTCGAAGCGAATAGTCAGTTCCCCGGAGCGAATCAGATCAATGATTCATATCGCGGAACCCCCAGCTATCACGGCAGCATCTTTCTCGATCCCGCTACCGGCGCCATCCTCCGCATCACTCTCGATGCCGAGCTCAATCCGTCCGAGCCAATCACCCGCAATGCCTCTTCAATTGACTATGGATCGGTTGAGATTGGTGGCAAGAAATTCATCTGCCCAATCAGAAGCGTTGCCATTTCTTTGACACGTGCCTACCTCAAAGACCAGCCTGGCATCCGCACCATCCTCCACATCAATCGAACTGAGTTCACAAACTATCACCGCTTCGGCTCAAGCATTCAAATCGTCGCCAGCGAAGAACTCCATTAGCCGCTCTCCGCAGAATCTCACTAGCCCGGCCCGCAACACTTACTGTGCCCCATCCATTCCGCGTTCCTTGCGGAATAGGTGGGAGCGGTTAAGGCTTCTCGCGAGCCCATGCAAGCATTCCCTCATTTGCTTTCCCCCGGCCCATGCAAATACCGTCCAGCAAACTCCAGAAACGCCGGCCAATTCGGCGCTGGCGTATGTCCAAACTGATGCTGGCGAAACCCAAGATCTCCATCGATCAGCGCCGTTCCCATCTGCGGAAACTCGCTCGTCCCCAGATCCTTCTTCCCCAGCCGCTTGTACACCGGCCCCGCCGCAACCTCGGCCAGGAACATCCCCTTCGCATCCGCCCAGCCGTCCGTACGCGGCCCGCCCTCCACATTTCGCCCCATCAACCCAGCCCCCACAAACACCGGTCGAGGCGCGCACAGGGCAATCAACTCGTGATTGTCCACCGGCAAGTTCGCAGGCGTTTGCGGCCCCGCATATTTCAACATCTGTGGGCTCATCCATTGATACAGTTGCGCATTCATCAGGTGGCTCAGCGGCTCCCCATAGCTGTGCCGATAGAGCTTCGCGCCGCCCTCGCCGGATGAACTGCTGTATACAATCGCGAACCGCGGGTCATACGCCATCGCAACCAGCGCCGTCTTTCCAAATCGCGAATGCCCCTCCAGACCAACCTGTCTTGCATTGACAGCTTTATCGGTCTCCATATAATCCAGAAACCGGCTTGCGCCCCACGCCCATGCCTTCAGGCAACCCCAGTCATTGACCCCGCGCGGCTGTCCCTTATTCATCAACCCGATAATCCCGCTCGTCAATCCCGCCCCGCTATCCGCCTGATAGCTCGTCGGGCTCAGAATCGCGTACCCCCAGCCCTTCTTCAGCACCTGAGCCTGCCAGGCCTCCCCATTGTTTCCCGGTCCACCAGGGAACATCTCCGGAATGCTGCTCCGCACAGCATTCATAAACTCCTGTCCAAACGCAATCTCGATAATCACCGGTACCGGTCCCTTCGAATGCACCGGCGTCGTCAGCGTCGCCTCTATGGTCACCCCGATGCTCCGATAACTCGAGTTGTCCACGTGCCCCGCAAGCTGCTTAGTCACCACATCGATCCCACCCACACTTTCAGGCTTGCTGCTCACCACCTCCCACGTCACCTTCGGCAAATGGTCGGGCGTATACCCCAGAACCTCCCGATCGTAGTCCGCCACAATCTCCGGCCGCCTCACACTCCACCATTCCTTCGCCGTCTTCACTTGCTTTCCGCTCTTCTCAATCAAAGGGTCCGGCAGGCTGCCATAAATGTCGGCCTTCGTCTCGTCGAAATTCGCGTTGCTCTCCTCGCCCGGCCGAAGTTCCTTGATTCCAAGCAGGTCCATCAGCCTCTGATGATCCCTCCGGCTTGCCTCCTCGGGTGTCACGCTTTCTGGCGATTTTGCCTTCTGTGCATCGCCCGAAGTCGATTCCGCAACAGCGGCCGATTGACCTTCAGCCCATCCCTCACCGATCGAAATCATCATCAAAACCGCCGCCATCAACCGGATCCATCGCATAAGAATCCTCTTTTCCCGACCAACCCTGATTGGGAATCTCTAAACCGCTGAAGATTACCGACTCATCTTGCAACGCGCAAGCCCCAAATGCTCCGCCGCGCACTCGCGTTCCTAAGTTTCACGCCGATGATCTACGAGAACCAACAGAGAAAGGTCCCTGTATGAACTGGCTCCGCAACCTTCCCATCGCTCGCAAATTTACCTTCGCCTTCGGAATCGTCTGCCTCGGTGTCACATTGCTTGGCATCTACAGCTTCATCACCCTGCGTAGCATCGCCAGCCTGAACGCAGATGTGAGCAGCAAATCCCTGCCCTCACTCATTTCTCTTACCGACACGCGCTCTGCGGCCAACGTAGTGCGCCGCGAGGATCTTGACCTGCTTCTCTGCAAGAGCGTCGAATGCTCTAGCACTCACATGGAAGCGCGCCGAAAGGGCATTGATGCCTATCGCGCCTCCACAAAGACGTACGAGTCTCAGATCGGCTATCCAGGGGAGAAGGAACTCTATGAGAAATTCTCGGATTCCTTCGCAAAATACCTCGAAATCAGCGACAAGGTCAATGCCCTGCAAAGCAGCGGAAAAGCCTCCGACGCACTCGAACTCTCCTTCGCCGACTCTACCGTAGGAATCGTTAAGACAACGCTCGACACAATGAGCGAGGCTGTCAAACTCAACGCCGGTTATGCAACCAAGGAATCCAGCCAGGTCACCAGTGCAGCATCCGGGACCTCGTTCATCACCGGTGGCGTTGACCTCTTTCTGCTTCTCTTCTGCGCAACAGTTGGGGTTTTGCTTACCCGCTTGATAGCTTACCCCTTGCAGGCAGCAACCTCCGCCCTCGAGCGCGTCGCGCAAAAAGACCTTACAACTACCGTCGAAGAAGCGGGGAACGACGAGATCGGCCGCCTCTCTGCTGCCCTCAATGTCTCCGTTTCCACTATCCGCGGCGTAATGCTGTCCTTCGCCCAGGGTGCCGACACCCTCTCCGCCGCTACCACTGAGATCAGCACCCGTTCCGTGCAGAGCGCCGGCAATGCCCGCACCCAATCCAGTAAGACCAATCAGATTGCCGCCGCCGCTCAGGAAATGACTGCAACCATCGGCGAGATCAGCCACAACGCCGAAAGCGCAGCCGCCGCCAGTCGCGAATCCGCTGAGACCGCCAGCCAGGGTGGCGCGGTCATGCAGTCAGCAGCAACGACGATGGAAAAAATCGCCGCTGCCACCCAAACCGTCTCCGAAAAAATGGCCTCCCTAGCTGAACGCTCTGAGGAAATCGGAAAAGTTGTCAACGTCATTCAGGAGATCAGCGAGCAAACCAACTTGCTGGCTCTGAACGCGGCCATCGAAGCCGCTCGCGCCGGCGAACATGGCCGCGGCTTTGCCGTGGTCGCCGGCGAGGTCCGCCGCCTCGCTGAACGGACCAAGAGTGCCACTGAAGAGATTGCTGGCACCATCCGCAGCATTCAGGATGAGACTCGCGAAACTCTAACCGTCATGCAGGACAGCCGTTCCGCTGTCGAAACCGGCATGAATGAGACAGCCCATGCGCGTCGCAGCCTTGAGGCAATTATCGAGTCCTCGAAGCAGGTCGAACACCAGATTCATCTCATTGCCGCTGCCGCCACTCAACAGACCGGCGCCTCTGGAGAAATTGCCGAGTCCGCTGGCCAGATCTCACAGCTCGCCGTCGAAAACACCCAGGGCGCTGAAGAAGCCGTAGAAGCACTCAAGAACCTCGCGTCCCTGGCCAGTGACCTGGACGGCATGGTCCGTGACTTTACCCTCGAACCAGGCAGCCGGCAGGGCGGCAGCGTTTCCAGATCCCAAAAGCGCGCCCCTGGCAAGAGGTTGGCGCCGGCGCACTCCTAACCCTTCATCCGTTGCCGGCCTGGCTTCTCTAATCAGGCCCTTATTCGGCGCGGATTTTCTCGCGCCGTTCTTTTCATTTGGCGCAGGCCATCCAGCTCCAAGCTCGCCCCGCCAACGCGGGCTCAACCCCAACCAAGTCTCACAATTCACACACCTGAATTCCACTTCCTACCCCGCGCCGTGATAGCCTCCCGTTGAGGACCATAACCGTCCTGTTCCGGTCCCCTGCGGCACTACCCAACAACTGTTCCTGGAGATTGACCCCCTCATGAGCGCCGTTAAGTACGACCTCGTCGTCATCGGTTCCGGGCCTTCTGGCCAGCGAGCCGCCGTGGCTGCCTCAAAGATGAAAAAGCGCGTAGCTGTCGTGGAAGCTCGCTCCGTTGTTGGTGGCGTTTGCATCAACACCGGGACCATCCCCTCCAAGACCATGCGCGAAGCCGTGATGCATCTCTCCGGCTACAACTACCGCACGCTCTACGGAATGAATTACCGCGTTAAAGAGAAGATCACCATGGCTGACCTGGCCTTCCGGGTCCAGGCGGTAATCAAGACCGAAGTAGACGTAACGGAAGCGCAACTCTCGCGGAATGGAATCGACATTGTTCATGGCGTCGCCCATTTTGTCGATCCGCACCAGATCCGGGTCGAAGGCCCACAGACCGAGGCTACCCTCGAAGCAGACCGGGTCATCATCGCGGTTGGCACCAAACCGGCAGCCTCCGCCAAGGTTCCCATCAACGGTCGAACCATCGTCAACAGCGACCAGATCCTCGACCTGCCGGATTTGCCGAAGTCCCTCATCGTCGTCGGTGGCGGCGTCATCGGCGTCGAATACACCTGCATGTTCGCTGTCCTTGGTGTCCGCGTTACCTTGATCGAAAAACGCGACCGGCTCCTCGAGTTTGCCGACCGGGAGATCATTGAGGCCCTCAGCTATCACCTTCGCGACAGCCGCGTCACCATGCGCCTCGGCGAAGAAGTCGAAAGCGTGGAGGAGATGCCCGACGGTGCCGTCGTCGCCAACCTGATGAGCAAGAAGAAGGTTTCAGGCGACGCGCTCCTCTATGCCATCGGCCGCCAGGGTGCTGTCGAAGATCTCAATCTTGCCGCCGCTGGACTGGAGGCAGACAACCGCGGCCGCATCCCCGTCGACGAACACTTTCAGACCAAGGTCGGGCACATCTTTGCCGTAGGCGACGTTGTCGGCTTCCCATCGCTGGCTTCCGTTTCCATGGAGCAGGGCCGCATCGCAGCCGCGCGCGCCTTTGACGACCAGCACACCTCCACTAACCCCAGCTTCTATCCCTACGGCATCTACACCATCCCCGAGATCAGCTTCATTGGCAAAACCGAAGAACAGCTCACCGATGAAGATGTACCTTACGAAGTTGGCATGGCCTACTATCGCGAAACCGCCCGTGGCCAGATTCGCGGCGACACCACCGGCCGCCTCAAGCTCATCTTCCACCGCGATACACGCAAAGTCCTCGGAGTCCACATCATCGGCGAGGGCGCTGCTGAGCTCGTCCATATCGGCCAGGCCGTAATGACGCTCGGCGGAACCGTCGACTACTTCATCGACACGGTCTTCAACTATCCCACCCTCGCCGAATGTTACAAGGCCGCCGCATTCAACGGCATCGGTCGCCTCAGTCGCTATCAGGCGGGCTAGGGTCTGCCATCGACGCACTCGACACCGCTGCGCTATCCTTGCTGCGGATTCGGCACACCGGCTCGACCACTTCGGCAACGTTGCGACTGATTCAGGCTTCTAACCCAGCAGCAGGGCCAGCCATCCCCATTCCTCGGAGGGCAACATGACCACCGCGATAGGCGTCGTCATCACCGAACACCTCGTTTCCGGCCGACTCGTCGACTTCCGCCTCACCGGCAAGCCCCTGCGCTATCCCGCCGACTCTGACGAACTGGACGCCCTCTCCGCTATTCCCGGCGGCGACCTCGTCGAACTGATCGCCACCCAAATCGCCAATCTCGCCGCCGAAGAATCTACCCCCGTCGACGCCATTGGCGTCGCAGTCCCCGGCATCATCCAAAACGGCGTAATCGAAGACTCGCCCAACCTGACGCAGCTCAAGGGCATGCACATGGCCGAGGAGCTAACCCGCGTTCTCGCCAGCCGAGGCATCACCGCCCCAGTACACATTGGAAACGACGCAGACTGCATTGCCGCGGGCGTTGCCGCCACTCGTGGCCAGCTCAACAAGCTAACCCGTGTCTGGACCCTCGGCAATGGAATTGGCTACGGTCGCTGGCCCTACGTTGAAGGCGTCTGGGAGGGCGGCCACACCACCGTCACGCTCGACCCCAAAGAGAAGTTCTGCGGCTGCGGAGGCGTCGGCCACCTCGAAGGAATCATGGGCTATCGGGCCATGCGCCTGCGCTTCCTCGATCTTGAACCGGAAGAAGTCTTCGAGCAGGCCAAACAGGGCGACCAGCGCTGCCGCGAATTCGTTGACCTGTGGCACCGCGCCCTCGCCGCCGCCACTGCCTCATTCATCCATCTTGCCGGACCTGGCCGTTTCTACTTCACCGGCCACAACGCCCACTATCTCGATCTCGCTACCCTCCGCGCCCACATGGATACCATGGTGAAGTTCAGCACCCTGCAAAGCTTCTCCCTCGAAGTCCTTCCACCCGACGACGAAACCGCCCTCCTCGGCGCCGGCGTCTCCGCCGTCCGCGCCCTCGCCAGCTGAAGATGTGCGGGTGCCCAATTCTAGCCGCGTTCTTGTTTTTTTTGCAGCTAGGGTGGGATACAACAATTCCCATCCCGCGGGACCTCAAAGATGCGTTAGCGTTTTCCCCCCGCCCCATACCCCGCCCAAACATACTCCAGCGCCTCCGGCAGCGTCTGCGCTCTCACCGCCCGATCCACATGCCCCGCATTCTCCGCAAAAACAAACTGATAGTGGTATCCCTTCGCTGCCAACACCGCGGCCATCCGCTCATTGGCAAGCACCCAGTCATGCATGTGATCGTCCATCACATTCGGGCTATACAAATCGCGATCCCCCACCTCCATCCAGATCCGTATCGGCTTCAC
>Ga0182016_10001601_pt1 | contig 27546 bp, 23 predicted proteins | sample 712S2MmetaG_FD_120491 | JGI IMG/M metagenome (GOLD analysis project Ga0182016, IMG submission 120491) | Permafrost microbial communities from Stordalen Mire, Sweden - 712S2M metaG | ecosystem: Environmental > Terrestrial > Soil > Wetlands > Permafrost | place: Sweden: Stordalen | collected...
AGGCGAAGTGAAGGATCTTCTACTTCTGGACGTGACCCCGCTTACCCTCTCGATCGAGACGCAGGGCTCGGTATCGACGCCCATGATTCCACGCAATACAACTATTCCGACGCGCAAGACGGAAAAGTTTTCAACAGCCGCGGATAATCAGTCCTCGGTCGAGGTGCACGTTCTGCAAGGCGAGCGCACTATGGCGGACCAGAATCGCACGCTTGGCAAGTTCCAACTGACTGGGATTCCGCCCGCTCCGCGTGGGGTACCTCAGATCCAGGTCACATTCGATGTCGATGCGAACGGCATTCTGAACGTGGCCGCGAAAGACCTGGCAACCGGCAAGGACCAGAAGATCACCATCACATCGTCGTCGGGTTTGAGCAAGCAGGACATCGAGCGCATGGCGAAGGAAGCCGAGTCGCACGCAACGGATGACAAAATCAGACGTGAACAGATCGAGGCGAAGAATCAGCTAGACTCGATGATTTACAGCGTGGAGAAGATGCTACGCGATCACGGCGACAGGATATCGGGCTCGGAACGCGGCGAGGTTGAGAATTCGCTCGCCGATGCCAAGAGAGTCCTCGAGTCCGCCGACAAGCATCAAATGGACGAAGCTCGGGAACGTCTGACGCAGGTATCGCACAAACTCGCGGAGCAGATGTACAGCAAAGCACAGCCGCAAAGCGCGTCTGGCGCTGGTACGAGTGGCGGTGTCAATTCCCCAGCCGGTGGCCGGCCCAATCGAGACGAGGGCGTGATTGATGCTGAGTACACAGACGTTGAGCAAAAGAAATCCGCCTAGTTCTGGATGAGAACTATCTCAGAGCGTGGACCTGGGGCATGCGGCGCGAGTGCGAAAACGATCCCCCGCCGCAGTGTGCAATTTTGCACAGACATGACCGCGGGAACCTTCTTACCCTTGCTGCCACTGAGAACCGAGCCTCATTGGCTGGCTTTTAGCCACAATGACTTCATTGCTTCTTCGAGCGAAGATCTTTGACAGTGCCGCGTCCAACTTAGCATCAGAGGGATAACATGAGCAAGAGTATCAGTCCGACATCGCCCGCGGGCTCCGAAAGTAACTGGGAGCAGCTGTTTGAATGCGCTCTGTTGGAATGTGATCCGGTAGCGCGTGAGCAGCGACTCCAAAATGCGAAGGACGCCATCATGGACCGAATCGAAGACTCCCTCGATATTGCTTCCGGCCAGGACAGCCGATTGCTCCTTGCCGCCCTCAATACAATCAGTGAATTGCAGAGAGTCGCTACGAAGGATGATTTGCGTCGACCCGGACCCGCGCAGACTTTTGGCCATCCAGCATAGACGATAAAACGAGCCGCCTAGCATCTTTGTATGGACTGACACCAAGTTTAGAAGCACCGCCGGATTGTGAAGGACGATATGACAAAAATGGCGGCTGGTTTGTCTGAGAATCCAGATTCGAGCGATGAACTCGTTCGTGATTTCGAGGAGAGCGGTTACCCTGTGGATGGCTCAACGGAGCAGTTTGTCCCGCAAGCAGCCGGTCTACCGGTCGATAGACCCGGATTCCTTCCAGTACAACTCGACAACGCACAAGCAATATCCTCTCCAATCAAACAGTTAGCGACGCCATAGGGGCGCTTTCCTCAACAACCCTAGACGATCCCTGGTTGCACGGTTCCGAATGGCCGAGTTTACTGTCCCTCGGGCGGGCGTTACAATGTATTCGAACGCGGGAGTAGGAGGCGCCTATGTCTCTGCTTCGCGAGTCCAAGGGTTCAACCAACATCGCCCGCCCAAAACCGATTCGTCGGACATCCGCAGCAGCCCAGAATTCCACACAAGTACGTCGTGGACCTAAGAACGGCCGCGAGTTCGATCCACATGCGTTCCTCGCTACCATCGGCGAGGGCAGGAAAGCCATTCTCTTTCCGAAGAAGCAACCCATCTTTGTGCAAGGGGATCGAGCGGACGCTGTATTTTATCTGCAAACGGGCAAGGTAAGACTCACTGTTGTCTCCAAAACTGGCAAGGAAGCGACGATCGGGATATTGAGCGATGGTAGCTTTTTCGGCGAAGGTGCGCTCGCTGGCCAGCCTCTTCGTATGGGTTCGGCAACGGCAATGACAGAGTGCGCTGTGCTGCGAATCGACAAAAAAGCAATGGTGGATGCGCTTCATCGGGAACACGAGTTTTGCGACCTATTCGTAGCGTATTTGCTCTCGCGCAATGTCCGTTACGAAGACGATCTAGTCGACCAACTGTTCAATTCAAGTGAAAAGCGACTGGCTCGAGTGCTTCTTATACTCGCTCATTTTGGCAAAGACGGTGTTCCTGAGACGGTGATTCCCAAGGTAAGCCAAGAGAGCCTAGCGGAAATGATTGGTACGACCCGCTCGCGAGTGAGTTTTTTCATGAATCGCTTCAGGAAATTGGGATTTATTCACTACAATGGCGGGTTGGAAGTCCACAGTTCACTTCTCAGTGTGGTTCTCCACGATTAGCTTCCGCCCGTCGAACCAGAGCAACGCAAATTCCGAAACCACGTGCTCGCCGCCACCCGCGTCGATTTTCAGAACTGTGCAGTTTGGACCAGCCAAAGCGTTCTCTCCAAGCCCATTCTTTATCTGAGGGAGCTGAACTCTCGAAGCGCAGTGTAGATCTGGGCTCTCGGAAAGAAATAAGTGGACATGCCTCATATCCGCAACAAGCCGATACCCAAACTGCGTAAAGCGCCCCAACCCCCGTTGTCACATCCCGGGGCTCCCGCTGATTCAGACCGTGCTAAGAAGCCAGCCCTTGTCGAACCCTCCGCAAATCATCAAGAGTTGAGTCCCGGAGATCGCGTCGAGGGGTTGGGCGACTTCGGAATTCCGACGGGAGAATTCGGCACAGTTCGGCAAGTTAAAGAAGATGATGCGGTCGTCAAATGGGATGACGACGGTCGTGCGAGACTTCACCAACCTTTGCTCAAGAAGGTGTAGGCAGCAAGTCGCGAATCCAAAGGGGATTTAGCAGCTATGATGAATCTACTTGCAGAACGATCCCACGATGAGCAAAACGGAACAGATTCTTGCTGCCGTCAATGCAATGCTGACCTAGCTTCCCGATGGTGCGTTTACGGCACCGTCCCGAAGCCTCGTGAAGAAAGTGCCTAGATCACCAGACTCTTATGTACAAAATTCGGCGAACCTGTAAGGAGAACCTCAATGACACCAACCAGGAAATGCGCACACCCCGCTTGCAACTGTGCACCGGCGGAAGGCAGCAATCACTGCAGCACTGCATGCGCCGACGCAAGTTCCGGCACAAAGCTAACTTGTCAATGCCAACATTCCGGGTGCCAGAGCAAAAGGGCGAAAGCGTAGTGAACCAGACTTGCCGCACGAAGATCGTGCTCTGCTGCGGGAGAGTGCCGGTTCCAACATTCAGGTGCTCGCGGATGAGCACGGGAGGTCGATATGCTTTGGACCATTTTTGTTGTTCTTCTGATCTTGTGGCTTTTGGGTTTCAGTCTCCATTTTGGCGGAGTCCTGATCCACCTGTTGCTCGTTGTGGCGTTGGCGGTTCTGATCATTAACCTATTGAGTGGACGTCGAACTGCGGCTTGAAAGAGAGTCAGTAACTAGCTCAGCATCAGGATGCTCGGGTGTAGCGGTTTGGTGTGATTTTCTGTTCGTCCCCTTGCCACAGACTATATCGCTAAAGGAGTCTGCAATGTCCGAACCTGACCGCGGTGCAAGTTTAAGACCGAACACCCGGATGCGCTGCAAAGCGAGTCCTCTCGCATTCGAGAAGGAGCCTGCACCGTCTGTACAAGGGATCCTTAGCCCCTCATTTCGAGTGCGGGTGGCGGTTATCGGGAACCACCTCCCTCGCCAGTGTGGAATTGCCACATTCACGACAGATTTGTGTGATGCGATTGCTGCTAAGTACGGCGCAGCTGCAGTATCCGTCGTAGCCGTCAATGATCCGCAATCCCGATATGGCTATCCCCCCCGTGTGCACTTCGAGATAACCGAGAGCGATCTCGTTTCCTATCAAGCGGCCGCCGACTTTCTTAATTCCATCGATGTCGATCTGGTGTGTTTGCAGCACGAGTATGGAATTTTTGGAGGGAAAGCCGGCAGCCATGTCTTGCGACTGCTACAGCGTCTCAAAATGCCGGTCGTAACAACGCTGCATACGGTCCTTCTTGAGCCAGATGTCGACCAACTAGTCGTCATGCAAGAAATTGCCGCGCGCTCCGATCGCCTTATTGCTATGAGCGAGCATTCTTCTCAGTTTCTGCAAGACATATTTAGAGTTCCAAGCAGAAAAATTGACCTGATTCCTCACGGCATCCCCGACTTGCCTTTTGCGGCGCCGGCTTCTTGCAAGATTCGTTTTCAACGGGAAAGACCGTTCTACTCACGTTCGGTCTATTGTCTCCCAATAAGGGATTCGAGAGCGTGATTCAAGCCCTGCCGCGCATTTTGTCCCAACGCAGCGACGTAGTTTACATAATCGCGGGTGCTACCCACCCACATGCCAGACGCCGCGAGGGCGATCGATATCAGGCCCAATTGCAGGACCTGGCCAAGGAACTCGGAGTTGCGCAGAACGTGGTTTTTTACAACCGCTTCGCAAGTCCGCAAGAAATGGCTGCCCTGGTTGGTTCGGCCGACATTTACGTCACGCCGTACCGCTACGAGACACAGGCCGTATCAGGAACACTCGCGTATGCCTTGGGAGCTGGGAAAGCGATCATTTCGACGCCGTACTGGCACGCTGCCGAGCTCTTGGGCAATGGCCGCGGGATACTGGTCCCCTTCCAGGACCCAGCCGCCATTGCGGCAGCGGCGATTGAACTTTTGGATAACGACGCCCCCCGCGAGGCGATGCGCGAACGCGCTTATCTTTATGCACGCCATATGGTGTGGGGCCAGGTAGCACAGTCTTATATGCGGATCTTCGTACGAGCTTGCGCCAATCGCCTGCAACCTATCCCTGTGGCGCCGTCTATCCAGTCTGCCGAGAAGAGTAGTGCGAGCCTATTCATGAATGCCTGAGCTCTTTTCTGACCCGGGGGAGACCATGCGTAAAGCGGGTCGCAGAAGAGAATTGGTATGAAGACAAGACCCGTCCGCAAATGAAACTCAATAGTTGCAATCTGCGGAAACGCGATCAGCATGATTACACACCCAAGAACTGCACCCAAGATCGATATCTCTCTTACGACGTCTCAGATACTTCCGCAGCCCACCTAAACCTTTTAAGTTATTGAAAATACATGTTAATCAAGCCCTGAAAAGGCTGGCCTCTCCGCCGGTCGCCCAACCTTGCCGTGCAGGGCCAATACAGGTCCAATAAGAATTCCCTCGGTGTACTTTCACGGACTTACGGTGCCACCCGTACCGCCTAAAGCCTTCAAAGTATGTTCGTTAGTAGGTTCGAATCCCACTCTCTCCGCCATATTTTCAAAATCACCAGTCAACATGAGGGTTCCGCGAGCCTGTTGCTATTTTTGAGCGGTTCCTGTTACTAAAAATCGTGAGAGTTCCTTGTTTAGCAGTACTTGGATTCAAGGGAATCTCATGGCAAACCGCACCGTCACGCTATACATCCGCATCATCAAGAACGGCAGAAGCTCCTTCTGCAAGCCTGTCTACCAGTCCAAGGGTCGTCTCAAACCGCAATACGCGATGGTCGATGGCGAACCAGAGCACCACAGAGAAGGCGTCTATCACATCCGGTTCGGTGCAGATGGCGGCAAGCAGCCGTTCGTGTCGGTCGGCAGAGACCCCTACGTAGCCTTAGACAAACTGGAGGAAAAGAAACGATGGCTACGGGACCGCGAACGGCAGGTCATTCCCAAAACACCCGTCAACTCGAAACCGGTGACAAATAGGCTCAGCATGGACGATGCGGTCGAGCAGTATTTCAAGAACCTTCATTCGCAGGGCAAAGACCCGAAAACCATCCGCGCTTACAAGCTAGCGGTGTTGGATTTCGGTCCAACCTTGAACGCTCCGGTCAGGCGATCCAGTATCTTGACGGGATTCTGGAAGGGGTGAAAAAGTAAATGCCGCTTAAGTCGTTGCGGGCTGAATCAAAGCTCGCTTGACTTCAAACTCATCGCGCGCTCCTCGGGAGGCATTTTAAAACGAGTAATGAAAGAGATGAACGCGAGGGGCCCAAGCGTCAGCCACGGGACTGATAACGAACGCGATAGGGCTTCAGGCAATTCATCTCGCCAGATAGCTCGACCCTCAGTTGCATCTTCAAGAGCTCTTCTGCTTGGAACTGGGTGCGTTACCCAGAACACCTGCCTTAGTTGAAGTGAACGGTCGGCTCTACGGACATACCGGGACGAACCTTGTCGAGGCCGTTCTGACCGGGGTTCAGTCGAATTCTTACGGGAAGGCGTTGCACGACCTTCACATAGTTCCCGGTGGCGTTTTCTGCCGGCAGCACGCTGGCACGGTCGCCGGTCGATGCTGCAATACTTTCGACCGTGCCATTGAAAGAGCGGTCCAAAGCATCCACCTTCACTGACACACGTTGTCCAGAACGCATCTTGCCGAGTTGGGTCTCTTTGAAGTTTGCCGTGACCCAGGGGGAATTGACCTGAGCCACCATGAGTAACTGCGTGCCGGCAGCGATGCGCTGGCCCACTTCCGCAGCTCGCTGCATGACGATGCCAGCAACGGGAGCTACAACATGGCAGTAGGCGAGGTTCAGCTTGGCCTGATCCAGCTGCGCTTTGGCAGACTCGACCGCCGCCGTGTAGCTGGCAACATCGGCGTGCTTGATTTCAACTTGCAGGGGAGCATTGGCCGTCGTCTGCCGATACTTCGCTTGTTGTTGAACCACCTGCGCCTGGCGTTGCTGAATGACCTTTTTGTATGAGTCCGCCGAGGCTTCAGCCGCATTTACGGCAGCCTGTTGTGACCGTGCCGTGGATAAATACTGGTCGTAGTCGGAGTTAGCAATCTCCTGCTTGTCGAGCAACTGCTTGTAACGGACCAGATCGGATTGGCTCTTCTGATTCGTCGCCTCAGCTTGCCGCAGTCGGGCAATGGCACTCTCGTAGTCGCTGTTGGCGGCGCTAAGCGCAGCCTCCGCACTCTGGACCTCGGCCTGCTGCGAGGCGATATCGCTGGCGTTGGTCGCCTGTGTGATCGGCACGTTGGGATTTTGCGATTTGAGCTGCGCGACCGCCTGATCGTAGTTAGCCTGCGCCTGAGCGAGTGCCACGATCGAATCACCTGGATCGAGGTCAACCAGAGGCTGCCCAGCTTGCACTACTTGGTTGTCCTCGACGTAGACGGTGGTTACTGTCCCTTGCACGCGAGCGGCGACGGGATTCAGATGAGCGTCCACCTGCGCATCGTCCGTCGATTCATAGGTGCCGGAGTATAGAAACCAGCCGATGCATCCGACGATGGTAACGAACACGATCACTGCGATGCCGAATATCTTCCTGCGATTCTTGACCGGATCGGGTGGAGGATTGTGGTCATGACTGAAGTCCCGATCCTGTTCCTGATCCGTCATCTCTTCGGTTTGTGTCGTCATAGTAGAAGTCCTTTCTGTTTAAGGTTGGGTTAGTTAAAAAGGTTGGGAACGGAGGTCTCAGCCTGCCCGGTTGCGCGGGCAAGGTTGATTCGGCCCACGTTGAGCGAGAAAAGCCCGTTGATGTAATCCAGTTCAGCGGACACCAGACTCTCCTGCGATTGGACAACTTCAACCGAGGTCGTGACGCCAGTCGCAAATCGGTCTTGGGATTGCTTCAGCGTGCTCAGTGCGAGTTGGCGGTTACTCTCCGCGACCTTAACCTGCTCCAAAGCAACGTTGAGATCCAACAGCGCCGTGCGTACATCGTGTTCGACAACGCCCTTCTTGTCCTCAAGCTCGGCCCTGCGCTGGCCCACAGCGGCGTCTGCCTGCTGAACATCGGCTCGTGTGCGGCCGCTGGACCAGATGGGGATGTTCAAGGTAGCGGTCGCCTGAAAGACGTTTGCGCCTTTATCGGGATTCACGCCTTGCACGCCAAAGCTGCCATTAAGAGAGAAGGACGGCAGATACTCCGACCGGGAGGCGCTGAGCGCCTGCTGCGCCGCTTTCAATTGCAGTGCCGCCGCTTGCAGGTCGGCGCGATGACCAAGACCCTCCTTGATCACCGAGTCCGCGGCAGGCAGTTCCGGCGCCGAGGTCGGTAACGTCTCTGCGAGCTGGAGCTCCCGGTGCATGGGTAGACCGATGACGCGCGCCAGCGACATCTGTTCCTTGGTCAACTGAGCTTTGTCGGAGGTGAGCCTTTGTTGCTGGGATTGCAGTTCGACAAGACTGCGGTTGGCGTCGATCTGCGCCTTCGTGCCTGCCTCCGTTTGATCTCGCGCCTGCTTGTAGGAGACCTCCGCGTACTCAACTTGCGCCTCCTGCGAGGCAACCAGGGCCTTCGTCGCCAGTACGCGCAGGTAAGAGCCGCTTACGGCCAGCACCACCATCTCACGCGCATCTTTGCTATTCATCACCGCCGCCTGGCGCGCCTGTTCGGCGGAACGCAGGTTGTGCAGCGCTGTAAAGCTGAGGTTCTCTGACAGATTCGCCTCGGCGCTGTAGTAGTGGTAGGGGCCCACGACCGTCGGCAGGGCGGCGCCGCCCAAAACCCCGCTGCTCAGGCCCAGCGTCTGCAGATCAGTCTTCGCTCCGCTCTCTGAGATGGTCGCGTAGATGTTGGGCAACATCTGGCTGAGCGCGCTCAACCGCTGCGCGCGGGCCTGCTTCACAGAAGCGAAGGAATCCAGCGCGCCGAGGTTGTATAGCAGGCCTCGCTGAATCGCCTCCGCGAAGGTAAGTTCGATAGGCCCATCGCCACTGGGAAGAGGGCCGGGGACGCTTCCCTGGTAGGCTCCTTGTACCTGAATGGTGGTGTTGACGGTGTTGACGCTCGAGGTCGTGCTCGGCGAAGCGGACTGCTCCAGCGACGCGGAGTTATTGCCTTGGGGAAGGCCCGAAAGCGGAACTTGCTGCGCTTGCGGACTCTGCGACTGTCCCTGCTGAGCGAGCATGACCGCCGGGACGACAGTGCAAGCGACGGCTGCCAGCAAAAGCAGTGGCAAACGGATCGAGGTGGCGGTCTGACTAAATCGGTTCTCCATAGAAATTCCTCTCTTTAGTGAATGACAACTTCGCCGCCGCCAACGGGTGCCTTCTTCATCAGGAAGGCGACGGGAATCATGATTGCGCACGCGAATGCAAAGAAATAAATAATGTCCAGGTAGGAGAGGAGACTCGCCTGTTGCTGAACACTCTGGTACATCTGCTGCAGAGCCCCATGCTCACCGTGGGACTGAATCAGTTGGCTCATGCGATTGTTGAAGAACGTATTGCCCCTGACGGTATGACGGACGAGGACGTTCTGATGGAGTTGCTCATGGCGCGCCAGCATAGTGGTGAAAAGCGCGGTGCCGCAGGAGCCACCAATATTGCGTGCCAGATTCGTCATGCCCGCGACATCGTTATTCTTATCCGGCGCGATCCCTATATAGGACATCGTGCTGATCGGTATGAACAGGAAGCCAAATCCAAGCGACTGCAGAAAGCGGAGTTTCGCAGCGTAGCCCATGCTCATTTGGAGATCGAGCCCGCTCATATAGAACAGGCCGCCGGCAGTCAGGATGAAGCCCAGTGCGATGAGCTTGCGAGGGTCTACCTTCGCAATCAGGAAGCCGACGAGCGGCATGCACAACAAGGTTGCAAGGCCGCCGGAAGATAAAGTGAGTCCGGACTGCTCCGCCGTGTAGTGCATGAGGTTTTGCAGAAGTTGCGGAAGCAGCGTGTTGACCCCGTATAACGTGGCCCCAAGCACAAACATCATGGCAACCGAGAGCGCGAAGGTGCGATTCTGGAACAGCGTCAGGTCGAGGATGGGCCTTTGCTGCTTGCGGGCCATCCACAGTTCCCAGAAGATGACCGAGATGAGCGATACCACCGAGATGGTCAGGAAGGTGATGATGAAGGTGGAACCGAACCAGTCGTCCTCCTGTCCCTTGTCGAGGACGACTTCGAGGCACCCGAAGGTCAGGGCAAGAAGACTGAATCCGATGTAGTCGATGCGGAAATGGCCGCGCCGGGCCTCCTGGACCTCCCGCTTGATGGTAGGAGTATCTTCGACCAGCCGGTTGGTGAGATAGAGCGAGAAAGCAACGACTGGAAGGTTGATGAAAAAGATCCACCGCCAATCAAAGTTGTCCGTAATCCAACCGCCAACTGTCGGCCCCAGGGTGGGAGCCATCACGATTGCCAAGCCATAAAGCGCAAAGGCTTGCCCACGCTTGGCGGGAGGAAAGGTGTCCGCGAGGATGGATTGCTCCGACGGACCAAGTCCGCCCCCGCCGAGGCCCTGTAGAACACGGAAGAACAGCAGCAGCGGTAAAGTTGGCGCAAGTCCGCAGAGAAGAGAACTGATCCCGAAGAGCCCAACACAAGTCATATAAAACCGCTTGCGTCCCATCAGGGTCGACAGATAGGCGGCGAGCGGAAGAATCACTGCGTTCGAGACGAGATACGAGGTCAAGACCCATGTAGATTCGTCCTGGCTCGCGCCGAACGAACCTGCGATGTGGGGCAACGCGACGTTTGCGACGGAGGTGTCGAGGACCTCCATGAACGTTGCCAAGCTGACCGTGATGGCAATGAGCCATGGATTGTGCTTCGGCACCCAGGGTTGTGTATCGATGTGACTCATGTCGTTCCTCGTAGTAAACTAAACCGTACAGTTTAGATACAGGATCGAGCCGATGGATTCAAAAGTTGCGTAGTTTTGAAATGAGGATCGAAAACCAGGTATGTGACCTGTGACCTGCCAAACCGCGCGACTAAAATGAAGCGTTAAACTCCGGCAGGAACCGAAGTGCATCATGCATGAGCGTGATTGTTAGTTCGCCAGCACTTGGATGCCGGTGATTGGCTTACACTGGTTCTCTTTGACGAGACGAAGAAGCCGTGCTATGACGATGCGAAAAAAACGAGTAAGCGGAAGCGATGCATCCGCTTCGAGGTCAGGTCCGCCGGCTCCGACGATCCCGCCCCATGCGACCGAAGATCAACTCACTGATCGCCTTCTGAACGCTGCCACCGAGGTCTTTCTCGAAAAGGGCTATTCCGCCTCAACCATCGATGAAATAGCCGTTCGGGCCAAGGCCGGGAAGATCACCTTTTATAAGCACTTCGGCAACAAGGAGGCCCTGTTCGAGGCGATCATTCTGCGCGTAAACAAAACGATCTTTCAAGGCTTTGTTGCCGCTTTGGAGGCCGATGCTCCGGTCAGGGAAGCGCTCACACTCTTCCTCCAGCGTCTGGCGGATGTGCTCCACGACGACGAAGCAGTGAGGCTGGTTCGCGTTCTTCAAGCGGAGACGGAGCGCTTCCCAAGGCTGGCAGAGGTCTTCGATGAGGAGGGCCCACAAAAATCCCACGCCATGTTAGAGAAGTTCCTTCTCCAACGGATGCACGCAGGTGAGCTTCGCCGTGCGAACGCCTCGATCGCCGCTGAACAGTTGGTTCACATGGCGACCGGTGAGCGATCTCGGCGCACTCTTTTGGGACTCTCTCCCAGCCTGTCCAGAAAGGAAAGCGAAAATAGGATAGCGTTGGCAATCGACACGTTTATGAGAGCGTACGGTCGGTGAGCTCTGCTAGCGCCCCTTGGGTTTTGATCTCCCAACTGTCGAGCGGCAAAGGCTAACAGGCCGGCCCGACGGCTATCGCTGGACTCACCACTCAGGAATGGGGATTTTGCGACGTGGCGAATGGTGTTTTGTCAGAAAGCGGAAGCTGCCCGGGTCAAACTCCACAAACGAGATTACCGCCGACCAGACGTTAGAGTTGAAAGAATAAGACGCGGATCGGCCTGAGTCACATCATTGAAGCCTGTGAAAAAGGGACGATTTCCTGAAGTGGTCGAATCTTTTCACGCTCCGGGGCCAGCTAGAGAGCAAGCCGCTCTTGCGTCGCGGGCTTGAGGTCGCGATGCGTGACGACGCTGCGGTGAGCCTTGTCGAGAGCACTCGAAAGCTGGACGCCTTACTCCAGCCTCGGCGGTGGGCAGCGGCCCTTTTTCCAGCCGCGTGCAGACTCAAGGCCTCTACGAACTCGATGACGATGTAGTCAACGCCTTTTGCCGGCCAATGTCGTAAAGGGTGCAGATGTGCGGATGGTTCAAGCTGGAGATCGCTTTGGCCTCGCGCTCGAAGCGCTGACGGCGCGCGGCATCGTCTGCGAAATGCACTGGAAGGATTTTGATGGCGATACTACGCTCAAGGGGAGTATCCCGCGCCTGGTAAACCTCACCCATCCCGCCGGTGCCGAGTGGCGCGATAATCTCGTAGGGACCAAGTTTTTTGCCAGAGGTTAAGGCCATCGGTAGGGCCGATTATATAGGCTTCCGGGAGATGCCAAGTAAACACGGTCGTCGGTCGCTGAATAATCTGGCGTGAAGTCCGGTCTAATCGTGGCCTTATTTCCCGACGCGACATCGCCGTTGGAAATGGCATTTGCAATGTGGGACCTCCGGGGATTTTCGCCTTGCACGGGCGCGCCACCCGGAGGGTCCACACACTTGAAAGCTTCCCCTCTCATTCCATAAAAACAGTTAAAGCCCCTATCGCGGTCGTGTGTCAATCCGTAGCTTGGATATAGGAATCAAGGACACCGGTAAAGCTCGTGGGATCGGTCTCAGGCAGGCAAAATTCTGGAAACGGCTCCCAGGATTGAAAGAGTACGAAGTCCGGCCGTCCTCCGTTTGTACCTTGATAGAGCTCAAAGCGCGCGACCGCTTTGCGAGTCCACTCCACATCGGAAACATCCTGCAGATCGCCGATATAGATGATGCCGAAAGCCATCCCGCTCTGGCGCGTGACATTTTCCAACTGCTTGTCCAGTTGCGGCCACATTGGATTGCTGAAGTCACTGTCTGCGACGAAGAATGGGAAGGGCGCGCCGGTCACTTTCTGGTAGATGACGTGCCACTGTTGCAGCGCGACCACCACGTTGGGCTTATACAAGAGTGGGATGACGGGCTCGACATCGCCAACGGCCGCGTTGGGATAAACCGACTTCACCAGCTGTGTATATTGCCCAACTTCAATCGCGACCTGGGATACGGGGAAATGACAGGAGGCCGGATCGTTGGTTACGCTGCCAAACCAAAACGGCTCGTCGACCTTGATGAAGCGCACTGGCGCGTTGAACGCTTGCAACCGTTGCAGGTAGGCGAGGGTGAATTGCTGCACCGACTGGCCATAGGGAACATAGCCTTCCACGCCCGTGCCGCAGTTCTCGAGCGCCTGCAGCGCGGGAGCCTCGATCTCGATGCCCATATCGTGCGCATTGAGAAATGTCATCACCTGTTCTAACTCCTGATCGGTGGCGTCGACGATCCATCCGGCATAGAGGCCGAATACTTGCGTCCTCGCGAGGGCGCGCGGCCACGGTGGGTTCGCCTGGAATAACTCCAGGAAGTCGACAGAGCCACCCATCGGATTTCCACCCGGCCAAGCCGAGGCCGATGGCAAGGGATGGAACCAGATGGCTGCCGAGGACGGAAAGTGAGTGACCGGCTGGCTTCCCGTAGAGGAGCCTGCATTACAAAAGGGCACGAGCAGAATGGTGGCAAACATCGGGAGCAAGTGCCGCCAAAACGCAGTGCGGGAACCGGCGCAGTTGTTTGTGCGAGTCAATCGTTGTATCTCAAGCATAGAAAAACCTCCAAAGTGAACGGGTGATAGGAGTCGCAGGCGCACGTCCGCCGCAAAGGGACAAAGACAATATCCCCGACTCGATTGCCAGACGCGATTGCAGGACCCCAGTTTCGAGACTCTAGTCCGGCGGGCACGTGAGTGGAGGCGTCGCCGTGATGGTTGCGCCTCCGGTGGGCGGAGTTACCTGGGAACATTGATAAAGCGGGTTGAAAGGATTACACAATGGGACGCCATCCTGGTTCGGGGGAACGCCGTCGACTGGAGCGCAGCTTTGAGGCGGAACGCCATTGCGGCTTTCTCCCACGTTATCGAGAACAATACTTGTGCCCGGGCCGGACGCGCTGATGAAATTCCCGTGCAATTGGCTGTTCGTGATCCTCAGTTGAGCACTGTCCTCGGCAAGGATGCTCTGCGACCAAATCTGCGTGTTATCGATATTGAGGCTCGCGCCCGTGCCGGCCGCTTCCGTCACCGCCAATTGCAGGACGGAATTCGAAAGAGAGGCCACACCATTGTTCAAGACGCCGAGTTCATTGATTTTCGAATTCGTAATAGAGACGGGGAAATTATGACTTTCGCTGACATAGACCTGCCATGAAAAGGGGCCGAGGTTGACATGATTCAGCAGCAGGTTGCGCCCTTGGTCGGTAAACTGCTCGGTGATGTCGCCATCCACGGTGAGACCGTTGATGCTGACGGGGCCGGCGGAATTTTCCACGTAGTAGCCGAAGACCACGCTGGCGTCGTTTGTGCCTTGCTGGCCGTGTCCGTTGACGATCAGCGTCGAGTTGGGATGTGAATTCAAGCCGAGCCGTGTGCTGCTCGAGGAGATTATTACCGAGTAGGCGATTCCGCGGCCGGGTCCGAACTTGAAATCAAAGTTCCCCTGCGCATCCAACGCTGGAACATTCACCGTGCCACTGCTGCCGGGAGGAAAATCAAGCCAAACGGCCGAAACACTCGACTCCTGCGTAATTGAAATCCGGGCAGCGCCCGAAGGATAGATTTCCGTGGGCAGGTTTACGGAGCCCAATACGTTCAGCCGCGATTGATTCGCAAAACTGCCGAGCAGCCAACTGCCGCTGCTTGTATCCAGGCCGGAGCCGTCAAAATTGACTACAGAAGAGTCATTGGCGGCCAGCAGCATCGAGAAATTATTTTGCTGGGTGGCATTCGTGACCCACTGGGAATTCTTGAAAGTCAAACTTGAATTCGCATTGAGCGTGACCGAGTATTGGCTGTAGTTGGTCTGCGGAAAGCCCAGGACGCCGTCCGTTACCTCCAGTTTTGCGTCACCCGCCAGCGTAACGTTGCCTTCGATGGAGAGTATGCCGCGCGTCATGGTCAGGGCGGCCGATCCGGAAAGATTGACGTCACCAGCAATGTTGCAATTGCCTTTGAGGGTGAGGCTTTCGGAGGAGGAGGTGAAGCCGGAGGCAGGACAGCTGCCGTAAGGAACGCCCGGACGCGCGACTTGAGCGGCTGAACCCAAGGTCGAAATGGCGCAAACGGTGAGCAGCAGGATCGAGTCATGGCAGAAAACACGAGCCGTGCGGCGTGCGAGTTTCCTTAACATTTCTGCGATGGGCGAAATCAGCATAATTTTCTCCTTGCCACTCTCTGCCACCCCTGAGCATTCCTGCGGCTACGGGTTGTGCCGGAGTTCCATCAGCTTGTTCTGCTGCGTCTCGTTGAGTTGATTCTTGATGCGGACCAGCAACGAGATTTGCGCTCTCTTGATTTCGCGCTCCCGGTTCAGCACCTGGTCCACTTGCGCCAGCACGGCGCTTTCATCGACGGGCCGGGCTTTCAGCAACTGCACCAGTTTTTCCGTCTCCGACTGGGTGTCCCACTGCAAGTCGAGAAACTTGGCCTGTGCTTTTTGAATCGCTTCCTTGATTGCTTTCGATTGCCCCTCATCGAGGTTGATTTCCTGGCGGTACTTCATGACCAGTTCGGGAGGGAACAGGTTCTGCGCGATGGGATCGTCGGCGGGCTTGCCATCCTGGGCCCAAGCGGCCATGCCAAACCCTCCGCCAGACATCCCGACAAATACTGCGAGCACTAGTATCACCAGATATGATTTCAAGTGTGTTCCTCCTTGGAGTGAAACTTTCTTCGGATCAAGTTTTCTTCAGGGCAAAGCTCTTTTTCTAGCCTGCGAATTGACTTGCTTCCCTTGCTGACGCTTCCTCCCGGGATCTGAGATCGTGCTGGAGTCTGGCCACGCGCCGATAACGGGTACGGTCTGCAGCAGTTCTCTTCCCGGAGTTTCCAACAGGAAATCCGTAGGAGCCTTCCATTCGGTGAGCGAGGCTACGGACGTTGTATTCCGCTGCGGTTTCCGCGGGACGAGCCGCAGTCCTATAACGACGGCCATCGCTACTACACAAGCGGCCGTGGTTAAGCGTATATATCCCCACCGCCAAAGTTGTGGGTGAATCTTCCCGGACTCGGGGAGTGCAAATTGGGGAGAGTGGGCCGCCTCCTCGCTCCGCAAGGCGGCAAACCGTCCCCGCAGGTCCTTATCCTGATCCTGAGTATCAGCGTTGTTCTTATCGTCCCGCATGTTGTCCCTCTGCACAGGTGAGGATTGTGCGCAGCTTATGCTTGCCCCGCTGAAAGTGCGTCCGCGCCGTTCCCAACGAGATTTTTAGCACGCGCGCCGCTTCTTCGACCGTGAGATCTTGATAGAAAACGAGGTGCAGCACCTCTCGTTGCCGCTTCGGCAGTGTTCTGAGCGCCTGCAGCAGGGTCTGGCTGCTTTGCGAGAGGCTCGCACACATTTCCGGATTGGGCGCAGACATCACCGCCGGCTCTCGCGTCCACCACCGTTCTAGCAACTGCCCGCGCACCCATTGCCGCCGTCGTCGCTCGGCCGCGGTGCGCCGGATCACGCCAAAAAACCAAGTGCGCAGGCTGGAATTCTCGTCGAAACTTGCCCGCTGGTCGATCACTTTCAGATACGCCGTTTGCAAGACTTCCTGGGCCTCATCCCGTTGGTGATCGCAGCACCACAACGCCCAGCCAAAGCTCGCCGAGTGCAGCCTCTCGAGTTCACCGCGGAGATCGGATTGCTTCATGCTCGCTCGGGCGCACCCCGCGTTGCGTCTGTGTTCGTATTATGAGTGTTCCGAACAGCGACCGTATATGACACGATTCCAGAATAAGTCAGAGGTCAACAGGCTAAAAAACGGGAAACCTTTGCCGCATCCATGGCGGGTTTCGGAGCGTGTGTTTTGCTGAATTTCTGCTGATTGAGGTGCTCTGGGACTGCCGCGGGACGAAGGCGAGGCCTTAGCATGCACAAGGGAGTGGGAGTTTTGGGCCGGTAGAGGCTGTGGTCGTGAGATAAGAATAAAAAACCCTCTCCCCTGTCATCAGGGAGAGGGTGGCTTCGTTTAGACGTCGTCTAGTGATGCGATCCTAGTCGTCGTCGTCAACCTTGGTGGGTGCCGCGTTGTTGAAGTCGCTTGCGGGGCGAACCTTATTCTCGCCGGGGTAGGGGCGAGTAAAGCCCGTGGCTTCGTACCAGTTGAGGTGGTTAACAGTGTCGGGATCTTCGGAGTCTGGCTTTTGGTATTTGCCAGCGAAGAGCTCGGTCTTCTTTGCCATCCATCCAGCCCGCAGAGCCTTAACCGCAGGGCTCTCGGTCCGCATGGAGTGCACCTTGGACTGACTCTTGACCGCGTCCTGAGAACACGAGGGCGGGAGGGTCTGAGTTGGAGTCTGGCTAACGCCGTAGGTCAGCGGCGTACCCGGCGCCACGTGTGTCCACGGGTTGAAGTTGCTTGCCGGTGGGTTATTGATGAAGAGCGTACTCATCGGCGAGGCCACGAGATCGGAATGGTTCATAGGCTCGATGCCGAGAATCTGCTCAATTGTGCGCGTGAGGTTGACTTGCGTGTAGAAGGTGCTGTCTACATAAGTCGAACCGCCCGTACTCTGGATGACGTAGGGGCTGATGACGTAGCCAGGGCTGCGATGACCATCGACGTGGTCGACGCCAGTCTGCGCGTCGTCTTCCTCGACGAAGATCGCCGAAGAGGACCAAATCGGGCTGTGGCTGATGGCTTCGACAAAGCGGCCAAGGGCCAAGTCGTTGTCGGCCTGCATGGCGATCGCTTGTGGCGGGCCGCCAGTGTGGTCGGAGCTGATCCACATGAACTCCAACTGGGGCACCGTACCGGCGGCGACGTCATTCTGGAAATCCTGATTCCAGATATCGAAGCGGAACTGGTCGGGGATACCCAAGTCGAATTGTGGGTAGGTTTGGTAGGTTGCGTTGATCAGGTTCGGCAGTGGCGAGTGCGAGGCGACCGTGTTGACATTATAGAGCTGGGGCTCGTTGCCAGACTCGTAACAGGTGAGGTCGTTGTAGAAGTCGATCCACAGTGGTTCGGCAGTCGACCCGTTGGGTTGTAAGAACGAGTTGTACTCGATGTACTCGCCGTAGTTCTTAAACGAGACGTGGTACTTTGCTGCCTGATCCCACAGGTGGCCAGCCTTCTGGTAGGCAATTGCATCGCCGCCGTTGGAGGGGTAATCGCGGAGCCAGTCCGGCGACTGGATGTCGTCGGAGTAAGGAGCCAGGGCCTGCGTGATCCAGTTGTGACCGTCCGCCGACTGGCGGCTGGGGTCGTAGAAGTTGTCCAGCAGCGGGAAGCGCTGCACGAGCGCGTGCGCATTTGGCGTTATGACCGTATAACCCGCGGGGTCGTAGGTCGCGTTGCCGGCCAGGGGTGAGTTATCGCCGAAGACTGCCAGGGAAGGATCGCCGTTGCCGGCGGTCACATCGCCCAGGATCTGATCGTAGGTGCGGTTTTCACGGATGATCAGGAAAACGTGCTTGATCAGCGAAGGAGCGCCGATCTTGGCCGGGATTGCGACCGGCGGAGTAGTCGATTTGCCACCGGAGGCAGACTGGATATTTTGCGTGAGATCCCAGTGGTTGTTGTATATAACCTGCGTTGTCAACGCCGACAGGTTCAAGCCCGCTATGGGAATGAGGCTCACGGTGCCGAGGTCCTGGTGGGTTTCAAAGTCGGACACGGTGAATTCTTTTGTGTACGAGTTTTCGAAGGTATTGGTTGGAGGCGGTGCTACAGCGTAGCCGTCGGTGCCAAGGCCTTTGTCGTTGGCAACGAGCAGCTCACCGTCAGTCGCGTCGAACACCACGGAGCTCGGCGCATAGCCGGTCGGGATCAGGCCCGAAACAATTTGGAGGTTCAGGTCGATTACGGCAACGGCATTGGCGTTGTAGAGCGCCACATATGCATTATTTGAATTATCGACCGTGATCGAGTTTGGCCCTACGACAGTGACGAGTCCTTTGGGCACTGTGACCCCCAGGCTGCTCAAGAACGGATCGAGACTGATCGTCGAAGCCACCGTATTGGTGCTGGTGTTGATCAACGAGATGGTGTCGTCATAGGCATTGGTGACCAACAGGTAGGTGGTCGACCCACTGGTCCAGAAGGCCAGACCCGTCGGGTGCAGACCGACCGTGATGGTCTTCGTGACTTTGGAGGTCGCCAGGTTCACGACGGAAATGGTGCCATTGGTCGTCGAGCCGGTCGGATATTCGGCGATGACGGGCGTGCCGTTCGAATATTCCTGGAAGCTGTTCGCGTTAGGAGCCTTTCCGGCTTCGTTGGCAACGTAGGCGTAAGTGCCGGCGCTGTTGATCAGAATGTTGTTCGGGACCTGGCCAACACGGATCTCCGGACCTTCCACTGGGGTTCCCGTCAGGTTGATACTGGCGATCGTGTCGTTGTTGTCCAGCACCACGTAAGCAGTTTGGCCGTTCGGCGTGATCGCGATGCCCATCGGATAGGAAGTCGGCGCACCATCTGACACAAGTGAGACGGTCTGGCCGCAGGGGATTTCAATGCTGCCAGTTGTCCCCGGAGGGCTGCCCGATGGGGGCGCCTTGGCCGTGTTATAAGGAGCGACCCACGGATAGCAGGTAACGTTGGTTAAATTTCCGCCGCCGTCGGCGTCCAGTGGAACGCTGACCTGGGAGAAGTTTGAGAGCGTGCCCGCGACCGGATCGACGTTGGCGATGGCAACGTAGGCTGGACCGTAGCCGCCGTCCTGGCTAAACAGGAGGTACAAGCCATTCGGCGTATAGGTGATGCCGAGGGAACTGCCGCTGTTGTTGCCGAGCGGTGGATTGTAGTTCTGCACCACAGCACCCGTCTGGGTGTTAAAAACGGTAACGCCTTGTGGGGCGCCCATCTGCAGCACAGCAGCGGTGTGCGTGCTGGTATTCGGGTTCAACGCGATGGCCTTGGCCCGGGTCCTAATGCCGAGGTAGACTTGCGTGCCAGCAGGGGTGATGATCGTGCCATCGCTGACAACCCATGGGTTGGATAAGGGTGCCGAGTAGCTCGGGCCGGTGGTCGCGTTCTGGTTCTCGCCGGGTGTGTAGGTTGGGAACTCCTGAGACTGCGCGAGCGCCGAAACGCTCAACGCCGCTGCCATTGCCAGGATGGCGAACGGTTGCAGACAATTGATAAGTGGCCGACTTAGAGAATGATTTCGATCCGTTTTTCGTGAAATGAACACTATGGTCCTCCTTGGAATTTTCGTTCCACAGTTTTGCCGGCTGTGGGAGATTGAGGTGGAAAGCAGTTGAGAGTAAGGGTGTGCCTACGAGCAGCGATAATAGGTGTCAATCATTACGGCTTTATTAATCGCCCATGAAGATAGAGTGAAACTTCTGTTACAGGCTGAAGTTCTACGGGGGATTGTGACGCGCGCAGAGCCACTGGGGGATTGTGGCCGCAGGGGGAGTGCCCAGGGGCGCTGGCTCGTTTTCGTCTCGCCTTACCGACCAGTCCTGGCTTTACTGGGGCTCGCTCGACCATTTTGCCACGCCTCTGCTAGCATTCAAGCTAACTGCTGCCAGATCCTAATGAGGTTCCAGTGAATACATTTCCGAAGCGGTTGGCGCGCCGCATCGCTCGAGTTCTGGTGCTCATCGTTACCGCGTTCGCGGCTCCGGTCGTCCTGCGAGCCCAGCCGCCCTCGGACGCCTCGCTTACCAGCAATCCCGTTTTTGTAAAACAGTGTGCCAAGTGCCATGGCAAAACCGCCGAAGGCCGCCACTTCGGAGGCCCCGCGCTCGTCTCCGAAAAAGTCGCCGCAGCTTCAGCCGAGGACCTAACCAAGATCATCAACGACGGCAAGGGACGCATGCCGAAGTACGCCGACAAACTCAAGCCCGAAGAGATCGACATCCTGGTACAACAAATCAAAGCCGCCAACAAGAAATAAGAAATCGCGTTCCGATGAGGGGGAGAGACGGACGTGCGCGCGCGTCCATCCCGCACTCGGGATCTTTCTCAGCCCTCGTTCGTGAAGCTCAGTGGTCTTCATGGTTCAAGTCCTTCCTCTTGTTCGTCCCAAAGTGTCACAAAAGTTCTGCTATTGCATGTACGATGTTTCTGCGCTTTCTTAAGCACTCTTTAAGGAGACATCATGCAAAGCAGCATTGTCGGGACGACCATGCCCGTCCTCGAATTCATCCTCGAGCCCAACGAGTCCGTCATCTCCGAGGCGGGAGAGCTTTCCTGGATGGCCAGTTCCATCCAACTGACCACCCACACCCAGTTCGCGGGCGGCGGCGGAATCTTCGGCGCCATCAAGCGCGTCGCTGGCGGCGGTACTCTCTTTATGACCGAATACCGCGCCATGGGCCAGCGCGGCGAAATCGCCTTCGCCACCAAGCTTCCCGGACACATCGTTCCCGTCGAAGTCGGCCCCGGCCGCGAATACATGATTCACCGCCATGGGTTCCTCTGCGCCACTCCCAACATCCAGATCGGAATTGGATTCCAGCAGTCCCTCGGGGCCGGCATCTTCGGCGGTGACGGTTTCATCCTCCAGCACCTTTCGGGACAAGGCACCGCCTGGCTTGAACTTTCGGGCGAACTCGTCGTCAAAGACCTCGCTCCCGGAGAAACTCTCCGCGTACACCCCGGCCACATCGGCGCCTTCCAATCCAGCGTTCAGTTCCAGATCACCACGATGCCGGGAATCAAGAACATCGTCTTCGGCGGTGACGGCCTATTTCTGGCCGCCCTGACTGGGCCGGGCCGCATATGGCTCCAAACCCTGCCCATTGCCAGGCTCGCTCACAAACTTATGGAATACATGCCGAACCGTTCCAACGAAGCCGCCAAGGGAGGCGTAGTCGGAGGGATTGTTGGCACAATCCTGGGAGGCATGAATAACCAGTAATCTCGCTGCGAACTCGAGGGTGCCCTCGGCAACGTCGGCTTCATCGGCGTCAGGGTGGAGATTGTCCACGCTCCCTGCAGTAGAGACATCCTCATCATGAACGCAACCACGACGATCGCGCCGTCCCAACGCCTAGCCTGGATCGACTGGATGCGCGGCCTAGCCTGCCTCCTGATGTTCCAGACTCATTGTTATGATGCCTGGCTCGGAGGCGATGCCCGCGACACAAATTTCCTCAAAACATCCCAACTTCTTGGAACTCTTCCGGCTCCGCTCTTCCTGTTTCTCGCCGGAGTATCTTTTGCACTCGTTACCGACAAGCTCATCCGCAAGCAGCGCACTCCCGCCGAAATCACGCGCACCATGTTCCGCAGGGGCGCAGAAATTCTGGCCTTTGGATTCGCCTTCCGCCTGCAAGAATTCCTGATCGCCTGGGGATGGGCTCCCTGGTCTGACATCCTGCGAGTAGACATCCTCAACATCATCGGAATCTCCATGATGCTTATGGCCTTGCTCTGCGGTCTGGCGTTGTTCGTTTGGGGACGGACGGATTCGTCCCTCGCAGCCGAGCAAAACTCGGCCCCTGCCAGCGCCGGAAAAAAAACCATCGGATCAATCCCGATCGTCCTTTCCGCTCTCTCCATTGCCGCTCTTATTGCGGTCATGACTCCTCCCCTTTACACCAGTCATCGTCCCACATGGCTCCCCTGGTATCTCGAGTCCTATATCGACGGATGCCACAACCTTGGCGCGCCCCAGTCCTGGCTATTCTCGATCTTTCCGTGGTCAGCCTTCGCCTTCGCTGGGCTTGCCGCCGGATTTGTCCTGTTCTCCGACGCTGCACGCGCCCACACCAGCAAGGCTCTTGCTCTCTTTGCGGTAGCCGGTGCCGCCGCTATCGCTGTCGCCTATCGCCTCGATCATTCGCAACTTCACTTCTACGCGGTTTACGATTACTGGCACACGAGCCCCAATTTCCTCATGATGCGTATCGGACTCCTCCTCATCATCTCTTTTCTCACCTACGCCTGGTGCCGCTGGGGCCTCGCCACGCGCGGATTCAGCCCGGTTCTTCAACTCGGACAAACCTCTCTGCTGGTTTATTGGGTCCACATCGAATTCGTTTACGGGCGCTTTTCCATTCTGCCGAAGCGTGCCGAGTCGATCCCGAGTGCAACGCGTGGCTTGCTCGAGATCTCCCTTTTCATGCTTCTCCTCTCGCTTGTGCGCACGAGAATCGATTGGAAGAAATTCCATTGGAAGAATCTGCCTTTAAGCAAGCGCCTCCACCACACTCAGGCCGCATAACCTAGCCCGCTTGATTTGACCGGGTACCCCGTCTGCGGTTGTTCGGGAAGTAGACTGCTAACGACTAACCAACGAAAGGAGCAAGGCGTGACAAATCGTCCCCCTTTACCACCATTTACCAGCGGCAGCGCGGTTCAAAAGGTCCGTTTGGCCGAAGACGGTTGGAATTCGCGTGATCCGGAAAAAGTTGCGCTAGCGTACTCGCTTGATTCCCGGTGGCGAAACCGTTCGGAATTTGTGAATGGAAGACAAGAGATTATCGCCTTTCTGACGCGCAAGTGGACGCGAGAGCTTGATTACCGTTTGATCAAAGAACTTTGGGCGTTTACGGACAACCGCATTGCTGTTCGCTTCGCTTACGAGTGGCACGATGATTCCGGGAATTGGTTTCGGTCGTATGGGAACGAAAATTGGGAGTTTGGCGACGATGGCCTGATGCGATCACGGTTTGCGTCCATCAATGACCTTCCCATCAGCGAAGCAGAACGGAAATATCATTGGGCGCTTGGTCGCCGGCCGGACGAGCATCCGGGGCTCGGTGAGCTCGGCCTTTGACTCGCGCTGATGCAGAACAGCGGCTGAGGGAGCTTGCGAGAGCCGATTACACCAGATAGTACTGAGCCTGCCGATCCGCTGAGGCCGTGCCGTTTTGGTGGCAATGGGGACAAGTGTTGTGCCGTAACAGTGTGTGGACGTGACGGACTGCTTTGAGAGTCGCTGAAAACTGCTCGTCTTCTTCACGGAAGACACGATCTGGCGGCAGCCAATCATCAAACTTCAGATTCTTCGCGGCTTTCGCAAAATCAGGACGGACGCCGCAGAGCAGCACCGAAACCTGTCGTTTCTCCATGTCACGAAGGAAGTGTTCGACGCGTTCCAACGAGACCATGTCTGGATTCCGGGTTCGTTTGAGGCGCAGCACTACGAAGTGGATGTTTTCTTCTGTGGTGCGGCGCTTAAGTTCGTCGAAACAACGGTCCAGCTCCGGTGCGGCGCCAAAGAAGAGTTCGCCTTCCAGGTCATACAGCAACAATGCCGAACAGGGTGGATCGTCGTCGAGGCGTTCGCGCACGACGCGTTCGCTGCTGACCACCAACTGAGACCAGCGAAGTAAAGCGGCGCGTGGGACGAATAATAGAAAGGAGAGAGCCACTCCAATCAGAATGGAAAATTCAACGCTGATGAAAACCGCAGAGAAAGCGGTGACGAAGACCAGGCCCGCATCGTAGCGAGAGGCCCGGACAGCATAGCTCAGGCGTTTCCAATCGATCAATCGGGCGGCGGTAACAAGCAGCAATCCGGCCAGCGCGGCCTTGGGGATGAAACGTGCGTAGGGCGCGAAGGCGACGACGACGAGAGCTACGGTGCCAGACGCGATGACTCCGGAGAATCGGCTCACGGCGCCGGCCTGGTAATTGATGGCGGAACGGGTCAGCGAACCGGAACCCGGCAGACACTGAAAAAATCCGCCAGTAAGATTTGCCAGTCCTTCAGCAAGGCATTGGCGGTTGTAATCGAGCGTTTGTCGAGTGTAAGTTGCAATCGATTTCGCGATGGCTAGCGCCTCAAGTAATCCTAGAAAGGCGATCGCCAGGGCGCTGCCCGACAACTCTTTGACCCACCAGAATTTGATCTCGGGAACATGGGGAAGAGGAAGGCTGCGGGGGACGCTACCGACGACGGAGATAAAGGTCTTGCCATCGAGGCCGGGTTTGGACCAGCCGAACCAGGCCGCAACTACCGCCGCTACGATCAGTGCCACCAGCATGTCGATTTGAGGCAGATGATATTGGCGAGCCAGCTTTCTTAGAAGCACGACCAGTATGATCGTTCCCAGACCGATTCCGAGCGCTTGCGGGTTTACGTGTCCGCCCGCCAAGGTCAGCCAAATGCGATAGAGGACGTGTTGCTGTCCGGTGCCGCGGTCGCGAAGTCCGGTGAGGTTTCCCAATTGACTTAGTCCGACTAACGCACCGGCTCCCGCCATGAAGCCGATGACGACGGATTCCGAAATGTACCGGGTCAGGTCTCCCAGTTTGAAGACCGCGATCAGAATCTGAATGGTGCCGATCATCATTGCCAACAAGAAAGTGGCTTGATAGGCATCGAAACGGGCGTCGGGATCGAAAAATGCCAGCGCGCTAAAAACGACCAACGAAATCGCGTTGGTAGGACCATTAATGAGGTGAGACGATGATCCAAAGATCGAAGCTACGAGAGTGACGACGATTGCGGAGTACAAACCGAAGCGCGGGTCGATACCCGCGATCAGCGCATAGGCCATCGCCTGCGGAAGAGAAATTGCCGCCACGGTGACGCCTGCCAGCAGATCGCTGCGCCCCTTATCCCATGAATAATCCAGCTTCACCGCATTCCTCCCTTGAGTGTCGCCGCCGATGATCCGGAAGAGACAGCGTTATTGGAGGAACGAATCGCGTCGAAAATGCCATTGTCGGCAAAGAACTTCTGCTGGGCATCGGCCCAATCTTTGGCGAGAATCGTGATCGGGAAAAGATCGATTGCAGGCAAACGGTCGGTATGTTTCTTCAGGATTTCCAGGTTGATTGGGCGGTAACCGTGCTGAGCGATGATTTCCTGCGCCTGATCGGTGTAGAGGAATTCTAGATAGGCTTTTGCGTAAGCCTCCGTCTTGCGGCGAGTCACGTTCGCGTCTACCCAGGCCACGCTTGGCTCAGCGCGAAGACTGACGGGTGGATAAACGATTTCGACTTCGCCCTTGTATTCCTGTGCTTCGAGCAAAGCCTCGTTCTCCCACGTTAGGTGGACGTCTCCGACCTTTTCCTGGGTAAACGTATTCGTGGCATCGCGAGCGCCGGTGTCGAGCACCGGCACATGTTCATAGAGTTGCGTCAGATATTGCTGCGCTTGTGCTGTTGTGCCTCCGCGAGAGAGAACCGAGCCCCACGCGGCCAGGACACTGAGCTTTCCATTCCCTGATGTCTTGGGATTCGGCGTAATGACGAAGACGCCCGGGCGAATCAAATCGGGCCAATCTTTGATACCTCTGGGATTTCCTTTACGCACTACAAAAACGATGGTTGAGCTGAAGGGCTGCGAATTATTCGGCAAGCGCTGTGCCCAATTCTCCGTTATCAATCCACGCTTGCGGAGCGCATCAACATCGGACGAAAGTGCAAGCGTAACCACGTCAGCCGGAGCGCCGTCGATCACAGCGCGGGCCTGGCGGGAAGATCCGCCATGAGACTGCTGGATGGTCAGTTTCTTGCCTGTCTCTTTGAAATATTGTTCGATGAACTGGCGATTTAAGTCCTGAAAAAGTTCTCGGGTCGGGTCGTACGAGACGTTTATGAGCTGGGTTGAAGCATCTCCGCTTACATTCTTGATGACCACCAAAGCGATGGAGAGCGCGACGGCACCCAGAGCAATTGCGTTGAGCCAAGCCGTTCGCATCAGGAGAGACCCCAAGTGCACTGCGAGGATCGCGAGAGCGGTCTTCGGCTCACGGATTTTGAAAGAAGAAAGAGCTTGTGGTTAGGCATGACTGATACTTCGATCCGCCGCCATATCCAGATGTCACCGGGATTCTCCGGGGCGAATCGTAGAATTATAAGCGAGTATGTCGATCGCCACAATAAACATTCTGAGGCAGGGCGCGCCGGCCGCTCTAGAGCCATAACGTGGCGACTGCCGCTGCCAGCAAGGCAACTGCCCAGGCGAGGTCGAAATTCAGCCACAGGTTTTTCAATGAACCCAGCCACACGAGCTGAGAGCTTACGAGGATCGCCAGTAGCGCAGAGACTGCCTGCAGACTGAGCGTGTGAACAAGAACGGCAAGCGCATCTCAGGACACCGAGCGAAACATTGCGGCAGCCCATTTCGAGCCGCTTTGGAGTTGAGAGCACCGTGCGCGTATGGCTGGCACTCTAGAATACTTGCGAAGACGTCGATGCGCTGATGTCCGCACTTCGCGCATTCAAGCAGAACGTGTGCATCGCTGATTCTAGTTCGGGAGACGAGGGGCTGCCTGAGCACGAAGCTCCCTAATCTTCGCCATTTCCACATCCTTTTGATCGATTAAGTCGTGCAATGTCGGTATGACCAAGACATCCGGAGTGAGGCCCGAATCGGGTTGAGGTGAGGCCGGGAAGGTTCCGATGAGAGGCAGATCTATCTCGATCTGCGAGTTGGGCATTCGAAGAAAGAAGAATGCCCCGCCATTGATGCCGCGTTCATTCCCCCCGGTTGGTTGGCCCACGAGCGTTCCGAGCTTGTTTTGCTGTAC
>Ga0182016_10001602_pt1 | contig 27529 bp, 28 predicted proteins | sample 712S2MmetaG_FD_120491 | JGI IMG/M metagenome (GOLD analysis project Ga0182016, IMG submission 120491) | Permafrost microbial communities from Stordalen Mire, Sweden - 712S2M metaG | ecosystem: Environmental > Terrestrial > Soil > Wetlands > Permafrost | place: Sweden: Stordalen | collected...
ACTAGTTATTTATTGGTATGACAATTCCCTTCCTGGATTCGACTGGCATTGGGCAGCTCTTTCTATTAAATCAGGAGAGCATATAAATCTCCCCACAGTAGAAATACTTCAATCACAAGGAGAATTTATCATTCAACAAATAATTTCGGAAAGTTCATATAATGCAACAATATCATTTAGTAGCGGCTCTGTTAATGAATGGTACATCGCAGAGAATAGTATTGCTTTCATCCTTCTTTTCCGTGTATTTCTCACTCTATTATTTATGACCATACTGTGTTATACCTTTTTCCTTATGGTTTTCAATGGATATCGAAAGTATCATAGGCGAATGAGACCAATAAAACTCCATATCATATTATTCGGTGAGACTGTTGCTTATATATACTATCTTACCATATTGAGTTGTATCTTCGCTATTTGTTATGTAGGAGTTGATCCTATGCATTCCCAAGGCCTTTACAATGCTATGATAGATTCAATCTTCACTACATTAAGTTTACCTTTATCTTTCATTACAACTTTTCTTATTGCATATTCTATATGGAATGGTCTCCGTGAGTTATCTATCATCGACAAAACACAGTCATTTCGTAAGATCATATTATCATTGATAACCTTTGCTACACTCGTCTTTCTTTCTGATCTTATAAGTTCAATCCTAAAGGGATCTTACAGAATATCAGAGAGTTATGTAGATATCGCTGGTACAATCTATCTTCTATTTCCTATAGTTGCTATTATATTCTTTCTTATTGTCTTCTTTCGTTTTAGGAATATTTTCAGTGATAAGATTGATAATGATGATAACGTCTTTTATCGAAGATTTAGAAATGTTACTATTGGACTATCTGTTCTGTATGGTTTATGGCTAATAGCTATAAGTCTTGGATTTACTTCTATCATAACATATCCATCTGGAAGAATTAGTATGTTCTTTTTCTACTTTTTCCTTACTTCACTTATTCATATAGTACATTTATACTTTATCATGATAGAGCCTTCAGAAAGTAAAGACTTACCCAATACGAGTACTGATAGTACAAGTGAGATATAAAAACGATAAATAATAAATACTATCAAGATAGTATTTATCGATCATGAGATATTCTAGAATACTTATATTAAATATTGCTAGCATTTACCAATAAAAACATCTCTCTGTGTGATCAGTACACAGAGAGATGTTTTTAAATAGTCAGGCAAATGGTTATTTCTTCTCTTCCTCGTTCTTTTTCAACAGACCAATCGATAATCTCAAGTAGATCTTCCACTCTCAACATTACATCAGGATTTCTCTTTCCCCAGATGATAAGCTCTTCTTTTGATTTAAAGGTAGTTTTATTTCCTTCCTCATTAAAGCCTATCGGAAGATAGCTAATTAATTCATATCGTTCTGTTGGTTCACCAACAAACACAGAGTCACTTCTTCCCACTGAACTATCTGGAAGAGCAAAACCGAGAATTGACCATCCGTTATATTCACCGTGAACAAGACTAAAATTACGAGGAGAACTAGCACGACAATATTTACTGTCAAAGATGCTAAAATCGACCTTCAGTTGTTCTGATAGATTTGATAGAAGAGTATGAACATAGTATTTACCAGCGCTGACATTACAAAACATATTAATTGGTCCGAATGATGTATGTTTTGTGAGTTTGAATGAGACATCCTCATTGAATGTTACTGATACTAACTTTCCCTCCATTTTGGATGTGTTGGCAATACTTAATATATGTCGAATCAAATATTAAATCAAACTGTTCGGGATACCGAGGATCTACTCTGGGTACTGCTTCGATAATTTATCAACATAGTGTACCGTAAGATCTTCCAGTATTTTCTCTCCTTCCTCTGATAAACTAATTAATTTCTTACCAGCTCTCGCATCATACTCCTCATATAAGATTATTTTAATAGCGCTTCTTATAATATCAAAGCAATAAATATACATTTGTATTTGTGATGGAGATTCTCGAGGTTGTCTGTTATAATTAACATCGGCTCCTTGTTTACTAGAAAAATCAAAACCAAAGTATCTTATTTGATATGGAGATATTAATGAAGTTTCGTCTGATCTTATTATCGCGAGATTAAAGGAATCTCCAGAATCAGGAAGTTCATAAGCATACATGATTGGTATTTCCATTAAGAGAATCTTAAGGATAAAATCCCAAGCAACAGTATCTCTCAAATCTTGATTACTTGTGACAAATATTCCATTCTTATCATCGAAGTATCGATCTTGTCCATTGAGATCATAAACGTAAATACCTTCTAATGCTAAGGACGAAAAACTTCTAGAAATAAAGCAAGGAATCCCTAGATCATTATCCTCCATTGATTTATATACTTGACCTTTCTTGTGTTTCGGTGATAATAATCCATTTCGAGTTAATAAATCAGACATACCAACTTCTTCATCTATCATACCGGGCCAGTAAGAATTAGCTTCTCTTATCGATGATGGTAATACTAAAACCAAATTGTCTGTCAAGTTATAAGCACACTTACTACCTCCACATCCTACTCTTTTCTTACTCGTAGTAACGATTGTAACACCATCAACCTTGACATAAAAAGTTCCAAGATTAATTAGATCCTTGAGGTAATTTCCCAGTGTCGACATTTCATTATTACAATATAATTATATTGTAATAATCCTTTTTAAACAATATAAGGAGAGATGTCTATTCCTTCCCAATTCTCATTAGATACATTTTCTCCTCTAATCTTGCTGGTGACATGAACAGAATCTCTTATTCGAAACGTTACATCAGGATATTTTCTACCAAAAAGTAACAGTTCGGTCAAGGAATGGATAATGAATTCCTTCTTATCCATGATTTCGATTGGATCCAATCCTCTCATTACGTAACCGTCAGAATCTCTTATCATCTGACAATTACTGTTGAATCCAAGAAACGACCATCCGGGATCCTCTTTGCATATTCCAATGTCGAAAAAAGTTTCGGATGTTATCTTACAAAAGACAAAATTCTTCCAAATTCCAGGTTCTGCTATTTCAACAGTAACACCGAGATCGGTCGAAAGTTTCTTCAATAAAGAATTAAGATTATATATTGTCTTTGGAACATGAGAAGCATATTTTTCAGACTTCTTATTCAATTGGAACACAATATCCTTATCGAAAATAACCATCTGTGATTCTTCCTTCTCCATGATGTCCTATTTAACAATTGGAATATATATTAATATAATATTGCATCAATATTATATTAATCGTCTTTAAATTACACGTGGGAGATTCCACTTTATCTCCTCGTTTTTAAATTATAATAAATTCACTGAGGTCTACCCCCACCCCTTCTTTATCTCATTGATGATATAAGTATAATCCTTTATTCGAAATCCTACGTCAGGAAACTTATCACCAAAAGACTTTAATTCTGATATGGAGTAAACAATATATGTACTACTCTTAACCGTTATCATTGGATAATTACCATCTAGCGACCAAACATTGAGAGATGTTTTTATCGAGCGTCTACAAAACCATTCACGAAATCCGAGTACAGACCACCAATCTCCTTCCCGATCATCGAGTAGAATAAAGCCAGTCTTACTTGTCGCTTTGCACATAAGGTTACCATCGATAATATTAGCAACAAAGTTCACCTTTAATTGCTCCGAGAGTTTACTCAAGAATTGGTTCACCTTATAGAATCCCTTGTCGAAAACACAAGAAAGTTTCACGTTTTTCTCATCAAAGATAGTGAATCTCATAGAATTACTAAGTTTAATTAGATAGTTTTCCATGATTATTTCTTCTGATATCACACTAAACATACTAAGATTATTTTTAATCAATATTAACATTCAGCATAAAAAGAAACTTGCATTCATATTAAATGTTTCGTGTATGCGACGTTAAGAATAAGGTTGATGTCAATTTACCAGAAGGACTTCCAAGGTATCTCTTCATACGAGATGATAATGATGGAGTAACTGGTTGGTTGCACACAAGAGGAAGGACGACTGGACCATTATGGGACGAAATTAAACCACTAGTAAATAAAGAGTATAGTATTATCGATGCTGGTGCTCATCTTGGCATTTTTGCTATTGAATTTGCAGGTTTGACTAATAAGAAATATTACTGTTTTGAACCACAGAAGGATCTTTACTTACAATTATGTGCCAATCTCTTACTAAATGGTCATTGCAAAGTAGCCGTTCCTTATGGTTGCGGTCTTGGTACTCTTGAACAAGATGGAAGCTATGTCGGCATTTACGATTCACCCGAAAATCATAATGATACTACTCGCTTAGTTGGATCAGAAGCACCACCTAAATTCTATGGATCAAAAGATGAAGTTGTCGATCAAGTATTGATAAGGGCTCTCGATAAGGTAATACCATCTTTTGATAAGATAGGATTCCTTAAGATAGATGTTGAGGGATATGAGATACATGTTCTTAATGGAGCATTACAACTTCTCGAAAGAGATAAACCATTAATTCTTATTGAATCTTTTGAAGAACCATCTAAGTGTCACACCTTCGATCCTTTGAAGAAATTAGGATACTCCATCTTCAAGACTTTCAACAGTAGTATAGATTATATAGCAGTGCATCCAGAGAGTACTACCGTAGATTTTAACACCACTTTAATAAAGTGGGTTATCAACAATGAGGATATTCTGATAAAGAATAGTTCATTCAACATAATCATCGAGATCATCTCTTCAATTGTTCCTAATGACAAAATGTCAGAAACAGAGCTATTTTCTTATTATCGTCTTCTAATGAAAGCTTATTATGAAACGAATGACAATAATAACTATAACAAGATGTCTCATAACCTTATTCATTCCCTTGAACAAGGTTATTTGGATAATATATGGAAATCTCATTGTGATCATATCAAGATACTCCTGTCTATTGTCCCATTATCAAGATATGATAAACAGATAATTCTAACACCAGATAGCATCGTCTCAATTCAAGTAAGAGATAATATCATCCCTTATATGGACAATGAACATATAGACGTGTTCATCCAATTATTAAATGGTTTATCATCTGATAGTACACTCAAGGATTATTTGAGAGTCATTATCAATCTGAGAAAGATGACTCATGACAAGATCAAGTTCTACTTTACATACAAAGTAGAAAAGGATTCATATTGGAGACTTCAACATTGTAACCCAAGCCTCATTTAATCTTAATCGGTGCAAATCCAGCTATGAGTTATAAATATCTGAACATTCTGGTTATCCGGAGAAAGAGGAAATATCTTGTAATGTATCTCATTATCAGAGAGAGATTCTTCATAGTATACTGACTCTTTTTCTGTTTTCTTTCCCTTTGATCTTATTTTTCTTTTATGTGAAATCATTCTAGCTTTATCAGTCAGGATATGTTCCCGCTTATTTTCAATTCTAACCATTTTAAACAACAAAATAATCGTAATATAATTATATTACGATGGTTCATTTTTATTATTCAATGACTATCTAAATACGATAGTCCTTATTGGATGATGGAGAGTCTTTTGTATAAAGTAAGAGAGGCCAGAATATCTCTCGATTGGTCTATTAGATATGAACAAAGAAATAAGAATACTGTTTCCAACAATGACAATACTATCTCGGATTATTCTCCGCATATCAAAAATGTATCAGATATCTCTAAAATATCATCGAATAAACCAGTACAAATACCTATGGATATCTTACTAAAAGATACTGATACCCTTTTAGATAAGAAAGAAGGTCTTAAGTTGTTACAAAATATAGAATTCTTTCTTACTCTCGAGAGAGTATCTCCTTATAGAGATACTCTCGCAAAGTGTCTTTTACATGCTTATAAGCAGTCACGTAAGATCTATGATGATCTAAAGAATTTTGTTATTAATAATCTCAGTAATGAACAAATACTCACGCTATTCCATGAGATGACATCGATAGTTACCAGAGAAATAGAATCCCTTCATAATAATATAACGAGAAATGAAATTAATCGAGAGATAGAATATGCAGCAGAATCCTCTTTACACAATAATAAGGAAAGATGGATTTCATATCAAAGAGATATCCTGAAGGATTCAGATATATATCAACAGATTCAAATACTGAATGATCTAAGAAATAAGCTTAATTCTGCTACTCCTGGTTCGACAATATTAGTGATAAATAAGATAATTAATAATGGTCTCTATAACTGTATTAGAGATATCACCAATAGAAGAACATCGTTATAATACATACTAAGTTATGTATTAGATATGATAGGAAGAAAAAAACAATCCTATTCATTGTTGGAATAGGATTGTTTTTTTTTACATTAGAGCAAGATTATCATCATTCAACAATGGTTTCAATGCAGAGAGAAGAAGTAATCTGTGATCACTAATACTCTTGAAGCTGATCGGGATACATTGTACATTATGAATAAGATCCATTGAATCACAAATACTCTTAACTCTTCTGGTAGAAATGAGATCTGTCATTACACAACAGAGAGTATGAGGCATCCTACTTCTTTCCAATTCTTTGAGCTTTAATTGGACATGTAGAAGACTGGAGACAGAGATGACGTTGAACATCAAGATGATGTGATCTATTTTAACACCTTTCACATGTTCCTCGCTAAGATCTCTACAAGTATACAATCTCAATTTAATAGAACCTTTCCATGTTTGTAATGTGAGATTCGTGACTTTCCCATCCATCTTAATATAATTTCTTTCGAATGATTTACCAAGTAGTCTCTTGATGAATAGCGATTTACCAGTTCTTGCTCCTCCGAGAATAGCGATGTTGTATGTTGGTATATTAGAAGACATTTTGTTAGCAAGTATTAGAAAAAAAAAATGTTGTGTTATGTTATATGATTTGAGCTCGTCATATGTTCCTATTAAATCGATCATTTTTTCTATTCCTTAATAAATATAAATAGTTACTGTCACAATATTACTACCGTCAAGTACTGACATTGAAATATTTTTAATTAAGTATTCACAGTAATATTACATTTTCGATTTAGAAGACTTTTCGATTAAATTTAATAAGAGATAGAATGGTTCTTCACAATTATACCCAGTCCTAGCACTAATAAAGCAATAAGGAACATGAAGACGTTTACGTATGAGGAGTGGATATCGAATTAGATCACACTTATTACCACAAATAATTTTAGGAGTGTTAAAGGACATTCGTAATAAGTCAAGATGTCCTTTAATACTTTTAAAACTACTTTCATCAGTCAAATCAAACATAAAAATAATACCATGTATATTGACATCTTCAAGTAATTTATTGTCAGTAGAATAACATTTGTATATCTTTAGATCAACATTTCTTTCTGGAATGTTTATGATGTTATCGTTATGATTGCGTCTTTCGATAAATGTTGATTTACCAACATTTATATCACCGATAATAGCGATGTTATATGTTATTCTTGAAATGGACATTTAATCATACATTACTACCAATTATACTAATGCACCTATCATTTTACATAAAAATAATCCATATTCTGGGTAGTATGGATTATTTTAACATGATAAGAGGAATGGTAGGAAAGTTGAATCCTGATATCAATTCTCCCATTTTTAGTAAAGAGAAGGATCCACTGAGACGTCTCTCAATGAATGACGTTGTGTTAGAGAGATGACGCGGTGTGGATGTTAAAAATCAATGTTTTAACCTTGTGATTTTTCTATTTCCCCTGAAAGAAAAACAGTATGCTATTATATACTGTTTTTTTTTAATCTTCAATAAAATCTATATAAAATTTAGTTTATCATCATATAGATGCCTTAACATATCAAGAAAGAGTTGCTTACAATTATGGAATGTGCGAGCACTAATCGGATAGAAGGTTATATTAACCGATTTATTGACTATATCAGTGATAGTGGTAATTAGTTCATCTGATACAAGGTCACATTTATTACCACAAATAATAGAAGGAATAGTATTTAGATGCAAAGAGTCATAACTATCTATACTGGATTCAAAGGTAGATCTGTCTTTCATATCGAACATATAAATAATAAAACTAATATTAACTCCTTTTACATGAGAATCATTAGGTGTCTGACAATCATATACTCTCACTTTTATTCTTCCTTTGTTTGTATTGAACCATAATATGTTGACTCTTCCATCATTCATCTTATGATTATTTTCACCTCCAAGATAAGAAGTAATCAGGGTTGATTTACCAACCCAACTCTTACCAAGAAGAAGAACATTATATACTGGTTTATCATTACAAGAAGTATTATTCATAATAGTACACAACAATACATAATAATATACGATGGTACATGCTAAGTGTTTATTATTATCGATGAGATAAAAATCGTATTATTTCTTTACACGATTTTTTTAATTACAATTATCGATTAACATCGAGTTTTTCTGTTATATATTCATACATGATAGGATCTGAAAGATATAAATTATCGTTACACGCTAATCCTTCTCGTAGATGTTGATTAATTTTCTTCACTGATTTGTAATCTATTCGAATTAATTTATAACCATCTTTTAACGCTTGGATTGTCTTCAATATATCTGCTTCCTGTCTTTGTTTCAAAGGTGGTTTACACAAAGGAACTTCACTATGATGAGTAATCCCATCGTATTCAATAAGAATACTTGGATATAATGGTGAGATATTCATTATCGATAATTGTTCCTGTGAGAAAGATGATATGTCTAACTTAAAATCGAAACGTCTGTTGGGTAACGACGGTATCACTCCTTCACATTCATATGGTATTTTCCATAATCTGAGAAGATCTTGAATTAGCAAAATACCTAATCCAATATCTTTTTCTGTTCCGGGTCTTTGATGAAAACTTCCGTTATTAATGATATTATTATCGGAACAAAGTGAACACCAACTCTTGAGATATTTAACTTTATATAATGAAGTGTTCCATCGATGTCCTCTTTTACATTCGAATGTGAGATCCGAGGCATCTATAATAGACTCTCTAATGCATTTACCTCCATATGAATTAGCAACAATACATGCTTCATTATAGAGAAGTGATTTATCGTTCAAACATTCAAGACAATATCGATGAGGTTCACTTATCAGTTCTTTGAGTGAACGAGTGAATATATGATTATTCTTACATAACCAACGAAATTCTGATGTCTTAGTATTACTATCAGATAAACATGACCCTCCGTTCAGTCTTGCAATTTCTCTTCCTTTGATAACATTATTTTCATTAAAACACATAGGACAAAATCTTGATATTCTCATATTCAAGTTATTTATTGAGTCTATGAATTCGTGTCCATTTTCTAGACAAGACCATCTCAACATAGTGTCATTATTTACGATGTATGTACTCAGTAATATACAACCATTTTCTTGTGCCAGTCTCTCACCAAATGATAGTATGGGATCATTCTCTGAAGTTGAGTTAAACCATCTGTTTTGAACATTAGAATATTTAATATTCTCACAGGAACCTCTTAATTTGGAACTCCTCTTACTATGATGATTTCTACCTCTACTTGGACTCTTGATTATTGATAAGGAATGATCTTTGTTTTCTTCATTAGAAGAACACTTCAAGCAATAATTATTCGATCTTATAAGATCGAAAGGTGTCATATTTATTATATGACCTTTGCAACACTTAACCGTAATGATCTCTTTCATATTAGTGAATGGTTTGCTTAGTATTTCTCCTTTCTTCTCGTCTACTATTTGTCTTACTATACTGTTTTGTAGGGAATAGTCCATGATTGTTTTTGTATCTTATATTTTATTTATGCGATATTTATATATACAATTTTCTGAATAGGCATTATGTGTATATAAGTCTTACACATATAATGTTTTTAATGTAATAAGATGAAATCATTGATACGTTGGAGAATTGTATCGATCTGGATAAAACCCGCAATTCTCCAACGTATCAATGAGTTCATCATTACAATCTAATTCGTCATTGGGTTTCTCATGGTGTACTCTCTTCGGTTGTTCCATCTTTGGAACTGAGATGATGTTAGGAATGGAGATCGCCTGTATTTCGATATCTTGGGAAGACATTTACGATGATGTCAGTGGTAATAAAATTACTAATCATTTCTTTGTATATCATTGACAGATACCTGGAGAACTCAGATAAACAAAATTGGACGTCACTAATGGATGTGAATTATTATTCACATAACCTGGTATCTTGAATTGTAAACCGCCAATGATAAGAAAAACGAAAGTGCTATTAAGACTAAGATCAAGTGAGACTATCTCTATTGTTGATGATTGCATTCCCAATCCTTGCGGACTATATATGGAATAATCAAACACTTCGAATTCTTTAAAGTCGACTGGTTCCTTCGGTAAAACAGAGCCGGAAATATTACCATTGAATTGTAAACACAAACCACAATCAAAATTATCACTATTAATGAACTCAGAGACATAGGCAATGTTAAGATCAGGTGGGAAATTAATAGGTGATGAAGTAGTGCCTTCTGGGATATCATAATAAAAGCTCGTTTCAACAACATTAGTAATAGGAACAGGGCCAACGACAGAACCAATAGTATAGTTTCGCATTGTATAGACAGTAGTAGTGGAAACTTTCACAAAGGGAGTACTCGGTATTGTACCTGAATTGCTAAGAAGAAGAACATCGTTACTAGTTGATATTGAGATAGAAAGAATCGATAGTACAATTAATCCAGAAGAAGCAGCACCATATTGTGTTCCAGGTATATTAGGTGGATTACTTATCACATTAAAAGGAGTAAGAATATTATTATTTGTCAGTGTATAGACAGTATAGTTGGCTTGAATAGAAGGATAAGTTACCGTTTCAAGAAATGCAACCAACATTAGTGATGTACTATTAACGGCAAAATCAATTAGAAGTTTAGTTGAAGTACCTCCAGTTATTGATGTAACGAGAGGATTAGGAATAATTAATGACCAAGTATTAGAATTGTTATTATAATTATAGAGACCATCAGTACATACTGCATAGAGAATGTCTTGTGTTGTATTAGAAGGATTAGTAAAACCTACCATTCTTTTAACTGATCCAGCAGTAGGTATTGTACTTTGTTTTGTCCAAGTAAGATCAGAACTACCAATAAAACCTGTCGCACCAGTTACACCATTAATGCTGCTTAGAGTAAATAAATTAGTTGTAAAATTACAACTACTTGATAAACATTGATCATTAGCAAAGCACGGTTGTCCTGAATTACCAAGACAAATATTATTACCGCTATTACAGGTATAATTGGTAGTACAAATGCCATCCAAACATGAATTAGCACTATCCTCATATAAACATTGACATGCTACATCTCCCGGAAGACAATCATTGTTATTATTATCCAAACAAGCAAGTGGTTCTATACAAGGAACAATATCAGTACAATTAGTTCCTAAACCTATAGCAGCAGTAACACAGAAATTATTATCGCAAAGAAGACCTTCATTACATCCAGCAGTAGGATATGTACCACCTTCTACTGGTGGAGGTGAATTTGGGAAGCAACCAGCATTTAATTGACCACTCACAATACCAGGAGGCTGACAATAAAAGAAGGTTGGTTCACATACAAGACCTTGCTCACATTCTTGTGATACAGTACATGAATCTCCAGCTACTAACCCTCCCGAACAGACACCAGTTGATAAACAATTACCTGAGAGACATTCTTCGTTAGTAGTACATGAGTTTCCCGATTGACCTAAACAACTTAAAAGATAGGTGTTACCATGTGATGGACTACAAACTAAACCATTAAAACATGGACAATTCTGTGATAAATTACCAAACGGTCCACTCACGCAGATACCACTACAATATTGTAATCCAAGATCACAGTCACTAAAATCTGAACAACATGATCCGGGAGCTTGAACACAGATACCCAATGCAGAAGAACAAGTAAGTCCAAATGCACATACTGCACCATCTAATAGACAAGAATATCCAAATGAAAGTGGATTGGGAACAACAGTATTGGGTGGTCCGACGAACGTTACTTTAGTTTGTCCCTGAACGATAACTATAGCTATGATTGCAATGAGAATTATTATCAGCGCTATTATCAAGAATGTTTCAACGCTAAGAAAGGCCATCTATTTATATACTTAATATTAATTTGAATAAGATCCAATGATGTCAATAATAAGAAGACAAGTGCGATTCGAATATTATATAATAGTAATTAAAATAATATATATCATACTGATACATTATCACACATTCTGACCAATAATTAATAATGTCTGTTACATTATTCTTATCATTTAAAATCATCTATTAAAATATGGACCCTGTGGTAATCGTAGCTCTCATATTAGGAATTATCGCGGTCATCGCTATAATCGCCTTTATTATTATTTGGTATACTGACAGAGGTTTCTTATTACAAAATGGTACTCCTTGGGCAATAACGACGGGTTCAGGAGTAACGCAAAGTTTTGTAGCTGGCGGAAATGATGCTTATATTGCTCCATCTGGACAAGCAAGTCTCATTATTCAGAAGCCTAATTTTAATAACACCAATGGTTTAATATTTTTAATTAGTAATCTCAACAATGCTAATACACTTACTGTAAGTGGTGCAACAGGTATTGGTGTCAGTGGAGGAACCGTTGGATCATCTAGTGCTGGATGGTTTATTTGGAATTCAAACTCATCCATTCAAAGAGTGGCTTGATTGATAGATTATCAGTGAATCAATCGAACACTAAATTACATGTAGTATGATACTACATGTAATTATTTTTTTTTTAATCCATATCTGAATCGGAGTCAAAATCATAATGATGAGGAGGGAAAATTCTCGTTTTATCAGTAACATTGATAAAACCATAATTAATGCCAGGAAGTTGATTAGCACTTGTTACACCTAGGTTAATAGAGGGTGCGATCATGATAATCTTATTATAATTAGGAAAAGTAAACCCTCTTCTTTTCCAATGAACAATATCAGGAATAAGATCAATAGATGGATCAATGGACCAATTATCATTACTTTCCATGGTGACAATTGACTTCAAAGCACTGGCAGTGAGATAAACTTCTCCATCAGAAAGGAATATTCGTTCCATCGGAAATGTCTTACTCACTATATTATCGATATTTCCTTTGAGAATAACAATACGATGCCATGATAATATTTCATAATAACCAAAATCACAGATCTCCCAATAATATGCTTTAGATAATCTTTCCTCTGGAGATAATCCTCGTCTCGTTCTTGATGGTTGATTCCTGTCTTTCATATCAATCGCTCGAAGTTTCAATGTGCTGTCATCGATAAGATTTAGATTAACGAGTTTTTCATATTGTCTCAGCGCTAGAACGTCAAATTCATTATCTGAACTTACATCAAGGAAAATCTCAATATCGTTACCAGGATAGATATCAAAGGCTTCATAATTGTGTTGTAAAATTACATTCTCAATATTACCACCGATAGATATCAAGTCTTGTAGATCGTTAGTTATTTTATCCGTGAAAGAGTCATAACGAACAGTGTAAATAGGAGAAAAATTAGATGAGAAGGGGCTTCCTTTATCATAAAAACTATACAGTAATAGTGTACTGGTCAGTAAACTTCCGTCAACTAATGATTCTTTATTAGTGAAGAGCTGTCCCTGTAATTTACATACCTTGAAGGATATTCTCATCATAAGTTTATCTGCTGATAAAATGGAGGGAATGATAAAATTATCTGTTCTTATTCTATTGATATTGTGAAATAGACTCTCTGATACTCTGAATATATAAGGTTTTCTCATATTCAGAGTATCAACCTCTTCTTCATCTCTAATATCATCGACTGCGTTATTATTATTATTATTATTATTATTATTTTGTTTTGCTTTATTGTTAGCGGTGACTTTATTGCTAATGTTGATTTTGATGTTGTTAAATCGAAGTGCTCTGTTCGTTTTCTCCTTTATTACTCTCTTATTTGTGGTGAGTAATGAGAGTTTATCCATGATAGCATAAGCTTTCTTTTTCTCCAGATCAACATAATTTGTAAGTAAGTCTTCTACATTAAACAAATCTAATAAAGTCAGAAGGGTAGAACCAACATTCTTCTCCATATGGAGAAGAGGTAGCAACATTTGATGTTGAATGATAATACGTAACAATTTCAACGAATGTTCATTATCAACAATTAATAAGAATAAGCGAAGAAAATCTTCAATAAGATCTTGATCGAAATAGTACTCTTTAACAGAAGGAAGACATTGAGTAATAATACATCCAAAGAGTGTATCTCTATTTAACTCTTTGTTTGGTTGTGAGATATACTGGAGATTATCATTTCTAATGAAGAGATGAATTTCTTCCAGTATGGATAATATGGAATCCTTGACCACTAATATCTGCGAAATATTTATTTTTCGAATGCATTGATTAAGGAAAGATTTTAGGTCATTCTTCTCACATAATTCTATAAGAAGAAGAGCATCATCACCCATTACTGGAGGTAGTAATACAAGAATATTATCATCCGATTTATATTTCTTATGATCATAAGAAATATTGTTAAGACTATCGAGATGTTGGATACTCTTAACAGTAAGAAAATTACGACAAATACCAACATCGATAATTGAAGGATTTACCCAATGACCGATGACAATATGTGGATATCTTACAATCATGAGAATTTCACCATATTTCTTTCTTACTTCCGCGACAGAAATAGCCGAAAATTTAGTATACATCGACATTTCGATGGTGATATCCATTACTACAAGGTTTCTATTGGCTCTTGTAGATATAAAGAGCCTTGTTAGATTAATTATTTCTCATTTTTATACTTTAATCTTTATCTCAAGAATATTAATCATTCATCTGGAGATCTCACATATTAAATAATAAATCCTGATCAGAAAAATATTAAAATAGCAGGGTAACGATATCTCAAAAAAAACAATGAGATACTATGTAGTAATTAGTGGTCGTAAAACGGGTATCTTTAATAATTGGAAGGAATGTAGAGAAAATGTTATTGGTTACAAGGGTTCTCTATTCAAATCATTCTTAACCATGAAGGATGCTCAATGTTTCCTCGATGTTAAGTCGAGGAAAAGAACAGATGAGAAGAGCACAGAGGTAATAGAGAAAGAAGACAAAATAGACGCAAAAGGATCACTTACTGGTTATAGTCTTCAAAGTTCTGAGATATTGAGAAAAGGTAAAACACCTATTCCAGTACAAGGTAAATCAATCATATATACTGCTGGATCTACTGATGATGGATCCTCAGGTGGAGGGGCTGGAGGATACGGTGTTTTAATAATCAAACCCAATGGTTGTATCGATGAATATTATGGTCCTTATCCTACAAAGAAGAGTAATAATCAACAGAATACTCTCTACGCTATTTACTGTGCTCTTCATTTATGTAAAGATGATTGTCTTATCAAAACTAATAATAAATATGCTATTACTTGTATGTCGGAATTAATGGATACCTGGATAGCAAATAATTTTGAGGGTATTAAGAACACCGAATTAATCAGAGCGACATATGCTGCCATCGGTAAAAGAAAAGTAGAGTTTAAGTTTATCAATAGAGATGATTGTACAACGGATATCTTCAATGAAAGAGTGAAAAGATTAGCTTGTATGGGGAAGGATCAGAATATCTAACTTATAAAGAACCATTTTATATTCACTATATTATCTTTTGACGAGAGTAAATATAAAAATATTATATGTTTATTTCAAAGACATATAATATTATGATACTATGATTGATACTGTAGTTAACTTAATTATCATCCTCATTATAGCATTCCTCTTTGTGTTTGCTCTTTATTGGGAAGTACTTGATTTTGTAAGAGTTGAAGGTATTACTCCAGTGAGAGATATTACTGAAGAAGATCGTATTAAAGCGATATCGAAACTAGCATGCATAGAATACGAGAATGGCGTTGGATGGCGTATTGCTTTTATTGGTGCTACATTAGTAACATTAATTCTCATGTACGCTTTTAATCCTGAAACACTATGTTGGAAACAATGGTTACTTGTATTAGTGATTACTTTTATTATCTTCTACGGATTAGCTTGTTTTCGAATTTATCACTATAATCGATTAATCTGTAATAAAGCAAGACAAGATATGATAATTCTTTAGTTATAATTATTCTTTAGTTATAATTATTCTTTAGTTATAATTATTTTCATATATCACGGAGTAGTGATATATGATATATTAAATAATGTGATATAATAGGAAAGGAAAGGTGATAATGGAGATTTACTGTGAATATTTATCAACAATCGATGAATATATAACTTGGATTTTACTCGTTAAAAATATTATCATGGATGGTTCAGAATTCACTGATGATAAAATATGTCAGATGATAGGATATTTATTTCATAATATTTGTAAGATTGTCATTGATGCAAAAGGAAAACATTTTTACTATATACTCATTTCTTCTACGTGGTGTATCGCAAATAAGAGAGAATTTAGACAATACTTAGTCCGTGGTGCCATTTTGATGCTTAATAATTATTCTAAATTATATGAAGTTACTTTGAAACACGAAACGGAGACTTATATGTTGACTCAGACAATTTCTCTTGGCAAAATAGTACGAAGAATTAAGGCATATTCTTTTTCATTAGTCTTACTTAAGAATGATCATCTGTTATATTCATTGATATAATTATACATTGCTTTTCTTATTCTTAAGAATAAGAAATTTAAAATATCGGAAGGATAATGCCCTCACAATTAAAAATCAAACGAGAATTATAAAACTCTAAATACGGACCATTATCCAATTTAGTAACAATACCGTCTATATTCTGAATATCATCACAGCGAATATCACCAATAATTAAACCAGTCAATAGGTCTGATTTAAGCTTTTCAGCTTCTCGTAATGCCATTACGAGTACAACAGAAGAACCAAGAAAAAGTGAAATATTACTGATCTTCATAATGATATCGCTACCTCCCGGTTTACAATCGAAAGGGCTTAATGTGAAGAGACCAATGTATGATTCATCTTTCTTTACTAACCAAGTAGAAAATGCTGATATATAACTCCTCCATTCTTCCAAAGTTGGAGTAAAGACTAATTTATTAATCGTGGTATTGACATCATTAAGGGATAATCTATTATATGTTTCATATGAAGATATAACTAATTCATCATTCAGAGGATTAATAATGACATTCTTGCAAGTGCAATCATTATTATGATTATTCTTGATAACATAATCGTCATTGATATACTTGCCAGCAATAGATCTATTTATGTCAATTGGACGATACCACATTCTTATTTCTATACTACATTTATGTCTCTGTTTTATGGTAATATAATAGAGATGTTCTGTTTTAAATAACGACCACATATATTTAATACCAAATGCGATAAACTTCATAGTTAAACCTGTTTGTCTGTACTCAGGTTTAACACAGAGATAACTTCCATACATCGATTGTAATTGTTTTATTTCATTGTTAATAGTAATAGAACATCTTATTGGAATCGCTATCATTGACGAGATTAATTCCTTTGTTCCTTCTAAATGAGCAGTAAAGAAGATACATTGAAGTTTCTTTAATCTTTGTATCATATCAAGTGTTAGATATGTAGTACCTCCATGATCCATCTTACCGTGAATAGTGAGTAATGATACGATATCCCTCTGTATGTCAGCATGAGGATTATTCGTTGATGAGAAGATTATTTCTGGTATTTCATTAACAGTAATTGGTTCATCTTTATTAATAGTGATGAGACCGTCTAATTCCTCTACTTTACTTGGTAAATTGTAATCCTTCCAATGAAGCATTTATATTTATATTTATTCTTCTAAATATAAATGCATATTACTATTACTAATGCTGGTTCATTAGTGACAACAAAGACACCTGTTAATACTAACAGCACTATTTTTACACAAGAATTATTACCCGGAGTTATTCCTGACACTGTCTCTATTAAAGGATTATCTAGTGATTCCTCTTTCCCTTTTACCTTAGCGGAACCATTCTCTCTCGATAATGTCAGAGGCTCTCTCGATAATGCCAAAGGAATTATCGCTTGTGTTATCAAGAACGGAAGAGAATTTCAAGGGAAACTTATATCAGTTAATGATAAAAGAGTCGAATTACAATCTAATGACAGTACCTCCGTTATCATTAGAGATTATGATACAATTGCTTACCGAAAAGAAATAATTAATCGAGACAGCTATGTGATTACATTCTCTCTTGATAATATGATAAAGGAATCATTACAAATTAGATATATTACACAATCTATTTATTGGTCTTCTGTTGGTACTATTGAATTATCTGAGAAGGAAGGAGGTTTATTATCCATTATGGCTTATATTTATTTTAATGGAGAGTCGATTAAGTCTTATGTTACTCTTGCTTCAGGTAACATATCTATGCCTATATCATCTTCTATGATGTTAAAATCAAGTCAACAATTATCTGATAATTCAGAATCATTGAAATCCAATTACCATTTTATAGACATTGGACAACTGATAATTACTAATGGTATTAATGCTATACCATTGAAAAAGTTTAGCTTAGATAGTATAGATAGATATTATATCGCAACATCTGAGGCTAAAGAGACAAAGTATTATCTTACCTTTGTTACTCCTGAGTATATACCAAAATGTAATATAATTGTCTTTTCCAAAGATTCACCTGGTGGGGGAAAAGATATAACATTACCGATAGGATCATCTTCTATCTTCGAGAAACAAGTGAATGATAAGGTTGATGTTTATCTTGGAAGTAGTTCTCTAGTAACAGCAGATACTAATATTGAGAGGGAGTCTACTGATAATGCAAATGAATACATTGTTTCTATTAGTTGTATTATTAATAATAGAAACTCCCAGATATCACATGTAATATTCCAATATCCAATCGGAGATGATACTCTCATAGATACTTCTTATACTGGGAATGAAGGAAATACTGAGAGAGAAGAGATAAAAGAAAAAGAATTAAATCAAGGAACATGTCCAAATAATGATTGCGGTATTGATAGTGAGATGGAGGAGAAACTAAACCAAATGTTATTGCAAGATGAGAGAGAATCACAGAAAGATAATATCATAAGAAAGGATAATAATATTGAGTTTCATCTTATGATATCCCCTTCAACGAAGTATGATTTCAAGGTAAAATTAATGATTCGCTCCAAGGAGAAGAAGGGATAGTTCTATTATTAAAGATACATATGAGATTGGGTGGATAGGAATATGTTTACCTTCAAGGACTAATAAGAAATAAATATTACATTATAGCGTAATATTTATTATTAGAAGAGGACTAATAACGAATAAATCATGATTTATTAATAATGGAAGAGGGCTGATTGTGAGGAGTGCTCTGAGGACTAATAACGAGTAAATCATGATTTATTAATAATGGAAGAGGACTATAACGAGTAAATCATGATTTATTAATAATGGAAGAGGACTATAACGAGTAAATCATGATTTATTAATAATGGAAGAAATAATATCGAAAATAACTTCCGCTGTATTAGGATTATCGATTATTTCATAGAGAACACGAGCGAAAGTATTAAAAGCATGGGTTTGCGTCAGATTGGTAAGATCAATATCATAATTACGACCAAATTTCTTATTAATTGCACGCAACGCTTTCTTAATATCTTCTTTTCCTAATCTTTTCAACAGGACGGGTTTTAATCCATTGACTACTGCCATTCTCATCAGAGATTCTACTATATCAACACTGTTATTCTGACAGTTATTCTTTTCTTTTGTTTCTTCCGCTCCTAATATTAAATGTAATCCTGGCATCATACTTGTACGTCCAGCAAGTTTAGTAAGAGTATCTTTTGATGAAGAAGCAACAATGAATAGTTGATCAGTATCAAGTGTTACTCCCGATCTGATAATAGAGAGGATAAATTCCTCCATTATTTTAAATAATATCATCTTATTTGTATTAGAAGCAATTCGAAGTTGTAATAGAACCTTATTTACCTGATAATATTTCGGAGTATATTCTTTGGACAAGAGAAAGTCAAAGAAAGGCTTATTATACCATGTGATCGATTCATCAAATAGACTGCTGATATCACCATAATTTACATCATTGATCATAGGAAGTAATTCAATGAAAGAATAAGCATGATATCTAATAATATTGCTAATATCTTCTCGTGTCAATCCATTAATACTAGTGATGGGGCTAATGTCACCTCGATCTAACAGAATAAAAGGTAATAGTGGTATTGATGGAGAAATCTCATTCCCTCCATTGAGAGATTCTCTTATTCTAAAAATATCGATCAAAGTATTTGTAATACTAGTCGACAGATTAGATTTGGAGCGAATATCACGAATAGTATCGTTGATGTTAGGAACAGATCCTCCAAATCTCAAAGAAAATGTAATAGAAATAACATTATTATTGTGTGACAAGTGATCATACTTCCTATATAAATTATCGAAAGATTTCTTTATTCTTTCGTTAGGATCATCTTTACCTTCTTTCAAGTTAACTAACGTTGTAACAGCAAATTCGGGTGTAATGTTCAAAGACTGATCGCTATTAGAATTAACATTAGTATCAATACTACTCACTACGCTATCTTGTACTACATTTCCTATCTCTACGGGAGAAATAGTCGGAACTATAGAATAAAGGGTCGGCGTATTTAATGTTGGATTTTGTAATGGTGTTAATCGGGCACTTCCAGCGAAAGATGAAAGAGGACTTCCAGATATGGTAGGATTAATATTAGGAGTGATATATGGAGATGGTTCTGGATTACTTATTTCCTCTGGTATACCATTTTCTACTAAAGTGACACTAGAAGTATTTCTAATAGGTCCCGATATTGGTATTACATTAGTCGATAATCTGCTAGGTGATATCGAGGAAGATGTAGATGGATTTGAATTAATGCTGGATGGCAAGGTCTTTGATACTGAAGACAATCTAACCGGACCTGGAGTAATAACATTTGATCGAGGAGATCCATAAATAGTAGTAGACATTCTTTAGTAATTAATTTAAATTAATAAGATATATTTTATCATAAACAACGAAAATTGACATTTAGTAGTAATAGAAGGATACGGTTTTGAAATGGAGAGAATATCCAGAGCCGTTTCTAGTGATTCAATCGAGAATCTTAATGCAGTATTGAGAGATGTTAGAGTCAAATCGATACAAACTTATCTTGAAGCATATGCCTCCAGAGATATACATTCCGACGTGACCATCATGACCATAATGCTCGATAAATTATCTAGTGATCATTATGGTCACGATGATCATGATGGAAAAGAATATTACTCGGGAAACAAATATGTTAAAATTATAAGGGCTGCTTTCGATCAAGTAAGTAAGAATAATCTGAAAATTATGTTGAAACATCCTACATTTACACCTAATGCTAATCTTAACAATTATATTAAAGGTTCACCAAGTGAATGTTTCTCCTTGTTACTGAATAGTGAGAAATTTGGAGCTAATCAGGATACTCTTGATGTTCTTTTCGGGGATAATAATCCTGATAAGATTAACATGTATATGAAATCGTCGAAATTTGTTGGGTTGATACCATCACGAGAAGGAGTAGGAAGACTAGCAAAGAAGTATCATGGATATCATGCTAGTCTTTCTATTCTTTTTGATGATGATAGGATTGATCTCTCATCGATATCAAGTGACAATTTAAAGGAATGGGTTTCGGGAAATCAGAATATCATACTGGATGTACTGAAGAGAAGAATACCTGATATAATTAATCCAATGATACTTCACAAAACAAAGCAAAATATCGTTACTAATTCTTTCTTTCAAAACACTTTGAAAGCCATTGCGCATAATTAGTATATTTGATTATAAAAATAATGATGGTTAGTTGTTCTCAAATGGAGAGTACTATCATAAAACGAGAAGAAAATGTTAAATCTAAAGGTGTTCCGCGTGATGTATATGTTACTGAACTTACATTGTTTGAAAAAGAAAGATATACTAATACCAATATGAATGTTATCATTACTCCTGTCAAGTTGACAAGAAAAGATAAATAAAAATAATAATAAATGTCGCAGTATGTGTGACATTTATCGTACAAAATATGAGAATCGTGAAAAACAATTGATGGTATCTCAGATCAATTGTTTTTCACGAATTCTCATATCGATAATTCAGAGTATATCAAGCGATTAACAGTAATTCCTGTTAATCACATTAGAAAAATATTTTATATATCATAAGAGTCATAAGATTTCATATAATGACGGAATGAACATCATTACAATATTGATTGATAAAAATATGAAAAATAGTCACCGATAACTAAATAATAAATTACCTGATGAGAAAAGACATGATGGAAAATCTTTATATGAATAACGTTCTTCTTTCTCCTTCTCCCAAATTAATTGCTGCTTTCAGAGAACAATATGAAGAATTAACCAAGTTCTTCAGCAAAGAATCTATTTCAGAAGAAGTGATTCGTACTTTCCTTGCTAACGCTGTTCTGAGATCCCAATCTAGCTCAGACCCTGTCGCTGTTAAGACATCCAGTAAACGCATTGATCTTAGCAATGCTGTTCCAATCGATTGTAGTAAAATGATGAGAATTGATGTTACCAATGCTGTTCCACTCGATTATAGTAAAGCAATGAGAAGAGGTCCTTCTGTGGTGGATCGTTATCTTGAATCAACGGAGAAAACATCTGATGAATTACAGGTTTTCGATGTCGGTAATCTCGAAAGAGGGGACCCAGATAAATAAAAACAAATGTAAATATATACACTGCTCAGTGTATATATAATAAACGATATTAATGATTGATGGGCTAAGTATAATACTAAAATGGAAGATTACATTAAGATTGTTCTTACTTCTCCTTCTAATGAGGTAATAAATGCTATTAAGAACCAATGCAATTCAATCATGGGAGTTAGCGTAGAAGAGATGACACAAGAAGATATTATCGATTCTCTTCATCATATTATTATGTTATATAACATCCAGAAGAATTGTGATAAGAAGAGAGATAAATCTGAACAGGTTAGTTGGTATGAAGACAAGACAGCATGCACACTATCTTCATACCAACCAACCATACAAGATATCGATAAAATTATACAAGAAGTCGATTAAAAACTTAGTAATTACTAAGTTTTTTTAATAATACCTTATTAGTTCGGATCCACGAACATACTTTTTGTTACTGTATCTGGTCTTCCTATTGAAGAAAGATAGTGCACTTTTCATGATTATATCAATATAATTATGTATTAATAAATAAAATACATAATTATATTAAATATTTTATTTGTTGTTCATTAGTCAGACTAGGCAAACATACTTTTTGTCATCAGAAGATCTCTTCTGATACTGGAGACATCTATATGTTTTTATTTATTCCTAAATATTTAGGAATAAATTGGTTTAGTATTATTTTTATCTCATTAAATGATACATGGAACACTCTCTGATATAGTAAAATTTCTTATTGAAGAGTTCTCGACAGTAACATCATCGAGATTTATAATAGCCTTCCCACACATGATAAGAGCAAAAGATGTATGGATTATATTTAAGAAAGTTTTCTGTGTTATATCCATCAATAAACGAGATGATTGTTATAACTTATTATTAATTTGGATAAGATTGGCACTCACCAGAGATTTCCTTCAAGAAAAATCGATGATAAGATCTCTTGTTACTTTCATTGAAGGAATACCTCGAAATAAAGGTAATATTGTCAAATTAACGTTATTATCACAAGCAAAAGATAGATTACCATTCAGAACTATGTTATCTTCCAATAGATTAAGTAGAAGTGTTAGTACTATTAGTACAGGGACTGCTAGTACAGGAACTGCTAGTACAGGGACACCAGAATCAGATACTGATAGATTCTTAGATGTCGATCTATTAAGCGATAGATTAGAGAATGTTATTGGAAATAGATCATCATATAATATCTATGATCCTGAAAGGATATCTCTTCTCAATATCAAAAAGAAGAGATTAGCACAACACCTAACAATCGTTGATTTTGAAATCTTTCTTAAAATTTCACCTAGTGAAATTTTATGTATGACATGGAAGAAGAAACCTGAAGAAGGTCCTAATGTTAATTCAATGATAGAAAGATCCAATCGTCTTGGTTTCTGGGTTGCTACTCAGATATTATCTCAGGAAGATGAAAAAGAAAGAGGTAATATTATAGAGTATTTTATTGGCGTCGGTATTCTTCTCCGTAAGATGAACAACTTTAATGGACTGATGGGATTGCTATCAGGTTTGAATATGAATACTGTTTCGAGATTAAGACTTTCGTGGTCTCTAGTCTCCGAATCTTCTAAAAGATCTCTAGAAGAATTAAATAGTTTGATGGACGCAATGAATAATTATAAGAACTATAGATCAGAACTTTCTACCCTAACAGAATCATGGTCGGGAGTAGGAAAATCTCTTATCATTCCATTTCTCGGTATCTTTCTGAGAGACATTACCTTTATTGATGACGGTAATGCTAATATGGTAGGTGGTCTTATTAATTTTAATAAGATCGAATTAATTGGAACTATCTTATATAATATCAAGTTATATCAGGATGTTCGTTGTAAATTTAAATGTAAACCATTGTTGTATAATTTTGTTACCAAATTACCAACTCTCTCAGATGATATGTTATATAATCTATCTGTTCTTCATGAAAGGAAAAATAGTATTTAATAAGAAGAAGACCACAGAGATATTTGTACTATACCATAGGACTGACGAAAGGGGACCAATATAGTAATACTAGCATCCTCTCTTCTTTTCTTTATTATTTGATAGTCCTTCTCAAGACAAAAGAACTTTATCGTTATCACACCAACCAAATTATCTCTTTGTGTATTGTAGTTTTGTAGGATATCCCTTACTATATCCATTGTATATAAACCTTTCTCTATATAGAGAAATATGTTGTATATTTTTGTATTGTATAAACCATGAGTAATATGACGAAGTGTATCATCGTCGATGCTAACATTGGCATCAAGATAGTATTGTATATTGTGATCGAAGGAATCGATATGACGTGAGACAAAATCAAAGATTTCTTTCGAGTCAATATTGATATAAATGTCGGATATTCTCAGAATATCTCTAAGAGATCGTATATATGAAGATTTCATTATACGATTCTTGACATAAAGTATGTTCTTATTATTCTTATTAATCGATATACCGAATACGCGATAATTACCTTCGTATAGTAATACACGAAGGGGAATTCCTCTCTCCGTCACGCTCAATATATTACTAAGAATTTTAATGTTGTTTAATGGCATACCGAGTTGTTTTCCCATAGTTATTGTCGTCGATAATTTCCTAGCTCTCATATTTGTTATTAATAATGTCTTTACCCTGACACCATGTGATATAAAGATACTCTTGGCAAAAGGGTAATATGAGGTGCAATTGATATATCCGATACTCTTAAGTGATAAAAGAGTAATTTCTCTCATACCCTTCGATAGTATCAGGAATGACTTAATTATATTAATATTTTTATTTGTATTATAGTAAGAAATAAAATACGACAGGATATCACGAGGTAAATCCATTTATTATAATGACAATCATACTATATACGTTATAAACTATACTGTTAGTATAGTTTATATGTTTTTAATCAAGCATAAGAAAGAGACAATACTCTCTCGGTTTCTCTAGCTTTATCACAGAGGTACTATTACGATATGGGAACATGATTCTTTCCCATTTATCCAATGATAAATCACTACGAAATGTAATATCAATGTAGCCATAATCCTTGTAGCGAGAGAAAATTCTAGCCAAATTAAGTAAATATTTTTCTCTAATAGTGTCGTCGTCATCATAATCAAGATGTAAATAGACAGCATTAACACCATTTCCCATGATCCATTCGATAAGACGATCATAGAAAGATACTGGAAACAATCCTGATTTTCCAGCCTTCCATGTGGAAGAATCACTTATAACGAATCTCACCGTTTGATCCTTGAAGTGAGATTCGTTATGAATATTAGATTTTATTAGAGTATTAAGTTTAACTAGAGTATAATATCCTACATTCAACGAAAAATACACTGATATATTAACACATATCAGCGATAGTGTATCTAATATATCGCTGAATTTATCGAATGCTCTGTCAGCACTAAAATGTGTTATAGTGATTCTCTTCAATGAAAATTCAGCACTAAATGTAAATCTTCTATCATTAGGCATATTTAGAACAAGTGTTATAGGACATTTATATTTCAGAACCATGGACCATACTGATGGTATTACATTGACATAATTATCTATCGATGTTGTAAAGTATTCACAATGAATATTACCTAACGATATATTAGATATATCGTCCTCGTCCTTAATGGTAATATGTTTAACCCTTAACTTCTTGAAATTCTTAACGAAAGAATAATAGCTAAATATTGGAAGGAAAACCAACTCTTTCAATAATAAACTTCTTATTCTCTTACAAGTAAGGAGAAGGGAGCATATTGTGGATATATCAGAGCAGTGATTGAAAAGATATGCCTGAATACTCTCTGGTATATTACACAATTCCATTTAATATAATGCGCATGTACTACTAGTACATGCGTATATCATTTTTAAATTATTTATAAGAGGGTGGCGAGATCAAGATACCAGACTTGTGAATTCCATAAATAAAATCCAGTACCTTCTCCGAGAACACAGTCGAAGTAATAACCTCCAATAACATATAGTTTAGTACCGACCATAGCATACGACATTCCTTTGAGAGGATGAATAAGATGATCATCAACACTAACAGGAACAAATTCCCTATTATTATATCTGACATCATAGATTGATGTGACAATAGTAGCATTGTCACCATTACCCGTGAGATTATTTAGACATCTATCACCAAAAGAAATATCACCACCAAAAGACACAAGATAACAACCAACAGTACCCTCTGCTGTGGCAGTTCTATCAGAAAGAGCATTTCCAGAGACAAATTCCCATGTGTTAGACGCTAACTTAAATCTCCAGATATCTGTCAGATTGTATACGAATGATGCCAATGGAGGGAAATCACCATTATGAAGATAGATTGAATTCTCCTCTTCAACATAGGTAAAAGGAGCATCAAATCGAGCTCCTGGAGCAGAACCGGGTGCATCATAGGAACCAGCAGTATTATTAGTTAACTGTTCCCAAATATTGGCATAAATGCTGTATCGCCACACATCATTAAGACCATTGAAGGATCCATCCAAGCCACCTTGGAGATAAATAAAATCTCCAACAATAACCATAGAAGGACCAACTCTTATTCCTGGATTTACTGATAAGACGATATTAGTGTAGGTATTGGTATTTCGGTTGAAGCGAATGAAATCACCGAAAAGAGCAACAGGAATCAGCCCGCAGATAACAGTAGTTCCACCATAGATAAAATCAGAGTTAGTGGCCGCATGAGAAACAAATCCAAAATTC